>Ga0194125_10003452_pt1 | contig 25496 bp, 15 predicted proteins | sample TA2KigC250mmetaG_FD_148626 | JGI IMG/M metagenome (GOLD analysis project Ga0194125, IMG submission 148626) | Freshwater microbial communities from Lake Tanganyika, Tanzania - TA2015034 Kigoma Deep Cast 250m | ecosystem: Environmental > Aquatic > Freshwater > Lake | place: Tanzania: Lake... | reverse complement strand
AAAACTCCGACTGGCCGAAGGCCAGTCGTCGGTCTGAGTCTCTTATTTCCGAGGGGCGTTTGTCCAGTTCACGCTGAACCAGTACAGATGCTCATCGGGCACGTTGGGGGAGGTGTGTGAGCGAGCGTTGTGAGTAGCCCGGCGGGGCTAGGGTCGCGCCCGAAAAGCGGAACCCTGACCGCCTGCCCCGCCGGAGCCACTACTGGATGGGGCGTGAATGAGGGATATGGCGATGGCGACGAAGCGCCAGAGCAGACTCCATGAGTTCTACGAGCGCGTCCTTGCCCTATACGTGGTTGATGGGCAATGTGATATTGCCCAGAACGATGGTCCCTCACCAGAGCCTCACCCTACCCGTAGGGAGTCCCCGCCTCGCACTGGCGCCTCGGCTAGAGGAGATGGCGGCGACGAGGATGGCCAGCCGGGCGCTTTGGCGGCAAGAGATAGGCAATGGTGCGCGATGGAAGCCGAGTTCGCTGCGGGCGTCAGGGACGGTCTGGCGGCCGTGGGTGGGATGTTGGAGTCAGGCACGGTGGAGCCTGCGAAGTTCACTGAGGCGTGTGAGTGGGCAGGGGCGGTCATCAGGACGTACTTGTTCTACGCCTTTGATCCCGTGGGGCAAGCCTTGTGTGGGCTGCGCGGTTCCATTGTCCCTTTGGTGCGTGTGGACAACCTTTTCCGCGGCACGTTCCGGATACCGGAAGTGTGTGGGGTCATAGGGCAGATGGCTGGCCGGCTTGGGCTGGACGAGCGGCCAGCGTGCGCACTTGCAGTCTCCGACGCGAATGACACGAGAGACCATAGGAGGCTAGGTCGAGGGGCGCTTGGCCTCTTGGGGCAAGCCAAGCTGCGGTTGGCGCAGCCGAGCGTGGCGGCGATGCGAGAGAGTGTGTCCCTGCTGCCCGGGAGCGCGCCGCCCGCTGCGCCCGCCCGGCCGCAGGAGGAGGACTGGGTGACGATGGAGGACTTCTTTCGCTGGGCCGGCGGCGAGAGAGTGAAGAAGGCAAAGGGCCCTGAAACGTGGCGCCTCGGCAGCGTTGAGGCGAAGACGGTGAAAGGCATCCTGAGAGCGTACGGCCTGGACACGGCGAGAGCCAAGCCAGGGACGGGCACCAAGAAGGGCAATCCCCGCCTCTGGCCGCGGTCCTACCTGAGCGAGAAGCTGGCACGACTCAAGCCGACAAACTGAGACTGTCCGACTCGCCTACCGCTGCCCGATCCCTCATTCTTTCCTCATAGACACACCTTCCCAACGACGGCCCCGCCAACGCCGTAAGGCCGGACTTCGGCAGGAGTTGTGCCTTGACGTGGGCTTGCGGCCCGGCCTGAGCACTGGTCATAGAAAGCTCATCAGTGCTTGATAGGCCAGTAGTTAGGAATAATAGTGCTTGACAGGGGTGAGACCTTGTATGGCAGAATGGATAGTAGGAGTGCGCGGTTCTGTCCTTCTCTGACGAAAGGGGGTGTGGCGTGGACACTGTGACGGTGTGTGAAGCCGCTGGGCTGGCGACGGGCGAGGTTGCCGACTTGATCGGGTGCGGCAAGCAGAGCATCTACTACTTGCTGCGGCAGGGCACGATCCCTCAGCCGCCACGGGGGGCCGATGGCGAGCGCGTCTAGGGCATTGAGGACTTGCGACGGCTCCGCCTTGCCCTCAAGCGGCGGCGGTCCGGCGTCCGTAGGTGAGAGCGATGCCACAAGTAGGAGATCGGACTATGGAGAGGACCTGTGCGGGCGGAGTCGATCGGAACCTGGACGCCGTGCGGCTTCTGGACGTGGGGGAGCTTGCCGCCCTTCTCGGAATCTCCGAGCGCACGGCCTGGCGCTTGAACGCCCTGGCCGAGGCGGGGCAGGAGCGCTTCCCACGGGCAATCACGATTGGCCCACGGCTGCGCCGTTGGCGGCTGCGGGATGTGCAAGCCTATCTCGATGCAGGGGGGAACAACTGATGAGGCAGACCAACTACGATCCCGTCCGGGCCGTCCCGGACGCGCTGCGGCAGAGGGGGTGTGAGCCGAAGCAGACCGGTGGGGAACACCAATGGGAAGCCCGCTGCCCCGCCCACGAGGACGGCAAGGCGAGCCTGGCCGTGTCCGTGGGGAGCGCTGGCCGTGTCCTTCTTCACTGCTATGCGGGCTGCCCAACCGAGAAGGTGGTCGAGGCGTTGGGGCTGCGCATGGCCGACCTGTTTCCGAAGAGGGCCAGCAAGCAGGGTGGGAGCGATTCCCATGCCCCACGAGGGCAGATCGTGGCCGTGTACGACTACCTGGACACCTTCCACAAGCTCGTGAGCCAAGTTGTGCGCTTCGAGCCAAAGGGGTTCACCCAGCGCCGGCCGGATGGGAAGGGGCATTGGGTGTGGGGCCTTGACAAGGCGGAGTACGTCCGCAACAGCGTGGGCGATTGGAGCAAGGTCAGGGCGAGCACGCCCGCCAACGCCGAACGTCGGCAGTTCCCTGCCACGCCTCGCATCCTCTATCGGCTTCCCGAACTCCTTGCCGCCGACCCCAACGAGTGGGTCTTCGTTGTCGAGGGCGAGAAGGACGCCGACAACCTGCGGGCCGTCAGCCTTGTTGCCACGTGCAACTTGGGCGGCGCGGGCAAGTGGAAGCTGGTTGACGACGATCCCCTGACGGGCCGCCGCGTGGCGATCATCCCCGACCGCGACAAGCCTGACCCCAAGACGGGTCGTGTGGCAGGGGCAGACCACGGCCAGGACGTGGCTCGACGGCTTCACGGCAAGGCGCGTGAGGTCCGCCTGGTCGAGCTTCCCGGCGATGGGGTGAAGGATGCTTCGGACTGGCTCGCCGCCCACGACGCGCAGACGCCCGATGAGCTTCGCGCAGCGCTCCTGGCGATGATCGAGGCGGCGCCCCCGTGGGAGCCGCCGAAGAAGCTCGACGCGCCCGACGCGGGGAGCAAGGGCGCCGGCGCCCCCGACTTGGCGTCCTGCCTTCTCGATGAGCATCGAACGGACCTTGGCAATGCCCGCCGCCTCGTGGTGAAGCACGGCCGCGACTTGCGGTTCTGCCACCCGTGGCACAAGTGGCTCGTGTGGAATGGCCGGCGCTGGGCACAGGACGGGACCGGCGGGGCGATGCGGTGGATGAAGGACACCGTTCTTGACTTGCTGCAAGAGGCGAGCGATAGAAACCTACCCGACGAGGAGCGGCAGAAGCTCGTGAGCTTCGCCATGTCTTCGCAGAGCGAAGCGAAGCTCCGTGCGGCGCTCAAGGTTGCGGAAACCGAGCAGGCGGTTGCCGTGGGTGCGGATGGCTTCGACTGCGATCCGTGGGCATTCAACTGCCTCAACGGGACGCTCGACCTGCGGACGGGCGAGCTTCGCCCCCACGACCGGGCGGACATGCTGACCAAGCTGGCGCCCGTCGAGTACCATCCCGATGCCCGGCTCGACATGTGGGATCGCTTCCTGGCCACGACGACGGGCGGGGATCGCGACCTGGCGTCCTTCCTCTGCCGCGTGGCCGGCTACTCGTTGACGGGCGACACGGGTGAGGAGAAGCTATTCTTCGTCTACGGGCCTGCCGCCACGGGCAAGAGCACATTCTTGGAGGCCCTGAAGGCCGCGTGGGGCGACTATGCCCAGACTATGGACTTCGAGACCCTCTTGGCCAGGCCACAGGTTGGCGGTATCCGCAATGACGTGGCGAGCCTGGCCGGCGCCCGCCTCGCGGGCAGTGTCGAGGTCGAGGAAGGCAAGCGGTTGGCCGAGGGGCTTGTGAAGCTAATAACGGGCGGAGACAGGGTGCGCAGCCGATTCCTCTATCAGGAGAGCTTCGAGTTCATTCCGCAGTGCAAGCTCTGGTTGGCCGCGAACCACGCCCCGAAGGTGCGGAACGACGACCTGGCGATCTGGCGCCGCATCCTGCGCATCCCGTTCGAGCACACCATCCCCGAGGGGCAGCGCGATCCCGCTTTCAAGGCCACGCTCCGCGACCCGACGAAGGCGGGGCCGGCAATCCTGGCGTGGGCGGTCCGTGGGTGCCTTGAGTGGCAGCGAGATGGCCTGCGGGTGCCCGACGCGGTGACGCGCAGCACGGATGCCTACCGAGACGAGGTTGATCCGATTGCCGACTTCATTGAAACCTGCTGCGAGCTGGCCCAGCCGCAAATGAGGGACTTGTACCGCGTGACAGCCAAGCAGCTTCGGGCAGCCTACATCTGCTGGACGAAGGAGGCGGGGTGCAGGCCGTTGGGTCCGCAGCATTTCGCCAGCGCTCTGCGGGAACACGGCGCCGAGGACGGTTGGGACGGCAGCAGCCGCGCATGGAAGGGGCTACGCCTCCGGCCAGAAGCCCTGCCACTGGCAATGAACTGAGTGTGGACCAACACATGATGTGTTGGTCCAGGTAACTCCCTTCATGCGTACGCGTGTACAGGGAGTTATACGGACCAACAGATGATCTGTTGGTCCAGAAGCCAAGCGTTGACAGGTAATGGGCCAAGTGCAAGCACTCGCAAGTCAACTTATGGCGATTGTGACCCTGACACTTGTGCCCATTGGCATTGATCTCCGAAAGCCCCATCACAAGGCGCTGTGGGGATTTCGGAGATCAATGCCAATGTCTTCTCCACAGTCATTGCGTCGCCTCCGCAACGACGTAAGCTGACTTGCGAGTGCTTGCACTTGGCCGGTAATGACAATCACGACAGCAAAGGAGCTTCGGATGGGCAAGAAGGCGGACGAGAAGAGGTTGATCGCGACGCTTGAGAGCCTTGAGGCAGTGTCCGAGAAGGGCATGCCGCTGCTTCCCGCCGTCCCACGAGAGGACGGCTACGGGTGGAAGGTCTGGTGCCGCTACTGCAAGGCGTGGCACTCCCACGGGATCGGCTTGGGGCACCGTGGGGCGCACTGCCTGAGCCACGACCGCCGAGGGCGGCCGATCAACAGCCCGTACAGCGCCTTCTCCGACCCTCCTGGGCGAGGCTACGAGCTGGTCCTGAGAGAGGAAGCGCTCGACGCGAACGGCAGGGAAGCGGCGCGACGGTTGGTGGAATGGGAGCGGGAGGAAGAAGCGAAATCCAGAGCGAGGACTTGACAAGCCGTGCAAGGTGTGGTATTCTTCCATACCAGACGGGGAACGCACGGTGACGAGAGACGACAAGCCAACACTGACCGATGTGCTGCGAGAGGCCCTGCGTGAGGCCGTCGAGCGGGATGGCCTCCGCCCGATGTCGCGCGCGACGAGAGTTCCCCATCCCTCGTTGATTCGGTTCCTGCGAGGCGAGCAGTCGCTCTACCTGGCCGCAGCCGACCGTCTGGCCGCCTATCTCGGAATCGAGGCGGTGCGGCGGCCCAAGAAGAAGGAGTAGCGCATGGCGAGCATCTTCAAGCGAGGGGGGCGGAAGGGCAAGGGCGGGTACTTCATCGAATACTCCGAACGCCCCGGACTGCGGAAGACCGTCTACGCGGGCAGGGACTTGGCCGCCGCGCAGGCCCTTGCCCGCAAGCTGGAAGCCGATGCGATGCTGCGGCGGAAGGGGGTCATTGACTCGAAGGCCGATGGCTTTGCGGCTGCCGAGGCCCGCCCCTTGAGCGAACACCTGACCGACTTTGGCGCCGCACTGCGGGCCCGTGGCAACACGGCGAAGCATGCCGAGCAGTCGAGGAGCCGGGCAGGATGCGTCCTTGCCAAAGTGGGTCGCATCTCCGAACTCGCGCCGTCGAAGGTGCAAGCTGCCCTGGCCGACCTGCGAGCCGAAGCGGACCTGCCTCCCGACGAGCGGCACGAGGGCGGACGCTCCCTGGCCACGTGCAACCACTACCTGCGAGCCGTCAAGAGCTTCACCCGTTGGCTGTGGCGTGATGGCCGGGCGCGGGAGGATGCTCTTGCCCATCTGAGCGCCTTCAAGGTGACAGATGCCGGGCAGCGACGGGCACTGACTGACGCGGAGTTGTCGGCCCTCCTCCGCGTAGCCCACGAGGGCGGCCCTGTCCTCGGGATGGCGGGCACTGATCGTGCGATGCTCTACGCCGTTGCCGTGGGCACGGGCTTCCGAGCGGGTGAGCTTGCCAGCCTGACGCCCGAGAGCTTCGCCCTGGACGCTTCGCCCCCGACCGTGGCCGTCGAGGCCGCCTACAGCAAGCGACGGCGGCGCGACGTGCAGCCGATACCCGTCGCGTTGGCGGAGGGACTGAGGCCGTGGCTTGCAGAGAAGCAGCCTGGCCGTTCCGTGTTCAACGTGCCACAGAAGACCGCCAAGATGATGCGCCGCGACCTGGCTGCGGCTGACATCGCCTACAGCACGGCTGAGGGCGTGGCGGACTTCCACAGCCTGCGGCACACCTACGTCAGTCGCCTCGTGCGGAGCGGGATCAACGTCAAGCTCGTCCAGGAGCTTGCTCGGCACTCGACGCCTGTTCTGACGCTGGGCCGCTACACCCACGTGGACATGAACGACAAGGCGATTGCCCTGGCGACTGTGCCCGCGTTGGAGGCCCCGGCCAGTACAGTGCGGGGTACAGTAGATGCCCTACTGTACGAGGGCAGCCGTGACGAGCCGTGGCAAGACGCGGAGTTTGACATTGCCGAAGCGGACGTGGTAGAATCCCCGTGTAGAGGCACGATTTCGCAGCTTGTGGCAAGCCGTGCTTCCGAATGCGCCCGTAGCTCAGATGGACAGAGCATCGGATTTCTAATCCGAGGGCCGCAGGTCCGAATCCTGCCGGGCGCGCCAGCAAGGTGTAAGACGTTGTTGGATAAGCACTTACGAGAGCAGCCTCGATGCGTGTGACGGGCGACAGAGTTCCCAGCGCAGGGGGCTGTCAACAGCGGAACTGCTAAGCTTATTCGCCAGATCGGCAATCGGCAAGGACTCCCGGCTCCGAGGCCTGGCATCGTTCGGGATCGGTCTCTGCGCACTTGCCGACCGGCCCTGCCAAGCGATCGCCTGAACGCCAACCAAGCGATCATCCCAAGACCTCCATGCCGCCACATCGAAAGCGCGGGGAACCCGCGGGCGGTTTCGGGGAACAGCCGGCTCGGGGCGCGGGGAGCACCTGGTCGGCAGCGGGGCGGAAAGGCAAGCTGAGTGAAATACGAAGTGGTCACTGTAACCTTCTTTGCAATCGGCTCAACTCCTTTTCATCTCCTCTCGGCCGGGGCCTGTGTTCCCCTCCGCTGGAGCAGGTCCATGTTGTACACGATGTGCGGGGTCCAGCGGAGATGAGCGATGGAGCCGATGCCGCCGGCAAAGGCGGCCCTCATTGCCCGCATGGCGATCTCACCGAACCTCGGTTCGCCACCCAGCCGGTGAGCGAAGAAGAGAACCTCCGCCGTCATGTCGTTGTTCGCCGTGTAGCCCTTCATGTTGGGGCAGGAGGTGTAGCGGAAGCCGTTCGCCTCGTCCACCCAAAGCTCCTTGATGGCCTGCCTTGCGCCGCCGATGATGGCCTCGGCGACGCGCGGGTCAGGCACCTCGCGGTAGTACTCTTCGAGGCCGTTGGCGAGGACGCCGAGCATGAAGTTGGCCTCGCCGCGATGGCGCGGCATGTCGTGGCAGTGGCCTGGCACCATCTGGCGATGCCAGCCGCCGCCAGGCGTCTGGCGCTCGAGGGTGCGCTCGACGATGATGCGGGCGGCGTTGAGGTAGTAGGGGTCGCAGGTCGCCCGCCAGGCGGCGATGGTGAGGAGGAGGTGCCAGCCGTTGTCGCGGCAGTTCGTCCAATCATAGTTGTTCAGGTAGGCGCCGTCGTGGCGGTCGGCGACGAGTGCGGCGTTCTCGGCACCCGCGGGGTCGCCGCTGAGGGCGAACCAGTCGTAGAAGCCTTCGGTCCAGGTGTGGCTGGGGCTGAAGCCGCCGCCTGGGATGCCGCTGCCCTCGTATTGCTCCTTGAAGTAGCCGCCGGTGTGGCCCATGGCGTGAATCCACTCGCCGCCGCGGCGCGGCCCGTGGTGGCAGGTGTCCACGTCTATCGCGTGGCGGGCAGCACGCTCGCCGAGGAAGTACCAGCGGCGGTCGGCGGTGCGGATGAACTGCATGAGGAAGGCATGGTGGTGGTCGTACTCGCCGTTGGCCCAGTTGACCTTTCTCTCGCCCCAGGTGTCGCCGAGGTTGAGCATGCCGAACTCGTGGCCGCCGTCGCGGTGGCGAAGGTAGCCGCGGTAGACCTTCTCGCACACCTCCTCGTATTCGGGCGAGCGGCCGGCAGTGGCAGGAAGGATTTCGCCGAAGACGCCCGTCGAGCAGTAGCGCTCGGGCGTGCACGCCGCGATGAGCGGCTCCTGGAACGCCTGGGCCGTCTGGCGGGCGCGAGCGTCGAGGCCCCCCTTGTGGAACCAGAGCATAAGGTCGTGCTGCTTCTGGACGCCGAGCCGCACCTTGTACTTGCCGCCCATCAGGTAGTAGTAGAGCTTGATCTCGTCGAGCTTCGAGCACTTGTCGTACGTGCCCTCGGGGAAGTCGGGGCAAAGCTCGACGCCGAGCCCCTCAGGCGTCACCCGGAACCCTTTAGGGTAGAGCTGCCAGAAGTCGCGGACGGCGACGGTGAGGCCCCACTGGCCGTTGCTCAGGTCGAGCCAGCCGTCGGCTCGCTCTGTCTTCACGCCGGCCGGCGCAGGCGGCGTGACCTCGAACGAATTGTCCCTGAGTTGGCGCAGCGAGAGCTCTCCCTCGCCCGCTGCTTCCTTCCCGTTGCCGAGGCCAACGGTCCATTTCCATCCCTCAGCTTTCGGGAGCGGCAGGCGCAGGCAGATCGACTCGAAGTCCGTGAATTCCGCCTTCTCGCAGTCATTGCCCCACGTGTACTCGACGCGGACCAGCGGCGAGCCGGCGTAGAACACGAAGCGATTCGTGTAGGCGAAGAAGGGCTGGCCCTCGGAGACGTGGTGGCCGGCGGTCCTGACCACGACGCGCACTGGCCCCGCCTCCTCGACCTCGATGCGCTCGGGCGGGTGCTGCGTGGTGTGGGGCCTGCCAGCGGCGTCACATACCTCTGCCACCATTGGCTGAGCCGGCGCGATGACCTCGCCCGCAGCTTCAAAGGAGATGGTGGTAGGGAACCCCGATTTCGGCGCGTCGAAGCGGACCCGCAGAGGCCCGGTGTCCACGGCGATCTCATCGCCATCCCTGCTGAGCTTCAGCGGGCTGGCGATTGCCGCGCGCTTCACGTCGGTCCCGTACTCGAGCGTGTAGGTCGCGGCCGACTTCGCCTCCGCGGCGGCCACGAAGCTGACGTGCAGCCACTTGATGCTGCCGTCCTGCCAGCGCGCGGCGACTCGCGGTTGGACGACCACCTCCTTGCCGCCGGCGTCCAGCAGCCGAACGTTGTCGGCGTTGCCAAGCTCACCCCTGGCGAAGGGGACGCCCGACGTGACAGGGAACTCGGCGAGCGGGAAGTCGTAGGGGTTCTCGACTTTGAGGGCCGCACGCTCCCGCCTGGCCGTCCCGGGAGGTGTCGCTGGGGCCGCGAAGGTGAAGGCGGCATCCGCGCTCACGACGCTCTTGCCGTCGGGCCGCGGGGCCACGATGCGGTAGTGCAGCCTCTCGCCTTGCGGGCGGCCGGGGACATACACCCTGTGGTTCGCCACCGGCGTCTCCTCCGTGATCTTCTGGCCGTAGGCTGCGGTGGGGCCGCACTCGACGGTGCACGCGGCCGGCCAGGTGGTGATCCAGGTGAGGCGGAGTTGCTCCTGGCCATCGCGGCTGACGCGGCCAGCCTCGATCTGGCTCAGCTCGAACTTGCGACCGCGAATGGGGGGCCTCTTGGCCAGGAGCAGGATGTCCTCCGTGATGTGGCTGCCCGCCGAGCCGACGCGCCAGGTGAGCTTCTCGCCCCCCTTGAATTGGATGGGCTGGGAGAGGAAGTGGACGCGCTGGCGGCGGTCGTCCTCGGCGGCGACGAACCGCCCGACGGCACGGCCGTCCACAAGCAGCTCGTATGCCTCGCGACCCGCCGCGTCATAGACAACTATGGCGGGATAGAAGGTTCCAGCCTTCGGCACCGCAACGGTGATGCTGCCGTTGGCCCCGCGCACGGCGGGCCAGCGGTACTCCGCGTCGTAGTAAGCCATGCCCTTCAGCTCGGCGCCCACGCTGGACATAGCGACGTTCGCGGGGTCTGCCTGCAACTGCCAAATGAGGTCCAGCCCCTCCGTCCTCTCGAAGTTCTCGTCCTCAGCGATGTCGTCGAGCAGCAGGAGTTTCTTCCGGTCGGAGGTCGGTGGCCCGCCGGCCTGAGTCCAGCCAGTGCTGCTCACGCCGGCGTGGGGCTCGCGGGTTTCGGACAGCACGTGGAAGCGAAAGGCCGAGTGGCCACTCTCCTGCTTGATCGGCCCGTCGTGGCAGACGTAGAGCACGCCGTTGGCGAGGGCCACCCGCGGCAGCGGAGCAGAGACGTTCGCCCCATCGGGCGCGAACGCTGTGACACCGGGCCTCCCGCGGTCGTGCGAGAGCATCACCTCGCAGCCCATGCCCTTGCGGCCGGTCTTGGCGTCATTGTCCGAGTCCAGGTAGATGATGAGGTTCGAGTTGGCGAACGGGTAGGGCTTGGCGAAGTGGACCGCCCAGAGCCAGCGGTCCTTCGCCACGTTGCCGAAGTCCACCCGCACGATGTCGAGCTCGGGATGATCCTTCGACCGCGCGGCGAACGTGCCGAGGGTGACCATAGGCTCGCGAAAATCCTTGTCAGTGCCCAGCTCCGCTTCCACGGTGTCGGGCAGCCCGTCCCCATCGCTATCCTGCGCGGCAGCGAGCGCTGCCCATCCGATAGCGACCAGGAGCACGAAGCCGGCCAGATACCGGTATCGCATAGCGTGGCCTCCGGTCTTCATTTCTGGACAACGACCACGAACTTCTGCTGGGCCTGTCCACCCTTGTTGTTGGCCACCTTTAGGCTCACTGGGTGGGGGCCGGCGTCGCCATCACCGGGCGTGCCAGCGAGGTGTGAGCCCTCCAGTTTCAGCCACGCGGGGCCAGCCTCCAGCATCCACGTGAGCTTCTCGCGGCCCCAGAAGGCGGCGTTGTAGCCGTCCTTGCACGTCAGGTGCCCGATGGAGGCGACGGCGGCGGCCTCATAGCGGAAAGGCTGCCCGACCTTGGCGGTGGTTGGCGGCTTGCCGAAGATGAAGGGGCGGGGGAACTCGCCGTAGTCCGATGGCCCGCTCTCGTTCCCCTTTTCATCCACTGCCACGACGCGGTAGAAGGCGCGATTGGCGGCGATGGTCAGGCGCCGTTCCTTCGTTTCGGCGATCAGATTGGCGGGAGTCTTCACGTCGCCGAAGAATGGGTCGCCCTGCTTCCGCGCCTTGAACTCCTCCATCGTGTCGCAGAGGCCGTGGCCCATGCGGACGATGTGCTCGGCGTCGCTCGCCGTGAAGCCCTTTTCGTCGCTGCCGTGGACCTTGTAGCGGACAGGCTTGCACCCCTGCGGGTTGTCTTCCCACGTGATCTCGACGGTTGCCTTCTCGGCGTCGGGTGCCGCGCGCAAGTTCAGCGGCACGCCGGGTGCCGCGCATCGGAATGAGAAGCGGCGGCTCCACGCGCCCCACACGCCGCGGCTGTCCTTGGCCCGCACGCGCCAGTAGTAGGTCGTGTCGGGATTCAGGAGTCCGGTGAATGGGATGGCCCATTCGGGCTTGCCCTTGGACGGCGTCAGGGAGGTGAGCTTGTCGAAGTTCGGGGAGAGGACCCAGCGCATGTCCTCGCGCTCGCAGACCTGGACGTGGTAGTCGGCAATGGCCGTGCCCTGGTCGGCGGCAGCAGGGGACCACTTGAGCGCGAACCGCGTGCCCTCCACGGTCGCTCCATCCTGCGGGAAGACAGCGGTCTCCGGCGCGCGGGGAGGCTGCCAGCCCCTCCGTTCGAGCCAGGCGTGGGTGATCTGCACCTTGCGTTCGCCTTTGGTCTCGTCGGTATAGCAGAGGCGGTTCTCCCCAACGGTCAGCTCGGGCATGCCGAGGAGCGACATCTGGACGTCGCTGTCGAAGACGATGCTGTCGAGGCCGACGCCTTTTCCGTTCATCTCGGCCTGCACGAAGTAGGCATACATCGGCTTGCGGCGCGGCGAGAGCAGCTTGTCAATGTTCACGGCCTCGTCAACCTGACCGCGGCGCTTGAGTGGGGACACATTCGCAGCGGAATGTGTCCCCGACACCTCCTGCCACGTCTTCCCGTCGGGCGACCAACTGAGGCGGAATGTGTCGGCTTCGGCGGCGCTCTTGAACTCGCACTTGATCGTTCCGCCCACGATGACGTAGGGGCTGCCGATCTTCCAGGCCACCTTGGCCGGCTGGCCCGGCTGCTTGGGGCGGAGATTCGGCTTGAGGCCGTCGTCAGCGGAGCACGCGACGTTCTCCTCCGCGACGATTCCGCGCCGATAGAGCGCCTTGTCGAGCGGCGGGCGGTAAAGCCATTTGCCGTTGCGGAGGTTGTCGTGGGCCGTTTCGCCCCAGCCCGAGCGAAGCTGCCCCTCGCCGTCGCGGCTCCACCTCTTGCCTGGCTCGATGTCTGCGCCGGCGGAGTACTCCTTACCGACGTGGTCCCATCGCCACTCCAGGCTCTCGCCTGGGCGGAGGGTGAAGAACATCGTGTGGCTGGTGCTGTTGCGGAAGCCGGGCTTCCGCTCCCCCTCGTAGCCGTAGAGCGAGGCCGAGAACTGGTCGGTCAGCGGGTTCTCCCCCGCGCCGATGCTGTAGGTGTGGGTGCGCTTCATCAGGTCGTGGTCGCGGACGACCTCGGCCTCGGAGGCGATGGCCCTGTTGTCGCGGAGGAGGCAGATGACGTGCTCATCGCCATCGAGGAGGTGGTAGCCGCCGTCGTAGAACGCCTCGACGACGCAGTGGCCGACCGGGTGGCCGCTGCGAACCTGGAGGCCGGCGGCGCGGAAGAGGTCGGCGATGACGCACGCGTCGTCGCCGCAGAGGGTGTAGCCATAGACGTTGTGCGCCTTGACCGCGTCGCTCACCTCGCCATCCCAGGTCGTGGCGTGGAAGCGGTGGTGCCGCTCCCACTCCCAGATTGCGCGGGCCTTGTCGGCATCGGTCTGGCAGCCGCGGGTCGCCTCCTCGGCGATCTTCTGCACCGTTCGCCAGTCGCCGAGCCCATTCACCGTGAGCCACGGGTTCACGACATCGGTCTCGCCGACGTTCTCGATCCGCGCGGAGAGGTTCGGCTGCCAGCCCTGGTGAAATGCCCCATAGCTCACAGCCATCCGGGTCATCACGCCGTCCACAGCGCCCTTGAAGGCCACGACATACTCGTGCCGGCCGCTGGCCACGGTCGCTTCGTGGCGCCGCTCCTCATCGCTCGGCAGGCTCACACGCGGCTTCTTCGGCGGGCCCTGGACGGCGGCTATGCTGCCAGTGGCCTCTAGGACGCCAAAGACGATGATGGCCCAACGCGCTATCTCCACAGCACTTCTCCCGGTGGGCGTGGGGTTGAACATGAGACGGAGAGCATAGCATAGTCCAGACAGGCCCCCCGCAATCCTCAGTCTCCTTCCACACCGTATTTTCTTCTGAGGACGTTTGCGGCGAGCTTGCGAATCCTTCCTGCCATCTTCGCTGCCGACGAGTCCTCGGCTCCGCAGATGGCCACTTGCTGCCTGAGCTGTTTGACCATCACCCTGTAGTCGCCGATCATGCGGTGCTGCGTGCCTGCGATCTCGCGCAGCTCGTAGGTGAGGGTCTTGCACTCTCCGAGGTTTTCGGGGTCGTGCCTGGCCGCGAGCTCTCTGATCCTCTGGCCGGCCTGAGCCGCGCGCGCCGGGTTCTTGATGATCGGGAGCTTATCCTGATAGAGAGCTTCGACTTCCTTGGCGCACTTCTCGGCCTCGCCGAGGAGCGCGGAGCCCAGCCCCTCGCGTCGCATGGCGGCGCAGAGCGCGGCCAGCTCATTGCCGAAAGAGCGGAACTCCAGGACCCTGGCGTTGATGGCCCGGTTGTCCGCCAGGATGTCGTCCAGAAGATGGCCGATCAGGGCGCTCTCCCTCGCCTCCAGGCCGCGGATGAAGAGGTACTCGATGGGCGTCGTCGTGTCGCAGACGCCGCGGCCGAAGTTCTTCCGCCCGGTGTTGGCGCTGCGCCACTGAAGCCCCTCGCGGTCCAGCACGTATTCGCACGGCCCGACGCCCAGCGCATCGCGCACGATGTCCACCGGCGTCAGCACAGCCAGCGGCGTCTCCTTCTTCCTATCAGATGGGTAGACCAGCACCGACTCGATGGTGCCCTTCACCTCGATGAACTTCTTTGACAGGCGGACGAAGCCGTCGTCGCGGTCGAACCAGCACGGCCAGAACATCTCCTGGTAGAGGTACATCCAGGTCGTTTCCTTGTGGTCGTGGAAGTCCCAGGAGTCGCTTCGGCGCTGGGTGCAGAGGTTTGCTCGCCACTTCGCCTGGAAGGGCCGCTTCCAGCCGAGCGCGATGTCACGGTCGGCGGCCGGCTGCGGCAGTCGGTGCTCGTGCCAGATGCCCGGCGCGTGGAGGAGCGCCACGTAGACGCTCTTGCCATCGAAGGCAATCTCAGTGGCCCCGATGCGGCGATTCTCCTTCGTCCCAGCCAGGCTCAGTTCCGCCTCCTGGCTTCCTGCCGGCCACACGCTCATCACGATGGTGCTCTCTCCTTCCAGGAGGTTCAGCACGAAGTTCTCCGAGGGGACGACCAGCCTGGGCTGCGAGTAGGCCCTCGGGTCGAACACCATGTCGGCCCCGAAGAAGTCCGGGAGCACCGCGAAGCGGGTCGCGGCCTCCACCCGGACGCGAGCGGCGTTCTGCATCGGCTTGCAGTCCAGGAAGGCGCGGCCCCGCGCCAGCGAATAGGCCGTGCGCACTTCTTGCCCGCCCTGAGTTCGTGATGCGACCTCCAACGCGACCTCGTCTTCGGTATTCTTGCGGATTGCAGGTTGGCCCAGCGTGGCCCCCGGCTCCCCGCCTGGCGAAACGGGGACGAGCCGCACCCTATCCTCGGGAGCAGGCTTCGGGCGAATGACTGGGCAGCCGCTCCCGCGGCTGAACGAGGCAATGATCCGGTCGTTCTCGACTACAACATCGCCTCGGAACGTGTGCGCCACCGTGCCGGGGCGCACCTGCTCCCAGTCCTTCCGCCCGCCAAGGTCCGCGTCCTCCCGTAGCGTGTCCCAGACCACGGCCGCCCCCTCACCCAGGCAGCAGTTGGCCAAGGCGAGAGAAAGGAGTAGAAGAGTGGACCCCCTGCGTGACATAGCACCACCTATTCGTACGGCCGCGGCCCGAGCCAGAAGGCCGGCACTGCGTAGCTCTCGCCTCGCCAGTCGGCCTCGACGTAAAGCCTGTTCCGCAGCACGGTCTGGCAAAGCCCTCTGATTTTCTCGGCGAGTTCTGGCTGGGCCAGGGGAGCGTTCCCTGCCGCGTCTCGCAGCTCGATGGCAAGCTTGCGGCACGAGCGGAGCATCTCCTCGCGAGGCCCGACGACCGCGATGATCTCCTTGCAGCAGTCCTCGAACTCCTTCCTGTTCGTGCTGGATTCCTTGGCCGCCAGTTGCTTGATCCTCGCGCACAGAGGGGCCAGCGCCTTGGGGCTTGTGAGGGTGCGCCCGGCCAGTTCCGCGAGCTTCTGCGCTGTCGCGCTCAGCGCCTTCTCCTGTCTTTGGACTTCTCGCGCGAAGCCGGCGTATTCGGCCAGCCGCTGGTCCATGCCCTCGACGAAGAGCGGGATGTCGTCGCACAGATGGCCGACGTAGGCGCTGTCCTGCGCCTCCAACTGCCGCTCGAAGAGATAACGCAGCGATTGGATGGTCACAGAGAGCTCGGCCCAGGTCGTCGGCCCCGCGGCCGTGCGGTAGCTGGTGAGGCCGTCCTCGTCCAGTGCCCGCTCAGCGCCCTTCAGCCCCAGCGCGTCGCGCACGAGGTCCACCGGTGTCACTGTTTCGAGGGGCGTGCTCGCCACGCGGCCATAGAGGTAGATCAGGCCGAGCTGCGCCTTGCCCCCGCGGTAGAGGACATTGCTCCTGTCGAAGATCTCCGACTCCTTGTCGCTGAAGAGCGCCGAATAGCGCTTGCCATCGCCGAGGACCGTGAGGCGCCAGGTTGCGGGGAAGGGCATGCGCCACTTGAACCTGAGCGGGTCGGCCTGAGGCCCGTCGCCAAAGCGCTCCAGGTGCCACGCTCCCGTGCAGGCGAGGAATCCGAGCGTCAGCGGCCGCCCCTGAAACGCCACGTCGAGCGCGCCCCCCTTTTGCAGCTCGATCCTCTGGCCCTGTTCAGGGCAGACGAGCGCGAGCAAGTGTGAGCCATTTCCGAGCAGCCCCACCACGACGGGCGCCCAAGGCAAGGCACCGACCGTCTCCATGTCGGCGACTATGTCGTTCCCGAAACGGTCGGTCGCCACAATGCACCTGAGGGGCGCTGAGATGCGGAGCTTGCTCGCGCCATCAAGCGGTGTCGCTTGAACCAGCCCGCGAGTCCCGTCAAAGCTCCACGACACCGAGGAGGCCGCCTCGATGCGCTCTGGGCCTGATCGCACGAGCCGGACCGAGGCCGTGGGCTTGGTCTCCTTGCCGAGTGGCACGAGCGCGACCGGGCTTGCGCCCTCGGCCTTTCGGACCAGCACCGTGCCCGCGCCGCCTGCAAGGAGCAGGAGCACGGCACCCTCGCTCTCCGCCGCGTAGCCGGCTCGCTCGCCTTGGGGCGGGGCTTCTCCGATAGGGACTGCGCGCCAGCCCTTCCTCTCGCGGCAGAAGGCTGCCCAGTCCGCGGGGGCGGCGGCTGGCGGCTGCGCGATCTCCCACAGGCGGATGCGGGGTGGGTGAGCCATCGCGGCCTTCGCCAGCTCGGGCTTCTTGCCGTCATGCCAGTCAGAGCACAGAACAGACCGAGCGCGTTCCTGCGGCACCGAGAACGTCCGAGTCCCATCGGCTCGCGTCACGGCGAGCTGCCAGGGGCCTCTGGGAGTCGGTCCCTGGCAATAGGCTATCGCGGCGCCGTCGGGCGACCAAACGGGGCGACGCTGAATGCCGCCCCCCGTTGTCAGTTGGCGCTTGTTGCTCCCGTCGGCGTCCATCAGCCAGATGTGTGCCTCGCTCTCGTAGGCGATTCTGTCGCCGGCCGGCGCCCAGCGCGGCGCGGCCAGCGTCTCGCCCTCGGCCAGCCGCTTCGGCTCAGCCGCACCGGGCGTCACGAGGAAGATGGCATCCCTATCGCCGTCGCCGACCACGAAGAGCACCTGCCGGCCGTCTGGAGAGCAGGCCGGCGACGAGCAGGCCTCCCAGGCGGCGGGGCTGACCGCGGTCTCCTTGCCAGTGTCGAGCGCTCGCTCGACGATCCGGCCCGTGCGGCGGAAGGCGATCCGACGGCCATCGGGGAACCAGTCGCCCTGATCCCCATCGCAGATTCTCCTTGGCTCATCCCCTTTCCGGGCCATCACCCACAGGCCCAGCGTCCCGCCGCGGGTCGAGGTGTATAGGATGCGTTCGCCATCGGGCGAGAATCGCGGGCCGACGCCCTCGCCAAAGAGGTAGTTCAGCCTCGCGATGTCCCTGCCGCGGATGTCGGTCAGGTAGGTGCCGAGCACGGTCCCGTACTCCTTGCAGACCAGGAGTGTGCCGGGAAGCCTGGCGAACGGCTCATCCGTCCCGCCGCCGAGCGCTGGCACGATTCCCGCGCACAGCAGGGCTATTGCAGCGATGCCACGCAAAGGCCCTTTGGCAGACGCGCAGGTGAGAGGACGCCGGCGACACCTTCGCCCCATCGGGACTTCCACCATGAGCCGCTGATCGCTCCGGGATGTGTTACCCGAGCTCCGCGAATCTTACACGAGCGATTCGCCGGGTTCAACTGGCATGCTATCGCCTGCCCTTGACCTCGTACGCCTTTGCCGCTCGATTGGAGATGGCCATGTCGCGTTCGGCGATCCTACGGTCAGGGTCAATGACGACGTGGACCGTGTGCTTCCCGGGCGGCACGGCGGAGGTGTCCCAGACGACATCGGCGGGCGCGAAGCCCACCGGGCCGAGCGAGGCGATGACCTGGTCGGCGCCGATCTGCTTCCCGCCTTTGTCTGGGTCGCCGCCGAAGAAGCGGACGACCACGTTCCTGACCGTTGTGCCGCGAGTGTAGATCCACCTCTCCCACTGGCAGGAGTTGCGCACGGTGGCGCGGATGCGGACTTTCGCCGGCTCCTTCTCATCCTCGATGAAGACGATGAATGGCTCGGAGATGAGGAGCTTTGGCCTCTGGCGGATGAAGAGGTGGAGGCGCGCGAAGTCGGCCGTCACCTCCTTCGCAAGCGGCTTCCCATCGTGGTTGACGAGAGCGTAGATGCTGCTCATGCAATAGTAGAACGGCTTCTGCGGCGTGCCGTGGTAGAACGGGCCGCGGTCACCGGTCGCCTCGCAGGGCCAGGCAAGCTCGGCCGTAGCAGACTGGCCGGCCGCAATCGCCGGGATGACGACCGGCTGGCCGATCGGCTTGCCAAGACCGCCCGGATCGCCGTCGTAGAACTGGACTCTGACGTTAGCGGCGGGGGCGTCGCCGCTGTTGGCCACAGTGGCCACCAGCTTCACCGTCGTGCCCTCGACCGGGTCGTAGCGGTCGGCCGCCAGCGAAATGGCCTCATCGTACTCATAGATGACCTTGAAAGGCCGAGGCATCGAAGTCGCTGTGACCGTGAGCGTGTTCTTGCCCTTGAGGAGCGCGGGCAGTGCCCGGTTGTGAGCCAGCAGTTCGGTGCGGAACCGGATCGAGGCGATGCCGACGCGAGCGGGCGAGTCCTTGGCGTTCATCTCGACGCGGACCAGGTAGCCACGAAGACCCTTGCTGTAGCACTCGGGCTTGAAGGGAAGCTTGTCGGCGAGGTCAATCTGGGCCTTCACTAGCCCGGTGCCCGCATGTTCCCACGCCGCCTTCCAGGTCTTCCCGCCGTCGGCGCTCACGCTCACCCGGAGCAAGTCGCCGTCCCCGGCACGTGCGAACTCGCCCTCGATCCAGCCCGCCATCAGGTTGTAGTAGCTGGACACTTCCCAAACGACCTCGGCGGGCTTGCCTGCCTCGGCCACGTGCAACGGCAGGCCGCCATCGCCCCAGCGAACGTTCTGACTTGAGGAGACGCCGTCCTTGGCCTCGGCGCCTCGCAGGTCCGGCTCGTAGAGCAACTCCGGGTTTGTGAAGTTGCCGGGCAGCTCGGGGTAGGAGCAGTGCAGCCGCCGGTCCCACCAGAAGATGATCCGTTCGCCGGCGCGCAGCGCGTAGGCGATCCGATTGCCGTCCCACGGCCACTTCTTGCCTAGCTCGAATTGCACCCCGCCGTCGTAGGAGCTGTAGATCTTCTTGATGAAGTTGATGTCAATCAGCTCCTTCATCTCGCGGCCGTCCTCGCCGCAGTTGCGGGTGATGAGCTCCGGCTGTTTGGCAAGCTCCGTGGCGCTCGCCGCGTAATCGCCGGTCGGCCCAGGGTAGATGGCCCGCATGTATGCGTCGAGCACGTGCCAGCGGTCGTCGTACCACACCTGGATGCAGTTGTGGCCCCAGAGGCGCATCTGGTGCCACTGGAGCCCGGCCGCGTTGCAGAGGGCCGACTGCGCGAAACCCGTCGGCCCGCAGTGCCCGAAGCCCAGGGCGCAGGCGAACCGCGCATCGTCCCAAATCCAGGGCGTGTTGCGCGAGAAGTTCTCCTGGCAATACCAGAAGATCGCCATCGCCTTCTCTCGGTCGCTCATGCCGGGCTTGAGAATGCTCTTGAGCACCGTGGCCGGCGTCTCCGGGTCAACCCACCTGTCGCAGACCACTTTCGGGTCCACGACCGGCCCGATGATCTCCAGCCGCCGCATAACAGGGTCGGTGTTGCCGGCGACCTCGATGGTGAAACTCTCACCGCTCCTCGAGACCGCCTGCTCCCACGTCTTGCGTCCGTTCTTGATGATCAAGCTCGCCGCCGACGCCTGGCCGACTATCAACGTCACTGCAACGCACAGAACGAGCCACTTCATTGGGTGTGCCTCCGATGATGGCTTGAACTCGCCCGCCTACCGCTTCACCAGGCGGACCGTGGCAACGCCGGCCGGGAAGGCCAGGGCAAAGCCCTGGTCCTTCTCACGAGTGAGCGCTACTCCGGGGCGCGGCTCGGCAACCTTCCACTCGCCCGGAGCCCGCAGACGGATAGTGCGGCCCGCGGCCGCCTCGACGACCGCCGCACCTGCCTCAATGCGAAGGCTGGCCCCGGCGTCCGCCGCGAGGCCATAGTCCTTGTAGCGGACCTCGCCCTTCGCACCCAGTGACAGGACAAGGGACTTGCGATCCTGGACCGAGGCCGCGGTCCCGCGGAAGAAGACGCCCCCTCCGCTTGCCTCGGCCTCCTTCCCGCTCAGGAAGCAGAAGTCGGTGCCGAAGTTGCCGCTGACCTTGATGATCGTGCCGTTGCCCAGCACGGCGAAGGTTGGCACGTCTTCCGCGCGCTTGCGGGGGAAGAGGGCGACGTAGTAAGACCCGTCCCCCGGCAGTTGGAGGTGGAGCAAGTCCTGGTAGACGGCCTGGCCGCCGTACTCTTCGCCACACCGCAGCGTGTACCTGGGCGTGTCCTCGGGCACTGCCACGAAGTACTCGACGTCCACCCCGAACTGGCCGAGGGCCGTGAACCGGTTGCCCTTGAACTCCCGCGGCTCGACCACCTTGTTGCCGGGCTTCTCCGATCTGCTGGCCTCCTCCGGAGTTCCGATTTCCTCGGACAGTGTCCAGAACTGCCAGATTGTCGGTTGCCCGCCGCTCACTGTGTCGCGAAGGACCAGGTAGTTGGCGCCGGCGGCGTCATCGTCCTTGACGAACATGACTTGCCGTCGCCAGGCGATGGGCGGGCGGCCGGGGGCCGGCACCGGGGGCCATTCGGGCATCTGGACGATGCTCATGTCGGCGAGGTCCTGCGCGGCTGCGGTGCCCGACCCGCCCATGTGGCTGGCCCGGCGAGGCTCCTTGACGGTGGCGTTCACCGCCGCGTAGTCCTGTCGGGCGAGTGCTGCGAAATCGGTAATGGACTGCTCCTCGTCGTGGTAGTAGCACGCGGCGCGCTCCGCCAACGTGCCACGTCTGCGTGCGGGAACCACACGGCTCACGAGCAGCTCCTCGCGGTCGCGGTAGCTCTCGACAAACACCGTCGAGATCGGCGCCCCCTTGGCGAAGATGACGGGGAAGCTGCCGTTGGTCGAAGGATAGCCGTCGCGCATGTGGACCTGGAAGTTGACGTAGTAGGCGTCCTTTGTGCCGATGCCGTGTCGGAAGATGGCGCCATACTTGGGGAAAAGGTCCGCAGTCCAGCCAGGATTGCCCGCTGGCAACGCCCGGTCCGGGTAGACGTATTCGTATCCGCCCAGCCTGCCCTCCATCGCGTAAGGGTAGCCCTCGTTCTGCCACACCCACTGCTGGGCGCGCGAGTATTCAGGGTCGCTGTCCTGAGTTGCTTGGGCCATCAGGCCGGCCAGGACGGTGCGGACACCGACCGGGCCTCGGCCCGACGGTGGCAGCTTGCTGAACCCGCCGTAGCGCGGGTCGGGAGGGGTGTACTGCTTAGCCAGGAAGAGCATCAGCTTCTTCATTCGCGGGTCGGCGATGTAGTCGCGCAGGCCGGCGCTGCGGGCCACGATGGCGAAGCCGAGCATGTTGTAGACGCTCACGTTCGCGTAGTTGGCCACGCTCTCGGGGTGCTCGCCTTCGGGCCCCAGCTCGTCGAGCCACCGCTCCATCATCTTCATCGCGGGCTGCGTCCACGTCGGCACCATCGGGTGGTCGGGAATCGCGCACGCGAGCTGCCCTAAGTTGAGCACGAAGGCCACGGTCATGTTGGGGTTGCCGCTACAGTAGCCGCGCTCGGCGGACCACGTGTAGGGGTCGGCTAGGTTGTAGGCCAGGTAGGCCATCTGCGCGCGCAGCAGCGGCCTTTCCTCGGTGGCGATGAGGTCGGAGTCGAGGAGCGCGTCGTATAGAGAGACCACGACCTGGGTGTTCCGCATCTTATCGAAGTGGCCCATCAGGCCGAGGTGGTGCCGCAGGCGCTCGGCCAGCTTCGTCTCAGCGGCGAGCTGGCGGTCGCCGGTCAGCAGGTAAGCGCCCAGGGCCTCCGTATCCGAGCCTGGACCCGGCACCGCAGGCACCGTCGTGTGCCGTCGCAGGGAGTCGAGCAGGGCCTTGTCCACAGGACGCTTCTGTGCGGCCGCGAGCTGCTCCCGCGAGAGGTAAAGGAGTGGGTGAACACGTTGGGGATCACGCGGCCAGTCCAATACGTAGTCCTTGACCTCGTTGAGCCGCCGGCCGACGATTGGCGACGGCTGAAGCTCGGCGGCGCCGTGGGGCTGTGGGCCGATGTGATTCACGCGGTCTTCGGCAGGCCGGAGCCGTTTGGCGTCTGGGCCATACTCGCAGATGCTCCACCTGCGCTCTCCCACCGCAGCGTTCACCCGCAGGAAGACCTCTCCCTTCTCGCCCCGCATCAGCGGCAGGAACTTGTCGCCCAGCGAGGGCGAGCGGCGAGGGGTGTCGAGCGGGACAGGCTCCACCCACACGCCGGCATCGCGGCTCTGGATGCGCAGCTCGCTGTCCCGCCCATCCAGCTTCAGGGGGATGGTGGTCTGGGTGAAGTCGTTGAACCAGTCGGGCCACGGGGTCAGGTTGGTGATCAATCCCGCTGGATACTCGTCCAGCCGCAGCTCAGCCACGTCGCCCACCTTGGCCTTGCGCTTGAGGAACACCTCGCGTTTGGTCCAGAACTCCATCTGGACCCGGAAGCTCAGCGGCGGGAGGCCAGGGGTGAGGAGCAGGTCAAAGCCATCCTGCGGGCGGTTCTCCTTCACCTGCGCGTCCCACAGGATCGCGTTGTCGCCGGCAGCCACCTGCGCGGCCAGGCGCATCGTGTTGCCGTCTGCGTAGGTGTAGATGCACTCCACCTCGCCGAACACCGGGCCAGCGACGATGAGCTTCGCCGAATAGGACCTGATCTTCTGGGTCCCGAAGAGACGGCTGCTGCCGAACCAGGTTCCGTCGGCCAGGCGCATCGCCACTACAGGGCCAGGCACTTCCGACGCAGCCGCGGGCTCGGGGTATACCTTCTCTCCCAGAAGCAGCCGAGCGCCGAAGTGGCGGGTGGTAATCTCGACCTGCCCATCCCCAGGCGTCACCCGCAGATCCGTCGCCGGCGCAGGCGCCGCCGCAGGCTCGGCGCCGTAGCGCACTGTGTACGTATCCTTGGCCAGGGGTGCCAGGCTGGTGATGAAGGAGAGCTTGGCCGACTTCACCCATTTCGTGCCCGACCAGCACTCGACCTGCGAGAGCTGCACTGGCACAGGCCCCTTCGGGCCGGTGAGCGTCACAGAGGCAGGGTGGCACTCGCGCTCGTTCGCCTCAAAGGGGTAGGCCACCAGCTCTTGGTTCCACTGCTGGTTGAGGTGTTCCCGCAGCACGATTTGCCGTTCCCCGGCGGCTAGCTGGCCCGTCGCGAGGTGTGTGATGAGCACGGCGAGAGCTCCGAAGGAAGTCGCCTTCATGCGTACCTGCTCCCTATGCTGCCCCACGGTACGTCTATCCCCACTGCCATTCTGGTTGTTGGGGCATTCAATGTCAACCGCGTTCGCGGGCAGCGGGCCTTGACACCGGCCTCAGGCCGCGATACGCTACCTGTCGGCCCTACCGTGTCAATCTTCAAGGAGCCTGCCATGCGGCCAACTACAACGCCGACTGCCAAGTTGTTCGCGCTTTGTGCCGTCCTGCTCATGACGCGCGGCCTCGTCGCTGCTGGTGAACAGGGCGCCCCGGCGACGCGCCACTATGTGGCCGACCCAGCCTGGCCGCAGCGGCCCCCGGAGATCAAGTGGGGGGAGACGCCGGGGGTGGCCGTGGATGCCAAGGACCAGGTGTGGGTGTTCACCCGCTCGGCCGCGCCGGTCCAGGTCTACGATTCGCAGGGGAAGCTCATCCGAACCTGGGGGGCCGACGCCGTCAAGTCGGCACACTTCATCAGGCTCGACCGCGAGGGAAACGTCTGGCTCGCCGATACCGGTGACCACGTGGTCATGCAGTTCACGCCGGAGGGAAAGCTCCTCAAGACATTGGGGACTCGCGGCAAGCCGGGCTGCGACGAGACGCACCTGAACCAGCCCACCGATATGGCCGTGACCCCGGCCGGCGACGTGTTCGTCACGGACGGCTACGGGAACAAGCGGGTGGTGCACTTCGACAAGGACGGCAAGTTCGTCAAGGCCTGGGGCACGCTCGGACGCGGCCCGGGCGAGTTCGACCTCCCGCACTCCATCGTAGTGGACTCCAAAGGAACGCTGTACGTGGCCGACCGCAGCAACGCCCGCATCCAGGTCTTCAACCAGGAAGGCAAGTTCCTTTCGCAATGGGCCGACGTGATGGTGCCGTGGGGGCTCTGGATCAACGACAAGGACGAGCTCTGGGCTTGCGGCTCCTCGGTCATGCCGCGCCCGCCAAAGGGAATGCCCTTCCTGCCCCCCGTGGACCAGGTCTTCAAGAGGTTCGACGCGTCGGGAAAAGTCCTCGAGCAGTGGACCGTCCCGAAGGGGCAGGACGGCAAGGAGCAGCCGGGGGAGTTGAACTGGCTGCACGCAGTGGCGTTCGACTCCAAGGGCAACGTCTACGCGACCGATATCAAGGGGCAGAGGGTCCAGAAGTTCACGCGGCGGGACTGATGCGCGCGGGGCAACACCTTACAGATGATCTCCCAGCGCGGGATCTTCAAACCAGCACGCGCGACGTCCCCTTCGGCAGGTTGAAGCAGATGACGACGCCTTCCTTGTCGCGGGTCCAGGTTCCCGGCTTGAGGTCCAGGCGTCGTGGGACCTCGTTGAGCAGCTCGGGCTTCTCGGCGAGCGCGAGCTTCGGTACCGCATCGCCCTTTGCGGCGACATGCACGGTGAACCGCGGGCTGGCAAACGGCGCCTTGAATGTGACTGCGCCGCCACCGCCCTCGATCTGTGTCAGCTCTTTGGCCGCCCAGTAGCGGGCGATCTCGCTCAGCTTCATCCAGATCAGGTGGTCGTACTTGGCGTGCAATCGGCGAACCGCCTCCTGAAACGTCTTGAAGCCCTCTTCTTCGCCGTTGAAGTAGATGCCCGTCCAGTGCGAGACCATGATCGCCGGTTCGCCGCGTTCGATCACCTCGACCATGCGGCCCTTCGAGAGGTCCGCGGTGACATACTGGTCCGGCTCGCCGCGGCGCGAGGCATCCCAGCCGCCAGTCCAGTCCCCCGTGCAGCCGATACTGCGGGATGGCGAAGCGGTTCAAGTTCACCAGGCAGGTCGAGTCGTCAATGATGAACGACACGGGCACCCGCGTCAGAGGGTTGAGGACCTTGACGCCTTGGTCCTGCCGCGGGCGCTGACCGGGAGTCTGCGCGGCCGCCTCTCTGGCCTTCCCGCCGGCCCCCGCGCAGAGCAAGCTCGCCGCGGCCGCCCTCAGGAACTCGCTGAAGGTCAGGTGGGAACCTGGCGCGCAGCCGTAGTTGTGGGTGTAGACCGTGTTCACCCCGACCGCCTTGTTGCGGAGCAGCGTCTCGCGGGCCGC
>Ga0194125_10003449_pt1 | contig 25502 bp, 27 predicted proteins | sample TA2KigC250mmetaG_FD_148626 | JGI IMG/M metagenome (GOLD analysis project Ga0194125, IMG submission 148626) | Freshwater microbial communities from Lake Tanganyika, Tanzania - TA2015034 Kigoma Deep Cast 250m | ecosystem: Environmental > Aquatic > Freshwater > Lake | place: Tanzania: Lake... | reverse complement strand
GGCCGTGTTGCAGGCCATCCGGACCGACGTCTTCAACGTCGTCGCGCCGGTTGCCCCTTAGGACGGCTGACGGCCGGAGCCGGAAGCGAACTGCGGGCGGGGTCTGGCTGCCGGACCCCGCCCGCGCTTGTTATCGGGTGTTTGTCAGGATGCCGGTTTGTCGGCCGGCGGCGTCGCCGTGGCCGAGGGCTCGGCGGTCTCGCTCTTGACGTATGACATGCGGAGTTGGTAGAGTACGTCGTCGAGGAGAGACGTCTCATCCGCGGTTCGGTTGCCATCGGTCTTGGTCTTGAGCATGTCAAGGGTGTCGATGGTAAGTTTGGCCAGCGGAAGGTTGACTTCCACCTCTTCGTCTCCGGGCAGTTTGGCCGCGCCCATGTAGACGAGCGCCGCAGTCGCGAGTTGGAAGATGTGCGAACTCAAGGAGGCTCTTTCAAGCGGTTGATTGGGGGTCAGGTTCTCATCCATGGTTGTAATGATCGAGCAAGGTGCGGGTCTTTTCTACCTTTCCGCCGCGCAGGTAGACTCGCGGTACGCGCGGGCTGACGCGGCAGATTATCTCATAGGGAATTGTCTCGGCCCACCCGGCCAGTTCATTGGCGGCAATGGTGTCGCCTTCGGCCGAGCCGAGCAGGGTGACCGTATCGCCGATCTGTGCGCCGGGGACGTCGGTGACGTCGAGCATGGTGAGGTCCATGCAGACGTTGCCGACAATCGGCACGCGGCTGCCCCGGACCATCGCTTTGCCCCGATTCTTGAGCGACCAGGGGTAGCCGTCGCCGTACCCGGCTGTGATGACGGCGATGCGGGAGTCACGCCGGGTGAAGTAGGTTCGTTCGTAGCTCAACGAGCGCCCGGAGGCGATGTCGCGCAGGTTGACGATGCGGCTGCGCAGGCTCATCACCGGAGTGAGTTTGAGTTCCGAAGTGCGGTAGCCGGAGTGGTGGCTGTCCGGGAGAATGCCGTAGACGACGAGACCCGGACGGATGAGGTCATAGCGCGAGCCTGGCAGGTTGAGCAGGCCGGCCGTGTTGGCGGTGTGGCGGAGGAATCCGCTGATTCCGAGGCGGGTCAGGCGGGTCAGCAAACGCTCGTAGAGCACCAGTTGATGGCGCGTAAACTCAATGTCCGAGTCCGCAACCGGGAAGTGGGTGAAGACACCCTCTATGTCCAGGGCGGGTAGTTTGGCAACGCCGGCCACGAACTCGCCGGCGGCCGATTCGTCGACCCCGGTTCGGCCCATGCCGGTGTCGACCTCAATGTGCAGGCCGATGGACGTGTTGCGTTTCACGGCTTCGCGGGAAAGGCGCTGGGCGAACTCGGTCTCGGTTACCGAGGGCGTCAGGTTGTGGTCGAAGAGCGCCGGGACTTCGTGGTAGGGGACAGGCGAGAGGACGAGGATGGCGTTCTTGATGCCGCCGAGCCGGAGCGTGATGCCTTCTTCGGTGCTGGCCACGCCGAAGAAGTCGACGCGATCCGCGACTTCGTGGGCGACTTCGCGCAGGCCGTGGCCGTAGGCATCTGCCTTGATTGCCAGCATGACCTTGCCGCTGTCGGCATGGCGGCGGACTTGGTTCAGGTTCTTGTTCAGGGCGTCCAGGTTGATTTCGGCCCAGATTCTACCGAATTCCATCTGTTCGATCATTCTACCGAAGGTAGGCGGAAAGTCAAAACGGCCAGAAGCGAGGAGACGAAAGCGCTGGAGACGTCGTAGAGCCCAGAGCTCAGAATCCAGAGTCCAGAGTTCAGAGTTCGAGCACCGAAGGCACGAGGGACAGGAAGAGGATCGGCAACAGCAAGAGTGATGTCCGTTTCATCATGTTTCGTGTCTTCGTGGCCATATCTCTGGTTCTGATTGAGGTCGCTGACGGTGGTGGCTACTGGCGTCGGAGGCGGAGCTCTACGAGCTTGGCGCGAATGGCCGGTATGAGGTCGCGCGGGCTGGGGTAGATGAGGCTGAGTTGCTCAAATGGGCACCGGCCGGTGTTGTCGCGGTTCATGATGTCGACGACCGTGGTACGGAACGAGTAGGAGATCGCGGCAGCATGCAGGATCCGTTCGGCCGGAATCGAACCGGTGAGGCCGATGACGTGGTCGACGCGGAGATAGTAGAAGATGCGCGCGGCGCAGGCGCCGACGACCCGGTCGGCGACTGTGGCGCCCTCAAGCCCCCCGGGGAACCAGTCAATCAGTTCAAGCAGCGGCTTGACGCCGTCGTCGTAGGAGCGGTACAGCTCAGTGCCCTGGCGTACGACCAGCAGGGACAGACAGTCGTTCTCGAGGACCGTCAGCGGGTCGGTCGGGGTTCGGTCGCCGGCTGCCATCTAGCAGGGCCTTTGACCGGAACTCAGGAGCACGGCCAGATTCTCATCATTGAAAGCTCGCAGTCAAGCCGGGCAGATGTGACTGCTTTCACAATGTTTCTCTTGACTCCGGATGAGGGTTCGCTAACTTAGCATCCTTGAGCAGATATCTGCTGGCAAAATCGAGCGTGCATCAGTGGCTGTCGAAGCTGCTGGCGAGGTATACGGTCTACGTGCCGACCGAGCGTGATGGCCAGACCCACTGGCACCTGCTTGATCCGAGGGATCTGGAGGAGACGCCAGATAGAGTAGCACCGGCCCAGAGGCGAATTCGTGCCTCCGAGCCGGTGAAATCTTTCATGTTCCAGCCGAGGCAGCGGGTCGCGGGTTTTCCCGAGCCGCTGCCGCTTCCGGAATCGGCCCCGCGCCTGTTGCTCGGCGTCAAGAATTGCGACCTGGCAGCCCTGAGAGTGCACGACAAGATACTGGGCGAAGGTGAGTTCAAGGACCCGTTCTACGTGTCCCTGCGGGAAAGCACCAAGCTCGTCGTCGCGGACTGCCCGGCCCCGGAACAGAGCTGTTTCTGCAATCTGCTCGGCCTGACGCCTTTCGCGAAGGAAGGTGGAGACGCGGCGCTTTCCGTGATCGACGGTGACTGGATCTTCGAGGTCGGTCAAACTGGGCAGGAGTTGGTTGATACCGCACCCGAGCTGTTCACCCGGCTTGCCGGCGAAACTACGGAGACAAAGAAGCGTGACGAAGAGCGGAGCGCCGCTGTCGCAGCCCTGAACATGACCAATGCCCGGCCCTGGAACCCGGACCTACCCGGGGCGATCGCGGCGAAGCTGGCCGACGACAGCTTCTGGCGGAAGCATGCTAAGACCTGCGTTGAGTGCTACGGCTGCCTGATGGGCTGTCCGACGTGCTACTGCTTCCTTCTCTACGACCAGGCAAAGGAGAAGGGTCTGGACCGGACTCGGGTCTGGGATGCATGCTACGAGGCCGCCTACGCACGCGTGGGTGGGGGCGCCAACCCGCGAGCCGAGTTCATACGCCGGTTCGCGAACCGGTTCGACTGCAAGTGGAACCAGTTCAAGCGCGACCACGGAGTCTATTCCTGTACCGGCTGCGGCCGGTGCTTCAAGGCCTGCATGGGTAAGATCGACATCCGGACCGTGCTGGGAGAGCTGTGAGCAATCCCTACCAGCCGATACCTGCGATCATCCTCAAGACGATGGATGAAACGCCTAACATCCGCACGTTCGTCCTGAAGCCGGAGCAGGAGATACCATTTCTGGCCGGTCAGTTCGTGGAGCTCACGGTGCCCGGATTCGGAGAGGCTCCGTTCACACCTTCGTCCTCGCATTTCAGGCGGGAGACATTCGAGATGACGATAATGAAGGTCGGTCGGGCGACCGGGGCGCTGTTCAGTCTCCAGCCGGGTGACGTAGTCGGAGCTCGCGGGCCGTTCGGCACACCCTATCCACTCCAGAGGTTCGAGGGCAAGGACATCTACATCGTGGGCGGTGGGGTGGGGCTGGCGCCGTTGCGGGCGCTCTTCCTCGCGCTCACGCACGAGCCCGACAAGTACGGCCGCATCTTCCTCAGGTACGGTGCGCGCACGCCGCAGGACATCGTCTACAGGAGCCTGATACCGGAGTGGCAGAAGATACCCAAGGTTGACCTCGATCTTTCGGTAGACGTCAGCGACGAGAAGTGGATGAAAAGGGTCGGCGTAGTAACCTGCCTCATGGATGACATACCCTGCGACGAGAAGAAGAGCATCGCGGTGGTATGTGGACCGCCGATAATGATGAAGTTCGTGAACCAGCGACTGGTCGACGCCGGGTTTCAGGCCGAGAACATCTACCTGTCCATGGAAACGAACATGTCGTGCGGCGTCGGACAGTGCCGCCATTGCCGGCTCGGTCCGTATCTGACCTGCAAGGACGGCCCGGTGCTCACCTGGGCACAGATCAAGGATATCGAAAACCCGTTCGTATGAGAGAGCCGACGCGTACCACCTGTCCGTTCTGTCTGAACGGCTGCTCCTCAGGCGTGGAGTTCAACGGCGTGGAGCACAAGATGCACTACTTTGCCGACGCCGAGGTGAACCAGGGCAGGCTTTGCCCGCGCGGCAACAGCGCGAACATCGTGATTGATCATCGGGAACGGCTCTGCCGGCCGCTGCTTGACGGCCACGACACGACGTGGCCCGAGGCCGAGGTCCTGGTCAGGAGTTGGCTGTCCGATGTGAAGCCGGAGGAGCTGGCGATCGTATATAGCCGGGGCCGCGACGCAGAGGACGTGCGCCGGCTGCACGGCCTGGCGGCAGAGCTGAATACGCCGAACCTGGCGTGCGGGCATATCGAACCTGAAAACGGGTTCAACTACCGGCTCGAGGGCGTAGCCGACGCCACGCTTTCAGATATCGAGTCGGCCAAGACGATGTTGCTCGTCGGCGATGTATTCAACACGTCGCCGGTGGCGAGCTGGCGGATGTTGGACGCCCGCTACAAGGACCGGAAGAACCGGGTGGTGGTGCTGGATTCGGTCAGGACGCGACAGGCCGGGTTCGCGCATCTCTTCGTTCAGGTCAGGCCCGGCACCGAGCCTCTTGCGCTCCTTTCCCTTGCCGCGCTCATCGACCCGTCGGTGGCTCCCGGGGTCGAGGTCGATCGGTTTGCCGAACTCGCCGGAACAACACGCCAGCAGTTGGCGGCGGCGGCGGCCATGCTCGGACCCGGGCTGCCCGGGTTTGTCGGTAGCGCGATGCACACCGGGCGCGTGCGTTATCCCGCTCTGCACAGCCTTGCCGGCCAGCTTGTGGCCCGGGCAGGAGCCAAGCCATTCACCGGGTTCAGAGAGACTGAGCTGCCGTTCGGCCCGATGCGCTTCTCCGACCTGCGTAGGAGAATGGGCGAAGGCGGCATCAGACTGCTCTTCTGGACCGGGGGGCTGTTCCCGTTCAGTTACTCCGGGCTGTTGCCTGAGACGGCAGGTGTCGAGCATGTCGTGTCTACTTCTATCTTCAGACCCGACCCGGCGGTGCGCGGTCTGGTACTGCCGATGACGGCCGAACTCGAACGGGCTTCGGTCGGCCGGTCGTACTGGAGCGGTATCGAGCGGTCGCCGCTCGCTTCGCCTCTTGATGGCACGAGGCCGTTCTCCCGCGTGCTTGAGTGGTTCGGCCGGGCCGAGGGCAGGAGCGGAATTTCGCCCCGGTCAGTTGGCGCGGCAGAGGTTTTGGAGATGGGGGTACGCGCCTCCGGATTCGCACTCCCCGTAGAGGAGTGGCTGCTCGTGGGGGAGAAGAAGGCCATCGGACTGCGGGGATTCCATGACCCGGAAGACGAGGTCTCGGTCTGCCGCACCGATGCGGCCCGCATCGGCGTGACGGGACGCAACTACTTACGGGTCAGGAGCCGAACCGCCGAAGGTGAGTTCAGAGTCCGCATCACTGATGCGGTGCCGGCCGGCGTGCTGATGGTCGGGACCAATGTGCACGCAAATCGTGCGCTGTTCCCGCTGGCAGAAGACGACTTGACCGGTGAGGCTACGGTGGCACCGACCGGTGTGGCAGTCGAGAAGACCGAGCGGGTGCCGGTCGCGAACGGCGAGAATCTATCGGTGTGGACATGAAGCGCATAGTCCTGAAGCTTGACTACTGCATCGGGTGCCGCTCCTGCGAGGCGGCCTGCCGAAGCCGGTTCAAGGTCGAGGCCAGGATTCGGCACGGAGAGGCGACGACCGACGCCCTGCTGCCTCAGGGCTGCCGGCACTGCGATGAACCGCTGTGCGCGGCGGCCTGTCCGTTCCAGGTGATTGTCAGAAACCCGGACACCGGCGTAGTCCGCAAGTCGGATTTCCATTGTGTCGGATGTCGTTCGTGCGCGCTGGCCTGTCCGTTCGGCGTCATCCCGCCTTCGCTGGCAAGACACATGTCTCAGAAGTGCACGCTCTGCAGCGACCGGCCCGAGGGGCCGCGTTGCGTCCAGACCTGCCCGACCGGTGCCCTGCAGTTCATTGAGGAAGAGGAACAGGCCGGGAAGAAGGCGGGCGCGGGGTTCGCGGTCCGGTCAGTCCACGGAAGGCGGCTCCAGTGACACTTACCGGCTGGGGACTGGTATTCGCATTCGTCGTGTTCCCCGGGTTCATCTTCACGTCCACCGTGGGACTGCTGCTTACGTGGGTGGACCGGTTCGTGTCGGCCCGGGTGCAGTGGCGCCAGGGTCCACCTCTATTCCAGCCGTTCGCCGACATCCTGAAGCTGCTGCTGAAGCAGACAGTCGTGCCGGCGGGCGCCTCGAGAGTGACGTTTCTGGCGGCGCCATTGATCGGCTTCGCCGCTATGTGCGTCACGGCCGTGCTGCTCTTCTACGTGAACTTCTTCCCCAGTGGGTCGTTTGTCGGCGACCTGATTGTGCTCGTGTACCTGTTTGCCCTGCCGCCGCTGGCAACGATACTCGGGGCTTCGGCGTCCCGCAACCCGCTGTCTGCGGTCGGGGCGTCGCGCGAGATGGTGCTCTACCTTGGCTACGAGCTGCCGTTCCTGCTCGCACTGTGCGTGCCGATCATTCACACTGGTGGTGCAATCCGGCTGGGTGACCTGGTCCTGGCGCAGCAGGCGGGGGGGGCCTTCCTGACCTCGTGGTCCGGAGCCATCGCCGCGATCATCGTCCTGATTTGCATCCAGGCCAAACTCGGCTATCCTCCGTTCGACATGGCCGAAGCCGAACAGGAAATCATGTCCGGAGTGCTGATCGAGTACTCCGGCGTTCCCCTGGCAGTTTTCCGTCTGACCAAGGCCATGATGTTTCTTCTTCTGCCCTGTTTCCTGGTCACGGTATTCTGGGGCGGGCTTGCCAGTTGGTGGGCAATACTCAAGTTCCTTGCCGTTGCCGTGCTAGTCATACTGATCAAGAATACGAACCCGCGGTTGAAGATCGACCACGCGCTTCGGTTCTTCTGGTTCATCTTGGGTGGACTGGGTATCCTGGGCGTGATACTGGCCTTCATGAAGCTATGAAAGATCCACGCATCTGGGGCCTGAAGAAGTCACCGTGGGTGTACCACGTGGCCGCGGCTGCGTGCAACAACTGCGACATAGAGATTCTGGAGCTGCTCACTCCCCGCTATGACGTTGAGCGCTTTGGAGTTGTGCTGGTCGGCTCGCCCCGGCACGCCGACGCGCTGCTCGTTACCGGCGTGCTCAACCGCAAGTCGCTGCCCAGGGTGCTTGAGGTGTACGAGCAGACGCCGAAACCGTGTCTCGTGATCTGCATCGGTACCTGCACCTGCGGGAACCAGCTCTTCCGCAATTCCTACAATGCGGTTGGGCCGTACGACAGGCACCTGCCGGTAAGTGCCTACATACCCGGCTGTCCGCCCAAACCGGAGGCGATGATTCTGGGCGTGGTGAAAGCGCTGAGCAAGCTATGAGAGAAGCGGAAGCCGGCCTGAAGCAACGGGTGCCCGAGGCGGAGGTGTTTGAGCACAACCCCAGGCGGCTGTACATACGGATTCCGCGGGAGCGGCTCACCGAGGCCGCGAAGTTTCTGCACCGCGAACGGGGCATGCGGCTTGCCATCTGCACCGGCATCGATACGCGCGAAGGCTTCGAGGTCCTCTATCACTTCTCGGAAGACACCACCGGCACGATGTACACACTGAAAGTGCTGGCGCCCAAGGATGACCCGAGAGTCGACTCGCAAGCACCCTGGTTTCCAGCCGCGGACTGGATTGAGCGGGAGATGCACGAGCTGCTTGGTATTGACTTCCCGGGCCATCCCAACATGATTCCATTGCTCACGTCCGACACCGACTGGGACAAGAGCAAGTACCCTTTGCGGCGTGACTACGAGCGGAGAAACGAGGCCCATGAGCAGTAGGCGAATCGTCCCGATCGGGCCCTACCACCCGCTTCAGGAAGAGCCGGAGTTCTTCAAGCTGATCGTTGAGGGCGAAACCGTGGTGGACCTGGAGATCAACCTCGGCTACAACCACCGCGGCCATGAGTTCATCTCACCGGAACTGACCTATGACCAGATCCCATTCCTGGTCGAGCGCATTTGCGGCATCTGTTCGAATTCACACCCGCTGGCTACGGTGCTGGCGGTCGAGGACATCTGCGGCATCAAGGCCCCGCCGCGCGGCGCCTACATCCGGACCATCGTCCACGAGCTCGAGCGCGTCCATTCGCACCTGCTGTGGGTGGGGCTGGCCGGGCACTTCATCGGCTACAACACTGTCTGGATGTGGGCGTGGCGATACCGCGAGCACATCCTTGAGGTTTTCGAGATGATCACCGGCAATCGGAATCACTACGCGGCGAACAAGCCCGGCGGGACGCGGCGCGATATCCTGCCAGAGCAGATTCCACAGATACTCGCGGCGCTCAGCGTGGCGGAGAAGAAGACCATGATGCTGACCAACGCGGTACTCGATGACCCGGTCATCCGCGCCCGGCTCGAGCGCGTAGGCGTCCTGACCCGCGAACAGGCGGTCGCCTACTCGGTGCTGGGCCCGACCGCGCGCGGGTCAGGCTACGACATCGACGTCCGGCGCGACGAGCCTTGGGACGCCTACGGTGAGATACCATTCAACGTGATCGTCTGCAAAGAGGGCGACGTGTTCGCCAAGGCCAAGGTCCGGTTGCTGGAGACGTTTGAGTCCATTCGTATCATCAGGGAGTGTCTGAGCAAGCTGCCGGACGGGCCCATTGAGGCGCGCATCGATGAAGTCCCGCCCGGCGAGGGTATCGGGCACGCGGAGGCGCCGCGCGGCGAGGTGTTCCACTACATGAGGTCGGATGGCACCAATCGACCGCTCCGGCACAAGGTCCGCGCTCCCAGCTACATGAACATCGCTTCCAACGTGGTGGCGGTGAAGGGCGGTTCGATTGCCGACGCGGCCCTGACGCTGGCCGCAGTCGACCCCTGCTATTGCTGCACTGAGCGCATGGCGGCGTTTGAGGACGGCAAACTCAAGCTGACCGGCAAAGACCTGCTTCGGCTCTCGTGGCAGAAGACCGAACAGATCAAGGAGCGATTCTAGCGTGAACCTCGATGTGAACTGGCTGCAGTTCAGCGGGGGCAAGCTGGAGTTATTCTTTGCGTTGGTGCTGGGTCTGGTCGGCCTGGCCGCGCTGCTCTACTCTCTGGCAAAGATCAGGGCCGGAGTCGGACAGGTAGCCGAGTACCTCGTTTTCCTGGTGCTCCTCTTGGCGAGCGGCATCGGGGTAGTCTATGCCCGGAACTTGTTTGTGATGTTCGCCCTCTGGGAGCTGGCGGCTCTTGCGCTCTGGCGGCTGGTTGCGTTCTACCGGGGCGAAGAGGAGTTGGGCGCGGCGTTCTGGGCACTGCTCTTGAACTTCGCGAGCGCGGGGCTGATGCTCGTAGGTCTGGCTGTGATTCTGCTGGAGCGGAGTACTCTGAACCTCGACACGCTCCGTGGGCAGACTCTGCCTTTCTGGCCCGCGATGCTGGTTCTGGTCGGCATTCTCGCCAAGTCAGCGACACTGCCGCTGTACATCTGGCTGCCGAGGGCCTACAAAGCCGCGCCGGCGCCGGTCTGTGCCCTGCTTTCGGGCGTCGCCGAGAACATCGGCATCATCCTGTTTTTCAAGTTGTTCGTTCTCACGATGCGCGTGCCGGACGGGTTCATGCCTATGGTGGCAGGACTGGCGGTCGTGTCGAGCCTCGTCACCGGCGGCATCGCGTTGACCACAGGCACTATCCGCTCTACGCTGGCGTACTCCACAGTCAGCCAGCTTGGGTTCATCTTCCTCGGTCTGTCTCTTGCCGGGTACTACGGGATAACCGCCGGACTGCTGTACGTGGCGGCCCACGCCGTCGCCAAGGCCGGTCTGTTCTTCGCCGCCGGGCTGGTGGAGGACGCGGCAGGGAACGGCGAATTGGGTCGTCTCGGCGGGGTCGCGCGAGTCAGCCCGGTTCTGGCCGTGGCTGCTGCCATGCTGGTGCTTTCGATTATCGGCATCCCGCCGTTCCTCGGGTTCTTCGCCAAACTGGGAGTTATCATCGCGTCGGTGAGATACAGCCTGCTGCTTGGTGCGGGTGCGATGGTGGCAGCGCTGTTCACACTGCTCTACCTGGTCCGGCTCTATACGAGAGTGTTCATGGGCACCGGACCGACGGCAGAGATGAGGCCGGTGAACGGCTACCTCGTCGCGCTCGTGGTCGTGCTGGCGCTGGTGTCACTGGCTGCTGGAATGGTCTACAACCTGCCGATCGAGTTCATTGAAGGCGGAATGGCCCAGGTATTGGGAGCGCTCTAGATGCATACGTTCCTGCTGATGCTGCTCGTTCCGCTTGTTGCCGGGGTACTCGGATACCTGGTGAGCCGTCTACGCAACGAGTTCAGCTTCATGGGTGCTGTCGTCGCACTCTACTACTCGGTCCGCGTCTTCATTCATACCCGACATGGCGTGATTGCCTATGAACTCGCCCAGGTGGGTGGCATACCTGTCGCTTTCCGGGTCGATGCCCTGTCCGGGTTCGTTCTGCTCTGCGTCGCGGCGTTTGCCGTGCTCGTGCTGCTGTTCTCGCTCCGCTACATGCGGGGGAGGGATGGCGCGCGCGGCTTCTTCTTCTTTGTCCTGCTGGGACTGGCTTGCTCGAACGGAGTGCTGCTCTCGGCCAACCTGCCAGTCATGCTCTTCTTCTGGGGTGTACTGCTCGTCGTGTTGTACGGCCTGCTGCTTCCCGGCCGGCCAGGCAGCGAGAAGGTCGCGGCCAAGGCCTTGGTCGTCGTTGGCCTGTCCGACTTCGCAATGCTGCTCGGAATAGTTCTTCTGGCCGTGCGGCACGGATGGATAGACATGATGCCGTCCGCGCCTCTGCCTCTGCAAGATCCCTCGGCTGTTGTTGGATTCCTGTTGATCGCGGCGGGGGCCCTGGCCAAGGCCGGCTCGATGCCGCTACATTCCTGGATTCCATCGGCGGCAGAGACGGCGCCGGCGACGGTGATGGCCTACATTCCGGCATCGCTGGACAAACTGCTGGGCATCTACCTGCTGACTCGGCTGTCGGTCAACATCTTCGATATCGCATCGAACTTGGCCGTGCGCAATATTCTGATGACGGTGGGCTCAACGACCATCCTTGGTGCCGTGATGATGGCTCTGGTACAGAAACGGATGATGAAGCTCCTCTCATTTCACGCGGTATCTCAGGTCGGATACATGGTGCTAGGGATCGGTACCGGCATCCCGGTGGGCATCGCCGGCGGTCTGTTTCACATGCTCAACCACTCTATCTACAAAGCCGGCCTCTTTCTGTCCGCGGGGACGGTAGAGATGTGGGCCAAAACCGACGAGATTGACGAACTCGGTGGGCTGGCGGGCAGGATGCCGGTCACGTTCGCCTCATTCCTGGTGGCGTCATTGGCAATTGCCGGGGTCCCCCCGCTGAACGGATTCGTGTCCAAGTGGATGGTCTACCAGGGCGTGGTGGAACTGGCCAAGGAAGGGAACAAGCTCTACCCGCTGTTCTTGATTGCCGCGATGCTGGGTAGCGTTCTGACTCTGGCCTCCTTCCTGAAACTACTCCATTCCATGTTCCTTGGTCAGCGTCCGGCGGCACTGGCGAAGACCCGAGAGGCCGGTTTCGCCATGTGGCTGCCACCGGTTGTGCTGGCCGTTGTCTGCATTCTGTTCGGCGTGTTCGCCTCCCAGATACCGTTGCGCGGCCTCATCTATCCCAGTTTGCCGCTGCTCATCGAGCCCACAGGCATCTGGCAGCCGGTACTGACAACGCTGCTTGTTCTTGCTTCACTTGGTATCGGCACGCTTGTCTATTTGTTCGGTACGGCGCGAAGGCCGACTGCGGCTCGGACTTTCGTTGGTGGAGAAATGATAGCCGACGACGAGGAGGGCCGCGTAACTGGAACTGCTTTCTACTCCCCGGTCAAGCACCTGCCCGTCCTCGATGAGCTTCTGAAGTACGGCGAGAAGGGTGCCTTCGACATCTACAACTGGCTCACCGGGACGCTCGGTGCTCTTGGTCTCGTGTTCCGCCAGGTCGTTGACCGCGTGCTCAACAAGCTTTTCGAGTTCGTGGGCGACCTGGTCCGCTGGGCGGGCCGCGGCCTATCGTACATGAGTAATGGCAATCTGCCGCTCTATGTGGCGTGGGTTTTCCTGGGCGCTACGGTTTTGCTTCTGGTCTTGACGCTGAGGTAGTGGATGATTGAGCTCTACGTACTGCTGGCAGCAATGCTCGTAGCTGCACTGGCGGCTATCGAGATAAAGGATCTGCTGGCGGCAGCGGTATCGCTGGGTATTGTCGGCTTTTCGGTAGCCATCATCTTCATACTGCTCCAGGCGCCGGACCTGGCGATCGTGCAGGTTGTTGTCGAAACCTTGACAGTCGTCTTCTTTGCTGCAGTCATACTGCGAACAACGAATACCGACACGACCATCCACGGCGGACTCAAGCGCGAAGTGGTATTCCCGGCAGTGGTCTACGTTGCTTTCAGCCTCATATTCATGGTTCTCGTAGGTCGCGCTCTGACCGAGTTGCCGAGTTTCGGCAGCCCGACAATGCTGGTGGCCAAGGAGTACATCGCTCTCGGTTTGGAGAAGACCGGCGCCGCCAATGTCGTGGCGGCAATCATCCTGGATTTCCGCGGCTACGACACGCTGGGTGAGGCGACTGTGCTCTTCACTGCGGTGGTGGGAGTGCTGACGATCATGCGTCGGGCCGGACGGAAAGAGCACGCCGGCGAGGGGAAGAGCTAGCATGCGTGGCATGTCTACCATTGTCCAGGTAGTCGCACGGCTGCTTGCCGGTATGCTCTTCCTGTTCGGCACGTACGTCGTACTGCATGGCCACCTGACCCCGGGCGGAGGTTTTGCGGGCGGGGTACTGATTGCTGCTGCCTTCATACTCATGTCGCTGGCGTCCGGGTCGGTGGAGCATGCCGAGCGCAGTTCTTACACACTTTCCTCTGTCGTGGAGAGCCTGGGTGGTATCCTGTTCCTGGGCCTTGCACTGGCCGGTTACGTGGCCGGGACACACTTCTTCCAGAATGCGACTGTCTATGGGGTGGGCACTCCGCTACAGCTCATCAGCGGCGGCATCATTCTGCCGACGAACATCGCCATCGGCATAAAGGTCGGTGCGGGCCTTTTTGCCATGTTCCTGGCGCTGGGTGCGTCGCGGTTTGTAATGAAGGACTAGCCATGGTAGCGCTTCTTGCCTGCATGTTGCTGCTGCTCATCGGGCTCTACGCAGTCGTGACGAAGCGGAACATCATCCGGATTATCATTGGGTTCAGTCTGGTCGAGTATGCCGTGAACCTGTTCTTCGCCTTGGTGGGATTCAAGCACAATGGGATTCCGCCCATCATCACCGACGTTGCCCAGTCCCGTAGCAACTTCGTGGACCCGGTTCCGCAGGCCCTGGTGCTCACGGCCATAGTCATCGGCCTAGCAACCACGGCATTGATGTTGGCGCTGGCCATGCGTATCTACGAGAAGTACCGCACTTTCGACATTACCGACATCAGAAGGCTGAAAGGTTAGATGGACGCGAGTATTCTGCCGCTCTTCGTTGTGATCCCGATGGCCACGGCCTTCCTGATTCCGTTGTTCGCGAAGCTGTGGCAGCGTTCTTCGGACTTGATCGCGAACGCAGCGGGCGCGGCCTTGCTCGGCATCTCGGTCTATGGGTCAGTCCGACTCTTCGGCGCCAGTCCGGCCTTGATCTACCGAATGGGGGGATGGGCTTCGACCCTGGGGATAACGCTGGTCTATGACCACCTGACTGCTTTGGCGGTCCTGGCAGTCAACGCCGTGGGGTTGGCGGCGCTGCTCTTCTCCGTGCGCTATCTCGATCACTACACCGGCCGTTGGAAGTTCTTCTCGCTTTTCATGCTGGTGCTTGCCGGCCTGAACGGCGTCGCGATCACCGGGGATATGTTCAATCTGTTCGTGTTCATCGAGATCTCGGCGGTTTCCTCCTACGCGTTGGTTGCGTTCGGTACTGACTTCGACGAACTCGAGGCCGGGTTCAAGTACATGGTCATCGGCGAGATCGGCGGCACAGCGATACTGCTGGCCATCGCACTCCTGTACGCCAAGGCCTCGACCTTGAACATGGCCGTGGTGTCGCAGGTCATGGCCGGATTCGGTCGCACGCCGCTCTTCTGGCTTATCGTAGCCATTTTCCTGGTCGGGTTCGCGGTAAAGATGGCGATGGTGCCATTCCACGCCTGGCTGCCCGATGCGCACCCATCCGCCCCGGCGCCGGTGTCGGCTTTGCTGTCGGGTGTATTCATCAAAGTCCTGGGCGTGTACGCGATGTGCCGGGTCATGTTCAATGTCTTCGGCCTCTCCCGGGACAATGCTCCGACGTTCTTCAATCTCCTGATCGGATTCGGAGTCCTGTCGATAGTGGCTGGCGGGTTGCTGGCCTACGCGCAGAAGGACTACAAGCGGCTGTTGGCCTATTCGAGCGTCAGCCAGATCGGCTACATCCTGATTGGACTCGGACTCGGCAACTTCTGGGGGATTGTGGGTGCGCTGTTTCACCTCCTGGCTCACGCGGTGGGCAAGAGTTTGCTGTTCCTCACCGCCGGCTCGGTCGAGCACGCGACCGGCACCCGCGACCTGGACAAGCTCTCGGGACTTGAGAAGAGCATGCCGGTAACTACGTGGTCGCACCTGTTCGGATCCCTGTCGCTTGCCGGTCTGCCCCCTTTTGCCGGGTTCTTTTCGAAGCTCTTCATCATTGTCGGGGCGCTGTCGGCAAGGATGTACTGGCTGGCGATTCTGGCAGCGCTGTTCTCAACCGTCACGCTTGGCTATCTGGTCAACGTTGTGAACAGAGCGTTTTTCACCCACAGGGACAGGGAGTCAACACCCGCAAGAGAGGTGCCCGCGACCATGTTGATCGCCATGTTGGGACTCGTAGTTCTCACTTTGGCGCTTGGCATAGGTTTCAAACCGGTGCTCGACAGGCTGGTTGGGCCGGCCGCGAACGTGCTGCTCCAGGGAATAGGGTACGCTCAGGGCGTGCTGGGACGATAAATGGGCAGACGCATCGGCTACTTCGTTTTCGGATTCGCAGTCTGGATGCTGCTGGTCTACACCCTGCACTATCAGGAAGTGATCGTCGGGATCGGCGTCGCTCTGCTTGCGGCGGTTTTGTTCGGCAGGAACCTGCCGGTGGAACCATCACGGCTGCTGAACCCGGTGCGCTGGTTCTGGTTGCTGGCCTACATCCCGGTCTTTGCCTACATGTGTCTGAAGTGCAATATCGATGTCGCCTTGCGGGTGCTGTCGCCCGGCTTGCAGCTCAAGCCCGGTATCGTGAGGATCCGCACGAGCCTGAAGTCCGACATAGCGCGTGTCTTTCTTGCCAACTCCATCACCCTGACGCCCGGGACCATGACCGTCGAACTCAAGGAAGACGTGCTCTACATTCACTGGATCGAGGTCGGTTCAACAGACCCGGTCGAGGCGGGCAGGACGATCATCGGGCCCTTTGAGTACTTCCTCTCGCGGATATTCGATTGATGGAAGCCAAATGACCATACTCATCGTTGTGCTGTCGCTGGGAGCATTCTTCTGCCTCTATCGAGCTTTGCAGGGGCCGTCCATCCCGGACCGGGCGATTGCGGTTGACATCATGGCTGTCATTTTTTCCAGCATCACGGCACTGATGGCGATCGAGTACAAGCTGGCGTATCTGATCGACCTCTCGATTGCCTTGGCCGTTATCTCGTTTGTCGGCACGCTGGCGCTGGCCAAGTACCTGGAGGGGAGGAGCCTCGATGATTGACGTTCTTGGCTGGATCAGCCTATGCACCGGGGTTGGATTCACCGTGCTGGGCTGCCTCGGCCTGGTGCGCTTTCCGGATCTCTACAACCGGATGCAGGCCGCGACGAAGTGCGTCACCCTGGGTACCTGCGGCATCATGCTGGGCGTCTTCCTGAAGAGCGGATTCGGCGCGCTGGGCGTAAAGGCCTTGCTGTGTGCTCTGTTTGTGTTGATTACCGTGCCGGTGGCCGCCCACGCCCTGGCACGCGGCTCGCTTATCTTCGGCGTGAAGCTTTGGAAGGATACGGTGAAGGACGAGTTTACTGATGACCGGGGCGGTGAGTCGATAATCGAGGGACCGAAGTGAGGATTCCACTTCCCAAACTCCGCGAACTGGTCGAGGCGGTACGGGCGGTCATCAAGGGACCGTTCACGACCAAGTTCCCGGCCAAGGTGGATTCTGTGCACCCGAACTTCCGCGGGATACTCAAGTTCCGCGAAGAGAAGTGCATCGCCTGCGGTGCTTGCACGCGCGTCTGCCCGGCACGGGCGCGGGAGATACTTGTCGACCGCGACAAAGGGGTCATGCGCAACGTGCACCATGCGGAGCGGTGCATCTACTGCGGCCAGTGCGTCCTCTACTGCACCACCCGCGAAGGCATATATCATTCTCAGGAGTTCGATACCGCCCGAACCGAGCGCAGCGGCGATTGGGAGACCTCAGTGGAGAAGGATCTCGCCCACTGCGAAGTCTGCGGCGATCCCTTTGCCACCAAAGCGCACCTGGTCTGGATTGCGCATAGAGTCGGTGACCTGGCCAACTCCAATCCCACCCTGCTGCTCAGCACTTTTCAGGAACTGGGCACGGCCGAGCCGCGTCCGCGTGGCGACATTCATCCCTACCGGTCAGACACGATGCGCATCCTCTGCCCTGAATGCCGGCGCAAGACGTATCTGGCCGAGCAGTGGGGCTACTAGGTAACGAGCCGGGCTGGCCCGGCGTGCCATTCCACGAACACAAGTACAGAGGCAGTTCACCCCGGGCTGGTGCATCTTCGGTCGGCTTGCGAGCCAAGTGTGCGTTCGGCCCTGCCCGGAGTCCTTGAGTCATTGTCATTCCCGACACCGAAAGCAGGCTTCGAGCCGCAAGTACGTCGCTGAACGCGATGGCTTTGAGATTCGGGCAGCTTTGCCAGTGAACTTGATCGAGAAGAGTGCCGAAGGTGGGAGTCGAACCCACAAGTCCATCGCTGAACGCGATGGCTTTGAGGTCCGGGCAGCTTTGCCAGTGAGCTTGATCGAGAAGAGTGCCGAAGGTGGGAGTCGAACCCACAAGTCCATCGCTGAACGCGATGGCTTTGAGGTCCGGGCAGCTTTGCCAGTGAGCTTGATCGAGAAGAGTGCCGAAGGTGGGAGTCGAACCCACAAGTCCATCGCTGAACGGCGGATTTTGAGTCCGCTGCGTCTGCCAGTTCCGCCACTTCGGCTCGCACGGCTTGCGCGGCAGGGTGGATTCTAGGGATGGAGACGGGCCAGTCAAGAGACCGCTTACGATTCATTTGACAGCCACAGATCTGGCTGGTAAAACTGAAGTTGTGATCAGACGGTCACGGTTGGTCCAGCCGCCGCTGCTCGTGCTGCTGTTGCTCGGTATCGCCGGGTGTCCGCAACCCAAAGACCCACCGGTCATAGACTCGATTGACGGCAGCCGGTCGGTAGAGGCGCGGGACAGCGCGGACTACGTCTGCAACGCTACCGATCCGGACTCGAGGCAGCTCTCATATTCCTGGTCCGGGGAGGGTGGCGCTCTTGGCTGGAACTGGGGCGACAGGGTCCGCTGGTTCGCGCCCGAGTCTTCGGGTGACGGCGTCATACGGGTTACCGTCACTGACGAAGACGGACTGACAGCGGTGGACAGCCTGAACGTGACGGTACGGGCCGAGACCACAGGCGTGCTGTTCTGGGATGCCTCGGTGAAGGCGGGGGACTTCCAGTCATGGTCGGACAGCGTGCGTGCCGGCTACTGGCTCTACGGCTACTGCGGGTCGGACGAGGGGGAAATCTATCTACAGCTGATGGATGACACCAACTTCGTGAAGTGGGTGGCCGGCCAACCTGCTGTCGCCTTGATTAGGCAGCGGCCTCACGAAACCAGCACATTCTCAGTCAGGGTCGACGCATTCGGGTTGTATCACGTGGTAGTCGACAACACGCGGGGTGCCGGGGATTATGGCTACTGGCTGAACGTCTGGAAGGCCGGGCCTTAGGACCTCGCCGTCCTTGACCGCTGAGTTGCAGAGCCGCTACTGACGCCAGCCGGAGTCCCGCAGCAGCTTGAGCAGCAGGGGCACGGGCAGTCCGACGACGTTCAGCAGGCATCCGGACACGCGGCTGACAAAGATGGACGCCTGCTCCTGGATCCCGTAGGCTCCCGCCTTGTCGTAGGGTTCAGGCCCGGCGACATAGCGTTCGATCTCATCCCCGCCCAGTTTGCGGAATGTGACTTGGGTGGACTCGGAAGCGGCAAGGACGTTGCCCTCCGGCATCCGTACTACTGCGACTGCGGAGACCACCGTATGCGTGCGTCCGGACAGCATGTTCAGCATCCTGCTGGCTTCGGCCCGGCTGCGCGGCTTGCCCAGAGTCCTTCTGCCGCAGACGACAATCGTGTCCACACCTACGACCCACCCTGGCCCCGCGTGCTGACCGCTGCGACTGTTGCCGTAGAACGCAGCGACTGATGTGGCCTTGGCCTTGGCGCAAGCGACCGCATACCGTTTGGGCGCACTTCCGGCCTTGAGTCCAACAGCTTCCGGCTCTTCGCTGGCCACCGGGGCCACAATCCGGAAGCGGAAGCCCAGCCGCCGCAACAGATCGCGACGACGCGGCGAGGTAGAGGCAAGGATGAGATCCATCACTCTCCAATCCTGGGAAGCAGGCTGCCGAACGTGCCTTTGCCGATTTTCAGGTCCGGCAGTTTCTTGATGCGGACCTCAAAATCGTAACTCCAGCGTGTCCCGAGTTTCTGGAGCTTGGCAAATGCCTCCCAGCAATGGAGGTCCTTGGTGAGCAGTAGCCCATAGTTTGTGACCTGCTTCTCAGCGAAGTTGTATCCGAAGTCGGTCAGGCTCAGCTTCCAGCCTGGAATGGCAAACGCTGCGCTGCCGGTGATCATGTGGGCCGGACTGCCTGCAGGACTGCGGATGTAGGTGTGGCTGAGACCTACCTGGAATCCACGTTCGACCCGGGCCGAGTCGAAACTGATACGATTGAGGTTGAACGTAGTGGCGACCGAGTAGCTCCGGCTGAAGGCGAGCGAATCGAAGTCGAACCCGGCCGAGGCGTCGACCGACAGGTTCAACTTCTGGCCCTGGAGGGGGTCCAGAGAAACGGTGCCGGTCAATGGACTCAGGCGCTTCAGCGGGTTTGAAGCGCTGTCGAGAAAGTTGTAGGAGGTGGCCAGGTTGAGCGTGCCGAGGTCTCGTTTGGTGCCGGAGGTGTCAACTTTGGCCTGGAAGCTGTTGCCAAAGCCAAGACCCAGCCTGGCTATCTGCGGGTCGAGCAGGTGGGGGCGGCCGAACAACGGTCCCGAGTCCACTCTGGGCTCGTAGGCAAGTGCCGCGGTCGGTGTGACGGTGTGCAGAAGCCCGCGCACGCCGTATGAAGTGAGGCTGTATACGCGGTAGAGAGTCGCCCGACCGGTTACGCTGCCGGCGTACGCTACCTTGATCGGCACGGTATCGCGCAGGTTGTCCGATTGACTAATGGAGACGGCTTCGGTCAGGCCGAGCGTGCCCATGAAGCGCTGTTCCATGTTTGCCGTGAGCGCGTTGGAGATGCTGCGCGGGTGCTCGCCCAGGCTGTCATTGTGGTACTTGATGCCCTCGTTGAAGGAGACACGTTCCGATACGGTCGCGGTGCCCAGCGGGCCAATGGAGTAGGCCGGGCTTGAGATACCCAGGGCGCCGCTGCCCAGCAGGTCGCGCGTTCGGGCCGCAACTATGGTGTTTGTGGTGTCGAGAGTGTCGGCGGTGTGATGCAGGAAGGAAGCGGAAGGCGACAGGTTCCAGCCGGCGAACAACGGTCGCTGAGCGATCGAGAGCTTGACCGAAGGAAAGTCTGCCCAGCGGATGTGTCTCGCGAACTCGGTCTTTCGTTGAGCCAGTATCGTCACGCTGCCCACGCGCCGCAGGCTGCGAGAGATCTGCCCGTATGAAAAGAGATCGGGCTTCAGCCATTCGAGCTGGTCTTCGGAGTAGTCGGGGATGTACGTTGCGTCCGACATCAAATCCAGCTTGCCGTCGAGCTGAGAGCCCAGAAAGAAGCGGTCTGACCGGTGGGCGGCAGACACGCTGTAGCGTTGTTGTCGCGTGTCCCACTCGCGAATGTAGGAGGCATTGATGTTGCCCTGAGCAAAGGGTGTGACTATGTAAACAGCCTCCGCCCGACCCTGAATCCCCCGCTTTGTCATGACGTCCGCATAGAAGGTCATGTCCGAGTAGTCATTGATGACCCAGTAGTAGGCGATGTTCTTGGAGTAGAGGCCTTCGGTTGACGAGTTGCCGATCTTGAAAGGCAGTAGCCCAGACCGGCGTTTGGACGCGACCGGGACCATCCAGAATGGGGCAGCAAGAATCGGAGCACCGAAGAGTTTGAACACCACCGGCTCGGTAATCGCCACGTCGTCCATCAGCAGTTTCACTCTCGGACCGTAGAAGTCGTAGTGGGGGTGCGCCCGGTCACAGGTTGTGTACGATCCGCCGCGCGCGTCGAGCACCTTCTCTCGCACCAGCCAGACTTCGTCGGCTCTGAAGAAGCCGTTCTCGACCGTGGTATAGGCGGTGCGCATCATACCCTTGCGTGAGTCGACGTCGTAGCGAAGCAGGTTGCCGGTGATGTTCTCAGACCCAGATGTGAACAGCACGTCGGCATGGGCCGACAACTGGTGCCGCTTCACGTCATAGTGTATTGAGTCCGAGTGGACCGACATGTCGCGATAGCGCACCCAGGCTGAGTCGAGCAGAACGACTTCCTCGGTCTTGGCGGAGAAGATGACCCGCTTGCCGCCGTAGTAGATGATGTCCCGGCCGACCGAGTCGGCTCTCACTGTGTCGGTTGGCTGGGCGATGAGGAGAATGGCGAGCAGGAGCACCGAGGAATGTTAGAGGCAGGGACGCGAAAGTCAAACTGGGGGAGAGGAGAGGCAGCGCCGATGGGCGAGACTGGATCCACAAGCTGGAAGTCAGATGTCAGAGGTGCAGACGAATTCCGGCGTGCCTGTTCGCGCCGTCACGCCAGCGGGCAGGAGTTGCAGATAGGTCTTGTCCGGCAGTTCACCTAGAATAGAGCAACGAGGAGAACACAAGTGACCAACGGCCGCCCTCGTATACCAATTCCCTGCCTTCTCCTCTGCAACTCGTCCTTTGCACTTCTACTTCCTGGTCGCTGCTCGGAGGCGAGTATGCGGAAACCGAACCTGGGGCCTGCTACCGCCGTGAGTGCAGCGTACACGCGGTCTTCGGTTCAGTCCCGGCGACGAAGATCTCGTAGCGTACGAGTGGGCACGATGGGGTGGCGGATTGCCCGGTCTGTTCACAGACGGCAGCAGTGGCTATGCTGTCCGGGACGGAAAAGCTGTCGGATGGGAGAGAGTCCGGGCGTACCGTTTTCATGAAGTCGGCCCAGATCGGCGCCGCAACCGCACCGCCGGTGGCGCCACTGAAAATGGTCTTCTTCTTGTCAAACCCGACCCAGACACCGCAGGTGACCTCAGGAGTGAAGCCGATGAACCACGCGTCCGCGTAGTCGTCCGTTGTGCCGGTCTTGCCCGCAGCCAGTCCTTGGTATCCGAGTTGCCGAATGACCGTGGCCGTGCCTTCGTTGATGACGCTTTGCATCATGTTGGCGACGACGTACGCTGTCTGCGGGCGCAAGACCGGCTGTTGTTCCGGTCGATTCTCCTCCAGGACGGCGCCCTGTGCGTCCTCCACCCGCGTGACCATTATGGGTTTGACCCGGATGCCGCCGCCCGCAAGCGTGCTGAATGCATCTACCAAATCAAGGAGCGTGACCTCGACCGAGCCGAGGGCCAGGGAGTACACCGGTTGCAGTATCCCGCTGATGCCCATGGTAGTGGCGTAGCGGACTACCAGCTCGGGCCCGACCTTCGCGATCAGGCGGACGGCCACGAGGTTGCGGGAAAGGGCGAGCGCCCGGCGCAGGCTGATGCGACCGAGGAACGTGCCGTCGTAGTTGTGGGGCCTGTAGTCCGGCTGACCGGCTATTGGGATGGTAATGGCCGAGTCCGCTTCGATGTCCGCGGCCGTGATGCCGTTGTCAACAGCGGCGACAAAGACGAACGGCTTGAATGCGGATCCTGCCTGCCGCTTTGCCTGCGTTGCCCGGTTGAATTCGCTGTGCTTGTAGTCCCGGCCGCCGATGAGCGCCCGGACGTATCCGGTCCGCACGTCCATCGCCAGCAGCGCCCCCTGCAGGTACCTGGGAGGGCCAAGGGTCGAATCGCGTCTGGCCGCCGAGTCGTAGGCCGAGAGAGTTGGGCTCAGCCTGTAGTCCTTCTCCATCTGCCGCAGGTGTGAAAGCAAGGCCAGGTTCGCCGCCTGCTGCATATCGAGGTCGAGCGTCGTATGGATCACGGCGCCCGACCTGTAGACAAAGTCCGCTCCGTACCTATCCATCATGTAGCGACGGACTTCCTCTACGAAGTAGGGGGCGAGGTTACCGCCGGCGCCTGGCGGCAGTACGGTCAGCGGCTGCCCAAGGCCGGAGTCGAGCTCCTTCTGGGAGATACAGCCGAGCCGGAACATCCGGGTCAGGAAGAAGTTGCGCCGGGTGATAAGGCGGTCGGGATGGTTGTAGGGTGAATAGGCCGAGGGGTTGGCGAGCATCGCGCCCAGCGTGGCGCACTCTACCGGGTTCAATCCGGCGGCGGTTCTGCCGAAGTACTTCTCGGCCGCGGCTTCTACGCCGTAGACCGAGCCGCCGAACCAGATCTGGTTGAAGTACATCTCGAGGATTTCGGACTTCGAGTAGTGACGCTCCAGTTCGACCGCCAGCGCCATCTCCTTGGCCTTGCGGGTTATGCTTCGTTCCGGCGTGAGGAACATCGAGCGGGCGAGCTGCTGGGTGATGGTTGAGGTGCCCTTGATGCCGCCGGCACGTTTCACCATGCTCAGGGCCAGGCCCGGGATGCGGGCGATGTCAATGCCCCAGTGGCTGTAGAATCTCTTGTCCTCGATGGCGACCACGGCCTCACGCAGACAACTCGGGATGGACTCGAGTTGTACCGGGCGGCGCTTCTCCTGGTAGAAGTCAAAGATGACCCGGCCCCGATAGTCGAGAATGCGCGTGCTGGCCGGCGGGCGGAAGTTGGCAATGCTCTCAGCCGATGGCAGGCCCGGAAACAGGCCTGCCATTGCCAGCTGGGGGAGGAACGCAAAGAGCCTGAGCAGGGCGCGCGCAAGTCTCATGAGGGAGCCGTTGGGTTGCAGGTCAAAGTTCAAGAACCAGACGCCAGAAGCCGGAACCAGGATTCGGAATGGTCTTCCGTCTTTGGTCTCCGGTTCCTGGTCTGCTAGATCGCCTCGGCCAGCAGTTCGCTAACGTCCTTGATGCGAAGCTTGGCCTCGGAATTGGTCGTCTTGACCGCGTCCTCAAGGGTCAGCGTGCAGTACGGGCAGGCAGTGGCGAGGATCGTGGCCCCGAGGTCGATGGAATCGGTCACGCGGGTTTCGGCCAGTCGTCCCTTGCCTGCTGACTCAAACCACATTCGTCCGCCTCCTCCTTCGCAGCAGAGGCTGGTTTCGCGCGAGCGGTCGAGTTCCACGAAACGGTCCCCGGCGAGTGCCCGAAGCACCTGGCGCGGCTGCTCGTACACCTTATTTTGCTTGCCAAGGTAGCAGGGGTCGTGGTAGGTGACTACTTCTTCGAGTTGGCGCTTGGGCTTCAGCTTCCCGGCTTCCAGCAACTCGGCAAGTAGCTCCGTATAGTGCGTCACCGGCACGTCGATTCCTGGATAGTCGTTCTTGAGTGCATTGTAGCTGTGTGGAGAGGTAACGACAATCCGTTTCGGGTTCCGTTCCTTGATGAGCTTCGTGTTCGAGTTCCGTAACTCCTCGAACATCCCCTGTTCGCCGATGCGCTTCTGCTCGCTGGCACAGCACGTCTCTTCCTCGCCGATGACCCCGAACTCGATACCGGCCGCGCGCAACAACTTGACCAGGGCTTGTGCTGCCGGCTGGCACCGTGGGTCGTAGCAGTTGGTGCAGCAGGTGAAGAGCAGCACGTCAGTCTTGTCCCCCGGCTTCAGAATCGACAGGTCAAGGCCGGCCGCCCACTCCATGCGCTTCTCTCTGCCCCGGCCCCACGGGTTGCCTTGCACAAAGGTGCTCTCCAAGGCGCCCTGAATCTGGGTCGTCATACGGCCGCTCTCGATGATCTTGGACCGCATTTCTACCACGAGGTCGGAAGGACGAACGGCCTTCGGGCAGCGTTCGGTGCAGGTAGTACAGGTCGTGCACTCCCACAGCCCCAGTTCATCCGCGCTCAGGTGCTGGCATTGGTCGTTCACGTAGCAGTAGACCAGCTTGCGGGGGTTCAGGGTAGACTTCATGGAAACCGGGCAGCCGCCTGAGCACCGCCCGCACTGGATGCACGACTTCAGTTCGAGGGTATCGATTGACATGGGCTTGTATTCTAGAGAGCAAGGCTGCCAAGTCAAGGACTCTGGGGCACGAATGAGTCTGGCTACCGGGATGTCGAGGCGGTGTGGTGTCACCGTCGGGCGGAGGGGAAAAGTCCAGGTCGGGTTCGTAGCGCGTCTCGGACTAGACCTGAGTCTCGACTTCTCTGGGGTCACGTCTTCCTCTTCCTGATGTAGTCGCCAGGCAGCATGAGCGGATGTCAAAGGTTGGGGTTGGACTCAATCTCAAGCGACTATCAGTCGGCGGCCCGCAGACCGTTTGGCACCGCTGTCAAGCGGAGGTGTCATTTCGAGGTAAGCGAGAATACCAGACGGAGAGTAGAGGAGTCATAAGAACTACCGATAGGATTCGCCCATTGTTGTCTCGTAGAGCGCGGCGCCCGAGGCTGGTGAGTGTCGCAGACAGGTCGAAGCGCTCGCTACTGATGAGCACTACGCCAGACATGGATGCGACCCGGCGCCGGTACGCAGGCTGGCCGAGAGCGTGATTCCGCGCCGGGAGGAACGCCGGCGCACGCCCGGTCGGCATCCGTGCGGCAGCGTCAGTTCGTCGGGGCAGACCGTGTAGGTTCCGACTGCGGACGCTTCGGGCCGGCCCGGGCACATCGTGACCCCCTTTGCGCATTGCTGCTACGATTGATGTTACCTGACGATCAACCAGCGCGTCAAGGTCGAGCGCCGGGAGCAGGAGTATGC
>Ga0194125_10003445_pt1 | contig 25517 bp, 16 predicted proteins | sample TA2KigC250mmetaG_FD_148626 | JGI IMG/M metagenome (GOLD analysis project Ga0194125, IMG submission 148626) | Freshwater microbial communities from Lake Tanganyika, Tanzania - TA2015034 Kigoma Deep Cast 250m | ecosystem: Environmental > Aquatic > Freshwater > Lake | place: Tanzania: Lake... | reverse complement strand
CCACACCCACTCCGACCGCGTCCTCCACGCCCTCCGGTCCACCCTCAGGGATGCCCGACTTCGGCGGCATGTCCTCGGACCAGCGCCGCCAGGCCTTCCAGAACTGGTGGAACGGCATGTCCGAGGAGCAGCGCCAGCAGTTCCGCAGCCGTCGCGGCGGAGGCGGAGGCTTCGGTGGGTATGGCGGGCCACGCGGCGGCTTCGGTGGCGGCCGGGGCCGCGACGACTAGCGCCCGCCCTTGCCGGGGCCATCGGACCGACCGCCTTGCTCTGACCCCCTCGTGTCTCCGGGAAGGGAGGGTTCGTCGCCGTGACAGGCCTTCAGTCAGCGCTTCTCGTTGCCGTGCTGATCCTCGCCGCTACCTCTCGAAGTCTCGCCGCTGAGGACGACCCAGCTGCCTTCTACCTCTCCCCGCACGGCAACGACGCGTGGTCCGGCAGACTCTCCGCGCCGAACGCGGCCAAGACGGACGGCCCCTTCGCCACCTTCGCTCGCGCGCAGGAGGCGTTGCGGGCGCTCAGCCCTGCGGCCAGGAGCCGAACGGTCGTCATCCGCGGCGGGGTGTACCGCCTCACCGAGCCCATCACGCTCGGACCACAGGACTCCGGCGCCGAGAGGACGCCTACGGTCTTCGCCGCGTTCCGGGGCGAGAAGCCCGTCTTCAGCGGCGGCCGATCGATCACCGGCTGGAAGAAGGCCGACGGTGACCTGTGGGAGGCCACGCTCCCCGAGGTCGCGAGGGGCGAGTGGTACTTCCACCAGCTCTTCGTGAACGGCCGCCGCGCCACGCGGGCCCGCACGCCGAACGAGGGCTATCTGCGCATCGAGGGCCCGCTCCCGGAGATCGCGAACCCCAGCCAGGAACGCTCGAACCCCGCCGCCAAACTCGGCTTCCGCTACCGGGAGGGCGACCCGGTCCCGTCCGGCGATCTCGCCGACGTAAACGTGTGGATGTACCACTCGTGGACTGCGTCCCTCCACTGGATCGACGCCGTGGACCCCGCCCAGCGCACCGTCCGCTTTACCAACCCCTCAGGCTGGCCCGTCGCCTACTGGGACCGCGAGCAGCGCTACATCCTCGAGAACTGCCGCGCGGCGCTCGACTCACCGGGTGAGTGGTACCTCGACCGCCGGACCGGCGTGCTCACCTACTGGCCGCTGCCGGGGGAGGACATGACGAAGGCGGACGTGACCGCCCCCGTGCTCCGCACGCTCCTGCGCTTCGCCGGCGAGGCCGAGGCGGGGATTACGGTGGACCACGTCGTCCTGCGCGGGCTGAGCTTCCAGCACGCCGAGTGGGAATGCGACCGCAACCAGATTGCCGACGGCCAGGCCGCGGCGTTCCTCGATGCCGCGGTAATGGCCGACGGGGCGCGGGAATGCGTTGTGGAGGACTGCGAGATCGCGCACGTAGGCGAGTACGCGCTCTGGTGGCGCCGCGGCTGCACGGACTGCCGCGTGCAGCGCACCGAGATGCACGATCTCGGCGCCGGCGGCGCGCGGATCGGCGAGACCGCCGAGCCGCCTCCCCAGCAGGCCTCGCTGCGCTGCGTCGTGGACAACTGCTTCATCCACGATGGCGGCAAGGTCTTCCCGGCGGGCATCGGCGTGTGGATCGGGCGCAGCTCCTACCATGAGGTCACTCACAACGAGATCTGCGACCTGTTCTACTCGGGGGTCTCGGTTGGCTGGAGCTGGGGCTACGCGCCGAGCTCCGCCAACCACAACAAGATCGAGTACAACCACATTCACCACCTCGGCTGGGGTGTGCTGAGCGACATGGGCGGCATCTACTCGCTCGGCATCTCGCCCGGCACCACGATGCGTCATAACCTCATTCACGACGTCTGGAGCTACAGCTACGGCGGTTGGGGCCTCTACACCGATGAGGGCAGCACCGAGATCCTGATCGAGAACAACGTGGTGTACGATACGAAGAGCGGCGGCTTCCATCAGCACTACGGGCGCGAGAACACCGTCCGCAACAACATCCTCGCCTTCAGCCGTGAGGGCGAGGTCATCCGCTCTCGCCAGGAGGAGCACCTCTCCTTCACGTTCGAGGGCAACCTCGTCCTCACCGACAACGGCCTGCCGTTGGGGGGCAACTGGAGCAATGAGCAGTTCCGCATGAACCGGAACCTGTACTGGGACACGGCGAGCGGCGACGACCTCGACTTCGCCGGCATGAGCCTCAAGGACTGGCAGGCGAAGGGCTTCGACGTGGACTCCGTCCTCCAGGACCCGCGCTTCCTCGATGCCGAGCAGCGCGACTTCCGCCTCCGGCCCGACTCGCCCGCGCTCAAACTCGGCTTCCGCCCCATCGACGTGGGTGAGACCGGCCTGTACGGCGATCCCGCCTGGGGCCGCAAGGCCAAGAATGTGCAGCGGCCCGAGATGGTCATCCCGCGGCCGCCGGGACCTAAGCCCATCCTCGACGACTTCGAGGGCACACCCGTCGGCGAGCCGCCGAAGGTCGATCGCGTCAGCGGCGAGGACCCGGAGAAGGGCGCGAGCATCCGCGTGACCGACGAGACCGCGGCGACGGGCAAGCGCAGCGTGAAGTTCACCGACGCGCCCGGTCTTCCCCAGGTCTGGCAGCCCCACATGTACTACACGCCCAACTTCGGCACGGGGGTCATGCACTTCGCGGTGGACGTTCGGGTCGAGCCGGGAGCGATCCTCTGGATCGAGTGGCGCGACTCGGCCAGCCCCTATCGCGTCGGCCCCTCGGTGCGAGTCGAGAGCACCGGCGCCTTGGTCGCCAACGGAAAAACGCTGCTCACGGTGCCGCACAGCCAGTGGCTGCACCTGTGCATCGACTGCGGGCTCGGGAAACACTCGACCGGAACCTACCGCCTCGCCATCACGCTCCCCGACGGCGCCGAGCAGGTCTTCAACGACCTGCCCCTCGGCTCGCCCGAGTTCAAACGCCTCCAGTGGCTGGGCTTCATCAGCCTGGCGACAGACCGGGCCGTCCTCTACATCGACGACGTGCAGCTTACGCCCGTGCGGTAGCTGATGCCTGCGGCCGAAAAATGGTGGCCTGGCAAGAAGGAGGAACGCGGGCGGGCAGCGAAACCACTCTCCGATTACGGTCTTCCGGGCTGCGCTGCCGCGGTCCATCCTGTCGCGGCAGGCGACGTTCGTACTGCGGCTGCCCGGTCCGAACCCTGTCCGGCGCCCTTGAGTCGAGCTCGCGTCGGGAGTCACCGCGTCCTTCAACCCAAAGGGAGGGATGGTTATGAAGCAGGGGCTTTCACCAGCCGTCGCCGTGGTCGTGATCCTGATCGTCGTGATCGTCGCCGCCGCCATCGGGTACTTCGTGTTCTTCAAGAAAGGAGGAGGCAAGCCGGGCTCGAAGGAAGAAGCCGCCAAGACGATGATCGATTACTCGCAGACGAAGGGCACCCCGATGACAACAGGGGAAGGCGGGCCCGCGAAGGGCGGCGGTGGTGCCGGCGGTCCCGGTGGAACGGTGCCGGCAACGAAGTAGTAGGAAGGGCCCTGGTCCGGGCCCGGGTCCCCTACCAGTCGCGGCCGAGGTAGACCGCTTCGTGCCCGATACATCAGACCATCCGCACTCGACACGAAAGGAGACAGTAGTCAATGGCAAGAAGGCACGGCTTCACCTTGATCGAGTTGTTGGTCGTCATTGCCATCATCGCGATCCTGGCTGCGATCCTGTTCCCGGTCTTCGCGCGGGCACGGGAGAAGGCGCGCCAGGCCAGTTGCCAGTCGAACCACAAGCAGATCGCGACCTCGGCCGCCATGTACCAGACCGACTACGACGGCCGGTATGTGCAGCGCTGGTATGGTCCCGACTGGGGCTGGCACGTTCCCGGCAGCAACTGGGAGAGCTACCACACCCTGCTCCAGCCGTACATGAAGAACTGGCAGCTCTGGGAGTGCCCCAGCAAGGACGGAATCTACATGTGCTGCAAGCGTCCTTGCATCGGCGCCACCAAGATCGTCTACGCCAGCATCGGCTTCAACTGCGGCATGGCCCACGTCCGTCGGGACTCGGAAGTGACCAATGCCGCCGAGTTCATCACCTTCGCCGACACGTGGGGCGGCGGCCAGGACCCCCGGGTGAACCCGTACCATTGCGCGGCTGCCTCCGACTACGTGATGGGCGGCACCCGCGGCTGTCCGAACCAGTGCCCCTCCATCCAGGACGATGCGTGGCTGCGAACGGACGCCCGACATAACGGCGGCATCAACACCGCGCACTTCGATGGGCACGTCAAGTGGGAGAGAATCGAGACCATCTACCCCTCCAGCCGCACCCAAAGGTCCGATCCCAATGCCGACAAGGCCAGGAGGTGGCACTGGCAGTAGTCTCCCCCGGTACATCAGGGCACAACTCAACGGCCTCGGCGACCCCCGCCGAGGCCGTTGTCGTCGTGCAACCTGCCGGCGCCCTCGAAAGCTAGTTGCCCCCGCCCGACGGCGCAGGGGCCCCTCCGCCTCCGCCGCCCGTCATCCCCGACTTGCCCTGCTGCATCATCTTCTCCTGCTGCATCTGCATCTCTTTCATCTGGGTGTCTGACGGGCCCGTGCCACCGCCCCCCTTCGGCTTGAGGAACACGAAGTACCCGACCGCCGCCACAACGATCACGACGATCAGGATTACAACCACGGCTGCGGCTGGTGAGATGCCCTGCTTCAAGGCCGTCCCTCCCTGTGCGTGATGGGCTACTCCCCCTGCGACCCAGGATGCATCCTCCGGGATCGCCTCCTGGTTCGACCCAAGGACGCACCCCACCTTCCCCGGCGGCTCTTGCGGACGGCGCACCGCCGACACGGAGATGACCGTCCACCCACCCGCCCAACAAGACTACGGACATCACCCAGGACGAGTGGCCCACGGCCCGGGCATCGCTGCCGAGGCCGCGGCCTCTGAGCGACCAGCGCAGCTAGCCGGGCTTCGCGCGCGACCCCGCTCGGCGCCGCTTCAGCTTCTCCTGCTCCAGGCGCAGCTCGGCCGTCCGCCGCGCCCAGTACGCCAACTCCTCCTCGCGTGTCATGCCCTTCGTTGCCTCGTAGATCGCCAACCCACCCCGGTGCTGCAGCTCGACGCAGTCAAACTTCTTCTTCCTGGTCCTCATATCGGACCACCTCCGGCGGCGAGCAGATCGTGATGCTGGGGTAACCTCGTTGCGCGTTGACCTCGTTGTAGCGCCGCGCCTTGTTGATGTGGACGATGTGCCTGAAGTTCCAACTCACGAGCGCGTCGCATCCGGCAACGGTGGCGAGAGCTACGTGCAGGGCGTCCGTCTCTCGCCGTTCACCCACGATTCCCGCAGCAAGGTAGGCGTCCCTCAGAGCAGCCGCCTCATCCGACAGATCCACTACCTCGGCCTGCTCGAGCAGCGTCCTCAGAACCCGCCGTACAGGTCGGGGGGCGTTCAGGGCCTCGTCTTGCACTACGACCGAGGTCACCAGCAGGAACCGGCCCCCTACCACCTGGTCCAGGAGGCGTCGGCTATGCTCGGCGAACTCGTCGTCCAGTATGCCACCAAACACCGACGTGTCCGCATAGAGACGCATGACCGGCGCCGACATGGCGGCCCTCTCATCACAGGTTACGTTCGCCGCGGCCCGGCGGTTGCCGCCTTGCTTGCCCTACTCGCATGGCACGGGCACCGGCATCCCCTGCTTCGACGAGACCTCCGCACCCTCCAGCACCGCGATCACGCGCCGAGCGGACTCCGGGGTGACGGCGAGCGGCGCGCCGCACAGCAGGTGCTCGGCGATGTTGCGGTAGTAGGCGTTCGGCTCGGGCGAGAGGTGCGGCACGTCGATCTGCTCGGGCTTGCCGCGCACGAAACTCGTCACGTGGACTGGCGAGTCCCACGTTGCGAGCACCGCGCCCCTCGTCCCCAGGATGCGCCACTTCTCCTTGCCCGCCGCGGCGATGGAGGACTGCTGCAGCTCGGCGTAGCGCCCGCCCTCGAAACGCAGGATCGCGTGCGTCTGATCCTCGTTGGTCACGTCGTGCCAGACCCGCTTGTGGAAGAACCCGTAGACGCTCTCCACCTTCCCCGGCATCAGGTTGAGAATCCAGTCCATGAAGTGCGCGCCCCAGTCGTAGATCGCGCCGCCGGAGATCGCCTTGTCGCTCCGCCACCAGTAGCCCGGATGGCCGTAGCCGCCGGCATAGGCCTCGATGTGGAACACCTCACCGATCAGGCCGGTGTCCAGGCAGTGCTTGATCGTGATGAAGTCGGAGTCCCACCGGCGGTTGTGGTAGGTCGAGAGCATCACGCCGTTGGCCCTGGCGGCATCGATCATGCGCGTCGCTTCTTCGGCGGTGATGCAGAAGGGCTTCTCCACGATGGCGTGCTTCCCGCGCGTGACCAGCTCCAGCACGTTGTCGCAGTGCACGTTGTGCGGCGTGATGACGATGCCCATGTCGACCTCTGCGGAGGCGGCCAGATCCGTGAGCTTGTCGTACAGCGCGATGTCCTCGCCCAGCTCTTCCCTCGCGACCTCCAGGCGCTTGGGGTCGAGGTCGCACACCGCCGTGACCGCCATCCCCGCGGCGCGAATCTGGTCCGCATGGTGCTTGCCCATGTTGAAGGCGCCGCCGTAGCCGATGATCCCGGCCCGCGTCGGCTTCGCCTCGCCCTGCTTCGTCACCCACCGCACAGCCTTCCCGAGCAACCGCTGGAACATCGGGTGGTTGCAGGCCCGCTCGTCATGGCCGAGCCCGGTGTAGAACACCCGCCCCTTCCCGTACGGCCGCACGTAGGCCATCGGGTGCTTCTCCCCGTGCCACACGGCTTCCGCCAGCACCTCGAACCGCCGCGTGCGCTTCTCGCAGACGTAGAACTCGTCAGTGATCTTGAGCGCATCCACGCGCCGCGTGATCTCGTGGTCGCCGACCATGTTGACCGTGAACTCGGTGATCGGACCGTGGGTGATGAACTTGCTGCCGATCATCTCCAGGTACGCATCATTCCCCTCGTCGATCACGTTCGCCGAGTGAACGCCCACCAGCCCACCCCCGGCCTTGACGAACTCACACAGGCTCTTCTCCTGCGCCGACGTGAGCTTCACGCCGCACGTGTACATGATGACGAGGTCATACCTCCCGAGCCTCGTCAGCGCCTTCGTGTCCGCGATCGTCGATTCGCAGACGTTCGCCCCCTTCAGCGCCGCCGCCAGAATCGGCGCACACGTCTCGAACGGATGGTATCGCCCGCCAGTGACCAGCAATGCGTTCTTCACGATGGTACGCTCCCTTGAGGTGCCAACGTGGGCAGAGCACGCTCTGCCCCTACCGGTCCCCCTCCGACGTTCCCGACCATTGCCCAACTCACCTGCGCCGTGACGGGAACCTCGCGAGGAATGCCTTCTCTCTTGCATCGGGAACACCGACGGGGTTCTCGGCATCGCATGCCCACCGACTTGGGTTGTCGCGGATGTACCATCGGATGGTGTGGAAGGCGTCCACGCTCCGGATGACGTGCTCCCAGTAGTTGCGCTGCCACGCGAAGTCCGCGAAGCCTAGCAATCGCGCTTCCTGCGTGACGCGCCCCTTGAGCCACTGCACGATGCGGCCAAGCGTCGGAGCGCGGGGCGGCCCACACCCTCCAGCGCCAGGGCTCAGAACGCCCGAAGTGGTGGCCGGGCCGAAGCCGTCCCCCCTCCGCAGGCGCACCACTGACCCATCCCGATCGCTCACCGCTCCGGCAATGTCCGGCGGCAGGATCACAACGATCCCGCGCAAGTGGTTGGGCATGATGACGAACTCATCCGTCTCGACCCATCCCTGGAACTGACCCGGGAGACGCTCCCACGCTGACTGCACGATCTCCCGGAGTCCGGGCCGATCGAGTATCGGTCGTCGCCGGTACGCACACACGGTGATGAAGTACTGCCCGTGTGCGGAGTAGTCGAAGCCGGGGATGCGGATTGACCGACGCCCCCTGTCGGCCATGACATCACCCTCCTCCAGCCGTTGTAGGGGCAGAGCGTGCTCTGCCCACGCCGTCGTCACCAAACCGTTGTAGGGGCAGAGCGTGCTCTGCCCACGCCGTCGTCACCAAACCGTTGTAGGGGCAGAGCACGCTCTGCCCCTACAACGACAACGACTTACGGTTGCATCCCCTCGATCGCCTCCGCGACCTTCCTCCGATGTTCGAGCATCGGCTGCGGGTCCCGGCTGAAGTGCGTGGCGTCCGGGATGATCGGCTCGGGGATCTCCAGGAGCTTCGCGGCCTCCTGCGCCTTGGCGCCGCCCCTCTCGGTGAGGCTGCGAAGGAGGTAGAAGCACTCGTAGTCCTCGATCCCGTCGCGCAGCATCTCCCAGCGGATGCAGTTCACTGGACCCTCAAGGTACTTGCTCTTGTCCTCCCCCACCTTCCGGTTCGGCGGGTAGAGGAAGCGGCCGTCACCGTTACCCCAGTAGGCGACCTGCCCTGGCTTGTAGTCATAGCCGCTGACGTAACTCATGGGGTCTTCCCAGGGGTTCTGGAGCTTCCCCTGGTAGTAGGCCGCCGGGCTGTGCCAGTAGTTGGTCGCCCAGATCAGCACGCCGTCGATGTTCCACTTCCACGTCATCCACAGCCACGTGCGCAGCTCCACCGCGCTGTGGTCGATGAACAGCGTCGGGTAGGGCGCCTTCGGGCCGGTGCACACGTACCACCAGATGTCCTCGCCCTGCTGCTTCCGCGCGGCGCAGGCGGTCGGGTCCATGTTCGGCAGCACCGGGCACCAGAGGTCTACCGTACCGAACAGCGGCGCCACGGGTTCCTCCGTGAGCATCCGCCGCAGCTTCGGCGCACAGCGCTCCAGTAGCTCCATGCCCTCGCGCACGAAGTCGTAGTCCTTCGGATCGGGCTCGTCGAACCAGTAGATGTACTGCCTGTCGAGCCAGCCCTTCTCCTCGAGGTGATTCTGGATGGCCATCAGGTACTTCGCCATCAGCCGCTCGTACTCAGGTGTGCCCTGCTCGTAGGGCCCGATGCGCCCAAGGTGCCGCGAGTGGAACGTGCCGCCGCCCATGCCCTGCACGGGCAGCGCGAAGTTGCGCAGGTGCAGCTCGTTGAAGGCGTACTCCGCCGCGCGGTCCCAGTCCGTGAAGTCCACCTCCACATCGAGCTGCTCGTCGGTCGTCTCGAAGCCCGGGTTGCGGATCAGGTTCTTGTCGTCATCCCTCGCAGCAAACTCGCAGTCGTCGAACCAGGCCGTCCCGATCCTCGACCCGTCCTCGGTCCACATGGCCGGCCGCAGCATCAGCATCACATGCCGCACGCGCTCATCGAACCGCCCGCTCAGGTCGCGCTCCTCGCGCTGCCATTCGCCGTTGCCCGTCGCCCCGAAGTCCTTGTTGTTCCCCGAGATCCACTGCCGGTTGCCGTCGTAGGTCTGGAGCGTGACGAGGTACTCCTGGTTCGGTTCGAGGGTTCGGCCGGACCAGCGCAGGACGTAGTCCTTCTGCCGGTCGATGGGGATCAGCTCGCGCGTGTTCGCGCCGATGGCGCTGGTCGCGCTGTCGTCCACGATCTTCAGGGAGGCCGCCCCGCTCGCCTTCTCGTCGCTCACCGACTTCCCGCCCTCCCACGTGACGCCCGTGAAGCTCACGCGGATAGGATCAAAGGGCGTGGGGTTGTAGGGGCTGATGCGGTGCGCCGCGAAGTTCCGCAAGTACAAGTCGTAGACTTGCCTGACCTCCTCGTTCGTCTCCAGGTTGTGGTATTCCCGCAGGGGGCCGGTATCCAGCCCGAAGCCGCTCTCCACGTGCGTCTCGTCCGGCAGCGTGAAGTCAAAGACGTGCACGCGCAGGTTCACCTTGCTCTGCCAGCCCTGGGCGGACAGCGTGAGAGTGCCCTGGTAGTTGCCGCCGGGGATGTCCCTCGGCACGTGCGCGGTGATCCACAGCGGCTGGTTCCTACCGGCCGCCAGGTCGATGGGCGTCCTCAGCGCGGGCAGCGGATCGGGCCACCAGCCCTCGCAGCCGGTGCTATCGGTCGGCACGCGGACGTTGACGTAGGCGACCTGGTCGATCTCGATGTCCGACGCGGCGATCTTCGCGCCTCGCGGCCCCGTCAGGTCGCTCACCGCCGCCGCCAGCCCCTTCAGCTCCCCGGTCGGCCGCACCACGACCTGAGCCGCCTCATACTCATTCCTTGCGGCCTCGATCAGCACCGACGGTCGCCTCTCCTCCGGCACGGGCCGCTCGCGGCTCACCTTGTACGGGCTCTCGCACCACCAGACGGCCGCCGAATCATCCTGCGAGACCACGTAGCCGTAGTTCGCCGCGTACATGTCCGGCACGTTGAAGCGCGCCTGCGCACTGAACACGAGCTGGTCGCCCCGTGCCGCGGCCACGACAATGCTGTACGGTCCCGTACCGTCCACCTTGTAGGGCACCTCCCGCATCGCGCGCATGGGGACCGCGACTTGCGTCGCATCAGGCCCTAGCCGCCATTCCAGAGCCTTCCCTCCGTCAGGCGTGACCGTCACCCTCAGTTCAGCGTCGGCGCCGTCCTGCTGCACGAGGACGCTCACCTTGTTATCGCCCCCGGGGACTAGATCTCCGAGCGAGGTCACGGCGAACGCCGGGTTGGGCCGCGTCAGCTCCAGGAAGCGCGTCTGCCCCTGCAGGTCCGGCGGGTTACCGGCCAGGTCGGCCGTGTACTCGTACCCATGCACCTGCAGGTTGGTGTCACCCTCACACCGCAGCCGAACGAACACCTCTTGCGCGGGGAACAGTCCCTCCGGCAGCGCCGCCTCGATCTGCCCCACCTTGTCCACCCGCCCGATCTCCGTCCAGTTCCCGGCATCGCGGCTCGCCTCGGCGACCAGCGTACCGCTGGCGTGCCAGCCGCAGTTGATGTTGCAGCGCGCCGACGTCTGCTCGTAGTCGCCCACCTGATGTCGGTAGATGACAGATGCATCCCCCGCCAGGATCCAGCGGTTTGTGTTGAAGCTCGCGTGGTTCCGGTACAGACAGCGTGAGTAGTTCGAGCCCTCGTAGTCGAACCTTGGCGCCGCGCGGTACTTCCCGCCCTCGATGCTCTCCCCGGCGCCCAGTTCTACCCCGCCCAGCCGCTTGTGCAGCGCCTGCACCGGGGCCAATCCAACATCATCGAAGTACACGGTGCCGCGTGTCTCCCATTGCCCGAAGCGCAGCAAGCCCTGGTTGCGCGGCGCATCGGGAACGCTGAACACGAAGCTCTGTTGCGTCCACTTGTCGCCGGCGCTGTAGTCCCGGTTCGCGAAGCTCGGGCCTGTCACGACGCACCCGCCGGTCGTGCCCGGAGCCGCCCGCATCCACACCGACACGCGGTACAGCCCGCCCGGCTCGAAGGCAAGGTCCCCGCTGCGCCAGTAGTTGTTGTCACCCTCGCCGACCACGCTGATGCAGTGGCCGTTATCTCGGCCGGGGGCCTCCCAGCCGCCCTTCCCACCGCTCAACGTCCAGCCGAGGGGCTTCCCATCCGCGCCCTCCTCGAAGCCCGGGTTGGTGAGGCTGACAGGCTGCGCAACCGACCACGCACACAGCAGGGGCATGAGCAGGATGGTCACGAGGGGCTTCATCGGCGTCCTCCCAAGCTCGGGCATCGCGAAGCACGTTGCGTGGATGGTTGGCCCCCATCCGCGGCAACTCCTCCCGCCGTTGCTGGGAGCGCCGTGCCTCTGACGTCTGCTCGGACCGCCACCGTCTCGGTGGCGGCGGTGGCCGCCCTTGACGTCCCCTGGACGAAGGTCCCTCCCTCCCGCTGGCCGAAACTCACATCGGTACTCCCACCGATGGCGGCTCTGCCTACCTCCTCCAAGGTGCCCCCGGCCTGGCGCGCGGTGTCCATCATCCGCGCGTTCTTCCTGTTGGTTGCCCCGTGGCGGGTGATCCTATCCCTAACCTCGGGGTTCCTGCTGGCCTTCGCGTTCCCGCCGTACGATGTGGGTTGGCTCGCCTGGGTGGCGCTGGTCCCACTGCTGGTGGCGGTGCGCGACCTACGCCCGGGCGGCGGATGGGTAGCGGGGCTCATCGCCGGCACGGTGTTCTTTGCCCTCCTGATGGGCTACATCGGGCAGTTCGGCGTGCTCCCCTGGCTGGCGCTGGCGGTGTTCCAGGGGCTCTTCGTCGCGTTGTACGGCTACCTCGCCGCGCTCATGTGGCGCTGCCCGTGCGCGTGGCTGCGCATTCCGGCGCTCGCGGCATGCTGGACGGCCTCCGAACTGATACGGGGCCACCTGGGCGCGCTGCAGTTCACCTTCGGAGCGCTCGGCTACAGCCAGCACGCGTATCTCCCCATCCTGCAGCTCGCCAGCCTCGTCGGCCATTCGGGCCTCGGCTTCGTGATCGCACTCTTCGCCGCGGCGTTGGTGGAGGGCGTGCCGCGCCTGCAGCGTGGCAGTCGCCCCGCAACCGGCGGCCCGCTCGTGATCCTGGTCGGTGCGTTGCTCATCGCGCTCGTTTGGGGTTCCATCCGCGAGCGATCCGTGCGCCGCGGCGACCTTACGGACGGCCTGGAGGTGGTGGCGGTCCAGGGCGACGTGACGCTGCAGCCCCAGACCGACGACTTCCTCAAGGAGACGACGGGCCTGTACGTCGGCATGAGCCTCAGCGCAGGCCTCGGCGCGGACCTGATCGTCTGGCCGGAGACCGCGATCCCCGCGCGACTGAACGAGTACCCGGACTTCTACCGCCAGGTCCGCTCCGTCCCGCAGCGCCTGGGGTGCACGTTGCTCGCGGGCGCCGCCGAAGCCGGGCCGCGCGGAGAGACGTACAACACGTTGTGGGCCTTCGACCGCGAGGGCCGGCTGATCTCCCGGTACCGCAAGCAGCGCCTCGTGGTCTTCGGCGAGTACCTCCCGTGGCGTGACCGGCTGAAGTTCCTGATGCGGAGCTACCCGATCCGCCCCTTCGACTTCTCGCCCGGCGCCGAGGATGTCCTCGTGCCCGTGGACCACGCGCTCCTCTCGCCGATGATCTGCTTCGAGTCGATCTTCCCCGACATCTCGCGTCGGTTGGTCGCCGAGGGCGCGGAGATTCTCGTCGTGAGCACGAGCGACGTCTGGGTGGGCCGCGCGCCCGCGGAGCTTCGCCAGCACTCGCAGGCCTCGGTCCTCCGAGCCGTGGAGACCGGCCGCTGGCTCATCCGCGCGGGCGGCACCGGGGTGACCTGCATCATCGACCCGGCGGGGCGCATCGTGGCCTCGGCGCCGATGTTCGAGAACACGTCCATCCGCGCGCGCATTCGGGCCGAGACGCGCTGGACGCCGTACGACGTACTCGGCGACTGGCCGCTGGTGGCGATCACCTGCCTGCTGCTGCTCGGCGGGCTTGCGGACATCCATTCAGCCGATCTCAGGAGGCAAGCGGCGTCGTGAGGCCCATCATCGCCGTCCTCTGCAGCACCACGCACCCAACCGGCGCGACCATCCAGACGCGTGATTCCGCCGGCCGCCCGTACTCCGAAGCGATCTGCCGGGCGGGCGGCGTGCCGGTGCTCGTGCCGCTCGGAGACGATGAGGTCGCCGTCCGCACGGTCGTCTCCCTCGCCCATGGTCTGCTGGTCACAGGAGGGGTAGACATCGCGCCCGGCGCATATGACGAGGCGACGCTGCCCGAGTGCGGGGAGATCGATCCCCTCCGCGACCTGGCCGACCGCTGGGCCTTGCAGGAGGCGCTCAGTCGCCCTCTGCCGTCTGCTGGGAGCGCCGGCACCCTTGCCGGCATGCCGCTACTGGGCATCTGCCGCGGCATTCAGTCACTCGCAGCCTTCCTGGGCGGGTCGCTCTACCAGGACATCCCGAACCACCGCCAGGCGGAGGCCCGGAACGTCCCGACGCAGGAAGTGGTCGTAGAGGAGGGCACGCTGCTGGCGGGGATCGTCGGAGCGGGCGCGCTCTCGGTGAACACGTTCCATCACCAGGCTGTCCGGCGCGTGCCCTCGGGCTTCCGCGTATCGGCCCGCGCCGCCGATGGCACCATCGAGGGCATCGAAGCGGCGGACGGCGCCTTCCGCCTGGGAGTGCAGTGGCACCCGGAGGACCTGGCAGCCGACTTCGCGCCCCACCAGGCCCTGTTCGACGCCTTCGTCCAAGCCGCGGGAGGGGCCGCATAGCCCCGCCGGGGCTATCCGGCCCCAGCCGTGCTTCGACCACGGCCCGCCGATGGACCGACTGCAGTGCGAGGGGGACCCGCCATGTCAGGCATAACTACAGAGACTCCGACCGCGACGGACCACCGGGAGCGCTACGAGAGCGTAGTTGCGGAGCTGCGCCTCAAACTGGAGCAGATGGAGAACCAGCTCTTGGAGAACGGGGCGAGCGGTCGGGAGCCCCCGGGCATCTACGATTTCCACACCCACACCTTCCTGAGCGACGGGGTCCTATCGCCCATCGAGCTGACCCGTCGCGCCATCGTGAACGGGTACGCAGCGCTTGGGATCGCCGACCACTGCGGCGCAGGTACGATGGCGCGCGCCATCGAGGAGACCACGAGCGAGGCCGAGCTGGCCTTCCGCCACTGGAACTTCCGCGTATTTGCCGGAGTCGAACTCACGCACGTGCCCGCCTCGTCCGTCGCGGAGCTCGCGGCTGAGGCGAAGCGCCTGCGGGCCACTCACGTGGTGGTCCACGGGGAGTCGCCGGTCGAGCCCGTCGAGCCGGGGACGAACCTCGCCGCGGTAAGCTGCCCGGACGTGGACATCCTCGCCCATCCTGGCCTTCTGACCGCCGAGGAGGCGCGCATCGCGGCCGAGACCGGCGTCTTCCTCGAGATCACCGCGAAGGACGGACACTCGCTCGGCAACGGGCGCGTCTACGCTCTGGCGCGCGAGGCGGGGGCTGACTGCCTGCTGAACAGCGATACCCACGTGCCGAGTCACTTGCTGACCGCCGAGTTCGTGCGCACTGTCGCCTCGGGCGCCGGCGTGACCGAGGAGGAACTCGGGCTGATCCTGCGGGTGAACCCGGAGCGCCTGATCGAGCGAATCGAGGCCCGGCAATGCGAGGAATGAGACTTGCGTGGCTGATAGCTATCGGCGCGGTTGCCGTCTCCCTGACCGGCTGCGCGCGCGGCGGGGGCGGGCCGGCCATCCCCAACTGGATCGTCGAGTTCATCATCCGTTTCGCCGGCCCGATCGATGACACGTCCTTCTACTTCGTCGCCATCGACGCCGACGGCGACTTCCTCGCGGACGGGCCGCTCCCGGTCGCGGCGGGACCCTACTGGGGCAACGGCTGGGGGACCGGCTCGATCACGCACTTCGTCAGCTACACGCAGGGGCGCTATGATGTGTACGCCGCGAACCGCCGGCTGGAGCTGCTGTCGCAGGGCGGCGGCATCGTCGGGGCGACCGGCTCGCCGCAGCAAACCGATACCGGCGAGTACCAGCTGACGGTGGGAACCATCACCCTCGGCACCGCGACGCTGAATGGCACGGGCACGCTCACCGGGGTCACGAACGCCAGCGCCCAGAACGCCGGGCGGTTCTCCATCGAGACGGACGCCTCGGGGCACACGGTCGCCAGCGGCGTCTCGTTCACTCCGGCAACGAATGGCGGCAGAGCACCTAACACCGCCGAGCAGGCCGCGCTCGATGCCCTCAACGCCGGCGCCGCCCTCGCCGCCGATTCGCTCGCCGCGTTCGGCCTCACGCTGCAGATCGGGGCGCCTGCGGCGGGCACGCAGACGATCGACGTAGCGCCGACGGTGGCGGAAGTGGCGGCGAGGTTCGAGTCCGGCTCGGGCGGGACATCGACCTCCACCGGCACCGTCACCGCGAACTCAACGACGCCCACCGCGACCCCACCCATTCCGGGCGTCTCCCTGCAAACGGGGACCCTCGTGACCGGGGGCGTGGCCCGCTTCCGCTCCGAGACCGCTCCCACCTCGACCCTGATCGGCCCGCCATACGAATCGGTGCCCCCCCTGGGAGGCTCCCAACTCGACGTGACGGTTGACCTGAACATGCTCGGCCAGAACCTCGACAACCTCTCGGTCAACTTCATCTCCACCACCGAGCTGATCTTCGACCCCACGATCACCGACCCCCGACTCCACTGCTACGACGGGCTCAGCAACAGCCTTGCAGATCCCGGGAACGCCTATGTCGCGTTCAGCGTCCGCCAGACGCGGACCATCTCGAATGGCGACTTCTCCGCACCCGAGACGGGCGGTGACCGAACCGTGGATAAGGACCTTGTCGCGACCCAGGCGGAGCAGGACTCCGTGGACATCATCGACTGGAGCATCACCGTCCAGCGCCTGTCCGGCTAGGGAACCCGGTTCCTGGGCACCTCCCACGGCCTGAGGCGTTTACTGTAGGAGACCCCGCCCGCCACCGGAGAGACCGAACGCGACGTGATCCCGCTCGGCTTGGTGTTACTGCTCGCCCACTCAACGGGACCCTCCGCCCAGAGCCTCTGGCCTCCGCTGTCCGAGGCTGACTGGGCCGCCTGGCAGTATCAGACGCTCGGCGAGTCCGCTCAGGGCGACTACCTGATCGTCGGCGACGTGCGCGCGACCGGCAAGCGCGCCGGGCGAGTGGCGTTCAGCGTCGTCGATGAGGGTAACCACTACGCCCTCGAGTTCGCACCCTACCCCGTGCGCTTGTTGCGTGTGGAGTCAGGCCTCGAGCTGCCGATCGGCGAGTGGTGGCACCGGGGCCTGAACGGACGCCGGTGGACCGAGCTGGTGATCCGCCGCGAAAGTGGCCGGATCGAGGTCTTCCTGGATGGCCTCCTCGCCGCGGCCGCCGCCGATTCGACCTTCACGGGCGGTAAGATCGCCACCGGCAGCCCGGGCGGCTCCGTCGAGTTCCGCGACCTGCGCGTCCAGGACACGGAGCCGGCATACCTCGATGACGACTTCATGCGCGCCGAGGGCGAGACGGGCGGCTGGGAGATCGTGAAGGGCAACTGGCGCGTGCAGTCCGTCGGCAGCCCGGTCCGCTCGACCAACGCCTTCAACTTCACCGTGGATGCCGCCCCCAAGGGCGCGACCGCCCTCGTCGGCGACTGGTTCTGGCATGACTACCAGGTCGCGGTCAGCTGCCAGCCCCACGGCCCCACCCAGGCCGGCCTCTACGCGTACTATCGGGATGCGGCGAACTACCTCCTGTTCACCTGCGGGAAAAGAGGGACACCATACCAATTTCCGCCGTCCGAAACTGGTATGGTGTCCCTCTTTTCCGTCACCGACGGCAAGCGCCGCACCCTCGCGAAGGCGTCGGTGCCCCTCGTTCCCGGTCAGTGGTACCGCCTCGCTCTGCGCGTCGAGGGCCCACGGGTCACCGGTCTGGTGGACGGGCACCCGGCGCTGACCGCCTTGACAGACCATCGGCTCGGTGGCCAGGTCGGCCTCTACGCCGCCACAAGCGACGGAATCACCTTCGACGACTTCTCCGTCCGCCCGAGAAACGCAATGCCGTGGGACCCGGGGCACCTCGCGCTCTGGCAGCCTGTCGGTGGCAAGTGGTACGTCGGCCGCGAGGGGCAGGTGCGTGAAGAGGTAGCCGCTTTCGCGGCGTCCCCGGCCAAGCTACTGACGCGCCAGACCATCGCCGGCGACCTCCGGCTCTCCTCGGCGGCACAGCCCCCGGCGGGCGGTACCGTCGGCCTCATAGCGGGCTGGGAGGATGACGCGAACTACCACGCGCTCGTCTGCGGCGGCAAGCCGGCGGTTGCTCGACTGATCACGGTCGCCGACGGCCAGACAGCAGTCCAGGCCGAAGCACCCATCCAGGCCGCGGACCAGCCCCTGCCGATGGAACTCTCCCTCGTGGGGCAGGCGATCCGCGCCCGAGTCGGACATGATGTCACACTGACCGCCTCGAACGGCATGCTGCCTCGCGGCCGGGTGGGCCTGCTGTTGGAGAACGGCCAGGCGAACTTCGCGCCCCCCTCGGTCGAGCGCCTGGAGCCGCTCCCCGAGGTCCCTCGGTTCGAAGGCGCCTTCAGCGAAGAGGTCAGCATGGCCGACTGGGCGGCCGAGAACGCCGACTGGACCACGCTTCCTCAAGGCGGAAGTGATCCCGGACCGTCCTACTGGCACAAGGCCCCGGCGTATGGCGATCAGGAGCTGTCCGTCCGCTTGTCGGCACCTCCGAGCGGGCCTGTCTCTGTGAAGCTGGCTGCCGACGAGGTCGGCTCCGCGAGCGGGTACACCTTCACGGTCACCCCGGGGGCGAGCGGCTCCGCAACACTGCTGCGCAACGGGGCGCCGGTCGCCACGCAGCCGCTCCCGGACTTTGCAGCCGGAGGTGTCCAGGCGGTCGGCTTGAGCAAGGTCGGCGCCCTGTTGGTGGGCAGCCTCAATCACCGGCCGCTGTTCTTCTTCACCGACCCCGATCCCCTGCGCGGTGTCTTCGCGGGCTGGACCGCGCCGGCGGGCACGGCCACTCCGTCTGACGCCACCTTCCAGGCCGACAACGTGCTCAGCTACTCGTTCCGGGAGGCCCCGAGCGATTGGTGGATCGGCAGCGGGGACTGGCGGATCACGAACCGCTGGGATTGCGAGCCGCGCTGGACCTTCTTCATCGGCGGCAGCGAACAGGTCGCGTGTCTGTGGAACAAGCACGAGTTCGGCGACGACATCACCCTCGACTTCTACGGCGCCATCCGCTTCGATTCGACCCAGGGCTACGAGTATCGCTACGCTTCGGACATCAACTGCACGGTTGCCGCCGACGGACGCGATCTCACCAGCGGCTACAGCTTCATGTTCGGCGGCTGGGACAACAAGTCCACCCGCCTGCTGCGCGGGCGGGAGGTCGTCGCGGAGTCTGCGACCGCCCTCATCCTACGCTCCAGCGCTATCCACCGGCAGTGGTTCAACCTGCGCCTCCGCAAGTCGGGCGCGCGCATCCGCTGTTGGCTCGACGGGCAGCCACTGTTCGATTACACCGACCCCAACCCGCTGCCGGGTCGTCGCGTCGCACTCTGGACCTACCACAACGCCATCGCAATCGCGCGCGTGCGCATCGCTTCGACACAGATCGCGCCCGGCCCGCTGACGCCACCGGACCGAGCGCCCGCGACACCCTACGACCAGCCCGCACAGTGAAGGCGCCGTTGCTGGGAGCGCCGGCACCCTTGCCGGCAGAGGTGGCGGGTCGTGGTGCGGTGGCGTCGCGACGGTAAGGCCAAGGCAACGTCCGCTTGCCACAGCAGCCGGCAAGGGTGCCGGCGCTCCCAGCAACGGCGCTCCCAGCAACGGCAAGAAGGGGGTGCAGACGTGAGCCGCGAGCTGATCCTGATGGCTGCTGCTCTCGTGCTCGCTTGCGGTCTCTCGCACGCGGCCGACGGACTGCAGCTGTATGTCGCGACCAATGGGAATGACGCGTGGAGCGGGACGCTGCCGGCACCGAATGCCGCCGGGACCGACGGCCCCTTCGTCACGTTGGTGCACGCGCGGGATGCCCTGCGCGCTGTAAGGCAAGGTGGGGCGCCCCAGCCCGCGACCGTGTTCGTGCGCGGCGGTCGGTATCTTCTCGACAAGACCTTCGTCCTCACTGCGGAGGACTCGGGCACGGCGGACTGCCCCGTGACGTTCTGCGCGCAGCCGGGCGAGGAGGTGCAGCTCCTCGGCGCGAGGCCGGTGCGCAACTGGCGTCGCGAGGCGGAGGGGCTGTACGTGACGGAGCTCTCCGCGCAAGGCTTCGACTGGTTCCGCTTCCATCAGCTCTTCTTCCGGGGCGAGCGCCAGACGCTCGCGCGCCACCCGAACCTGGACCTCGCCCACCCGCACACCGGCGGGATGCTCTACGTGGATGCGCCCTCCTACCTGGAGCGGAGCGCCTTCTACTACGACAAGGGCGAGATCCCGTTCGAGGCCTGGGGCGACTGGTCGCAGGCTGAGGTGAACATCTGGCCCTACAACTGCTGGGACCACAACATCATCCCGATTGCCGACGTGGACACAGCCAGCCGCCACGTTCGGCTGAAGTACCCCGTGGCCGGGCGAATCAACGAAGCCAACCGCTACTTCGTCCGGAACGTCCTCGGTGCGCTCGACGCAGCGGGCGAGTGGTACGTGGACTACGCGACCGGGAAGCTCACCTTCCGCCCGCCCGGCGGGACGCTGACCGATGACGACGTGATGGTGCCCGTGATCGAGAACCTCATCGAGGTCTCGGGCACGCCGGAAGCACCCGTGCGTTACGTCAACCTGCGCAGCTTCCACCTCGCCTGCGCGGAGCAGGATGCCATCGTCCTGGAGGGCGCTGAGCATTGCGCGATCACCGGCAACGTGGTCTCCAACATCGGAGGCGTCGGCGTGAACGCAGGCTATCTGCGCAACGCCTCCAAGGGGATTGGGAACCGCTGGACCGATGGCGGACGGGTGCGCACCGCCATCCACTCCGGCGACCGCGCGCTGCTGTGCAGCCACCCGTGCGCGAACTGCCGAATCGCGGGCAACGACATCTACTCCACCGGCGGCGACGGCATCACGCTCATCGGCACGGGCAACGTCGCCGACAACAACCACCTATACCGCGTCGGGCTGTATGACATGGTCTGTGCGGGCGTCACGGTCTACGGCAGCGACAACGTCGTCTCTCACAACGAGATTCACGACGTGCCCCGCGACGGCATCTTCATCAACGGCGCGCGCAGTACCGCGGAGTACAACTGCATCCGCAACTCGATGCTCTACACCGCGGACAACTCCGGCATCGCGCTCCGCCAGCACGATGTGACGAGGGCCGTGCAGGACCGCGGCAACGTGATCCGTTTCAACAAGATCCTCGACACCATCGGCTACGGCAGCTACCCTCACTGCGGCCATCCGCCGCAGGGCTTCGGCTCGCCCTTCTGCGCCTGGGGCATCTACCTCGACGGGTCGATCTGCGGCGTGACGGTCCACGGCAACATCATCGCGCGCTCGGCCGCCAACAGCATCTTCATCCAGTTCGGCGGCGGGAACGTCGTGGAGAACAACATCCTCGTCGAGACCCGCGAGCCGGTCATCTCGTACGACTCCGTGCTCTTCTTCGGCTACTTCATGTACTCCGACCCCCAGGGGCGCTTCGACGAGCCGCCCAACGAGATCAGGCACAACATCCTGTACTACACCGGCAAGGACAAGCAGCTCTGCATCAGCTCGACGTGGGGCAAGCCCGACTGGAACCCGAAGCAGGCGGTCTTCGACGAGAACCTGATCTGGCACGACGGCCTGCCCATCCGCGCGGAACTCGACGGCAAGCTCAAGTACGCCTCCCTGCAGGAGTGGCAGGCGGCGGGCCACGACCGGCGCTCCCTCGTGGCCGACCCGGGCTTCGTGGACCTCGCCCGCGATGACTTCCGCCTCAAGCCCGACTCTCCCGCCTACAAGGTCGGCTTCCGCGACATCAACAGCGAGATCGAGAAGATCGGCGCCTATCAGAGCGGCGAGCGCGCGACGTGGCCGCTGCAGAACCTCATCCTCACTCGCGAAGACCCCGTCGTGTTCGTCTACACGAAGCCGCCGAAGCCCCTCGTCGATGGCTTCGAGTTGGTGCCCGCAGGCGCCGCGCCCGCGCGCGCACAGGTGCTGACCGAGGGGGCGGACTCGATCCGGATCGCGACCGACGCTGCGCGCACCGGGCGCCAGAGTTTGTGCCTCACCGACGCGCCGGGCCTGCAGCACAACTACAGCCCGCACCTGACCTATGGCCTGCGGTACCCGGATGGTCGCTACCGCTTCTCGGTGGACGTCCTGAACTCCCCCGAGGCGCCCGCCGACTGGTACATGGAGTTCCGCGACTGGCGCGGGCCCCTGCAAGTGGGGCCTACGTTCGCGGGCACACGCGACGGCCGCGTCACTGCCGGCGGCAAGTTCGGTTCAGGCGGCAGGGAGGTCGCGCGAGTGCCGAACGGGACGTGGTTCACCGTCGGCGTCGAGTTCGCGACCGGCCCCCAGGCGCTGAAGACCTTCACCCTCACGCTGAAGCCGGAGGGCGAGCAAGAGCAGGTCTTCACGGACCTTCCCTTCCCCGATGGCGCCTTCGAGCAGGTCACCTGGTTCGGCATCTCCAGCACGAGCACTGACCGCACGCTGCTATACGTGGACAACCTACTCCTGGGGCTGGCGGACACGCTCAATGTGGCAGATGCGATGGCGACGCCGGCGATTCAGGGCCTCCCCGACAGGCCCGCGCCGGCCGTCGCGATGCGGAACGCGGAGCAGCTTGCCCTCTACTGGAAGTTCGACGAGACCCGGGGCTTCGATCTCACGGATAGCTCGGGCAATGGTCTCGACGGCGATCTGGGCGGCGTGGCTCGGGCGGCGGGCGCCTTCGGTCGCGCCCTCTACCTGGACGGCAGCGGCGCCGCGGCGGAGGTGGCCGACAACCCGCTCCTGCAGTTCGGCACAGGCGACTTCACGGTCGAGTGCTGGCTCTGCCCGACGCAGCTATCCATCGATTCGGCCCACCAACGCCGCCGCCTGCTCGACAAGGGCCTGTACCCCGACACGTGGTGGAACGTGGACATCTGGAGCGACGGGCGCGTGCAGATGGAGATCATCGACTCGGCCCGCCAGAACGGCACGACCGTCTCCGCCGGTACGCTCAGGGAGAGCGCGTGGACTCATCTCGCGATCGTGGTGGACCGCAAGGGCTTCGCGACGACGTACTACCTCAATGGCGTGGCGGACTCCACGAAGGCCCTGCCCGCCGCGTTCACGGGGAATCTGAACATGGCGGGCAAGTCGTTCACGACGGGCGGTTGGCAGCCGTTCGTCGGACTGCTCGATGAGCTGAAGGTCTACAAGCGCGCGCTCACGGCGGCGGAAATCGCGGCGGACTACGCGGCCTCGCGGGCGCGCTACACGAGTGCGGAGTTCACGGCAGACGACTGAATGGGTATCCGCTATCCCCGTCCGAGCCGTGTAGGGGCGCGATTCATCGCGCCCGCCCATGTAGGGGCGCCATTCATGGCGCCCAATAGCAGACATCGCGGACCCCCATATGGCGTCCGCTCACGAGGGCAGCGTTCTCTTATGTCAGCAAGCAACTGTCGCGCGTTTGTGCTGTTCGCGCTGGCCGGGACTGCGCTGCTGCTCGGCCCCGCGTGGGGTGATCCCATGAACCCGAACACGGACTGGTTCCACAAGGCCGGCTACGGGGTGTTCGTGCACTACCTCGCGGGCCTGCAGAACAACCCTGACCATGTCGCCAGCCTTGGGAAGCAGACCTCGTGGGACGAGTGTGTCCGCGAGTTCGATACCGAGCGCTTCGCCGAGACGATGCGCGAGGTGGGCGCGGGCTACGTGATCTTCACGGTCATGCAGATCGGCCGCGAGATGATCGCCCCGAACGCGACGTTCGACCGAATCACCGGCTACCAGCCCGGCGAGGCGTGCGCGACGCGCGACCTCATCGAGGACCTCTACCAGTCCCTCAGCCGGCGTAACATCCCGCTCATGCTCTACTACACCGGTGACGGCCCGCGCGCCGATCCCAAGGCCGCGCCGGCCTTCGGTTGGCAGACGCCGGTCACGAACGACTTTGTCGCGAAGTGGTCGAGCGTTGCGCAGGAGTACGGGGAGCGGTACGGCGACAAGGTCGTCGGCTACTGGGTGGACGGCTGCTACCCGTGGATCGGCTACGACGATGAGAAGCTCGCCCTGTTCGCGAAGGCCCTGAAGGCCGGCAACCCGAAGCGCATCGTGGCCTTCAATCGCGGCGTGGACCCGCAGGTGATGTCGTACACGCCCCATGAGGACTTCACCTGTGGCGAGCAGAACCGCTTCTTCGACCTTCCCACTCAGCGCTGGCTCGATGGCGAGCAGTGGCACATCCTCTCCTATCTCGGCACGGGATGGGGCCAGCCGGGGGCCCAGCTCACCAAGCGCGACCTCGCCGAGTACGTGTTCGATGCGAACCAGCGCGGCGGCGTAGTCTCCATCGAGGTGCTGCTCTTCCGCGACGGCTCGCTCGATCGCTCGCAGGTCGAGATGCTCAAGGCGGTGCGTTACGAGCACGAGCATGGCGCCACGCGCCCGCCCGTGCCGCCGGGCAACCTCGCCTACCGCAAACAGGCCAAGCTGCTCAGCCTCGACGGCTCCCACGAGCTGCAGGTGAACGGCGGCGTCTGCTTCCCGAAGCTCGGCGTCGATGGCCGGATGGAGACGATCGCCCTCGCCGGCGGCGAGTGGCCGTGGACGTATGAGGTGGACCTCATCGACAGCGCGAGCGTCCGCCGGGTGAAGGTGACCTTCGGCGACGGGTATGCCACGCACTTCGAGGTTCGCCTCTCCGCCGACGGGCAGACCTGGCAGACCGTCGCCTCGAAGGAGAACCACGACGGCGCGCCCTTCGAGGCGACCCTCGATCCGGTCAAAGCGCGGTACGTGCGCGTCTGCGCCCTCAAGCCCGACGGCCCGGACCAGCCGGGAACCCAGATGTCGATCCGCGAGCTTGAGGTGTACGAGTAGTGCCCTCTCGGGCAAGGCGCGCCCTGTCGGGGGGCTCCCGGTCATGTACATGATAGCTTGGCGGGTGTCGTTGTAGGGGCAGAGCGTGCTCTGCCCCGTTCCTGCCCGTACCGACGCCGTGGGCAGAGCACGCTCTGCCCCTACAACGACCGGACGAGACCATGACCAGACACCTCCCCATCCTCCTGCTCGGCCTCACCACGTGGGCCCTTGCTGCGCCGCTGCAGATCGTCTCGACTCCCCCGGGCGCATCGGCCTTCCTGGACGACCGCTTCGTCGGCATGACGCCGGTCTCTGTCGATCTCGACACCGAGGGCAAGCACCTGCTGCGCATCGAGAAGCGCGGGTACGAGCCGCATCGTCAGGCCATCGAGGTGCGCGCCGAGCCGGTGCAAATCAGCGCCGAGCTACGCCCGGCCGTCCAGGGCCGCCTCACGGTCACGACGGCGCCGGCGGGTGCGGAGGTGTACCTCGACGGCCGCCTGTGTGGCAAGAGCCCGCTGACGGCGGACGCGCTGGACTTCGGCCCGCACACGGTTCAGGCCGCGAAGGCCGGCTACGATCCGCAGACCCAGGACGTGGTGCTCTCCCGCGAGCAGCCGACCGCCGAGGTGACGTTGGCGCTGACCGCGCGGATCGAGGACTACCTCGTCGCCCAGGTCGCCGCCCATCCCGATGACGTCATGTCGATCACCGACCTCGCCCACGAGTACGCTCTGCAGCACCGCTTCGACGAGTGCCTGGCGACGATGGGCAAGGCCTTCGATGCCGTGAGCACCTACGGCGAAGCCCTCGACCAGGACGCGATCCGCCGCGTCTACATGGAGATCGACCGGCTCTATGAGAAGCAGTTCGACTACGCGCCGGATGACGTCGTCGCCGCCTTGAGGCCTCGGCTGATCGAGACCCTCAAGGCGGCCATCGAGCGCTTCCCGAAGAACGGCTACAACCACGAGGCCCTGGCCGACCTGTACACCCAGGCGGGCGCGCCCGAGAAGGCGCTGGAAGTCCAGCAGGCCGGGGCGGCGGCGGCGGACGGTCTCGCGGTGCGCATCCGCTTGCTGGGGGACGCGGCTTCGGCCATCTACCAGACCGGCGCGCAGGCCGAGAAGGTCCAGAACTGGCAAGCCG
>Ga0194125_10003444_pt1 | contig 25519 bp, 31 predicted proteins | sample TA2KigC250mmetaG_FD_148626 | JGI IMG/M metagenome (GOLD analysis project Ga0194125, IMG submission 148626) | Freshwater microbial communities from Lake Tanganyika, Tanzania - TA2015034 Kigoma Deep Cast 250m | ecosystem: Environmental > Aquatic > Freshwater > Lake | place: Tanzania: Lake... | reverse complement strand
GAACAACATAACAGAGGGACTTTCTCAGGCAGAAGGCATCCTTGATTCCGGAGGGAAAATAGCTGTCATTTCCTTCCATTCGCTCGAGGACAGAATAATTAAAAACTTTTTTAAAGAAAAACAAAACTTAAAAATAATTACTAAAAAGCCGATTGTCCCAACTTTAAAAGAAATAAAAATTAATCCCAGCTCTCGCTCAAGCAAGCTGAGGGTAGCCATAAAAATATGAACAAATCTTCTTTAGTCTCCAGTTTACCCCTTTCTTTGCCTTTAATCAGGTTTAAAGTGGGCTTAAAGTTTGTTTGGTTTTTCCTTTTGACAGTTATTGTTTCGCTTTTAATAAGTTCCATTTATCTGCTCAATGTTTATACGTCTGAGGTTTATGCTGCCAGCCAGTATGAAAAGAAGGTAAATCAGCTTTCTGAAGAAAACAAGCTTTTGGAAATTAATATGACCAGAGCCGGCTCTTTAGATAAAGTTGATAATTACGTTCAGAACTTTGAGAGAGCTGGCAGAATAGAATACATTCGGGTTTTGGAAAGCACTGCTTTGGCAAAATAATCTATGCCTTCCTGGAGAACTAACCTTATCTTAGCCATATTCTTTGCTTTTGGCATGGCCATTACGGCCAAGCTTTTTTATATACAGGTGATAAAAGGAGATCATTATAAAGCCTTAGCCCAGGGCATGTTCAATGTAGAAGAGCAGATTATCGGAGAAAGGGGAGAAGTTTATTTTAGAGGCGGGGAACCTTTGGCTATTAATATGGACTGGCCCTTAGTTTTTGCTTCTCCGTCTGAAATATATGAAAAAGAAGCTGCAGCTGAAAAAGTGGCAGAAGCTCTTTCTCTGGACAGGGATGCTGTTTTGGAAAAACTGGAAAAAGACAATATTTACGAGGTGATTAAAAAAAAGATCAGCGAGCAGGAAAAGCAAAAGATAAAAGATTTGGATTTAAAAGGAATATATCTTAGCAAGGAAACAGGCAGGTACTATCCCCAGGAAGCGTTTGCTTCCCAGCTTATCGGCTTTTTGGACAATAACCTGGAAGGCCAATACGGCATAGAAGGATATTATAATGACGATTTGAAAGGGAAAAGAAATCAGCAGGGCAAGGACCTTGTTTTAACGATTGATTATTTCATCCAGTTTAAGGCTGAGGAGCTATTAGCCAAAGCTAAGGAAGATTTAAATATCGAAGGGGGCGAGATTATTGTTATTGATCCCAATTCCGGAGAAATTCTGGCTCTGGCCAATTTTCCCAATTTTAGTCCCAACCAATATTCAGTAATTTCTGATTTCAGCATCTTCAAAAACAGGGCAACCCAGGATATTTTTGAGCCTGGATCTGTTTTCAAGCCGATTACCGTTGCTTCAGCTTTGGAAGAAGGGAAAATTACCCCTGAAACCACTTATCTTGATGCTGGTTCTGTTAAGATAGGCGGTTATACAATATACAACTACGGCAACAGAACATGGGGAGAACAAACAATTATCCAGGTTTTGGAGAAATCAATAAATACAGGTGCTGTTTTTGTCCAAAGCAAGCTGGGCAACAACTCTTTTTTGGAATACATTGAAAAGTTTTCATTTTTTAAACCAACAGGCATTGATCTTGATGAAGTATATTCCGAGAATAAGGAATTCAAGAAAGGCTACGAGATAAACTTTGCCACAGCTTCTTTCGGCCAGGGGATAGAAGTAACGCCAATCCAATTAATCAGAGCTTACACAGCTATTGCTAACGAAGGCAAGCTGGTAAAGCCCTTTGTCGTCAAACAGGTTATTGATGATGATATAGTTTTAGAAACCAAGCCGGTTATTTCGGAAACGCCAGTTATTTCAGCTAAAACAGCTAACCAGCTATCAGCCATGCTGGTCAGCGTAATAGAAAACGGCTATTCAAAATCAGCTGGCATTCCGGGATATTATGTTGCCGGCAAAACAGGAACAGCTCAGGTGTCTTATTCTTCCTTGGGGATAAAAAAGAGCGGATATTCAGACAAAACCTGGCAGAGTTTTATCGGCTTTGCTCCGGCTTTTGACCCTCAATTCATTATTCTGGTTAAATTAAACAATCCTGAAGCCAAGACTGCTGAATATTCAGCCGCTCCCATTTTTAAAGAACTGGCAAAGTCCATTCTCGATTACTATCAAATACCTTCTGACCATGAATAAAATTAAGTTTTTCTTTTTAAAGCCAAAAACAGTTGTTATTGCTGGCCAGGGAAGAAAAAAAACAAAAGAAATGATTTTGCGGGTTTTAAACAAGCACATTAGAGATGTTTTTGTCTTTGAAACAGAGAAAACTGATAATCTTTCTTTTTTTATTAAACATTCAAAACTACCTGTTTTAGTGGACGATGAAAAAGTTAAAGCAGGAGAAGAGATATTAAGTTTTGGGTTTGACGAGAAAAACGATGTTTTTGCCTCTGATATTAAGATTAACGGCGGCATTAACTTTAAAGTTAACCATAAGGGCAGTTTTGTTCCTTTTTGGACAGCTTCTTCAGGGGAAGCTGATTTTAAAGAGCAGATTCTGCCTGTTTTGCCAGCTGTTTGTGTTGGTACGTTCTTAGGTTTAAACTTGGTTGAGATATCGCAATCGCTAAAATAGCTATGTATAATCCTGAACAAATTAAACAAAAATCAGAAAAAGAGATTAAATGGGAAGAACAATTTATAAAAATAGAGCAAATAGGAGATGCTATTGGCCGAGGGATTGATAAAAAAGTCAAAGAAACGATTGTTGCTCTTAATTTAAATGGATTTCCCACGATTGATTCTTGCGAGGGGCATATTGAAGGCGGATACCCAGCTCCTTGGGTTGGTATAGAAGTTGATAACGAACCTGAGGAAAAATATTTTAATCAAAATAATATTTTTAAAAAACTGGCTGAAAAGTACGGAGTTTCTTGTGAAGAAGTAAAAAATGGCGACCACGAAAAAGCCCATCAAGAAGCCTGGAGAGAAATAGTTAAAAATAAGAAAACTCCAGAATGCAAACAGTGGGAAAAAGAAAATAAAAAATTATTTATAAAGCTTTCCAAATTATTAAATGAATTTTATAGAGATAGAAAAGTGCCAGATAATGTTAAATTAGTTATTAAGGGTATGGCTGGGGATTCATTCAGGGTCCATAACGGAGGAGATGATTATAAGGCAAGGGAGCTGGAAATAAGATTTGGTAAGTCTGAAGCTTTAAAAAAACAAAAAGAGGGAATAGAACAAAGATTACCCCTTTATCAAAAAGAAATGCAGGAATTTGGCAAATTCCTGAAAGAAAAATACTTTCGAGGATAGAGTTGACATTTATTACGCAGAAGGCTACAATCTAGTCGTACAGCTCTATAGTGAGTTCTTTTTTTTGAGACGCCAATGATGCGTTTTTAATAAAATAAATTATAAGAGGGGGAAAAATTGCCAAGAAAAACAAATAATCCGAAGTTGTTATGCAAATGCGGAGCAGAAATTTCTAATCTTGCTACTTGGGTACGCTGTTCTTGTGGCGCATTACATCATTTCAAGATGAATAAAAATGGAAGACTGAAAGCGTCATTTTGCCATACCAAAGGAGTAATTCATTTAATTAATTGGCTTATGGCCAAAGGAGTTTCTATCAAACAGCTAGAAAAATAGGCAGCTTTCCTCGCAGTCCTTCCGTATATCGGAAGGACTTTCTATTAGATAAAAACTAAATTTTATGTTAAATTCAATAATGGCTCTTAATATTTGAAAGGGGGTGATGGTCCAAAAATAACTTAAAAGGAGGTGATGCTATGATAGTGATTGAAAAATTCCAAAGAGCGCAGGCTCGCAAGTGGCTGAAAGATAATATCTATTGCATAGCAGCATACCGTCGTTAGCTTCAAGAGCAAAATGAGATGAAAGACCTTTCCGAGACTGAGAAAAAGAGACTTGCTGAAAAAATCAGGCACCTCGACAAAAAGATTGATAATTTTATTGCATCCGGAGAGGGTTTATCTCTTCTAAAAACCCAAATTATAGAGATAAATCGTCAGATTGTCGAAGAATTGATAAAAGGCAAGAGTCCTAAAGTAATTTTTCATCAGTTTCTTAACGGAAAGGTAAGAGCAGGGATATAAATGGATCATCACCTCCTCGTCTCTCTGGCCCTATCGTCTAGTGGCTTAGGACGCCAGGTTCTCATCCTGGTAACACCGGTTCAAATCCGGTTGGGGCCGCCATGGAAAACAATTTCTTTCATTCAAAATCCGTTGAGAAAACTCTTGAAGAGCTTTCTTCTTATTTTGAAGGATTGTCCGGAGAAGAAGTAAAAAATCGTTTGCTTAAGTTCGGATTCAACGAAATACCGGAGAAAAAAGCCGTGTCTCCGGCTTTTATTTTTCTGAAACAGTTTCATTCCTGGCTGGTTTATATTCTTATCGGAGCAGCTCTCTTTTCTCTTTGGACCGGACACATGTTCGACGTTTACATAATTTTAGTTGTCCTTCTGTTCAATGCTATTGTCGGATTTATCCAGGAATACAGAGCAGAAAAAGCTATCAGAGCCTTAAAAAGGATGGTTGTCCATTTTGCTACAGTTGTCAGAAATGGCGAGCTGCTGAAAATTCCGGCAAAAGAACTGGTTCCCGGAGACATTGTTCTATTGGCAGAAGGGGACAGGATACCAGCTGATGTCAGATTATTGGAAATCAAGAATTTCAGGACCATGGAAGCTGCCTTGACAGGAGAATCATTGCCAGTGGATAAAATTTTAAAAACCCTGCCCGAGAAAACTGCTTTAGCTGAGCAGAAAAATATGGCTTGGCTGGGAACTTTTGTCGTTGCCGGGCAAGCAAAAGCAGTGGTAACAGCTACTGGCGTTAAAACAGCTTTGGGCCAGATTGCCGCAAGCCTGGAAGAAATCAAAGTTTCAAAAACCCATTTTAAGATAAAGACTGATTTATTGGCCAAGAAAATGGCTATTATTGCTTTTGCCTGCGTCTTTTTACTTTTGCTGGTTGAGTTGTTTATCGGCCGGTTGGGATTGGAAAACGCTTTTCGCTTTGCCGTAGCTGTTCTTGTTTCAGCTATTCCTGAGGGCCTGCCAGCTGTTTTAGTGATTGTTCTGGCCATAGGCGCCCATAGAATGGCAAAGAGGAATGCAATTATCAGGAATCTGCAGGCAACAGAAACCCTTGGCGTAGTCAATATCATTGCTACTGATAAGACAGGGACTTTAACCCAGAACACGATGGATGCAGAAAAGATAATTCTGCTGGACCAAGATGAAATTACGGTTTCCGGAGAAGGCTGGAAGCCGCAGGGAGAATTTATCCAGAAAGAGAAAGTTTTTTTCCCCTTGGAAAATTCTCAACTGCAAAAGCTTTTGCACATTGCCTGCATCTGCAATAACGCCAGGCTGATAAAAGAAAACAGCAGGAAGCAAAGCTATAAGATTATCGGGGACCCGACAGAAGCAGCTCTTGTCGTTCTGGCTGAAAAAGCAGGAATTAAAAAAGAGGTTTTGCTGGAAAAGGAAAAAAAGGTGGATGAAATGCCTTTCAGCTCGAAATTAAAATACAGTTCCTCCCTTTTGTCAGGCGCAGAAACAAAGAGAAGGGAAATCTATGTGGCCGGCGCTCCGGAAACATTATTAGAGCTTTCTTCTTTCGGATTGTCTGAAAAAGAAAGAAAAATATCAGCCAAAGACAAAGAGGAAATCTCAAAGAAAGTGGAAAGTTTAGCCAGGAAAGGCTTGAGAGTCATTGCCTTAGCTTATAAGAAAGTTCCGATAAAAACAGAGAAACTATCAGAAGGCCTGGTAAAAAACCTGACTTTTGTCGGTATTGTTGCCATGAAAGATCCTCCGAGGCCGGAAGTCAAAGAAGCTATCATTAAGGCAAGGGCAGCTGGCATCAGAGTAATTATGAAAACAGGAGACCATAAAGAAACAGCTTTGGCTATTGCCAAAGAAATAAACTTGTTTGGAGAGAAAGAAAATAAATCAGCTTTGACCCAGAAAGAATTGGAAGAATTGACGGAAAAAGAATTTGTCGAAGCAGTAAGAAGCGTTTCTGTTTTTGCCAGATTAACTCCGCAGATGAAACTGAAAATACTGGAGAACTTACAGAAACAAGGGAATATTGTGGCTATGACTGGCGACGGAGTAAACGATGCTCCTGCTTTAAAAAAAGCTGATGTTGGCATTGCCATGGGCCAGATCGGCACTGACGTTGCCAGGGAAAGCAGCTCCATGGTTTTAGCTGACGATAACTTTGCTTCCATTATCAATGCGGTTGAGGAAGGCAGAACGGTTTTTACCAATATCAAGCAAGCCAGTCTTTTCCTAATAACTACCAACCTAGCAGAAATTGCCACCCTGATAGTTTCTCTGATTATCGGCGTTTATCTCTGGGGCGAGAATCTTTTAATAATCCTGCCCGCAGCCATTATCTTTCTGAATTTGGTGACTGACGGGTTTGCTGATGTTTCTCTGGCTTTGGAACCTAGGCACGAAAACGTTTTGAAAAGCCCCCCGAGGAAAAAAGAAGAAAACATTCTCTCAAAAGACATTTTCCCTTTCTTGGCTTTAATGGTTATTATTATGTCCGTACTTACCATTTTTGTTTTTAATTTATTTTTTAATAACGGTTCTTTAGAACAAGCAAGGGCTGGCGCTTTTGCTGTCATGGCCATTACTCAGCTGTTCAATGTTTTTAACATGAGGTCTTTTTCCCAGTCCATTTTTAAGATAGGATTCTTTTCCAACAAATTTATAGTTGGCGGAACAGCTGTTTCTTTTGTTTTAATATTGATTGCTCTTTTCGTGGAAAAGGTGGCAGAAAAGTTCGGCTTCGGTATCATATCTGTTGCCGAACTGTTAATGATAGTAGCTGTTTCTTCTTCGGTTTTATGGTCGGGAGAGCTTTACAAATATTGGCAGAGAAAACGGAAAAACTTTTAAAAAAGTTGTTTTTATTTAAAAATTTTATATAATTGAGAAATATGAAAATTGTCTGCGCTTTAGCTGTTATTTCCGGAACCTGCATTGGGGTGGGCTTTTTTATTTTGCCATATGTTACCTTAAAAGTGGGATTTTGGGTTATTTTAGGGTATTTTGTCTTTTTGGGGAGCCTGGCTATTTTGATTCATTTGCTTTTCGGAGAATTGGCCTTAAAAACGCCTGATTTTAAAAGATTGCCTGGTTTTGCAAAGTTATATTTGGGCAAATGGGGCCAAGGTTTTGCTTATTTTTCAACGATTATCGGCATCTTTGGCGCTATTTTAGCTTACCTGATTGTTGGCGGAGAATTCCTTTCTGAACTGCTTTCATCTGTTTTCCCTGGCAGTTCTTTGTTTTATACCCTGATTTATTTTACTGCCGGAGCTGTTTTTATATTTTTTGGCATAAAAGCGATTGCCAAAGTTGAATTCTGGGGCCTGCTTTTATTCTTCATTATCCTTTCTGTTATTTTTTTCCAGGGGAAAGAATTCCTGAACGTCAGCCATCTTTTCGTTGTTCCTGAAAAATCATTTCTCTTCCTGCCTTATGGCGTAATTCTCTTTTCGCTTTGGGGGGCAACGATGATTCCGGAGGTTGAGGAAATGTTAGGAGAAAAAAGGAAATTGATACTGAAGATAATTCCTGTCGCCATTTTGATTCCGATCATTGTTTATCTTTTTTTCATCTATTTGATTTTGGGCATTACAGGGTCTGAAACAACTGAATCGGCCTTAACCGGATTAAGAAATGTTTTGGGGGATGAAGTTGTTTCCCTGGCTTTAGTTTTTGGCATTTTAACCACTTTTACCTCTTTCATCGCTTTAGGATTGACTTTGAAAAATGTTTTTCGTTTTGATTTGAAGATTAACCAGAATCTGGCCTGGTTTATTACCTGTTTTGCCCCTTTGGTTTTATTCCTAATCGGCATTAAAAGCTTTATTGCTATTATTTCTTTTATCGGAGGTGTTATGCTGGGTATAGAGGGCATTCTTATTCTTTTAATGTGCAGAAAATCATACGGCCCATGCAAAAAACTAAGCCGAAAATCTTTTTTAATTTGCTCTTTAATTTTAATATTTCTGGTCGGTATTATTTATGAGATAATATATTTTGTAAGATGACGGTATTTTTACACGTTTTAATCTTTATTGTTTCCGGGGTTTTGCTTGCTTTTGCCGGTAAATTCATAATTACTGCTCTAATAAAAATAGCCAGGGTTTTATGCTGGAAAGAGTTTGTTGTTGCGTTTTTTATCATGGCTTTTGCCGGCTCTCTGCCCAATTTCTTTGTCGGCATCAGCGCTGCCTTAAGAGGAATTCCCGAACTTGCTTTTGGCGACGTAGTCGGAGGGAATTTGGCTGATTTGACCATAGTTCTGGCTCTGGCTACTTTGTTTGCCAAAGGATTGCCGGCAGCCAGCAAAACTATCCAAACATCTTCAATATTTACACTAGTGGTGGCTATTCTGCCGATACTTTTGATATTGGACGGAAAATTGGGAAGGATTGACGGAATAATATTAATCTTATTTTTCGCAATGTATATTGCCTGGCTTTTTTCCAAAGACGAAAGGTTTAAAAAAACATACGATACGCCGCCATGTCCGGTCAGCAGCCAGTTAAAAGAATTTTTGAAAGATATTGGCATAATGGTTGCTGGCATTGCCCTGATTTTATTAGCTGCCCAGGGAATTGTCACTTCAGCCCTGTTTTTCGCCGATTATTTCAATCTTTCTTTGGTTTTAATAGGAATTTTAGTCGTTGGCCTTGGCAATTGCATGCCTGAAACATATTTTTCCATAGTTTCTGCCAAAAAAGGCGAAGGATGGCTGGTTTTAGGGGATTTAATGGGAACGGTCATCGTTGCCGCCACTTTGGTCTTGGGAGTTGTTGCCCTGATTTCTCCGATAATAATAACTGATTTTTCACCTTTTGCCATTGCCAGAATTTTCCTTGTTCTGGCAGCTGTTTTCTTTTTAACTTTTGTGCGTACCGGCCAGAAAATAACCAGGAAAGAGGCAATTTTTCTGCTTTCCCTTTACATTATCTTCTTAATAACTGAGATTTTAACCAAGTAATTGTAATTAGTAACTGTTTATGATAAAATAAATCTCGCTATGGAGCTTGTATTTTTAATTTTGATTTCTGTTGGTTTACTCATAGTGATTGTTTTATTAATTAAAAAAGGTTCCAACAAAGGAGAGAGTTCCTTGATAATGCAGCAGTTAAACCACATGAACCAGGTATTGGACAACAAGCTTTCAGAGTCAACAAGGACCATCCAGACCCAGTTCAACCAGAGCGCCAGGATAATAGGCAGCGTGACCGAAAAACTGACAAAGCTGGACGATACCAATCGCCAGGTAGTCGGTTTTGCCGACCAGCTAAAGAATCTCCAGGATATTTTAAAGAATCCGAAACAAAGAGGGGTTTTGGGAGAATATTATTTGGAGACCGTGCTAAAGAACGTGTTGCCCCCGGGTTCTTATCAAATGCAGCATGCTTTCAAAGACGGAACAATAGTTGATGCGGTTATTTTCGTGGAAAAAAAGATTATCCCGATTGATTCTAAATTCAGCCTGGAAAACTACAATAGAATCCTGGAATCGCATGATGCTGAAGAGAAAAAAAGATACGAAAGCTCTTTTATCTCTGACATTAAAGCCAGGATCGAAGAAACGGCAAAATACGTAAAGCCGGAAGAGAAAACAATGAATTTCGCTTTTATGTTCATTCCTTCGGAAGCTGTTTTTTACGATTTGCTGATAAACAAAGTGGGGGCGGTGACAGAAGACACTAATAACTTAATATATTATGCCGGCAGAAAGAAAGTGGTTATTGTTTCCCCGACCTCTTTCCTTGCTTATCTGCAGACTGTTCTGCAGGGGCTAAGGAACCAGAAAATATCAGAACAGGCTCAGGAAATAATCAAGGAAGTGGAAAGGCTTGGCCGCCATATGATAACCTACAGCGAATACATGAAGAAAATGGGAGAACACTTGTCAACGACCGTAAGAAGTTATAATAAAGCGAGCAAAGAGCTTGCCAAAGTGGACAAAGATGTGGTAAAAATTACAGATGGGGAATCTAAGATAAAAATTAAAGAAATAGATGTTCCGTCAGAAGAATAAACAATATGTTAGCTGTCATTAAAACCGGAGGAAAACAATACCTTGTTTCTCCGGGAAACAAAATCAAAATAGAAAAACTTCAGAAGAAAGAGGGGACAGAGATCAGCTTTTCCGATGTTTTATTAGTGGAAAAGAATAAGAAAGTGGAAATAGGCATGCCTTATTTGAAAGGCGTCAAGGTTTTAGGAAAGGTATTGAGGCACGGCAAAGCCAAGAAAGTCATTGCCTTCAAATATAAGGCCAAGAAGCGCTACAAAACGAAAAAAGGCCACAGACAGCCTTTTACCGAAGTTGAGATTACTCAAATACAAAGCGCTTCCTAGATTATTTTCTGCCTTCGAAGGCAGCTCCCAGAGTTTCCTCGTCAGCATATTCCAGTTCAGCGCCCACTGGCAAGCCCCTGCCCAAACGGCTTGTTTTTTTATTTAAGGGCTTTAAATTTCTTTCCAGGTATAAAGCTGTTGCTTCGCCTTCTGAGGTCGGGTTTAAAGCAATAATGATTTCTTTGATTTTATTGTCTTTTACTGTTTCCAAAAGCTCATGCATTCTTATTTTTTTTATTTCATCCTTTTTGAAAGTGGAAATAGTGCCCCCAAGTATGAAATACCTTCCTTGGTATTTTTTGGTTTTCTCAATCGGAATCAAGTCTGTTTCTTTTTCAACGATGCATAATAATGATTTATCTCTGTTTTGGTTGCTGCAGATTTCGCAGAATTCTCCTTCTTTTTCAAATGATTTATGGCAGAATTTGCAGAGCTTTACGTTTTCTTTCAATTGGTTTATTGAGTTAGTTAAATCGTCAATTTCTTCTTTTTTCAGGCCTAGCAAATAAAAAATAAAACGAGAAGCTGTTCTCGGTCCAACTGTCGGGAATTTTGAAAATAATTCTATCAGCTTTTGAATGGAGCGGGAGTACATTATTCTTCTTCGTATTGTTTTTCCAGATTGCGGAAAGCGACCCGGCTTTCGTCAAAATACAGTTCCACTTTGCCGACCGGCCCGTTTCTGTGCTTGGCAATGATAATATCAGCTATGTTCTTTCTGGTACTATCTGGCCTGTACCTGTCTTCGCGGTAAATGAACAGAACTACGTCAGCATCCTGTTCAATAGCGCCTGTTTCCCTTAAGTCTGACAAGCGGGGAATCTGAGGAGACCTTTGTTCAACTGCTCTTGAAAGCTGGGATAAGGCTAAAACCGGCACGTTAAGCTCTCTGGCTAAAGATTTGAGAGAGCGGGAAATTTCAGTCATTTGCTGAACCATGGTAGCATTGGCATTTCTCGGTTCCATCAGCTGCAAGTAGTCGACGATAATGAGTCCTAAGCCTTTTTCCGCTTGCAATCTTCTTGCCATAGCTCTCATCTGCAGGATATTGCAGATAGCTGAATCGTCAATATATATTTGCGCTTCTGACAATACGCCCAAAGCATGCTGGATTCTGGCAAAATCATTGTCAGCTCCCTCGCTGGAAAGTTTGCCTGTTCTCAGCCTCCACAAATCAATCCCTGCCTGGTCAGCAATCAGCCTGTCTACTAACTGGTCTTTTGCCATTTCTAAACTGAACAAACCCACCGGCGTTTTTTCATTAATAGCAACGTGGCTGGCGATACTCATAGCCATGGCACTTTTGCCCATGGAAGGCCTGGAAGCCAGAACTATCAGGTCTGATTTCTGGAATCCGGCCAGTATATTATCCAGATTTGTAAATCCTGTAGGCACTCCTCTGATGCCGCCTTCGTGTTTTGACAGTTTGTCTATTCTTTCGAAAGCTTCTTCCAAGCTTTCTTTGATCGCCACGAACTTCTGGGAAAGACCTTTTTGGGCGATGCTGAAAATGCTTTTTTCCGCTTGGTCTAAAAGAACATCCGGGTCTTCTGCTTCGTTGTACCCCAATATCGTTACATCCGAGCCCACTTCTATCAGGTCTCTAAGAATTCTTTTCTTTTGAACTATTTTGGCGTAATGTAAAACATTGGAAGCTGTAGGAACGCAATTAATCAGTTCTGTCAGATAGCTGTTGCCGCCTACTTCCTCCAGTTTGCCAGATTCTTTCAGTTTGCTGGACAAGCTAAGCAGATCAATCGGCTCATTTTTTTCAAAAAGTTCCTGGCAAGATTGATAAATTTGCTGGTGGACGGGTTTGTAAAAATCTCTGGCATTTATAAAATCAACCACTTTGACTATGGCGTTTTTATCCAGCATCAAGCAACCAAGCAATGACCTTTCAGCTTCTGTGTCCTGAGGGGGAAGCCTGTCTGGCAATTCTTGTTTTAAAACATTGCTCTTCATCAGGTATAATATAGCAAGTAGGAGTTTAGCTGTCAAAAAACATGAAAATCGGCTTAATATCTTATCATTCGTTTCTTTATCCTGGCGGGGTAAAACGCCATATCTTGGGTTTGCACCAGGAATTCAAAAAAAGGGGAATCGAATCAAAAATTATTACTCCCCGCCGCTCGAGAAAAGAAAACTATGGAAAAGACGTAATGCTTCTTGGCACTTCTTTCCCTTTTAATATCGGAGGAACGCAGGGTGATTTTTGCCTGAACTTCAATCCTTTTGCCGTTAAAGAGCTTTTGGACAAGGAGAAGTTTGACGTTCTGCATTTTCACAATTGCGGTTTTCCTTCAACCTATCAAATTCTGGAACATTCTACAGCATTGAACATTCTTACTTTCCACGCCAATCTTGAAAAGAACAGCTTCATAACTTCTTTCCCTGGATTTCTTTATTTGTTTGACAGACTGGTTCATCGAAGGATAGACGGGATAATCGGCGCAGCTCCTCTTTGTTTGGAGTTTTTTAAGAATTACAAGGGCCCGAAAACAATTATTCCCAATGGCATAGATTTGGATGAATTTAACCGCAAATTGCCCAAACTTAAGAAGTTTGCTGATGATAAAATTAATATTCTGTTTTTGGGAAGGATAGAAGAAAGAAAAGGGCTTATTTATTTATTAAAAGCTTTAAAGATTTTGAATAAGAAATACTCTAATTTAAGATTGATAGTTGTTGGTGATGGCAATTTGAAAGGTTTTTGCCAGAGATGGGCAAAGATGAATCGGTTAAAGAACGTAGCTTTTGAAAAAATGGCTCAAGAGAAAGAAGTGCCTTATTATTACAAAACAGCTGATATCTTCTGCAGTCCGGCAATTTACGGAGAAAGCTTTGGCATTGTTTTAGTGGAAGCTATGGCTTCTGGTCTTCCGGTAGTTGCTTTTGCCAATCAGGGGTATAAGGGAGTTCTGGAAAAGGGAAAAGGAGAAAGATTTTTAGCTGAACCTAAAAACTATAAGGAGCTGGCTGAAAAGCTGGAAATGCTGATTAAAGATGAAATCTTGAGGAAAGAAATGGGGGAATGGGGGATAGAGGAGGCAAAAAAATATGCCTGGCCCAAAATGGCTGACCAGGTACTGGATTTTTATAGGTTATGCAGGAAAAGAAAGCTTTCTTGACAAAATATTAAATTATTGTATTATTTGAGCAGTTGTTTCTAATCAAAATAAAGGGAGGAGATTGATGACACTGACAAATATAATATTGATCGGTTGTATCTGTTCTTTTGCTGCTTTACTCGTTTTGTTTGTCTTCGTCTGTCTTTTTGTTAGACGCATCTGGCGGCTGCTCAGTGTTTCTTTCGTAAAAGGAGAATTGAACGAAGCCAAAGAAGCCAGAGTGCTCTTAAGGATGATGGATGAAAAAAATCAAAGCATCCTGGAGTTTCTCGGGAAGGAACCTGATCCGGCTGCGGTTCAAAGCTTTCTCCAGCTGGTTTATGCTTTTAATCGCATAGCAGCAGGGATAAGGAAAGGCTATCTTTCCCAGATTGCGATTTTCCTAATATGGGAACCAGCCTGGTTCTTGCAAAAATGGCTGGATTTAAGACCATTAATAATACAAGAAAGGGAAAGACGCCGGAACAAGAAGCTGTATGAGGATTTCGAGTGGCTAGCAAAAGAACGCTGCACCAGGGTGCAGATAATTAAATAAGCAAACAACGCACCTTCTTTATGAGGGTGCGTTATTCTTTTTAAATCTTTTTAATCTTTGGCCCGTCTTTCGTATCTTCTACCTGATAGCCTAGCTGCTGGATTTTTTTTCTTATTTCGTCCGCTTTCTGCCAGTTGTTTTTTTCTCTTTGCTTTTCTCTAAGATTTACTAAGCTTAAGACAGAAGAGGGGATTTTATCCTTTGCTTTTATTCGAAAGATAAAGTTAAATACCTTGTCTATTTCTTTTAAAAAGTTCAGGATTTCTCTGGCTTCTGTCATTGTCAGTTTATTCTGGCCGATTAAAGTGTTTCCCTTGCTGATTAGATTGAATATCAAGGCAATGGCTTTTGGCGTGTTAAAGTCGTCTTCCATCGCCTGCTTGAATTGTTTTTTAAGGTTATAGACGAGTTTTTGGGATTTTCCTTTTGTCTTTGTATTTTTCAGCTTATCTATAAACTCATCTATTTTCTCTAATTCCTTTTTAGTCTGGTGAAGCAACTTTTCATTGTAATCAAACGGGGAGCGGTAATGGTTTTTAATTATCAATAATCTTAAAGTTCTTGAATCGTTTTCTTTTAGAAAGTTTCTGATGGTGATGAAGTTTCCCAGAGATTTTGCCATTTTCTGGCCTTGCACTTTAAGGAAGCCTGTATGAAGCCAGTATTTTACAAAAGGGTGTTTGTTTGAGATTGCTTCCATTTGGGCTATCTCCGCTTCATGATGGGGAAACATCAGGTCCTGGGCTCCGCCGTGAATGTCGTATTGTGAGCCGAAGTGCTTTTCCGTTATTGCCGTGTCTTCTATGTGCCAGCCTGGCCTGCCCTGGAACCAGGGAGATCGCCATTTTGGCTCTCCTGCTTTTGATTTTTTCCATAAGCAGAAGTCTCCTTTGTTCTTTTTGTTTTTTGATTCATCTATCCTTGATACGCCGTCTTCTGCCTGAGTTATTGTTCTTCTCGATAGTTTGCCGTAGTTTTTGAACTTGGAAATGTCGTAGTAGATTCCGTCTTCTAACTGGTAAGCGTATCCTTTTTGCATCAATCTTTGCACTTGGCTCAGTATCTCTTTTATATAATCTGTAGCTTTGGCGTATTTTGAGACGCTGGTTATCTTTAGTTCTTTTACGTCTTTAAAATATTCTTTCTGGAATTTTTCAGCCAGTTGTTTCGGCTGGATTTTTGTTTTTCTGGCTCTCTCAATAATTTTATCGTCTATGTCGGTAATATTCTGCAAATAAAAAACATCATACCCTGATTCTTTGAGATATTTTGCGATTACGTCAAAGCCGATGTACGTTCTGGCGTGTCCGATATGGGAGAAATCGTAAACCGTAGGCCCGCAGACAAAAAGGTTTATCTTTTTATCTTTTCTCGGTTTTAAGATTTCTTTTTTTCTGTTTTGGGTATTGTAGAGTTTTAGCATATAAAGCTATCTTATCATATTTTTATTTCTATTGGAATCAATTGATTTTTTGTTTTTTATGGGCTAAAATACTAAATATGGAGTTTATTGAAGCGTTGAAAATATTCTTATGGGCAATGACGCCTATTGGAGAGCTAAGGGCAGCCATTCCCATCGGCTTGACGGTTTACCAAATGAATCCTTTGTCTGTTTATTGCCTTTCTGTCTTGGGAAATGTATTTGTTGTTTTCCTGATACTTGTGTTTTTGGGCGCTTTTTCCAGGTGGTCGTCTAAAAATATCGGTTTTTTCAATCGTTTCTTTAACTGGCTTTTTTCCAGAACCAGAGAAAACCATTCCTCGAAAGTGAATAAATACGGTCTTTGGCTTTTGCCCCTGTTTGTTGCCATTCCTTTGCCCGTTACCGGAGGATGGACAGGTTCTTTGATCGCTTTTGTCTTTAATATACCTTTTAAAAAAGCTTTTCCCTTAATTTCTTTAGGAGTTATGATCGCCGGCCTGATTGTTCTGTTTTTTACTGAAGCCGGTATTGCTATTGAAAAGAACTTCGGCTGGCAGGTATTGGTTGGAATATTATTCATTTTCTTTTTAAGCTACGGGTTATATAAAAAATTAAGAGAATAACATGTCATTAGTCTTATACCGCAAATACAGGCCCCAGGTTTTTTCCGACATTGTCGGCCAGGAGCATGTTATTCAGACCCTGAGCAACGCTGTTTCCTCCGGAATTATTTCCCATGCTTATTTGTTTTCAGGGCCTCGTGGCTCTGGTAAAACAACTGTTGCCAGGCTTTTGGCTAAATCCTTGAATTGTTTGGACAGGAAAGAAGGGCAATTTGAACCTTGCAATAAATGCTCTTCCTGTCTGGAAATATTGGGAAATCGGTCTTTGGATCTAATTGAGATCGACGCTGCTTCCCATCGGGGGATTGATGAAATGAGGGAATTAAGGGATGGTATTAAGTTTGCTCCTTCCAAGTCAAAATATAAGATATTCATAATTGACGAAAGTCATCAATTGACCAAGGAAGCTGCCAACGCTTTATTAAAAACTTTGGAAGAGCCGCCTTCCCACGCTATTTTCATTCTGGCTACCACTGAAATACATAAAATGATTCCGACTATCATTTCCCGCTGTCAAAGGTTTGATTTTAGAAAGCTAACTTTAGCTGAAATCGTCAAAAAGCTGGAATTCGTTGCTAAGAAAGAAGGGATTAAGATTGAAAAACCAGCTTTGGAGCTTATTGCTTTGAGTGCTGCCGGTTCTGTCAGGGATGCAGAAAGCATATTAGGCCAAGTTTTGAATTATCAGGACGACCAGGAAATTAAAACAGAAACGATCAAGGAAATACTGGGTTTGGTGGAAATAAGCATTGTCAGCCAGTTTTGCGATTTGCTTTTTGAAAAAAAAGCTTCAAAAGCCCTTAATTCTTTAAACGAACTCATTGAAAAAGGCATTGATCTGCAGGAATTTACCAAGTCCTTGATTAATTACTTGAGAAGAGCTTTAATATTTAAAATAGCAGGCATAGGTTCTGAATGGTGGGCAGCAGGCCTTACTAAAGAAGAATTGGAAAATATTAAAAAACAGTCAGATATTTTGAAGGAAGATGAATTAAGAAAGATTATTGACCTTTTTCTGGAAGCTGAAAGTGCTATGAAGTATTCTTCTATACCGCAATTGCCCTTAGAACTTGCTATAATTGAAGTGACAGAGGAATAATTTATATTGCCGGGTCGTCTAACGGTAGGACATCACCCTTTGGAGGTGACTATCTTGGTTCGAATCCAAGCCCGGCAGCTATCGTCAAGACCATACTTTTTAATTACGCTTGGAAAACGTCAAGTGAGGGAATTGCCTTTTGGCCGGTTTTTTTGGTAGAATGAAATAATATGAAAAATAATAAAAATATTATTTTAGTTATATGTTTGACGATTATTATGTTTTTTCTTTCTCTTTTTTATGTAGAAAATAGCATTTGTTGTATGTTTCATAGCGCTAGAGAACGTGGGTTTCCTGTAAGGGTATTATTAATATCTAAAACAACGAGTTTCTTAGATGAGGCTCAAAAAATCTATTTGCTTAATGATATTGAGCTTTTGAAACAGGGTTGGAAATTAAAACTTGGTTCAGCCTGGGATTCTGCTTATATAAATATTCCCATCAATTTTATTTTCTACTTTACTATAAGTTATGGACTAATTTTTATATTTGAGCGACTAAAGCGGATTTATAAAAAATAATTTTTTCATAAAATATGCAATATCCCTACCTTATATTTTTAGAAACAATTACAATTTTTTTAACCCTATTTATAGGAATAATAATTTTTTATTTCCTAATAAGATTATTTAATAAATCAATCAAGTTTTTAACAGTATTAAAAACTATTTTGTTGTATGAATTATGCGCTATTTTATTCTACTCAATATTTCCAAAAAATCTTTTTCTTTGGGCTTCATCTTTATATTTTAAAATAGTAGAGCTTTTAATTTTTGTTATTATTTCATATTTAATCTTTTACTTTTTAAGTAGAAAGTTTTTCTTAATAAATTGGTGGAGGTCTTTAATAATATTTTTATTAATGGTTGTTATATTATTCCCCTTGTTAGATGTTTTTAGAGTGGCATGTTTATTAAAAATAGAAACTTTACCGATTTTTGTAAAGGTTTTTGATAAAGAAAATTCAAACTTGGAAACTTATTTAATAAATAATTATTTTAAACCTCCTCTTTCTTTTAAAATATTAGGGAACATAGAGGGTGGTATATTTTCATTATTTAGTGATTATTTAAGAGAGATAATATTAATTAAAAATTTATACTATGATAGAGGAATCTCAGATTGGAAAACCTATAAGAACGAGGAATATGGGTTTGAGGTAAAATATCCTCAAGATTGGTTTGTTGAAGGTTACGCTTCAAACGTGGTATTTGGAGAGAAAAAAACAGTTGAAGTAGAAATTATTCCTGGGGAATATCAAAATACTCCCTTATCTGAAATTGGATTTAGTGTAAGAATTTTTCCGAACATTGAAGCATTTTTTAATTACCTTTGGGTTGGAAAAAAAGGATTAACTTTCGAAAAAATAACTTCATTAAACGATTGGGCTTTAAAAATTGATGAGATTCTAGATAAAGAAAATGGAGAAGAAATAGTTCCTTTTAGTTTTGGTATAAATAATTATAAAGGTTTTAAGGTAACACTATATAAAGAATTAGGTGTTCCTTCGCTTTTTCATCAAATAGTGGTTCAAAATAATGGATTTATTTACAATATCCAAGATAGAGTCCGAACGGCTCAATCAGCTGGTTTTACGAAATACAACTACGATGAAGTTTTCAATCAAATACTTTCCACCTTTAAGTTTTTAGATTAAATAAGCTTTAATATCCTCCAACTCCACCCACTCCAAGGTTCTAAAGTCGTCCAATAGCGCCAGCACGAGTCAGCGCAGTATCGTGGATGACCGAGATGGGTCGGTGAGGTAGCTTAAAAATCTCCAAAATCCTCCTAATGTATAGAGGGGTGGTATTGACAGAGGTATATGATGTACGCTATAATGTACATATGAAAATAATTAAATAACCAAGTAAAAATATGGACACGAAAACAACTTTATCAATTTCTGAAGCAAGAAGGAAAATATTTAAAATCGCTGAAAAGGTTCAAAAACCATCTACTTATTACACCTTGACTGAAAAAGGCAAACCAAAAGTAGTGGTATTATCTGCTGAAGAATTCGAATCTTGGCAAGAAGCTTTGGAAGTAAGCCGTATTTTTCCAAATTTAGAAAAAGATATTAAAACGGCCGAGAAAGATTTTAAGAAAAAGAAATGTGCTACCCTTGAGGAGATATTGGCTAAAGAGGGTTTTGTTTTAGCCGGTAAATAACCATGTATCACATTTTTTTATCAAGGATTGCAGAAAAAGACTTGCAAAAAGTGGATAAGGAAAATAAGCCGCGGATTTTCGCGGCTTTATTTGATTTAAGGAAAGATCCTTACTCGGGGAAAAAGCTTAAGGGGAGGTTTTCTGAATGTTATTCTTTGCGGGTTGGCGAATATCTAATTATCTATAAAATTTATAAAGCCCGATTAACTATTCTTATAATTCGTATTGGTTCCCGTCAAGGAGTGTATAAATAGCTTGTAATTCCTGACCGAGACGGGTAAATGATACATGCTAAAACAGCCCTAAATTCTTCTTAAAACGCTAGTTCAAGACCCGAGTACACAGCAGTCAGCTCTTGGTATCGAGGGAGACCGAGACACATTAAGAATCGCCTTTTTCGGCGTTTTTTGGTAGAATAACAGAAGAATATTATGAAGAATCAAAAGTTTCTAAAAAGGTTGAAAACCGCATCTTTGGGAATTATCACAGCTTTAAAAGAAGAGAAGAGTTTTAGAATACAATTTCTTATAGGACTTGTGGTCATATTTCTTATGATAGTTCTTGGTCTAAACTATATTGAAAAAACTATCTTGATTTTGATTATTTTAGTGGTTTTGAGTCTTGAATTGATCAATTCCCAAGTTGAAAAGTTTTTAGATCTGATTAATCCGGATCATCATCCGACGGTAAAAAGGATCAAAGACCTTACAGCGGCTGCAGTTTTGCTTTCGGTAGTCGGCTCTATTGCTATGGGAATTCTGATATTTCTGCCTTATATCATTAATCTGATTAAAAGATAATTATGTATTTCAACCTTAAAATCTTTGAAGCGATTAACGGTTTAGCTAATCAATCAAAAATCCTGGATGCTTTGGCAATATTTCTGGCAGAATATCTGCCTTATTTGTTGATGCTGCTGCTCTTGTCTTTTTTATTCTGGCCGAAAAAAGACAGATCAAAGAACAGGGCAATGGTTCTGGTTTCTGTTATTGCTGCTCTTGTGGCCAGATTGGCAGTTAAAAACATAATCCTGCTTTTTTACAGTTCTCCAAGGCCGTTTATCAGCTTACCTTCAGCCAATAAGCTTATATCAGCCAGTTCTGCTGAAAACTGGCAATCTTTTCCTTCGGGCCACACTATCCTGTTTTTTGCCTTGAGCGCTGTCATCTACAGCTTTAATAGGAAAGTGGGCATATTTTTCTTTTTTTGTTCTGCGCTGATGGGCACAGCAAGAGTATTTGTTGGAGTCCATTGGCCTAGCGATATTTTAGCCGGAGCTGTTTTGGGCATAATAGTTGGCATTATCACTAAGTGGCTTTATACAAAATATAAGATATGAAATTCAACCATATCTTACTTTACGTGTCAGATTTGAATAAAACAGCTTCTTTTTACGAAAAGCTGGGTTTTAAATCTACAGAGAAGAAAGATAATTATATTGTTGCTAAATTGGGAGATTTTGAGCTTCACTGTTACGACCAAACAAAAGTATTTTTTAAGCAGGACGTTGATAGATTTAAGGGAGCCGGCGTATTTATTTATATTCTTGTTGATAATGTTGACGAAAAGTATTCTGAATTAGTGACTCAAGGACTAAATCCTTCAGCTCTACCAAAAGACTTTGAATGGGGGAATAGGGAATTTGTGATTAAAGACCCTGACGGCTACAAGTTAGTTTTTTATAATAAAATAGCAGAGCAAATTTAAGACAGAAGAGTTTATAATCGATCAAGTAAAAACCCCTCTCGGGGATTTTTATTTCTGACATTTATATCGCTTGACAGAATATTTGATATAATTTAAACTAAAGGTACCCAAATATGACTACTAATAGAGTATAAATTATAAATTTATGAGAGAAAACCATATTTTAGACTTAATGAAATCAAAAAAAACCGTCTTTACTTTTAAAGATCTAATTTTGCTTTGGAGAAAGTCCGATATAAATTTTGTAAAGAAAAAAATTCACCGCTATGTTAAAGCAGGTAAAATAAATTCTATACGTAAAGGTATTTATTCCAAAGACAAAAATTATGATAAATATGAGCTGGCGACGAAAATATATACCCCTTCATACATCAGCTTAGAGACGGTTTTGGGAGCAGAGGGCGTCACTTTTCAATTGTACGGTCAGATTTTTATCGTTTCATATAAAACAAAAGAGATTGAATGCGACGGGCAAAAATATTCTTATAAAAAAATTAAAGATACCATTCTTACCAATCAGGCCGGTATAGAGTGGAGAGAAAATTATAATATTGCTTCGCCCGAAAGAGCGTTTTTAGACGTTGTCTATCTGCATAAGGATTATCACTTTGACAATCTATCTATTTTAAATTGGGAAAAAGTGTATGAAATTTTACCTATTTACGGAGGCAATAAACGAATGGAAAAAATGGTGAAAATGTATTATGAAGCAATTAAAAAAAATTTAAACTAATAGTATTATGGCTCTTGATACTGCAAAACATAAAAACATATTGATTAAAATTCTTAAAGATATTTATAGCGACTCTACTATCGGTCCAATTTTAGGGTTTAAAGGCGGGACAGCTGCTATCCTTTTCTATAATCTTGACCGTTTTTCGGTAGATTTAGATTTTGATCTGCTTAATGCCAAGAAAGAAGATTATGTATTTGAGCGTGTTAAATCCATTCTTGAAAATTACGGTAAACTAAAGCAGACAAGAAAAAAAAGGTTTAATCTTTTTTACGTGCTTTCTTACGACCAAAAAAGCATCCATGCTCAAAATATTAAGGTAGAAATCAATCGCCGAGAGTTTGGTTCAAAATATGATGTAAAGTCATTTCTCGGCATCTCCATGCAGGTAATGGTCAGGGAAGACATGGCTGCCCACAAGCTTTGTGCGATGTACGAACGAATTGGCAAAACCAATCGTGACATTTATGATGCGTATTTTTTTCTTGCTCGCGACTGGCCAATTAACAAGAAAATCATTGAGGAACGCATGTCTATGTCGTATAAAGAATTTTTGCAGAAAGCCATTGTTGCCATGGAAAAATTCAGCGATAGGGATATTCTTGGAGGTGTGGGTGAGTTGTTGACTGAAAAACAAAAGGACTGGATACGAATTAATCTTAAAAAAGAAACAATTTTCTTGCTTAAAGCGAAGCTGGAAAGTGAAAAATAAAACTGTACTATAAAATAATAAAAATATGAAGAAAAAAACATCAATAATATTCATTATTCTTATAGCCTTGGGATTGTTTGCTTGGCAATATTTCAAAGTGGAAGAAGGGCCGAAACCGATAAAAGAGCAGGAGCAACCAACAAATAAATATGCCCAAGATATTGTCTGGTGGGACAATGCAGCTTTAAATGAGCTTCATGAATGTATAACTGCGGAAGCTAGCTGCGTAAAGTCAATAATGGAGAAATACGGAGCTGACAATGACCCAGCAGAAGTAACAAAGCTTCAATTGTTCTTGAATGAATTCATGGCAGCTGGCTTGACTGTTAACGGCATTTACGATGAAGCAACGTTGAACGCTGTTAACCAATTCCAGGTAGCTTATAAAGAACAGGTTCTAAAGCCTTGGGTAGAAGCCCAAATGCATGATGATGAGAATGATCCTACAGGCTATGTTTACAAGACCACAAAGAGATGGATTAATCTTTTGAAGTGTCCTTCCCTTAATATACCCATGCCTGACTTTTTAGAAGATTGGCTAGCTTATTCAAGTGGAACAGGTGAAGTGTTGGGAGAGGAAACTGGAACAGAAGGCACAGATGGAACAGAAACTAACGGAGAAGAAACACAGCCTGGAGAGGAAACTTTAACTGCAGAAGAACAGGGAACTACTAAAGAAACTGCAGGGCAAACTCAAGGCGGTATTGCTTGGTGGATTTGGCTGATAATTGCCCTAGTCCTTATTGCTGCTTACATATTCTGGACTTCTAGAAAGAAATAATCTCAGTTGGGAAACAGAAAAGGCTCCGCTAAATAGCGGGGCTTTTTCGTTAAGCTGTTTTCTGTTAAAATATATCAATATGAAAAAACAAGTTGTCATTATCCACGGAGGAGAAACATTTAAGAGTTATAAGGACTATTTGATTTTTTTAAAAAAGTCTGAGATTGAGATTAAGAGCTCTAAAGTTAAAAAATGGAAGGAAACTTTAGCTGAAAAGCTTGGAAAAGAGTTTCAGGCTATTTATCCTAAAATGCCGAACCCAATGAATGCTAAGTATAAAGAATGGGTAATAATCTTTGAAAAACTGTTTCCTTTTTTGAGGAATAACCTTATTTTAGTAGGTCATTCTCTCGGCGGTGTCTTTCTAGCCAAATATCTGTCTGAAAACAAGTTTCCAAAGAGAATAAAGGCTGTTTTCCTTATTTCTGCTCCTTTTGGCAAGAAAGGCAAGAAATACTCCTTGGCTGACTTTAAGCTGCCAAAAAGCTTTAAAAACCTTGAAAAACAGGCTAATAATATCGTTATCTGCCACAGCAAGGACGATAAGGTTGTTCCTTTTTCCGATATGAAAAAATACGCAAAAGCTCTGCCTGGAGCTAAAACTATAATCTTTAAGAGCAAGGGACATTTTAACCAATCTTCTTTCCCTGAGCTTGTAAAAGAGATTAAAAAACCATGAATACCATTCAAAAAATAAAACAACTTGAAAAAAAGATAGAAAAACTTGAAAAAGAAAACTATAAGCTGAAAAAAGAAAAAATTTACTTAAAAAGCTCTGAAGAAAGATTTAGGCTGCTTTTTGAAGACGCTCCTGACGGATATTTTCTTTGCACCTTGAAAGGGACTTTTCTTGATGGAAATAAAGCAGCTGAAAAGTTGATCGGCTGTAAAAGAAATGAATTAATAGGCAAGAACATGCTTGAATTGAATTTAGTGGACTTAAAACAAATGCCCAAAATTGCCAAACGTCTGGCTGAACACGCTTTAGGGAGACCAGCTGCCTATGACGAATTCACTTTAAACAGGAAAGACGGAACTAAGATAGCCATAGAAACAAGCGGGACAGTGGTAAATCTAGAAGACAAAAAACTGATTTTGGGAATTGTCCGCGACATTACCGAACGCAAGAAAACAGAAGAAGAATTAAAGGAAAAGAACGAAGAGCTGGAAAAGTTCAACAAGTTTGCCGTAGGCAGGGAGCTTAAGATTATTGAACTGAAAAATAAGATAAAGGAACTGGAAAAAAAAGGTCTAAGATAAAAAGTGTTGCTGTTTCAAAAGCAACTTCTCAAAAAGTCAATTTTTGATACAATCTAATATATGAAGAAAGAACCAAGAAAAAATAATACGAAAACAGACAATTCTAAAGAAACACTGGAGGCTATTTTTAATAGCGTTAGGGACGGCTTGGTTATTTTAGATAAAACGGGAAAAATAACAAAGATAAGCAAAAGCCTCGTTGAAATCGGAGGCTATCCTGAAAAAGAGCTTATTAACAAGCGCTTGAAGTTCATGACAATGTTTACCCCTAAAAGCTTAAGTAAAATGTTGATGCATTTTATAAGTACGCTGGCTGGTAATGAACAAATGCCTTACGAAGTTGAAGGAATGCAAAAAAAAGGAGATAAACTGTTCGCTGAGATTTCCGGCAACCCTTTAAAATCAAAGGATAAAATTATTGGCGTAGTAGCAATCCTCCGCGACATTACCGAACGCAAGAAAACAGAAGAAGAATTGAAGGAAAAGAACGAAGAGCTGGAAAAGTTCAACAAGTTTGCCGTTGGCAGGGAACTTAAGATTATTGAGCTGAAAAACAAGATAAAGGAACTGGAGGAGAAATTAAATAAAATATGACCATAGAAGAGTTTGAGGGGCTGGTGAATGAAGGCATAAAAGAGATTCCAGAGCGTTTTTTGAAAATGCTGGAAAATATTGATATTATTGTCGAGGAAACGCCTACAATAGAGCAATTAGAAAAACTGAAAATAAGAAAGGGCGTTTTTCTTTTCGGCTTGTACGAAGGCGTTCCCCAGACGCAAAGATGGGGATATGGCCAGGCTTTACCCGATAAAATCACTATTTTTAAAGAACCGATTGAAAAAGCAGGCACTTCTAACGAAGAAATTAAAAAAATAGTCAGGGATACTGTCTGGCACGAACTGGCCCATCATTTCGGCATG
>Ga0194125_10003442_pt1 | contig 25520 bp, 23 predicted proteins | sample TA2KigC250mmetaG_FD_148626 | JGI IMG/M metagenome (GOLD analysis project Ga0194125, IMG submission 148626) | Freshwater microbial communities from Lake Tanganyika, Tanzania - TA2015034 Kigoma Deep Cast 250m | ecosystem: Environmental > Aquatic > Freshwater > Lake | place: Tanzania: Lake... | reverse complement strand
AGAAAAAGATGACGATTTTTCAAATCGTCATCCCTGCTGCGCCGATACAGCGCGGCAGGCAGACCTGCCGCGCCATCCACGAACATCGGTGTCTGCAAACAGGGCTGTAGCAACAACGCTCAAACAACTAACAAGCTACGGTTCGGCGCAGCAGGGATGGGCGGCCCGCAGGGGTTAGTGGGCGGGCCGCCAGGACAGCGCAGCGCTCAACATTACTCGCTGCGCTACCCCAAAGGAGTGATGGTGATGAGACGTTTTGGACTATTCCCTATATCTAGCGAAGATGTTCAGGCTGGAAAAGTGATGTGTCGAGGCAAGGTAAGACAACTCCGCACTCTTAAAGTCGTCCGAGCGAAAGCGAGGATTGGCAAGGCCAGAGAAGTAGGGCCTGTGACTAAATCGTTGATTAGGGAGTTATTCGGTGACTAAGATTTCAGGCACCTGGGCTACCAGGTGGCGCAATAAAGAGAAGTGCCCTGACTGCGGACAAACCCTAATGTGTGTCGAGGGTTGTTGGGTTTGTCTCTGGTGTGGGTACTCAGAGTGTTTGTAGTAAGAAGGTAGAAGGTGACGATAGACGTTCGTATGCTTGGTAAGATATTTGGTGTGTCGGTTGTCTTTGCGAGTGTCATCCTCTCGATGTTCGTGAGGCCGACAGACTCTTTAGCATCTTTACCATGTCCAGCAAACTTACATCTTCAGCGTGTAGGCCCGCTGTGTGTGCCTGCGGGGGCAAAGGTAGTGGTCAACGACGATATTGGCCTGGTTGCGGTTACTTACTGGCCGACGAGAGACGATTTGATTGAAGGCCCGGCTCCGGGTATCTGGATTATTCACTTTTTTGTCTCCGAGGGCAATTGGGAAATTATCGAGCTCGCTGCCATGAATCATAGCAGCGAGACTAGGGAGACGACGCTCATGTGGCACGACACGAAGGAGTGGCACGCTCTGGGCAACGCTGTCATGGCGAGACAATACGAGTGGGTATTTGCGGAACAACAGGCTTTCGTCTGGCCTGGGTGTGAGGTAGGGATTCTGTACCGCGATTTGTGGTGGGCAAACAACGATTTGCTGTTCGTCAACTTTACCTTGAAGAGAATAGAGTAACGATGACTAAATCCATAGTTCCTGTTGACTGGGATGAAGGACTTGGTGTCCTCACCCCTGCTCAAAGGTTGTTCCTGTTTTACTATGCGCAATGTCCCGACGTTAAGTGGGCTTGCGAACAGGCTGGATGTTCTCCCCTTACGGTGCAGAAGGTTTGGAAGAGACAGCCAACCTTCGTCACAGCCTGGAATATGGTGATTCGAGGAGAAGTCACCGAGGTCATCCGTAAAGCAGCGGCAGACCAGGCGGCTAAAAGTTTTGCCAGAATCATCGAACTCAGAGACCAGGACGACAACTTGAGAGTTGCCCTGGATGCTGCGCAAGCTTCTTTGAGAGCCGTGAGAGACCCTACGTTCGCATCGAGAGTGGAAGTCACCAGGGACATCGGAGAGAACTGGAGGCGGCTGCTTACGCAGCTCTTGCCGGAGATTAAGGGCCTCGCAAGCGGAGACATCGTGGATGCTGAGGACTGGACGATTATAGAAGAGAGACCAGACCATTTGCTGGGTGATGGGAGCGAAGATGGTAAAGACGAAAGTGAAGATGATATTGAGTAAGCTCTTGTTTAAGACTCTGGTCGTGATGAGGTGGATATTAGCGCGTTTGGGTTATCAGCTAGTTTGGTACGCTTCCACCGATTGGGGTGAGGATTTCAACGAAGATGCCTTTCAAGAGTAGGGCCCAGATTCGATTCATGTACGCTCGTCATCCGAAGATAGCCAAAAGGTGGGCGAAGAAGTACGGCGTCCCCAAGAATTTGCCCGAAAAGAAGCACAAGGGTAAGACAGTAAGACGAAAGAGGAAATAAGTGACGGGAGTTGCGCAGGACATCAGATGGGGCGCAACGATATTTCTCGAAAGGGGGGGTTCGAGATTGTATTTAAGTTTCGTAGTAGTAAGTTCGTCTACTATGTGTAGAAGGATTAACGATGTCGTTGAAGTTGGTGACATCAGATGAATCTTTCATATTGGTCGAAGAAAGGCGACCTTCCGAACTGTGCCGAGTCAGTGCAGTTTGGTAAACCAGAAAGAATGTTTAAGAAGATACTAAAGAAAGTACTTTTGCTAGGTGTTTTCGTAGGGGTTTTGCTTGGTGTTCCTAGTGCTGTGGCCCACACTCCAGGCCCCGGTGAATTCCAGACTGTCACTATTTCTAATTGGTGGAATCTGGCTGGATATGGGACACGCAACTTTAAGTGTGAAGATGCCAGTAGGTGGCCTACGAAAGACGATTTCCCCGGCTATATGTCTATTGCAATACATGGCCCTTACAATTTGTGTGGGGCGAAGTATTGGGTGATGGACTTCGACAAGAAAGATGCCAAGTGTTATCCAGCTCCTGGAGTTGCTAACGATTACCGACTCTATCTGTCGGATTGGCATGTAGTCAGTAACTACCAGCAATTTGTCATGCTTGGCTATTGTGAATGGCCGATGAATGAAACTCCTGGGGGTATTTTTCCTACCAATCCTAATGCCAGATGCAACCGTGTCATGTCCCAAGATAAGGGTTGCATCTATAGTTGGCGGGATTCCTATGGTAAGCTGGAAACGCCTGGTGCAGCTTATCGAGACAATAACTGGTATCGTAGAATCTCACCGACGACGCTCGACAATTTCTGTGCAGTAAGTCCTACTCACGATTGGACTCGACAGGTACGCCATTCCACACTCATTCACATCCACGCCAGAGAGAATCCGACGGTATACCTAAAAGTGCATGTTACGGAACAACCGCCGGCTCCGCCAGCACCCAACTGGAGAGATTACTGGTATTTGTTTGATGACTGGTATTTTGTTGAAGGTACTGGATTAACTTACATAGAAGCATACCATACGAAAGGTCATAAGCGAGTTGTTTGTTACGTTTATTAATAAGCTAATGAGCGACGTTAAATGAATTGGAAGGTCGCAGCGTTCTAAGATTGACGAGGTACCTCTAAATTAGGGGGCTAGCTCAAATGAAAGAGCAACGGTCTCCAAAACCGTAGGTTCCAGGTTTGAACCCTGGGCTCCCTGCTTTCGGGGTGGAGCAGTGGCAGCTCGGGTGGCTCATAACCACCAGGACAGCGGTTCGATTCCGCTTCCCGATACTCGACTACGAGAGTTGGTCGAAAGACTACTAAATTTGGTCGTTACTAGAATTACATCCCACAGGGCGTAAAAGGCGTAAACAGTACGAGCTATCGAGCTACGAAAGACTAGCGGGCGCAATTCCCCACCTGTGGTCATAGAGAAGGAGGTTTTCGTGGACAGACTATTCGACGACAACAATCGGTGCCAAGGGCCGATATTCTTGATACGATGTCCTCATCGTGAGCAGATAACTGTCGAGTGGGACGACTGGTGCTCAGACTGTAAGGATTGGGTGGATGGGATAGAGGTCGGTGAATTTTGTATCTTCTGGAGAGATGACGGTACTATAGACGTTGATGGTGGTGGCTACTGTGAAAGAAAAGGTTAAGTGGTTTCTGATTGGTGTAGTTGTAGGTGTTCTAGGGCTTGCTACTTTTATCTTTTTCTTCGTCCGGTGGTTAGAATTCGTAACGTAAGGAGGTAGTCATGTCGTGGTCTGAATTGTTATGTCTTTCGCCATTTATCGTGTGTGTAGGGATTTTATACGTATTTACCATCTTTCACAAATCGAATTATCCCACGAAAGCCCCGCCTGGATACCACTTCGAGTGGGGAGTAGGCTTGGTGCACAACGACTATTCTCCCTGGACTAAGGAGAAGTACTTACGTTATTACCGACGGTTGAAGAAGAAAAAGAGGTAGATGGACTACGTAAGCAGGGCGCATTTACCCTTCGAGACGAAGGCCAAGATTTTTGAGGCTGTAGACTACCGTCCTTGGGGGGCGCAGGAGGAATTTCACCGTAGCACGGCTCTTCACCGGATTCTGGCTGCTGGCAACCAGAGTGGTAAGACTTTTGCGGCTGCCCGTGAGATTCTATGTCAACTTCTCGTTCCAATCTGGGATAAGACTACCAATGGTGCGCGAGGGAGACGAGGCTGGATTGTCGTTCCTCGATATGCTCTTGCTGACCCCATCGTACATCAGGTCTTGGAGCTGTTGGTTCGACTCGACCACAACCGGGCGTCGAAGCGGACGACTCTGGGTGAGGGAGACTTCGCCTACAGGGATAAAGACCACGTGTTGTACTTGTGGAATGGGGCGCAGCTTTGGGTTAAGTCTGCGGATGAGCCTGCATCTCTTCATGCTCAGCCTTTGGATTACATCGTCATAGACGAGGCTGGTCTGGTTCCGTTCGAGGTCTACCAAATCAACCTTTTACCTCGTCTTACTGTTACGGGTGGTTGGGTAGCTGCTATCGGTACGTTTGAGGACACCGATATTGGACGATGGTTCGTTGACTTCTACCGGATGGGACAAAGCGAGAACGATAGAGGGATTGAAAGTTTCACCCATCCGACGGTCGGAAGTCCTTACGTTTCTGCGGAGTGGTTGGAACAGCAACGCGAGAGTTATGACCCGGTGTTGTTCGAGGCCCGATTCATGGCTAAACCCTCCGTGGGACGGCGAATGATGATTAGAAACTTCAGCTTCGCTGAACATGTGGATAAGGACTTTACGGAATTCAATCGCCGACTACCTGTTTACCTTGGCGTAGACCCTGGTGGGACTTATGCAGTGGCCGTAATGCAAATCAAGTACGACGAGAAAACGGGCCAGGATGTAGTTTGTCTTTTCGACGAGGTTTATGATGCGCAGGGCGGCCCAACCCCCGAAGTAATCCGCGAGTGCCGAACCAGAGAGTGGTGGTTCAACGTCGGAATGGGGGATATGCGAGGGGCGATTGACATCGCCAACAAAGAGAGTGGGGATATTTGGGCTAACGAAGGATGCCCACTTCGACGCCAGGTTCGGGTAAATCCTGAAGCTGGGGCCGATTTGCTCTGTTCCTTCCTCCACACTGGAAGGTTCAAGGTTCATCCTCGTTGTAAGAACTTTCTGAACAACGAAGTGACGAAGTATGCCCGGACACGGCGGAGTGTGGGAAAAGATTACGCAGCCGCTCCACCTTTGGACGAGTACAACCACCTGATTAAGGGGATTACTTATTTTATCGTCACGAAGTATGGGTGGGGTGGAAGGCGGTCACGAAAGGAATTCATCCCTGGGCCTATAAAATGGCCGATAGGATAAAATATGGAAGTTACAAAAGACTTTATTTTTGAAGCAGCAACCAAGCTGGAAGAGTTCTACAATCAGAGGAATACCAACATGCTCGTCTGGCGTGAGATTGCCTTGATGACGAAGGAATCGTATTGGGTTATGCCCGACGGCCAATACAAGCCGCCTGAGGATGGGGAAATGAGGATTATCCTTCCCATCGCGTTCAACACCATCGAGAGTTACCTGTCTTTGATGCTGACGAGACCGCCTGTCGTGAGCGTTCCTGCGTCTGAGATTAAAGAGGTTCATCAGCAAGACGCAGACAAGATTGAGAAGATGCTTTACGCAATCTGGCACAAGTCGAGCATGAACAAGGTGATTCGGGACGCTCTCTGGCACGCTCTTGTTGATGGATGGGGCGTGATTCAGGTCTGCTATGACCCGGAGCGGGATTTAGAAGGGGAGTGTCCCATATTTGCTGCAAGTGTTGACCCTCTCGGCTTTTATCCTATGCCCGCGAAAAGAGCAGGTGAATGGGAATACGTTGTTCTGATTGAGAACCGGCTCGTTGGCGATTTACGAAACGCTTTTATCTTGGGAAGGGATAGACGCACGAAAGCGGTCAAATCAGCGGAAACTGCGTTGGCAGGTTTCGACGACACCGACCGGGTGAAGGTATTAGAATATTGGGATAGCACTGTCCACGCATTTATGATAATCCCTATCGTAGAAGAGGCAGAGGAGCCCCAGCTTAGAACAGGGGAGTGGCTGTTGCCACCCACGAAACACGATTTTGGGAAGATTCCGTTCGTGGTTTGGCATGGAACCGAACTTCCTTTCCGCGATAGGGGGGAACGAATTGGAATTAGTGTGTTATTCCCACTAGAGGGGATTATACGTTACGCTTGTCAACTGATTTCTCAGAAGGCTACTATCATCGCTCGATACGCCGACCCGACGTTGGTGACTAAGACTGCGGAAGGGCGGGGATTCGACGTTCCTCAACCTTACGGCGGTCAGCTTCCTCTTGAGATAGGTGAAGATGCCGGGTTCTTACTACCGCCCGGCGTATCTCCTAGCGTAGACATTCAACTCAACGAAGTCATTGCTCAAATCGAACAGGCTGGACTACCTCGCCACGTTATGGGACAGCTTACGACGGGAAGGTTGTCTGGTATCGCTATGAACCTGTTACGGACTCCTGTTTTGATGAAGATTGCTTACAAACAGGAGTGTATCGAAGAGGGTTTGGAACGTCTCAACGAGATTATCCTTCGTACTGTCGAGAATTATGTAGCCAGGCCCGTGTACTTGTGGGGGCGGTCTTCGATTGGAGCTCCAATCGAAGTGTCGCTAGACCCGGCTATCATTGGTGGTTATTATCGTAATCAAGTTAAGTTATCGGCAAGTCTTCCGACAGATGAAGCGGCCACGACAGCTATGCTGACTGCGTTGAGACAGACCAACGTCCTTTCTAGCAGGACTGTCCGGGACGTGATTCAGCAGACGCTTCGAGACTTGGTGTCTCAGTCGTTGGAGAACGAAGAAGACCAAATCCTCATCGAGACGTTGTTGAGTATGCCTGAGATTCAGCTTGCCTTAGCGCAAGACGTTGCGCGGGAAGCAGGAGTGAGGCTTCCTGAGCAGATGATGGGTGGCGGGGCCGAAGCTCCTATGCAAGGGGCAATTCCAGGATTTGGTGGTGGAGAGATGGCACCTCAACAGACTCCCTGGAGTATGCAAGGGAGAGGTACTCCGACTGGCCCCGATATGATTCGCAGACTAGCTCAACTTAGTGCCGAGGGTGCTGGTGGCAGACCGATTGAACGTCCCGTGGAAGCAGTGGGGTTGCCTTCTGCGCTCGGAGCAATGCAAGGTTTTTAATGCGAAGACTCAGTGTTCCTCGTGTCGTCGAAAAGACGGCGGATAAACTAGCGCATCAACGTCAATACGTACGGGCGGCGTTTCAACCGTCTGCGGACTCTGTTTACTTGTTGAGTGCAGAGGAGCAATTAGAGCGGTTTCTGAATATGACGCCTGAGGATTTGATGGAACTCCAACAGAGATGGGGGGACGCTGAAGTTCAAGAATACATTCAATCTCAGATTAAATGTTGGTTAAGAAAGCAATATGGCTATAGTACTTGATGGTGGAGTAAGGTCAACTCCTACTGTACCCACCGAACCCATATTCCATGAAGCGTACAGGAGATGGTTAGCCCAGCAACGGAGGGCTGCGGCTCCTGCGGCTCCGGCGGCTACGACGAAGCCACTGACAGACGTATTGCCTTGGGCAACGCAGATTCAGCCTTACGAAACGTTCTACACTCGGGCTATTACTGAATATCTGACCTGGGCAAGTCAAAACCGGCCTGAATGGGTAGCTCAGTATTTTGGCTTCCAGATGCCGGAACTACCGCAGTTGCAGCCGTTCGTGCCCGGTGCTGGTGCTGGTGTTGGTGTTGGTGTTGGTGCTGGTGTTGAAGAGTTACCAGCTCCTAGATTTACGTTACGGGACATTCTCGAATACCTTCAATTTCCTCAGCAATGGCAATATCCGGCTTATTTGAAGGATTTTGGACGGTACCTGGAAGAGTTGATAACCCTAAACCCCCAATACGCGATTCCTACACCGGAATTAACTGAGGCGGGGATTCCTCTTCCTTCGCCCGAAGATTTGGATACACTAGAGTACATGGAGACGGCTCAATCCTACGCGGCTGCTTGGAATAGTTTCCTGGAAATGTTGTTGGGACTTCCCTTCTTCCAGCGACAACCCTACGTTGGTCTCCGGTATACGCCTGAGGCGGGTTGGTATCGAACTGGTGGCGTTCCTATGTTACCTCACCCTGAATACGTTTAACTATGGTTTCTGAAAACGTTTATCTCTACCGGCTTCGTCAGCGGGAGCAGAGGGAGCCGAAAGAAGAACCGCGTCCTTATCTCCCTTTAATTCGTAAGGGTTGGGAAGATTACCTTAGCCGCGAAAGGGCAGCGATTGAAGCCCAGCAACGGGGGATACCCCTCAAATGGTGGGAATATCAACGCGACGTTGAGGCACGAAGAGCACCAGCGGGGCCGATTCTTCTACCTGAGCAGTATCCTGGGCTGCTACCTACTTATCAACCTCCAGAAGAATACGACTTGTTTGCTGCTCAGAAAGTTACTGATTGGCAGTTGTGGGCTTTCGAGGAGATGACTTACGGACTTGGTAAGTGGGCAGACGAGTGGGAGGCTGCATATATAGATTCTCACGAGACTGCGGCAACGCAATGGGCCGAAAAGATGGGTTGGCGAAAAGTTACGGAGCCTATCAAACATGCGTTGATGGGAGTAGCTAACCTCGGATTGTTGAAGGTACTTGGCCCTGCCTGGAATACTCCACAGTATATGCTTGCTCGACTGATTGGTAACATTAAGCGAAATGCGGCTGTTGAGCCTACTCAGGAAGAGATAACGAGAGCCCTGATGGAGTATCTGGAAACGACCGAGACTGCTGAAGAGCTTCCTGACATACTCGACTTGATGTGGATTTATGGAACAAAGGGAGAACAGCTTCCGACGCTCGTTCAGCCAGAGTTTGAGAGCATCAATGCCTGGCTCGACGCGAAGTATGGGGAAGACCCAGAGTTACGGGCTAAAGCAGAGTTGATGGCTCGTGAGGTAGATAGAATATCCTTTTCGTGGGGTATAGGAACGAAAACATCGCCGGAGGACTTCGAGTTTTTCAAGAAGACTCACACCCGGTTAATGGAGGAGGCTCAGACTAAGGAGGATGTTGAGACGATTCTCAAGCAAGAGCAAAACCTCGTAAAGGAGTTGGCTTATGGTGTTGTTCTCGACCCTCTGAACGTAACGAAGTGGATGGGTTGGAACCCTCTCCAAAATCGTTCTGCGAGGTTGGTTGCAGAGCGGGCAGCCGTTCCTTTAAAAGAGAAGTTAGAGTTCCATCGTGCTGTGAGTGATGTTACTCCTTGGTACAAGACACCTGCGGCGAGAGTAAGGAAGGTTGGAGAGGTTGTTCATGACCGTCTGACGGTGTATCTTGCTGGTAAGGTAGTTGACCCTGGTGAGATTCCAGGGCTGTTGAAGAAGTTCGTTGACGACCCGGCTTACGATAGTGTGGATGGGCAGCTAGTCAAGCGTGTTATCGAGGGAATGGATGCAGGAGACATTCTCAAGGGCGTTGACAAGGCGACAGATGGCAAGGACATGTTACATACGGTTGTTAGTAATATAACCGAGATTGCCAGGTTGAAAGAGAGGGCCCTGATACGAAACACTCATTGGGGCAAGGCTGCTGACGACCTTACTCGGTATGCTCTAACCGTTTCCGGTAAACAAAAGCAGATTTTATCGCCTCTGTTCCTGGGCTGGAACCCAATGTACTGGATTGGCAATATTTGGGACAACCTGCGGAATATCGTTGCTCGATGTGGGTGGAAACGGCTTCCAGCGGAATCGAGTATTGGGGAGCACATCGGATTTGGTCGTCAAGGGGTCGAGAATTTCTTTGCTGACCAGGTAGGGGCAGTGCCTCAAAGAATGGCATTTGGGTTCTCGGCTACTCCTGCTGAGTTAGGTATAGACACTACTCCAGAGGCCGCGACCAAAGTCGCCAGTATTTGGACGAGACTGAAGGAGCTCATTTCTCCAGGGCCGTTCCTCAAAGCGGCTGGTGAGAGTGAGGCCAACATGTCGGCTTTGGCTATCTACCAATCCTACGTAACACGGTGGTCGCAAAACTGGAACGATATGCCGCTGGGGTTACCACACGAGTTAAAAATTCAGTTGTCACAGTACGACCCGGCTATCGCTGAGGCAGTTCAGGCCATGCTCGTTGGGAAGTGGAATTTTGGCGAGGTACTGGCCGAAGCAAGTCGAATTCATCGTACTATTGTCGAAGGTGCTGTCGAGTTCGGTAAGGTTAAGTCTATTGGATGGTACTTGCAACAGCTAACTAAGGATGAGCGGGCGGCAATAACGCAGCATCCCGACATTCTGGCCCAGATTACAAAGTTGGGTGAAGTTAAGAGTGAAGCAGCTCGGGCTGCCGTTATCAGCGAGTTGCGGGATATGATTCAAGAGGGAATTACATCTGTTGCGAAGGCCAGACACATCAACGACTTGAAGGCTGTAGGGTGGGCTCATCGTTCTGCGGAAACTTTCAGGGCAATGGAGCCGGTTACTCATCGGTTTGCGGATAACCCCCTGGTGAGTGAGATGTTGGGTGCGGGTGATAGGGCTCATGATTTCGACCTGTTGCGTCGAATTGCAGATACCTATGGGACGGACGTTTACGATATGCTCGACCCAATGGACGATGCGGTATTCGACTTAATAAAACGGGGCGGCACTCCTGCGGAATTGTGGGAGTATCTGACTACCACATATCCATTCATGACAAAGTATTACCCGCAGGTTAGTGATTGGGACTTACTACAAGGGGCTGGGAAAGACTCAACAGTTCAAATGGCGGAGTATCTCAGTAATTTGGACGAAATAGTCCCAACACTTGCGCGGGATACGTTCTGGGACATATACAAAACGTTATTGCCTCGTGCTCGTCAACAACTCGTAAATACCATTTCTGAAGTAGGAGCAGTGCGGGATACTCCCAGCTACAATCCGGTCGAAGTAGTGGAGGTTATCAAAAAGATGAAGGTCTGGATAACCGCACATCCGGGAGCCATAGCTGACGATTACGACGAGCTCCAACACGCCGTGAATTTAGCCAAACAGTACGTTTGGTATAAACTCGACGCCCAGAAGTGGACGGATTGGATAAACTCTTCTTGGGAGATTGACCGGTTGCCAGATACACTGCCTTCTATTTACGACATCTACCGGCGTTATGCCAACCCACTCAGGTCTGCGATTGACAAGCTTGATGCTCGTTCGTTTCGGGATTTAGACCCTGCGATGACTGTCCCTCCTGCTTTGTGGGAGAGAGTGATGGACTGGCTCAATACGACCGTTCGTAAGGAAATGGAATTGACGCAGTATGCTACCATGAGACAGGCTTTGTGGGATAGAGACTATGCAATTCTCGACTATGGTGACAAGACGATATTGGATGCTTTAATTAGCGTAGTTATACCTTTCGAGTTTTGGCCTGTCCACAGTACGTGGAACTGGATGAAGTACTTTGTGGACAACCCGCACTACTTGTCCTGGCTCAATACCAATCGGCGGTTGATGGAAGACCAGGCCGAGAAAGACCCTCTGATGCCAGAGAGGTTGCGAGGGTGGATGCCTCTTGGGATTGGGGCAATGACCAACTTCTTTACTGGTAAGGAGTGGACGGCAGAGACGGAACATTACATCCAGCCCCAACGAATTCTATTGCCGCTGGAAACTATGCCTGTATGGGGAGACATCTGGCTCCCGGATACTTACCAAGACATTGCCCGTGGACGTGAGTACATATTCTTCCAGAACATGTGGTCTACGTCGCCTATTGTATTTGACTCGTTGGCAATCTTAGCTAACCGCATATTGCCTTGGGCCGAGGAAAACCAACCCTGGCTCGCAGAAAAGATACAACGTTACATCCCCGAAGCTTCGATGGTTGTGCATACGGGGTATTGGTCTGGTACGCGGGGTATTCGGGGCGGAAGTATTATGCTTGAGCCTCTCCTTAACCGAATGGGAGTTGAAGTTCCGCCCGAAGGGTGGAACCCTGAGGGATTCGTCAGTGACGTACTTGGCTTAGGTCTCGGAAGAGTAAGCCCTAACGAGGAGTATTGGCGTTACCAACGGTTGGCGGGTCTTGCTGGAACAGGCGAAATTACCAGTGAGGAGGCAACTGAGGCTTTTGCGACTCGGAGTGGCCCTGCTTGGGAGACTGCCACCCGTTTGGCGGCTGAGCAATCCGCTGTTCCTGCATTTCTTAGGTGGGCAATCTACGCTCCCATCAAGATTTATCCGTCCGAGGAGCGGGTGCTGCGGGGGATGGGTTTGATATACGACGAGGCTTACAAAAGATACGAGGCTGGCGACCGTCACGCGCTGCAAGAGTTCTATGCTGTGTATCCCGATTACAGGTTTAGACAGTTAGCTTATCGTTATTGGGACGTTGCATCGGGGAAGATGACGGAGGAGGATTGGGATAGTTGGATTGCGCTGAGCAATCGTGTCAATGAATACTACGAGAAGCGAGGTCAGCTTGAGCATGAACGTCAGTATTACTTAGGCCAGTTTATACCTGGAACTCCTGAGCATTATCGAACTATCATGGACTTTCGGAATCGGCGAACGGAGTTAAACCAGGAGTATGGCGATGAGTTGACCAACTACTTTGAGTTTCTGGCTGACAATCGTCGTCAATACATTCATTGGCGCGATGGGCCGAAGGCCCAGGCCATGCGTAAGTGGATGGAGAAATGGTACGAGGCCGACCCTGATGGAAAGCAGAGGATGCTGGAAGACCTTCCTGAGACTGTATTAGAGGTAGCGATGGAAGTTCGTCAGGAGATGGAACCACGTCTGTTCACTCAATTAGAGGCTCGGCAAATGTTGGTTCGCAACGACTTGCCCGTTGATGCGGTTTATCGGGAACTCAACAACCAGGCTGCGCAAGCCTGGGATTTGTACTACACAAATTGGTGGGAGGAAAACACTCCTTACGAAGTACAGGATTTGTACGCTGCTTACCTGGAGATGGATTTCCCCGCTAACGTAAATTACAGGGAGGCTCATCCAGAGCTGGATAAGGCTCTTGATGAGTACATTGCCTGGCGGGATGGTGTCTTGAATACCGAGTTAGACCCAACGTCGGAGTTGTTCCTCGCTAACATCCGGGTTCTTCACCCGGATTGGGGCAACGAAAAGATGTTTGAGGTAATGGACATTGCTAAGAATATCGGAAAGTTTGCAGTTTCCGAATTCGTGTATATCAAGGGAACTGACCGTGAGATGGTAGTGAGCGAACTTTGGCGGTTCTGGACGACCCTTCCTGAAAAAAGTTTGGCTCGCATACGAGCCAAGGAGATTCTTGGCCCTCGCTTTTCCGAGATATTTCTGGCTGGTAATTACCACGAAATCTCTGACTACGAGCTGGCGTTGTGGTTCAACCTGTTGCCAGAGGATTGGCACAGTCTTGTTCCCGAGGGGCGACGCGAACCCTTCGGTACAGGCCCAACACCGATGTCCGAATCGGAGATGTTGTGGGCAGCCAGACGGTTCACTCAAGAAGAGTGGGACGAGAGGATGGGCGGGATGGAGTGGATACCACCTGAGCCAGAAGAGAAGGAGCGATACGAGTTTGCGCCCACAGCACGAGAAGTTAGGGAGATGACTGAGGCAGATGTTCGAGCTTCAGCGCAAGAGGCTCTCAAAGATGCTCGGGAGAAGTTGCGTGCAGGGGAGCCGATTGATAGGATAGAACTTCCCACCCCTGGGGAGGAACTGGAGTATCAGACGGCTTACGCGATGGTTCAACGTGCATTTGAGGGAGAGACTGACCTTTGGAATCACCCGCTCGTGGAGAAGTGGTTCCCGCCTAACTCCCCTTCGCGCCGGTTCTGGCAATTCTGGTATGCTAACGTTCCACCTGGACAACTCGGAGCGTGGGCGAAAGACCATCCTTTGGTTTCTGCGATACTGGACAAGGTGTCCCGAAGCTACGTGACAGAAGATGCTTATCGAGATGCGTTGGCGTTGTTGATAGAGGAACTTCCAAAATACGACATCGGAGACCCACGGGAGTACGCCCAGGCTCGGGCAGAGGCGGAACAGTATTATGCTCTAGTCACACCGGAGTTAGAGCATCTCCGGGAGATTTACTACTCGCTTCCGACGGGTCAGCGTAGGGCGTTCTTGGAACAGTATCCACAGTTGCTGGGGTTGTTCAATGCTCAAAACGAGTTCAAAGCAACGCATCCAATCTTCAGGAAATACTACGACCCGGATTGGGTGCCTCGTGACAGTGTTCAAGCTAAAGGCGCAGCCGCCGGTGGTGGCGGCGGTGCTGGTAGTCGAATGGTAAGGGGGACGCCTGCTTCTGGAATATCCTGGAAGGCATTTGTGGCGTCGGCTGGGCCTCTTGCAATGGCTGAATTGTTCGAGTATTGGTCGGGTCGTAAACAACTCTCAGCTGCGACTCGTACTCATCTCAAGACTATTTGGGAAGCCTCTGGGACTGAGATGAGTTTCGATGAGTGGTTGAGTTATATCAAGATGTTATGGCTACAGATGGGGACGAGTACGTTTAAAACTCCTCGTCCACCACGAGTAGACATTCCGAGAGTATCGGGTGCTGGCCCTCGTGTTACTCAGCAGGCACGATGGCGGCTTAAACGATAGGAGGTAGAATGACAAAACCAGAAGTTCAAACAGTAGGAACTGACGAGTCCCCCGAGGGTTTGGGTATACAGACGCCGCCGGGAAGCGATACAGTAAGTGTGTTGGCTCCACAACTTGTCCCAACTACGGATTTGGATGCTCTGCGGTCTATAAAAGACAAGGAAATCGCTGCCGAACGCAAACAACGATTAGAGTTGGAGGGGAAGTTACTGGAGCTCCAACAGCAATTGACGGTAGAGGTTAGCCGCAGGCAGCTAGCCGAGAGTACAGCTTCGGAATCTCAGGCACAGGTCAATCTCCGCAACTTCGCTCGGCAATTAGCAGTTGCTAAGTACGGAGTGTGGGGGCCCGAGGTTCAGAAAGCTGCTGAGGAAAAGTTCCTCACTGCGGAAAACAGAAACCATCTAGCTGCACTCGAACACGAGTTTGCAACCGCCGACCTTCCTCAACTGAGCAGACAAGAAAGTGGGGATGAAACGCGGAAAGAAAGGGAGCGAAAGGCCTTGGATGCGACGGTTGGATTAACCACTGCACGCTTGCCTACTACGCCTCCTCCGACAAGCGAAGGTGATTTAGCAGAAGTTGACAAGTACCTGTCGAGAGCAAGAATAGAACGAATTTGGAAGGAAACCCCGGAAGGGGTTGCTGCCCTCCGAAAGTCTCGTGAGGTTCTAGCCAAGTACGGGTATCCCGCTTCCCAAATACGGGATTGGGCAACAGTAGCTAACGCCTTGAGTTCGATTCGTTTGATTGGTGGGGAAACAGTAAGTGGGCCGAAGCGTGTGACCAAAATCTAAAACTAAAGTAAGATAAAATGGCTACTGTAAGAATTGGGCCAGAATCTACTTACACTGGTACGCAACAGGTTGTTCGTCTGCTGGACGACCGTCTCGACTTGTTAGCAAACGATGAGCACCCTTTTCTCCAGATGATTGGTCTTGGGTCTGGTGGTGCCGTGGATAATTTCAAGTATGAGTGGCAGCAAGATTTCTTGATTCCCGTTACCGACACCAGTTCGATGAACTACGCGGCTGGTGGGACGAAGTACACCGTTAGTAATGGTGGGTTCTTCCGTCCTGGTGACTTGTTCCTGGTGGACTCGGAAATCTTTTGGGTCATCGCTATCGCTGGTAATGACTTGACCGTTAGAGGGGCTATGTGCGGTACGACTGCTGCTGGCCACAACGGTTCAGTGACTGCCAAGACTCTGTATATCCTCGGTAATGCTAACGTCGAAGGTTCCAGCCCTGGTGTTGCTCGTCAGGTTGTTACTAGCCAACTGTATAACGTTACTCAGATTTTTAGCGAGGATGTCGAAATCTTCGGCTCCGAAGTTGAAATGAACGAGTACGGTATTACTGGTCTCGCTAAGCTAGACTATCGGATGGATAAACGTCTTCGTGAGCTGTATATGAAGATGGAGCGTGGTCTGTGGTATCTGAAGCGCGGTGAGACTGCGACTAACAACTTGCCTCGTGTGTCTGGTGGTATGTCTCAGTTCCTCGGTGGTGGTACTAATAAAGCTGGTGCCGCTCTGGAGGAATCTGACATCATTGACGAGTTGGAAGCCATCTTCAATGCTTACGGACAGGAGGAAGTGCCGTCTCTCATGGTTGGCAACTCCTGGGTAAAGCGGAAGATGACGGGCTGGTATCGTGGGCTAATTCAGACCGGTCGTGCGGAGCGCGTGGGTGGAGCCAGGATTGATACTATCGAGACCGACTTTGGTACGGTTGACTTCTTGCTCGACCACCTGGTTAAACCCGGTGAACTGTACTTTGTCAATCCTCAGTACATTGATAGCGTTGTTCTCGGTTCTCGTGTTTTGTCCGAGATGGATGCTACTCTGCCGGGGAAAGACCACATCGCTCGTCGTATATTGGGTAAACTAAAACTTGCCCTTTCATCTCTAATACAGGGAAAGGCTGAAATCGCCCACCCTGAAGAAGCGGAGGCAGCATGAAATACAGAGATTACGCTTACTATGCATATACTGCTGGTGTGATTGATGGTGATGGAAGTATCGCTATCGAAAAACAACCCTGTCGTAGAGAGGGTTGGAGTCCCACTTACAGTTTGCGTATCGAGGTGTTCATGAAAGATGGAAGAGTTGTGGATTTTCTAACGGGATTTTGGGGAGGAAAAGTTCATTACGATAAGAGCAAACGAGGTTACGTCTGGCGATTGTATACGGACAAGGCAATGGAATGTCTCAAGAGGATACATCCATTCTTACGTTACAAGAGAGACCAGGCAGACTTGGCTATCGAGTATAGACTTTTTCACCGCAGAATCATCGAAGCATACAGACATCAACACAACTCTAGACGTGAGGGCCTGTCTAATTCGGTCTTGGACAAACTCGAAGATTATAGACAGCGTTTGTCCGCATTAAAGCACGTCTACGAAACTGCCAAAGCACTTGCAACGACTAAACGAGATGACGTTCCGATGACGGAACGAAGTGATAGTCTGACCTCAACCGAATAGAAAGGCTGAGGACGAATCGGAGTATGGTTGGCGCGTTAAGAACGCACAGACGATGCCCTGGATTTACGGCTTCTCGACGACTACGTAATAGATTCTGTATAGGGTAAACTCTTGGGGGCGGTAAACCCGCCCCCTCAAAAATCAATATAGGGGAGACCAACCCCTCAAACAAACGGGGAGACAAAAATGACCGATTTGCGCATAATGGAATTCCGCCGCAAGTGGGATGCTCGTATTGACGCTACTGGTCTCAAGTCTGGTGCTGGTGGTGCTACCGAGGTTTCCGAAGCCGTAGGCTTTTGGGCTCCTTTGGTTCGCGTTATCGTATTGAAGGCTTACCTGGTGCTCGGTGCTGACGTTGCTCAGCAGGCTACTGGTTCTGTGAGCAAAGTCAAGTTCGAGTTGTACGACCGGGGAACCGCCGGTGCTGGCACGACTAAGGTTGGTTCGGAAATCGAGAACACTGCTGCTTTAGCTGATGATATTCTTCACGACTTTAAAGCCGATGGTTACATCGTCGAGGATAGTTGCGTCATCGGTGTTGAGCGGACTGAGACCGACTTTTCTACTTCCACCGCACCCGCTACTGTTGGCCCCACTTTAATCGTGGAGTGGACGCCTTTCCCAGCGGTGTAATTCAACTAATAATGAGGGTGGCGGGAGGCTACCCGTCGGTAGCCTCCTACACCGAATAAGGAGAAGGAGATGCCTAGAAAGATGACGGACGATACTATTATCTTGAGTGTGCCCATTCTAGTCGTAACGGAGGGTCAAACCTCACGTTTGGAGATTGGGCCGCGTATGACGACACCTGGTTCACGCTTGTTCATTCAATTCACTCCCTGGGACGCAATTCCTATTGGTGAGCCGGGGGCAGGAAAACCCCTGTCTTGCATACTGCTGACTAAAGAGTGGTACGAAGAGTACGTCGAAGGGAAAGTCGTCCACGAGTGGCTCAACTCTTACGATAAGTTGATTGAGTACTTCGAGAAGTCGCCGCACTACCAGTTTGGTTGTGGTGTTTGCGGGGCCAGACTCGAAACGGTAGAAGATTATCGTAAGCACCTCGACGAGCATAGGGCAACCCTCAGACAACTATAACATTAAACCGCAACCCTGCGGTATATAAGTGGAGGAAAAGCATATGCCGTGGATTAATAAAGACTCGTTGCGGCCTCCGAAGGCTGCTGATAGACTGGTCAATACGACTGGTATTCGTTTACGGAACGGCCCTTGTGTCGTCTACCGTATCGTAGTCCGGTGTTTGAGGGTAGATGTAGGTGGGACAGCCGTCTTCAATCTATCCGACGCCATCAACGATGGCAGCGTCAATCAATACACCCTTACCTTTAACAGGGTTGGAGAGGTGTTTGAGTTGCGTTGGCGGAATGGTTGGAGATGTACAACCGGTCTAGGAGCCGACATAAGTACTGGTGCTGCTGTGTGCATGATTGATTTGCTCGTTGCGTCGCCGAGACCCGCGTAGGAAGGTGAAACATGGCTATTAATTTTAACCCAAAGAATCACCAAATGTGGACTCCTTACAAGAGTTCTGGTATCAAGACTGCTGACGGGCAGATTACTGTCGCTGGACAGCCAGGAGCTGTGGTGGGCTTCTATGCTTACTCTGGCGGCACAAACGCGCTGACTGTGGAATTGAAGAACGGTAGTGGTGGAACTACTCTCATCAAGGAGACCGTTCCCGCTAGTGCGGCTAACCCCGTGTTTCGTTCCTTCCCATTCCCCGGTGTCATGTTCAGTGTTGATGTTTACCTGGACATTACGTCCGCTGGTGGTGCAGAAGTCATCGTTTTCTATTACGATTAACCGAGGCGTTAAATGCAGAGTAGAAAACGAACCCTATCCGAAATAGTAACTCGGCTTAGTCAGAAGTTGGACGACGTTGCTGGAACCCGGTGGACTGCACCTGAAAAGCAAGAGGCTGTCAACATTGCTATTCAAGCGGCCTGGCCGCGTTGGTGGGAAATCGTAGATGTCCACCCACTTACTACCTACGATTACGACGTATTCGCCTACCCACTTCCCGAAGGTCTCGATGACGTGATTGCCGTCTATTTTGAGCCTCAAATCTCTGACCGCCCTTGGTGGTTGGTGCGCAAGTGGCACGTGGACGGAGACATCCTCTATATCCAGGAGTCCTTCAAGGATTATCAAGGTCAAAACATACGACTCGTCGGTGTACGTGCACCTTGGGAGTTTAACACCAAAGGTATTATCGGTACTGCTGGCGTTGTCGTCGCTGATGGTAACGAGTTGGCAGTTTCAGGAGCGGATTTCGTTGCGGATGGAGTTCAACCTGGAGATTGCTTGTGGCTGACTGGTGGGTGTGCCGATGCCGACAAGAAGTTTTGGTTGGTGAAAGCCGTCGGCAAAGGTGCCGCTAAAAACGTTCTCGTCGTGAGTGGGAAGTTCAGTGCTAGTGCTTCGGGTGTAAGCTACAACGTAAATTACTATACTTTCGTAGCGGAAATGTACCTCGTTCACAAAGCGGCTTCAGAATTGTTCCAATTCTCCGGACACAAAGGCGCAGGGCAGGACATCGTTGAAGACATGCAGTGGGCCGAGTTTCACGCTCAGATGGCTGAGTACTATATTGACATGCAGGGTAAGCCTTACCCATCTCGGAGAACTGCGTAATGCCTGCTGATAGACTTGTTCACAAATTTCCACTGTCGGACGTAAGGTGGCCAGGAATACCTAAACAGGCAACCTTATTCCAACGCTCAAAAGCACCGGCCAGCCTCTTAAAGTTGGATTTGCCGGAGGCTCCTCGACGTGTAACTCGTGGACTCATCAACATCATCGAACCCTGGAAGGTTTGGAAAGAGGAAGAAGTGTAATGTTTACAAAACCAAGAATTGTTCACTTCATGTTTACGGGCGCGTACTGGTGTGGGTATCGTTTGGCTCGTGCTTTCACGACGAGCAAAACTCGCCACGTCAAGCACGTAACTATTGCGTTGGTTAAAAAACCTGCCAAGGGGACGCCAGGCGAAGGTAAGGTAGACCGCTGGATTGAGGATATTTTGTGGGAACTTCGAGAAGGAACTGCTGATACTGTTGCAGGACTGACTAACTCTGTCAAGCTGGTTGAAGGAAAGTGGAGGATTATTGACAACATCTTGTGGCCGTACCACTCTACTCAATACAAGACAGCTACATTTCCGGCTCCCGTAGAATTGAACAAGGACAAGGTTTACTTCCTTGTCGTCAAGATGATGGATGAGTCGGGTAACGCCGACATTCTTCCTGTTTGGTGTGGAGAAGATTCCACTACAACGAATTGTAGTTACACGCACCATCCTTTTACAGGCTGGGTGGCCTTTTCTCCGGCTATTGACTTATGGATTTGGGTACCCGACGACCAGGCTGGTGTGAAGTACCACGCCGTCGTAGACGGACGTGGTTTCATGTCGCCGGACAAACTCGCCAGCTACAACACTCAACTGGCTACTCAGTTTGGCGGAACGTTGCGTGGCGGCCAAAGCCGCCACAGTCAACTGGCGTATCCATACTCCAGCTTTTCACAGGATACGTTCCGACACGGAATGGGATGGACTTACTTTGAAGACCCTCAGACGTTCTTGTTCGGCTACAACGTTGACGCTCGTGTTGAGGGGCAGGTCATCCTCAGTCCTCGGACGTTACCGGCTGCTTTGGATGGAATCCTCGCCTACCATATCACGAAGAGCAGGTACGATATTGGACTTCCCTGGCGCGAACATTCCTTGCCACAAGCTGGTATGATGGTACGTGAGATTGCTCAGCAAGTATGGGTATCTAGTGCAAATCACACTCTCAAGGGAGTTTGGTTATGGATACGCAAGGAGTGGCTTCAGAATTACGTAATACGTAATTTGACGTTTAAGTTGTACGACCACAATGCGGGGACTAACCAACCGGGCAACGTAGTACGAACAGTTGACATAACTGCGTATGCCGCTATGAAGTGGCACGACTTGTGTTTGGTCAAAATTGAGTTTACTGAATACGGCGTGCTTCCGTTAAACGAGTACGTTTGGTTGTCTTTGACTGTTAGCGATACTGGCTCCAACGAAGGCCCCATGTATTCGGTTAGTGTAGACCCAACAGCATCGTTTACTCAATCGGGAAAGACGACTCGTTTCATGTATAAGCGAGCCGACGAGTGGTTTGAGGACACGAATTACGACTTACAATTCTTTTTGAATTTTGGAGCTTTTCCGGCTGGTGATGCTTTCTTCGTAGAGTACAACAATACAGTATTCGTAGCGGCAGGCCCATCTATTTATGGATGGGATGAAGTGTCAAAGAAATGGTACGTTGTAGTGGATGGTTCGACTTTCGGTGGAGATGTAACGGGGTTAGTCGGATTCGCTGGTTACTTGTGGGCTGCGTGGGGCAGCAAGCACGTAGTGATGCGGTCGGTAAACGGGTGGACGAGTTGGACGGACGTTGCGGGCCAGTATGCCGGTTTGTTCTTCCTGGGACGAGGCTATTTGTGGAAGAGTGACCCGTCTGCGCCTCATAAGATACATTACACTAACGATGGAACAACCTGGTCGGCGGCTATCGAAGTAGGAACTTCTGACACTAAGATTACTGGCTTTTGTCTGTTCAACGACGTAGTTGTAGTGTCGAAGGAAAACGGATTGTGGTACGTTGACTCGGACTTCTTCGCCCGAAGTTACTTCGATTACCAAGACCAGAAGCACCCACAAAACGGTATCAACCTCAAGGTTTGGAGTAACAACGTCTACATTCCTATATTATCGGGATTGTGGCGATGGACTGGTTCAACCGTTGATACACTCGGCCCCGACAGAGGAGCAGGGATGCCCCAACACTTCGAGGGAAGGATTCGGGATATTGTGTCTTGTGCCAACTGGATGTTCGTGGCTGTGGATGCAGGGAGTACGGGTTGGTCTCAAGTATTGTGTTATAATGGTATTGGATGGTTGCCATTCGTAAGAGCCCAACACTTTGGTTCCCCGATTCGTCGGATATTCCTCACGTCGGGAGTAGGCAACGAATTGCGTTTGTGGATTATGGAAGACAAGTCTTGTTACTATCTGGCCTTACCCTGGACACGGGAGAATCACTTTGAATGGGAATATGGAGAATTCCAGGCTGATGGGACGCTGATTACTTCCTGGTGGAACGGGGGATTGTTCAACGCCGTCAAGTATTTCAAAGACATCACTCTTGAAGTTGATGGGTTAGTGAAGGCCGACGACGGTATAGACCTGACTTGGGTAGATGTCTGGTATCAAATAGACGGTACAGAAAACCTGTTAGGCCCGCTCTACTACTTAGGTAGAATTGTGGAAGGAAGTCCCCAAACTCTCAAGTTTGGTAAAGACCTGGTTGCTTTTAGTATTCGGTTCATATTCAAGTTGGGTTCTCGACACTCGGAATACACCCCTCGCATCAAGAGTTATAACGTGGACTGTATCGTGAGACCTGACCCATCCTTCGTCACCAGTCTCGCCCTTAGTGTGTCCGACTACGTGAAGTTGATGGATAAGACGGAAAGTCCGTACACTGCCGAAGAGTTGTGGAACTTCTTGAAAGTGGCGCAGGCGAAAGCCGAGCCAATCATCATCAATCTACCCTGGGGGACTATCTACGGATTCATTTCGGCTCTTCAATCTCGAACACAGCAATACAAAGAGATGGGCGTCCCTACCTGGGAACAAGTAGCGGTAATGTCTATCGTGGAAGCGTAATGAGTTTGCCGAAGTTTCCAAAATTCAAGACTCGCGTTGCAGCGAGGCGGATTCCGATTGGCACTCGTTTGTTGTTAGTTGGCGAAGACCTTCGGACGGCGATGAGTGCCGGGCCGATGGATGCTTCACCAGCAGAACGGGCTGTTTATGGTTGGCTCGTCCGCTTCGACATTCCGTTCGTGTTCCGACAGCCCGTCTTGGGTGGTAGGGCTGTTCCGGGTGGGGCAGTCATTGACTTTGTGATACCTTTCGACCCTCCTATTGCACTGAGGGTGATGAGTTACTGGCACACCGACCCTTCTGCTGTTGAAATAGACGAGATGCAGAGGATAGTCCTCGAACAAGAGGGTTTTCGAGTCGTTGACATTTGGGAGTGGGATACGATGGACTGGACTAGAATGAGCCGAATTTTAGAGGAATTATTGTTCGGCTACCAGCCTGTGTTTGCCAAGCCTTTTGCCAAGCCCGATTACATACCCCCACAGCCGGATTGTCCTTATGAGTTTGATGACGTTTGTTTTGGAATTGATTGCTAATGCCAACAGTTTGTGATATACTAAGAAAGTTTGAACACCGTATCAATAGTGTAGACGCCAGACTTGCTGCCGTTGAGATACGCGACTGCTCCGGTCATGGTGCTTTTCACGGAGAGTTGTGGGAGGTTTCCAACAATCAATTAGCTGTTTGGACTGCTGGTACTCAGAAGCCTCTTTCTTGGAGTCAGGGCAAGTGGGCACGATTGCAAGCAGGAAGGATTGAAGCTCGCGGAGACGCCTTCGACTTTCGTTCTGCCGACACTGGTGCACGAGTTACTTTCGACGTAGGAGGGCTTAAACTCTACGGAACGGGAGGGCTGGCTGTAACTCTCGACGGCGAGGGCATAAGCATTACGCAAGGAGATGGTATTCCCAACAGACTTAAATTTATGTCTGGGGCTAACCGTATTGCCGAATTTTACGCTTACGATTTAGGTAACGTAGTCACAGGCTGCGTCCTTGCCCGAGGAACGTCTGCTTCGCCAATGGCTGTGGGAGTCTTCAGAGCTTATAGTTACGCTGGCCCATCAACCTGGCTCGAAATACAAGCTGGCGCACTCGCAGCCGACCACTTCATGAAGTTTTGGGTAAACGACGCAGTAAGACTCCGTATCCTCGCAGACTACATCAGGACAGAGGTACAACTCCAAATAAACAGCGGAGTAATGATGGCATTAAATGCCGGAGCAGGCAGAGTCCTGACCTCTGATGCAAGTGGAGTCGGAACCTGGCAAGCGATACCTGCTACCGAGCCTACGGCTCATGCTATGGTGGGGGACAAACACATTGCTAGTGGTCTTACGATAGGACATACCATTCGCGCTACTGGTGCTACCACTTTTGCCTGGCAGCAACTCCAACATGCTGACTTAGGAGGCGTAACCGCCGACCAACACCACGCTCAAGCTCACGTTATGGTTAGTTCCGACCACACCGCTTCTGGATTAACCACGGGACACGTCATTAAAGCTACTGGTGCCACGACTTTCGCCTGGGGCTACGTAGATAAACTCGACGACGTTACTCTCGTCGGTGCTAACCGTCGTATTACGTTTGATACCGATGACTATTTACAGTACGTCAGCGATACTTATACGTGGTACATCGGTGGCTTTGCTAAGTTATATCTCGATACTGGTACCCTAAAAGTTGCAACATCGGATGGTATTTCTCTATTTGGTACGAACCGTCGTATTACTTTCGATGCTAACGATTATATCCAATACGCCAGCGATACGTACGATTTTAAAATTGGAGACACGTCGAGGCTTACCATCTCTGCTACTGCAATTAACTTCTATGCAGCTACTTATTGGAATAAGACGGGTACTGCTGTTGCTTTAACTCAATATCCCAGTTACGCAGCCCAAATGACAGGCTCGGGTTGGGATACTACTCTATTAGCTGCTCAAGACTTACACGTTTTATGGAAGCTAATTCCAGGCTCTGGAGCAACGGGAGCCATTCCTTATCGAATAGGGTGGTTCAAGACTGACCTCACGACGGAGTTCTTAACTTTCGACGTTTTAAACGGAAGAGTTGGCATCGGAACGACGAGTCCTACCAAGAAATTAACTATCGTAAGTGGAGGTAGTAACGGCATTTTGATGATTAATACTTCAGGAGCTGGCACAGGCATTATTTTATCCGCAAATGTTAATAATGATGACAATAAGCAATTTTGGATTGGGGACGTGGATTATCTTAGTTCGAGTAGTGGGTTTTTTAACCGTTATGGGGTATATGGTGGTTATACTTGGTACGATGTAGTAAGAGGAGATGGAATTGCTTATGGCGCACTTAATTTATGTACGAATTTAGGTGGGACAGTTGCGATTGGTGGCGCTGTGGGGGTAGATTTGACTTCTGGCAGTAAACTTTGGGTAAATGGCAATGTAGCTATCGGTGCTAATTACAAAAATGCGGTTGCTCCATCTAATGGATTTTTGGTAGAGGGCAACGTCGGTATTGGTACGGCAACGCCAAACGCCAATGCCCTTTTAGATGTTTCAAGCACTACAAAGGCTTTTATGCCACCAAGGATGACGACAACCCAAAGAAATGCAATACCAAGTCCGACAGCAGGCATGGTAATATACAACACTACGACCAGCGTACTCGACTTTCATAATGGCTCTTTGTGGGACGCTATATATACAGCTGCCAAGGCAGTAGCGGCAATAGAGGCTGCCACCGATTTAAACCTGCACTTCC
>Ga0194125_10003439_pt1 | contig 25536 bp, 24 predicted proteins | sample TA2KigC250mmetaG_FD_148626 | JGI IMG/M metagenome (GOLD analysis project Ga0194125, IMG submission 148626) | Freshwater microbial communities from Lake Tanganyika, Tanzania - TA2015034 Kigoma Deep Cast 250m | ecosystem: Environmental > Aquatic > Freshwater > Lake | place: Tanzania: Lake... | reverse complement strand
TAATTCAACATTATTTTTCTTTACTGAAACAACAGTTCCTATAGAACGTGTTGTACAGACATTAAGCATAAGATTTTCATTTATCTTAATCGGTTCCACATTTGAAAGATCCTTTGAACCTACTACTCTTTCTAAAAGATTTATCTTTAGCTTTAATTCAGTTCTGACTTCTGGCAATTCATCAGGAAGTCCGATTAAACTCCCTACTAAAGCATCTGACCTAGTTAAATAAGGATCAAGTTTTGTCATCAGACCCAACAAACCTCCAGCATAGGCTTCTTCAAGATTAGCACCTGCTTTTTTCAAACCAGTTATCTCTGTGAATAATGGCTGAAAGTTTTTTTCCTTGATTATACCTGGCCTGATTTCTATCTTATCCCCAACTTTAAATTTTCCTTGAACTATAGCACCACCCAGAACTCCACCAACTAATTTTTTTATTTGTGTTCCTGGCTTGTTTATATCAAAACTTCTAGCTATGTACATCAGTGGAAGCTTGTTTGGATCTCTAATAGGAGTAGGAATGATGTTTTCTATTGCTTCTATAATTTTATCTATATTAATTTTCTGTTGAGATGCTACAGGAATTATTGGAGCATTTTCCAGAGTAGTGCCGGAAACAAATTCTTTTATCTGATTGTAATTCTCTAATGCTTTCTCTTCTGAAACAAGATCAATTTTAGTTTGAACAATAATCACATTCTTTATTCCTACAACTTCCAGTGCAGTCAAATGTTCTCTGGTCTGCGGTTGAGGACAACGTTCATTTGCAGCTATTACTAAAATAGCCCCATCCATCAGACTAGCTCCTGATAAAACAGTAGCCATTAGGCTTTCATGTCCAGGTGCATCTACAAAACTTACAGTCCTTTGTATCTCACAATCAGAAAAACAAAATAGACATTTACTAGAAGTACTATATTTCCCACATTTCTCACATTTGTAGATAGTAGCATCTGCGTATCCTAGACGTATAGTGATTCCACGTTTTAGTTCTTCAGAATGTGTTAAAGTAAGTTTTCCTGTAAGAGCATCAGTCAATGTTGTTTTACCATGAGAAACGTGTCCGACCATTCCAATATTACATTCAGGTATCAGCTTAGGATTGATTTTGAATTCCTTCCCCTCCACTTGCTTCCTCATTTTTGACTTCCTCTATTTTTTCTTTTTTATGCTCAACTGGTTTAGTTTCTTCCTTCTTTTCTTCCTTTGGTTTTTCCTTCTTCGGGAATATTTCATCAAAAGGCTTACTTCCTTTTTTGACAACCTTGCAATTTATCTGCATTATATCTGCTGATATTGTGTTACCTCTCACGTGCTTCCTCTTTCTCTGTCCCTTTATTTTTGGATGAAATCCTGGAGTGTCTGAAATCAGTAATTTTCTTCTTCCTATTCCTTCCAATGACGGATACATAGGAAATCCGTCTCTATCACTTCCACCTGTTATCTTCAATGTGTAACCATTTAATTCTATCATATCTCCTGAGAATTCATCCCCAATTTTTTTGCCTAGTAATCCTGCTGCCTTATTCTGTTCTGCTTCCTTCTGGCCAGATCTTCTTGATTCTGGGTCTGAAACTACGAATTTCCATGTTGCCATATATTCACTTGTATTGTTATACTTTAAAGATTTTAAATATCAAATTATTAATTGTTATGCTTATAGCACTACATAGTTGAAAAATCTTCTATTTTTGGACTAATTAAATTAACTAGATCTTTAGAATTCATTTGTATTGTTACATTAGATAATCCAGCATTAAACTCTATAATTTCATTTTTTAAGATTGATTTATCCATGTAAGTCATGAGTTTGGATAAAGTTCCGAATGGATGACAACCACCTATTTCACAACCAGTCTTTTTAAGCACATCTTCTGAATTAGCAAGAGAAAGACTTTTTGTTCCATAGATTCTCGCCAAAGTTTTTAAATCTATTTTTTTATCTGCAGGAACTAAAGCTAGAACAAATTTTCCTTCTTCCGATTTTAAGAGTAGAGATTTAATACCATAACTAATATCTGACTGACTTGATCTAAATTTGTCTTTATATAGTGGGTCACAATCAATGATTTTGTAATTTATATTATTTTCGTCTAATAGACTTTTAATCAATTTCATTTGTAATTTTCCCATTTCATAACCTTATCGATTATTCTAACATTTTCTTAGCCACATCAACAAATTTATTATATTTTTTAATGTGTTCTTCTAAAAATTTTCCTAAAAACTCTTTTAAAATATTTTTATTTTCTCCACATAATAACTCGCCTCGACGTTCTCTATCATATATTTTTGTTACAAATTTGGAATCTGGATGATTAAATTTATACATTGTACAAACAGGACATATATCAGGTCTTCCACCCAACTTCCTTTGTTCTTCTGCTGTATCTCTACCACCAGTAAAAGCTCTATCAATTATCTTATTTAAATTGCCTCTTTTTTCTGTAAGTAAAATTGCAGAACCTTCTTTACTTTTTGACATTTTTTCCTTATGTCCTACTAAACTTGGTAAATGTGATAAATAGATTGATGATGGAATCTCAAAACCAAATTGTGTACAAAATTTATTTGCTATGTCTCTTGTCAACCTTATTATAGGCTCTTGGTCTATTCCGACTGGAATTAATGTAGGTGCCACACCATCTTTCAATTGTGGGTAAAGAATATCAGCAATTTGTAAATAACATGCGGCAAATTTTCCTAAATCACAATGACCTAATGTTGCCTTCATGGTATTTAATGTAATTTTTTTAGAGACCATATGTGAAAATGTGAAATACTCTGAATTTTGTTTGCTTTGGATATATATGTCTTCCTTTTTAACACCTAAAGCCAAAGCATTTGCTAGATTATCTATTGCATATTCTTTAGCTTTTTTTAGACTTGGAATTTTATTATCTGGTCTACTCACATAAGCATCTAAATCACATATGACAAAATATCCTCTCTTAGTGAATTTTCTAAAATAATTATAGACATCAATAACTGCTTTATGACCAAAATGAAATTCTCCTGAGGAAGCAAAACCTGAAACTAAAATAAAATCTTTATTTTTTTTAATTTGTTCCATTATTTTATCGAAATTTCTATAACCTATGATTATTCCTCTTTCAAAAAAATAGCCATCTTTAAAAAATTCTTTTACATCATCATCAACAGGCTCTATTCCGAATGCATGATATAGAGCGTCATATTTATCAAATACTTTATTACCCCATGGATCTATGATTTCTTTTTCCATAATTTCACCTAAAGAATTTTAATATATACTCCTGTAGGTTTTTATAAGTAATATCCTTAAATGTTTTGATATTTGTTCTTTGTGAATAAAATTCATCATATATTTTAATATGCTTTAAATCATCTTTTAAATGCTGTCTTGCCATTTCCGTTATAATTGCAAGATCTACTATAGGATTTGGTTTGTTTTGTGATTGTGAAACCTGAGTATTTTCAATTAGATCATTGATTTTTTTGGAAGAAGTTTTACCTAGGACAATTCTATTCATTGTCATATTTCCGCTTTCTACTTTATATGGAGTTAGACCAAATTCTTTTATTGATATTGAACTTAAATAGGCACCAAAAGGTAAACCTAATGGATATGTAGGAAAAAGATAGATAGAAAGCAAGGAATCTACAGAAAAATGCTTTAAAAATAAATTGGCTGTTCTGTCATATAGTTTCTCTCTTGGTGGCCCAATTTTTATATCATACCCCAGAATTGTTGCAATTTCTTCAAAAGAATAGATGTACCCCCTTTTTCTTTCCATTTCTAATTTATCTTCGGGCACAGTTCTTTCTATTATTTCTAAAACCTCAGGATTTGCAAAACTAATTTCTTTTATTTTTCTAATTTTATCTTCGAATTCATTTGTAGATACAATTTCGCTCATCAATCGGACATCATAAAAACAGTTATATATTTCCTTAACTTTTTCAGCAAATTGTCTCCTTTTTTCTGCAAGTCTTTTAAATTGTTCTATTTTATCTGGATAATTTCTATATACACCAAGATCAGCTATCAAAATAGTTGGAATGACTTTTACTCTATGAACATCGTTCAATATTTTGGAAAGCATACTAACAAAAAAGTAATATTTGAGACTATCTATTGCATGACCTCTTTCGTCGAACGTTTCTCCATAAATTATTGATATTGGGATTGAAGAATTTTTTTTATTATTCACTCGATTTATTATTAATTCTATTGGAGAATGTCCTAATACTAGACCTTTTTGCGAAAGTAGTTCATTTAACTGCATTGAATCTCCTTATTAAATAATTTCAACTTTGTATATAATGATAATTTTCTAACACTTAGAAAGAGATATATTTAAAAACTTATCAATACTTCCTTATATGATGATAAGTTTAAAACTTTATCTCTCTATTCTGTTTTAAGTGATATAAATGTCTGGAATAGAGTGGATAACCCTTCTACCAGATGATAGAAATCCAACTGAAGGCGTATTTAAGACAGATAGATATAATGTAAGTTTTAAAGAATTTAGAGAGGGTGGACCAGGAGGATACGAATCTAAGTATCTTGTAAGCGAAGGTTGTCCTGCATCTGAAGAAATTTATAATGAGTTGAATAAATTATCTGGAAAGTTCTTACCAATAGAAAACCGCTCAATTAGACTCCGGAATGTAGATGCATTTTTATATGCATTATCTAACGAAAAAAATCTAGGGATAGCATCAGGTTTCAAACCAAGTGGACCATATCATTTCGGTCATAAATTAACTTCAGGTGCTGTAACTTTTTTCCAGAAAAATGGAATGCAGGTTTTTGTTCCAGTTGCTGATATAGAAGCACGTCTGGACAAAAAAGAGGAAGTAAGAAAAAATTATATGTATTGGGCGGCAGATAATTTGTTGGATTGGGGAGCAAATGGAATGAATCTTGATACTGCTCATGTGTATCTGCAATCAGAAGAAAACCGTGTTAATGATCTTGCCTATTCTGTTGCAAGAGAGGCTACGCTAGACATGCCTCTTGACATTTATGGCTTAAAGAAAATGGTAGAAGATTTTCCATTTTTCTTTGCGGGTATGACACAAGTTGGAGATATTTTATTGCCTCAACACCCAGATTTTGGTAATTATCATTCTTTCATGGTTAGCGGACCTGATCAAGATGGTCATATGAAAATGACTATTTTATTGGCAGACTACGCATTAAGAAATGGAACACCAGTACCAGGTTTGACTACAGTACCATCTGGTTTTTATATACCACATATAAGGGGATTTAAACGACAAAACCAAGAAGAAGAACCTAAAATGTCTTCTAGCTTTGAAAAAGGCACTCTTTATTTAGGATCTGGTCCTCACAAACAAGATATAGAAAGGAGAATTAAAACCTCGTTAAAGAAATTTGATCCTGTTCATTTAGATACAATAAGCAGAGATGATATTAAATACTGTGCACTTGATATGGTAAGATTTATAGATTTCTTTAATCAAAGAAGTAAAGTAGACTTCAGTGATACATGTCAATCGAAAAAATTTGGTGAATTGATTCAAAGATTTGAAACTGAAATGGATGGGATGAAAAAGGTAGTACAAAGGGAAATGGATAATTATTTGATTAAAGCTTGTGAAGATGTTAGACAAGACAATGTAGAATTGGTTAGAGACTCCTTAAAAGAAATGTTATTAGATCATTGGAGAAAAAGAATGATAGTTTTGCAATATGCAATTGATAGAGCAACTTATCGGGATCCTGGTGCATGGGACACAGAAACAGAAAAGCCTAGACCCCCAGATTTTTGGAGAGTTTCAGAAAAATCTATTGTTGATTCTAGTAAAAGAAATGAAACTGAGTGGTATAACATCATTTATGAAAATAGAGAATTACTACTTCCTTAGTTGATATTTGTGTTAATGAAATATCTGGAGCAACCGCATCTTATAAGTAGAATTCTTACACTAGAGGAATTTGAAATAATGAGAAGTACTAAATCTTCTCTTAAAATAATGATGGGTCAAACTTATGATAAAACAGGAGGTCAACCAATAGAACTTCTAGCATATAGTCTTTTTATAATGAATTTAGAGGATTTGTTAAAACAAGAGGGTATTGAAACAGCATCCAAAATTCTTATTGCAGATCATTTTTTAACAGAAATAAATAGAGAGATGACAGAAGAAGATGCAAAATATCATGGATATATGCGTCGAGATTTTTTATCAAAAATAAATCAGTTATATTGTGGCACCATATCCTTTGAATTTTCTTCTTCTGTTAAAGAAACGGATGATTATCAACTAGCATTGTTAATGTTGAAAGATAAATTCAAAAATGACTCTAAGTTTGCTAATTTAATTAAAGAGACTGTGCCTAAAGATAAAAGACATTTACCAAATGTTTTTCAATACCCATTAGAAGAATTAACATCAATAGTGAGTCTTGGTACAGACATTAAAATTGGACCACCTTATGAATTATATTACGATAACATAGCACGAGAATATGCCCAAAAATTGGGATTAAAAAAATATGTTGCAATGCATTTGACAAAATCGCTACCATTAGGGAATCCTCCAGTACGCTTGTCAGAATTGCCTGATGGAGTTCTACCTTATAGATTTGGTAGTAAGGGACTAGAAGATTATCGAATAGATTTGGGTAATCTTGATTTTAAAAAAGTGGAGAAATTGATAAATGCTACTAATAATCCTCTTATATTAATTAATTTAATTATAACAGCTGATCTAGCTCGGCAAAGATTGCTAAAGGATATAAAACCCCTGAAATTACAGCCCTATATAACTGAATCAACACAAAAATTAAAAGAAATGGCAAAAGGTTACTTTATTTCATATATAGCAAATATTTTCTAAAAAAATTGATAACAATAATAGAAACCTTTAAAAAGATTAAATGATGATGATTTTTAGGATTAGTGACTGATATGAATGTAAATATATCATTGAAAGAATTGTTATCATTAGAAGGATTAGTAACAGAATCACCACATGTAGAAACTATTATACAAAGAACAAACGAAACCCAACCTCAAAATATAAAAATTTTCTATGGTGAAACATATGATGAAGCTGGAAATACAATCGACAGTATGAAATACTATCTTTTTGCAGCAAATTTAAGTGATGTTTTAAAAACCATGGGATATGATACAGATCCTGTTATTCTTGTTGCTGATACAGCTGCTTGTAGAAATGTCTCTCAAAACCTTCAATCACGATATATGCAATTAGGAGCTGAAAGAACTGAATTTGTAGAGAAAGTCAATCGTATATACAATTGTGGATTACACATAGTGAAGATGAGTGAATATATTGACGAACCTGACTTTCAGAGTGATGTAAAAAAAATAATAGATTTATGCGAATCTGATCCTGAACTAATGAAAATGATTGAAGAAAGTATACCACCAAGTAAAGTAGACATAGAAAGAGAAAAGGGGTTCATGTATTCTTTTGATGAGATAGCAACAATTCTGGGGTATGATATAAAAATTGGGCCACCAAGAGAAGACTTGTATGACAAAACCGCTAGAGAGATAGCAAAAAGACTGGATAGAAAGCAAATTATGTCTATTTTCCTTATGCCAACATTCCCAGTTGGTCTTGGATGGGACTATTTCTTTGCACACGAAGATTTAGAGAAATATGGTATTACAGCTTATAAAGGTATGAGTAAAAGACTTCAGAAATATAGGATATTGATAGGTAAAACTTCTCCAGAATATGTTGACGAATTAATTCATAATTCATTCATTTCTACGAGACTTGACATTCCAAACCCAATTTTAGATATCGGAATAATAGTTGAAATGGCAAAACAAAGACTGAAAAGTAAAACAGATCAAATACATCTACATAAAGATTTTTATAATGGAAAAATATCGCCAAATGATTTAAAAGATTATGTTTCCCAAGGTCTGAGAGAATACGTTCTTAATAAATTAGTGTGATTGTATGAATTCGGAACTTTTACAACAAGCAATGCGAGAGTATGAAGAAAAACTTTTTTTAAAAGAAAAAGAAGCATCATACTATCCAGAAAAAATGCGAGAACTAGGACTAAAAAATATAGAACGATTTATAAAATATCATCCAAATCCTAGTAGACTAATGAAACTTGGTATAACTTATGCGCATAGAGACTTAGAAATTGTAGCAGAATCGATGGCTAACAACAAACCATGGGCTGTTATATCTGGTCTAAACCCATCTGGACCACTGCATCTAGGACATAAAACTATTTTTGATGAATTATTGTGGTTACAAGAACAAGGTGCAGAAATATTCATTCCAATAACCAATGACGAAAGTTATGTTGTTGACAAAACTAAATCATTATCAGATGCCCGTAGAATTGGGTATGATTCTGTGATACCATCAATAATTGCAATGGGATTTAATCCGAAACTTACACACATTTTTGTCGACTCTGATTATACGGATATATATAATGTGGCTATGGACATTTCAAAATACATAACATTAAATAAAGCATTGAAAGTTTTTGGATTTGATGAGAGCGAAGATAATCCAGGATCATTATTTTACAGAAGTGGTGTGCAAATAGCTCATATTTTATTACCTCAATATATGGAATTTGGTGGCCCAAAACCAACTTTAGTTCCAGTTGGAATAGATCAACATCCATATATTTTATTATCTAGAGATGTTGCTGAACGAAAAAAGTTTATTCCACCTGCTGAATTAACACTTAAGTTTCTATGGGGACTTGATGGTAAAGGTAAAATGTCTGCTTCTCGCGAAGGTTCTGCTATATTTCTAACAGATAATCCTAATGAAGCAGTTAAAAAAATTAAAAGTTCTTATACTGGTGGCAGTGCACTAGCTACTTATCAAAGAGAGCATGGTGGTGTTGCTGAGATTTGCCCAATTTATGCTATACAACAATATCATTTTGATGCCGAAGAAACAAATCTTTACACTCGATGTACTAGCGGTCAAATTCTATGTGGAAAATGCAAAGAATATGCAGCTGAAAATGTTAGAAAATATTTGGAAAAGTTTCAATCTGTATTACCAGAAGCAAAAGCGAGAACGGGCGAATTCTTATTAAACACTTCCATTAGATCAATCTTAGAGTGATATAGAATCTCAAGCTCTCAATAATTTTTTTTGAAGATAATCAATTTCTACTTTAAGTGTCTCATCAATTATCCATCTAAAAACTCTACCCACTAATTCTGGATTCAGCTCATATTTAAAAGCTGTTTCTTTTGCTTGATTTATTACATCTTCCTCCCGTTTGGCATCCTTTAATTGTACTGTTAATAATGTTTTATCAGCTACAATATTCTGTATCTGAGTATTCGCTTGTAATTTTGATTCGGCCACGTATCTACCCACATTAATTCTCTCCTGTAAATGTTGTAATATATCAGCATCTAAATATGCAGTCTCTCCATATGAAATTGAATTATCTCCCGGAAGACATAATTCAGATAGAATACTAACATAGAATCTTATTAGCTCATCTCTCAGATTAATATCAACTTTGGAAATATAAGATGATGGCATCTCTCTTTTCACAGGAGACTTAGGTAATATTCTGCTAAAAACTGGGTACTGGTCAGGATAATCATATCTACCGAGAGACGCATGATACACTTCCAGACCTTCTAAAGCAAAATCTAAGAACGATATACCACTTCTACCTTCTATCGTAATAGCGTCTGGGACGTAGATGACTCCATTAAGACTGAACCTAGAACGATCTTTAAGCCTACTTACAATTCTTTCATTCATTTGATTTAATCTTATACGTAAGTCTGTTAATTCTAACATAAGAGTTATAAAAAGAGTTAAAAATTTAAAGTTTGTCGTATTTTAGTTTACTTCTTCTTTCTAAGAAGTTTTTGATACCATATTCTAAAGAATTTGTAACAAACTGGAATCCAGATATCCATGGAACTGCATTATAAGATATGGATTTTGATGATTTTTCAATATAAAAAAATGAATAGGAAATTAGTCCTGTTGCACCATTAATATATCCTGAAAGCAAGTTCATATCACCGTCTTTTACTCCTTTCATGAAATATGGAGTCACTCCCCATGTTAAACACAATGCTGCTAAACCAGAATCAGTTGCACCGTCAACATCACCCACTATCATTCTACTAACAGCTTCTCCAACAGCTAACAGTCCAAAACCTATATTTAGTAAAGGGGAGTATCTCTTACTCATATCATCACATAAAAGAAGTATAGATAAAGATTTATCCTTAATTTCACAATCTAAAAACAAGTGAACGTGATGCCGTACCAATTTTGAAACTTGTCCTTGAATTTTTAATTACTCATAACAACAACTTTTTAAAAGGAACTAGTTATGTCTGAGTACAAACTCACAAAAGAAGGAGAAGAATATCTAAAGAATGGACTGCCAGAAAAGAATCTAGTTAAATTACTTAATTCTCTTCCAAAAAAGTCTGCATCAATTGGTGAGATTGTAAATAAAGTAAAGAATTTTTCAATAGCAATGAAATGGTGTCTGGACGAAAAATGGATTGAAAAGAAAGGAGACAATCTAATCCTAATAAAAGCTCCAGAAGAGAAAAAAATCGAGAAACTATTAAAAAAAATTGATGAAGGAGAAGATGTGAACGAGAAAAATTTGAAAATAATGATGGAAAGAAATCTTGTAACAAAAATTAGCGAGACCTACAAAAAAACACATGAAGCCATTTCAAAATCCGGAAACGTTATTGACGAACTGACTCATGATATAATCAGAACTGGCTTGTGGAAAGGTAAAAAATTCAATTCAGTTGATGTGGAAAAATCAAAGAAAATAAAACTAGGAAAAATCGCTCCAGGCAAACGTCAGCCATATAATCAATTCTTATGGGATGTTAGAAAAAAACTTGCTGAGCTAGGATTCAAGGAAATGGTTGGACCAACAATAGAGACTGAATTCTGGAATTTTGATTCACTCTATCAACCTCAACATCACCCAGCTCGAACATGGACACAAACATACTCCTTGAAATATCCTAACTTTGGAAAATTGCCTGACAAGAAAATTGTAGATGGTGTCAAAGCTTCGCATGAGAATGGATGGAAATATAAATGGGATCCGAGAACTGCAATGAAGTTGATGCCTAGAGCACATGGTACCTGTTTGTCAGCAAGAACGCTAGCAGGCAAGCCAAAGATACCTGGAAAATATTTTGCAATTGTCAGATGCTACAGGCCAGATGTCATAGATTACAAGCATGGTGTTGAGTTCAATCAGACAGAAGGAATTATTGTAGGAGAGGACCTAACTTTTAAGAATCTTTTAGGAATACTGAAAACTTTTGCAATAGAAGTTGCCGGAGCCAAGAAAGTAAAATTTTTCTCTGATTATTATCCATTTACCGAGCCATCAGCACAATTATCAGCATTACATCCAGAACTAGGTTGGATAGAATTTGCAGGGTCAGGAATATTTAGGGAAGAATTGACAAGACCTTTAGGAGTAAGTCAACCTGTATTGGCATGGGGACTTGGTATAGATAGATTGGCAATGTTCAAACTGAAAATAGATGACATTAGAGAATTGTTTTCAAGAAATCTAGAGTGGTTGAGGAGATAATTAATGCCAACAATAGGAGCATCATACAAAGACTTGTGTAAAGTGATTGGGAAAAAGATTCCAGTAGAGGAATTAAAGGATTTAATATTGTATTCAAAGGGGGAGATTGATGAAATAGATGGTGACTTGCTTAAGATTGATATAAAAGATTCTAACAGACCAGACTTATGGTCGACAGAAGGAATAGCTAGAGAGATAAAAGGGAGATTAGAACAAATAGGTTGTCCTAAGTATGAAATAAAAAAGTCGGATGTTGTTGTAAGTGTGGATAAGAAAAATAAGGGTGTCAGACCTTATACTGTATGCGCGGTTGTGAAAAATCTGAAAATAGATTTGGATGTACTTTCTCAAATTATTCAGCTGCAAGAAAAAATCCACACAACATTTGGCAGCAATAGAAAAGAAATTGCAATGGGAATTTACGATTATGATAGAATAAAACCTCCTATAAGATTCACCACATTCAAACCAGAAGGAATCAAGTTTGCTCCATTGGATTTTGAAGAGGAAATAACTCTAAAAGAAATTCTGGAAAAGCATCCTAAAGGAAAAGAGTTTGTGCATCTGCTTACTGGATATGAAGAATACCCTATATTCATTGATGCTAATAATAAAGTCCTTTCAATGCCACCAATCATCAATTCAAATTATTCAGGAAAGATTACAGAAAAAACTAAGAATGCATTCATAGAGTGCAGTGGATTTAATTTAAAATTCCTAGTTCCTGCCTTGAATGTAGTTGTTGCAGCATTGACAGATAGAGGAGCTGAAATACAGTCTGTAAAAGTGATATATCCTAAAAAAGTTATGATAACTCCTGATTTGACTCCAAAGAAAACTTCCATAGATATTGATTATGTGAATAAAATATCAGAATTGAACCTGTCTGGAAAAGAGATCTGCAAGCTTTTACAGCAAGCCAATTATGATACAGAATTGAAAGGTAAGAAGATAGAATTAGTTTACCCGGCTTACAGACAGGATATAATGCACCCTAGAGACATAGTAGAGGACGTGATAATTTCATATGGATATAATAAAATAGAACCGATTGTATCAAAATTAAAAACTGAAAGTGGAATTGTAGAAAAGGAAATGTTTTCTAATAAGGTTTCAGAAATCATGACAAGTCTGGGATTCCAGGAAATCCTTTCATATACTCTGACAAACAAGGAAAATATTTTCAGCAAGATGAATCTGAAGGAAGAAACTGTTGTGGAAATAGAGAACGCTGTATCTGCAAATTGGAATGTTTTTCGAAACTGGTTATTGCCAAGCATGATGGAATTCTATTCAAACAACCAACATGTGAAGTATCCTCAGAATATTTTCGAGGTTGGAGATGTTGTCCTGATTGACGAGAAACAGGAAACAAAGACAAGAGATATCAGGAAGCTTTCAGCGGCCATGGCAGACTCCAGAGCCGGCTATGAAAAAATCGCTGCTGCGTTGGATGCTCTATTGAATAAATTAAATGTGAAGTACTTGCTGAAAAAAACAAGGCACGACAGTTTCATCGAAGGAAGAGTCGCTGAAATAATTGTGAAGAACAAGCCAATCGGAATAATCGGAGAGATTCATCCATATGTATTGAAAAAGTGGAAAATGGAAATGCCCATTGCTACTTTTGAGATTAACTTAGAATACTCATAACCTATGTTAACTGAACAAAATTAAAAAATGGTCTCGGGGAGATTTGAACTCCCGACCCCCTGCTTTTACGCTTAGCTGCCTTATAAGACAGGTGCATATTGCTCTTGTTAGAGCTCCAACCAGGCTAAGCTACGAGACCATATACTCACATGCACTTATATCCTTTTACTCCAGCTAATTTTATATATGTTTGATAAATGTTTTTTGTTAAATAAAGTAGTTAAGATTTTGGAAGATAATGAGTTTGAAGTCTATACAACTTACGGATGTTTTGACATAGCTGCAAAAAGAGAGAATGTTCTTCTGATAAAAGTTCTAGTCAATGCGGATGGTTTGAACAGGGAACAAGCATCAAGCCTGCAAGCAACATCTCATTTTCTATCAGCATATCCTTTTGTTGTAGCAATGAAAAACAATAGGGAATTTTTAGAAGATAAGATAGTTTACTCAAGATTCGATCTGCCTGTTGTTACACCAAAACTTTTTGAAGAGATGATGACAGACGAGATAAAAACCATACAATCTGCTAAAGGAAGACATACAGAAGAGATAAACTGTTTTGCATTAAGGGAGAAAAGAAAAGAAATTGGTTACACTTTGGAACAATTGGGAAAAATAATCGGAATAAGTAAGAAAGCTCTATATGAAATAGAAAATAAAAGAGTAAATCCGACAGAAGAGACTGTAAGAAAACTGGAAGTTCAGCTCAACATAAATTTAGGAATGCCTTTTGAGATGAAGACAGGAAAAGTTGTTTATCTAAGACCAAAAAATGAGTTTCAGCAAAAAGTAAGTAGGGAATTTGTCAGAATCGGTGTGGATAATTCTTCAGTATATTCTGCTCCTTTTGAGATTGTTGGTAAAGAGAATTTTTCTGTAATTACAAAACCTCTACAAGACTCTGAAAAGGAAATTCAAACTATTAAGAGATTGTCACAGATGTTCTCCTCGGTCGCTGTGTTTATAGCCAAAAAATCTCATGAAAAATCAGTGGAAGGTGTTCCTATAATCTTGGAATCAGAACTTCCAGATATAGGATCTTCTCGTGAACTGACAAAAATTATAGAAGAGAAGATATAGTTAAATCTTTTACTATCAATTAGGATTTAGTGAAACATAATGGGAGATCTAACCACATTTACCATTTACAATGATGGCATACACCTAATACTAGAAGATTCAGATTCTTTCTGTAAGAAATTATACGATGCTGCAGGCAGAAGAGAAGGAAGAACATTTGGTCATGGACCTCATAGAAATCTCGTAAAAGTACAACAACCTAGACATGATAATGATTCTACAATATATGTTCACATGGGAAACACTGTCTGTGAAATGAGTCTCTATTCAAAAGAAACAGAAGAACTCATGAAAGAATCCCCGGACTTTTTCAAAAAAATGCTTGATTATATGGAAAAAGAAGTGAACGAACTAAAGACTAGATTTGCTGAAAAATCTCAACCACAAAATATTTAAATATGTGTATGTAAGTATATTTCTAATATTACTTAGGGATTAAAAATGGCACAACCAATGATTGGACAATTAGGCGGTCAACCAGTACTAATTCTACCTGAAGGTACATTGCGTCAAGTAGGGAGGGACGCTCAAAAGTCAAACATAACTGCTGCTAAAGCAGTAGCTGATGCAGTTCGTACTACTCTTGGACCTAAAGGTATGGACAAGATGCTCGTTGATTCTATAGGAGACATAGTCATTACAAATGACGGAGTAACAATTTTAGAGGAAATGGAAATCGAGCATCCTGCTGCAAAAATGATGGTCGAGATTGCCAAAACCCAGAACGAAGAAGTGGGTGATGGAACAACTACAGCAGTAATTATAGCAGGTGAATTATTGAAAAAAGCACAAGAATTATTGGATCAAGATATTCATCCTACTGTTATAACACATGGATTCAAATTAGCAAGAGAGGAATCATTAAAAATTTTAGAGCAATTAGGAAAATCTGTCTCTATTAATGATACAGACACTTTAAAGCAGATAGCAATCACATCTATGGTAGGCAAGGCAGTAGAAAGGGCTTCACCAACGTTGGCTTCAATAGTAGTTGATGCTGTAAAAGCAGTTGCACAAACTGTGAATGGAAAGATTGAAATCGACAATGAAAACATAAAAAGAGAAAAGAAACATGGAGCAAGTTCAGATGAAACAGAGTTGATAAAAGGAATTGTTATTGATAAGGAAGTGGTTCACCCTGCTATGCCAAAATTATTGAAAGATGCCAAAATAGCTTTATTGGATGTAGCACTGGAAGTAAAGGAAACTGAAACTGATGCAGAAATCAGAATTACCTCACCAGACCAGATGCAAGCATTCATTGAACAAGAACAAAAGATGTTAAGGAACATGGTTGATAAAGTAGCTGCAAGCGGTGCAAATGTTTTGATCTGCCAAAAAGGAATTGACGATTTAGCTCAACATTATTTGTCAAAGAAAGGAATCATAGCTTGCAGAAGAGCGAAAAAATCTGACATGGAAGCATTGGCAAAGGCAACAGGCGGAAGAATTGTAAGTAATTTGGATGACTTATCACCAGAAGATTTGGGTTATGCTAAGAAAGTTGAGGAAAGAAAAATCGGTGGAGAAGCAATGACATTTATTCAAGACTGCAAGGATCCTAAGGCAGTAACAATTTTGGTCAGAGGATCTACAGAACATATTGTAGATGAAGTGGATAGAAGTATTGAAGATGCCATAGGTGCTGTAAGCTCTGCAGTAGAAGTTGGAAAAATAGTTCCAGGTGCAGGAGCACCAGAAGAGGAAGTGGCAAAAAGATTGAGAAAATTTGCAGAGAAATTTTCAGGAAGAGAACAATTAGCAATTTTAGCATTTGCAGATGCTTTGGAAGTCATACCTAGAAGTCTTGCAGAAAATGCCGGATTAGATCCTATTGATACATTAGTAGAACTGAGAGCAAGTCATGAACAAGGAAAGGAAACATTCGGTGTAGAAATATTTAATGGAAAAGTTTCGGATGCATTGACAGCTGGTGTAATAGAACCTTTGAAGGTAAAGACACAGGCAATAAAATCTGCGTCAGAAGCTGCTGAAATGATTCTGAGAATTGATGATATAATTTCCGCTAGCAAATTAGGAAAAGGTGGAATGCCTGGCGGTATGCCTCCTGGTGGAATGGGTGGAATGCCTCCAATGGATGGAGAATATTAAATTTCTTTAAGGAAACCCTTTTTCTGATTAAATAAAAAAACTTTTATTTACCCTTGTACAATTATATTTAGATACAAATGCCTGGAAAAGATGACGAATATGAATTAATACAACTTTCTCCATTAAGGAAACTTGAAAAAAGGATTGACCAGTTGGAATCAGCGACTAATTTTGATGCCAAAGCATTTTTCCAAGAATTTGTCGACATAGTGAAAATGAACCAGCAATTGGTGGATGAAGTAATCAAGGCAAACAATACTTTGAGAGTGGAATTAGCAAGATTACCTGGAAAGATGGAAGAGATGACAAGAAGTTTGAATGAACTTGTTTCATTTATCAAAGCTGCTGCAATAGAAGAAGCTAATCCAGCAGCAACAGAATCGTTCAAAGTAATGCCGGATAAATTGGACAAATTAATAGAACTCAATAGGAAAATTGTAGAGAGCAATGAATCACTTACAAACCTGATGGAAGTCATGGACAAGAAAATGAGACCAGTAATGCCAATAAAAAAACCTATGCCAAATTTTCAAGCTCATAGACCTGTTTTAGTGAAATAGACATGAGAAAAGCTCAAACTGATATAATATCTGCAGTAATAATACTCATCATTGCATTAGGTTTAATGTCTGCTGCATATTTTTGGGGATTACCTCTTATTCAAAAAAGACAAGACACTAGCCTAGCAGAAAGAAGTTATAGCTATTTTAATCAAGCTAATACAAACTCTCTGCCAAATGTGGTAGAAGCTATAGCAAACACTGGTGGGGATAAAACTTTTTATGTTGACGTTAAAGGTATCTGGATTTTAAATGAAGCTGATAACTACATCGAATTTACACATATGAGCAAGGTTTCAAAATTTGCTGTGGATACAGATTATCCAATATCTCTGACTCAAGGAGCACAATGTACTCCACAACCAACAAACGGAACACTAGGATTGGATAAGGCTTCTGTTGTTTGTGTTCAAGCAAGTAGAGTTGGCGATCAAATAAATATAACATATAGAATCTGGTTCAGGGATTTATATGAAAATCCATACTCAGAAGGTGGAAAAGGGTATAAAATAGTATTGAAAAAACATGAATCTGGAGTGACAAGCTCCATAGAAAAGAGTATAAGGATATTTTTTTCTGACACAAAACAAACTGTAGTTGGAAGTAAAACATTAATTACAAAAGAAATCAAAATTCTTCTTATATGAAAGCTCAATCTTTGATAGTCCAATTCATACTTTTTTTCTTAATTGGAATGATCATATTCCTGGCGGTTGGAAATTTATTCAAAACACATTCAGAAATCACAAGGGATAACATAATAAATTCTTCTCTGAAATTAACAAATAGTTTTATCTCTTCAGTAATCATTACTGAAACCGCCACTTGTAAAGAATGTGATTATGTTTTAGTCGATTTGAAGACAGGAGAAGATATTGGAGGATATTTCACAGAAATAGAACTTGAAAATGGACTAAATGTGTCAGCAAGCCAGCAGACATTCTATTCATCCATACATAATATCAAAGAAAGTGTAGATATTATACCTGGGAAAACCTCCTCAACAAAAACGATAACTTTAACATTTGATAGAACAAAAAATAAATTAATGATTAGATGAATTTAGGCAAATCTATTGTCAAAAGACTGGTAAGAGGATATAGAACTTTGAACACAGAAGAAAATCCGATACGCATTGTTAGAGAGGAGAAACCAATTGAAGTTGTGCAGAGAGCTCCTGTTGAAATTGAACAAACCCCTATAAATGTTGTGCAGAAACCAATTGAAGTTGTGCACACACCAATTGTCTTTCAGACACCAATAATTAGTGCAATTGAAATCCCAAAGGTTCCAATTAGAGCAGAAAAGATATTATCAGTAAGAACAGATCTAACACCAGAAAAAGATTTTGTCTTAAACTATCCTTTGATACCATTAAAACCATGTAAAGATGAAACAATACTTGCATATGCAAAAATAGCATGGGATGAAAAGACAAATCGCTTTGTCTATAACCTCAATGAACCTCCTTTAACTGACAAAATAAAAAAGATTCTTGAAAAGACTAAGGAACTCTTGGAACAGAGACTAGACGTAGACTTCTCAAAATTGAAAAGGCTTGAAGCTAGTGACTATTTAAAAAAGGAGATTGATGAAATACTGAAGTATTTTGGTTTTATTACAACCCAGGAAGAGAAAAAGATATTGAAATATTATATAGAGAGAGATTTTATGGGACTAGGAAAAATTGAGCCTCTTATGAAAGATTCTGACATAGAAGATATAAGTTGCGATGGTGTTGGTATTCCTTTGTTTGTCTTCCATAGAAATCCAAGCATAGGATCAATTATTACAAATGTGTCTTTTGACAATGCTGAAGAATTAGATTCATTTGCAATAAGGCTTGCTCAATTGAGTGGAAAATCAATATCAATAGCAGAGCCTTTGCTAGATGGAATACTACCAGACGGTTCAAGATTGCAATTAACATTAGCAACAGACATAGCAAGAAGAGGAAGTAATTTCTCAATCAGAAAATTCACAGAAGAACCACTGACACCTATACATATGCTAAACTTTGGCACAACTGACATAAAAACATTGTCATATATCTGGTTTTTAATCGAGAAGGGATTAAGTATTTTGATTGCAGGCGGCACTGCTTCTGGTAAAACATCGTTATTGAACGTATTGTCATTATTCATTCAACCAGAAAAAAAAATCATTTCAATTGAAGATACTGGTGAATTACGCCTGCCACATTCACATTGGGTACCAAGTGTTGCAAGAATTACAATATCAGAAGAGAGAAAGACTGGTGATGTTGATTTATTTGATCTGTTAAAAGTTAGCTTGAGACAAAGACCAGATTATACTATAGTTGGAGAGGTAAGGGGAAAGGAAGCATTTATTTTATTTCAACAAATGGCAACAGGACACCCAAGCATGGCCACAATTCATGCTGAAAATCTGGAAAAACTGATGGACAGACTAACAACTCAACCAATATCACTACCACCTACTCTAATAAATAGTGTAGATTTAGTAATTTTCCTTTCACGAATGAATTATAAAAATAAATTTGTAAGAAGAATAACTGAAATCGATGAGATTACCGGATATGATCAAAAAACAAACTCACCTATTGTCAATACAGTTTATAAGTGGGATCCTGTAAAAGACAAATTCGAAGTTGTAGGAAGTAGTTTATTGTTAAGAAAGATATCCCAAATGACAGGAATAACTGAAAAGGAAATAAAGAGAGAAATTGAAACTAGAATGATAGTTTTGAGCTGGCTACAGAAACATAACATATCCAACTATATGGACATCTACAAAGTTTTCTCATTATATTACAAGGATTCGCAAAGGCTGTTTTCAATTATAGAAGGCGAAGCGCAATGAGCCTTTACAGCAAGCTGGCATTCAGATATTTTGGTAAATATGGAGAGGATATTTCAACAATTTTTTTTCCTGACCTGAAGTCGGATTTAAAAAGATCTAAGATAAAGACATCTGTCCAAGAATATATCAGTACTTCAATCCTAACAACGTTTCTTGTATTCTTGATAGAAGTTCCTGTTTTATCATTTGCATTTGGAATAATATTCAAAAGTTTTTTATTTAGTTTTATAACAGGATTTACAGTATCTGTACTTCTTTCCATATTTATTTTTATCCTGTTCACAAAATATCCGAAGACAGTCATTATGGAAAAATCAAAAAAAATGGACAGCGGCCTACCATTTGCTTCACTCTACCTTTCAACAATTTCTGGAACAAAATTGTCTCTGGAAAAAATTTTCAAAATTTTCGGGAGGTTTAGCAAATATGGAGAATTGACAGAAGAAGTGGAGATGATTAATAGAGATGTGGAAACATTTGGTTTTGACATACATACTGCATTGGAAAGGGCTGTAGACAGGTCGCCGTCAAAAAACTTTAAGGATCTTCTTTGGGGAATTCTATCAACATCTACCTCAGGTGGAGACGTTACTTCTTATTTGAGAGAAAAATCAAAAGGACTAATGGAAGACTATAGAAGAAAATTAATGGAATTTTCTAAGAAGATGATGATGTTGAGCGAAATATATCTTACTGCAATAATTTTAGGTACAATATTTTTTGTTATTTTAAGTGCCATATTTTCTGGAATCGGTGGTGGAACAAATAGTATAATACTCATGCAAACACTTCTAATATTCGTATTTCTACCAATGATGTCAATATTATTTATAATTTTGGTAAAGGCTTCAACACCCGGAGGAGAATGATGAAAGGTCTTAGTAAAGAATCAAAAATTTTATGCACATCCATTGCAATTTCTGTTTTATTATTTGCTTTAGGTTTGATAAGTAAGGATCCAGGAGTACTTGGTAATTTAATAATTATAGCTGTCTTTATCATACTTGTTCCTCAATTCTTTGTCAGATATAAAAAATTTAGGGAAATAAGAGATATGGAAAGTAGATTCCCTGCGTTTCTTAGGGATCTAACAGAATCTCTTACAGCTGGGTTACCACTTCACAAAGCACTCATATCAACCAGTAAAGTGCACTATGGACCTCTGTCAAAAGAAATTCAAAAGATGGCAAACCAACTTTCATGGAATGTTCCTTTAGACAGTGTTCTAGAACAATTTTCAGAAAGAATAAAATCCAGTAAGAGAATGTGTCTTGCAGTAAAAATTATAAGAGAATCATATTTTTCTGGCGGAGACGTAAAGTCTACATTGAACTATCTTGTAGAAAATCAGATAACACTTTCTGAAGCAATGAAAGAAAAATCATCAATGTTGAATCAATATGTTGTTTTGATGTACGCCATTACAATCTTATTTTTGATAATAATCGTCTTTATTAACAAACTCATGATACCAATGTTTGAAATGTCGCAGCAGATTACAGAAACTGGACTATCAAATCCATGTGATTTATGTAGAGGTTTTGAATGTAATGTATGTAGTGGATTCGGCTGGATATCTAAAACTTTTTTCAACATAGCTGAAACTAGTATTTCGAGTTATTATGTATCACTTTTCTTTACTCTATCTATAGTACAATCACTCTTTGCTGGTCTGGTTGCAGGACAGATAAGTGAAAGTTCTATAACTGCTGGGTTCAAACACAGTCTAATTCTAGTTGGTATAGTTTTTGGAGTGTTTAGCATTTTGGTTAGAATAGGACTATTAGGTGGTTGAGATGAAAGCTCAGTTAAGTATAGAATATTATGCATCCTTAACAATTTTTATCTTGTTTATAGGCTACATCTTTTTTCAATTAATAACAACATCTCCTCATTTCATCAGAGAATCTAAGAATGAAAGATTGAGAATTGAAACATATCAGATATCAGAATTGCTAGTAAATGATCCTGGTGATCCTATAAATTGGCCAACAAAGACAGTTAAACGTTTTGGTCTATCAAGTAACTTAAACAAAACAAATTTACTAGCTGTGGATAAAGTGTCCGCCTTTCAATCTATTTGTAATATAAATTATGAAAACATTAGAAACCTGATGAGTATTGAATATTACTTTTCAATAAATCTGACTGACAGAGAATCTGGACAAAAATTGATAGAATGTAAACCTCCAACTTCTATCAACAAACAAATCACAGCATCTATAACAAGAATTGTTGCGTTAGATTCTGGAAAAGTTGCTGAATTAACTGTACAAATGTGGTAAAATGAAAGCACAAATTTCAGCAATAGAAATGATTACCTCAGTAATAATTCTGGTTGTTGCTTTCACAATATTTTTTCCCGGAGTTTCATTTAAATCAGAATGGGATAATGCGTATCTCATGATGACTGGTAGAGATGTCTTACTCACAATGGACAGAACAAATAAACTTCAAGAATATTCTTTTAACACCACTTCCATGCAAAGTTTTGTATATAAAGCATTTCCTAAGAATGACACAATAATATGGACTAGCATTGATGACACGGTAAAAAACAAGTTAGTCATAGCATGCAACTGTACAGACGAACAAAGATCTCAGTTAGGATATTGGTTAAGAAATCTAAAAGTCAATGGTCATAAAGTTAATTCGTACATTTGTTACACTAATCTAGAAGAAAAAATCAATCCATGTTTTGGTTATTATCCTGATGTTTTAATAATTTGGGGTTACAAAGACTTTTCCCAAGAAAAATATGAAAGAATAATGAAAGATTTCTTGGATAATAGGAATGGTATTGTTGAAATTGCTGATCTGACTTCAGTTGACAGCACACAACAGCAAATATTTGGAATAGCTGCTTCGTCTGACACTTTTGGAACCGCCACTCTGGATTATTTTCTAAAACCAGGCAATGGCACAGTATCTACATATCAGACATACAAATATTTTTATCATATTCCGTTTCCTATCAAAGCAGATCAAGATAGTGGAGCAATTCCTGTTGAAGGTATTCCACCTTGCGCATCAACAGCAACACAAAAAGGAAATTTCACATTCAGGGAAAAAATTATATATCTTTGGATTTGTGATAGCAACACTGTCTACTTTGATACAAACAATAATAACATAGCAGATTTCAGAACCACTATCAGAAGTTCGTTCAATCTAACTGAATATAATTTTTATTTGAACTACATAGAAAATTCTACTGTGATGATTTCATTTAAACCACTTTATAATTTTACAGATTTTAAAGGTAGTAACAAGCTTTATCCTGTAGATCAAGACATAAATAAAATACTTCTGTCTAATGGAAATTATTCTGGGCTTGGATCAAGCAGACCTATTCCTGTAGTAATAATCAATGAAAGTATTGGGAAGACTGCATGGATAGCAGATTTCTCTAGAGGTGGATTGAATAATGTTAAAGATGATCACAAACAATTACTGATTAGTTTAATATTAGATGTGTCAAACAAAAAAGCCAAAGAAGTAACATTTGGTGGTGTGGAAGTCGGACGTTCAACATCATACATAGACGTGATGAATTATGATATGTTCGAATTCTATAAAATAAACCTAGGAGTAGGACATCCTTTCTAACTATCTTAATCTAATTGATTCTAGATTCTTTGGTGAAGTTGTTTCCATTTTGAATATTTTGTGTATGGTCCTAGCTAGATCAATTGTCTTTGGACCATCACCATGCACACAAATTACTCTATCTGGTCTAGAATCTAACCTATCTACAAAATTTAATAATTCATTTCTTGAACTATGACCACTCAATCCTTCTATTGTTGCAATTTCCATGTTTAGATTCAATGGAACTGTTTTTCCATTTTCAATTCTAAGTGGTATCTCCTTCCAACCCTTCTGAATTCTTCTTCCCATTGTACCTTCACCCTGATAACCTGTAAACAGTAAAGTACTTCTAGAATCTTCTGCCAGATTTTGCAGGTGTGTAATAACAGGACCACCTACTAGCATTCCAGAAGAAGAAACAATAACACACGGTCTATTTTCCCATACTTTTTCCCTTTCCTGCGATGTAGTTATTCTCTTAAATAGTGTATTTGTAAATGGGTCATTTCCACTAAATATTTCCCTTTGAATGTTTCTACCCAAGTATTCTGGATAAGCTGAGAATATTCCATTTGCATCCCAGATCATTCCATCAAGGTAAATTGGATGTTGAAAACCATTCTCAATCAATATTGCCATCACTTCCTGTGCACGTTCAACTGCAAATGCTGGAATTAAACAAATACCATTTCTTTCCATTGTCCTATTAACCACTTCCATCAGATTTCTCTCAACTTCTACCTTAGGAGGAAAGTTATCTTCTGCACCACCATATGTTGATTCCATGATTAATGTTTCTACTCTCTGAAAGTTTGTAAATGCAGGATCAAGCAGTGTTGTTCTACCATATTTCAAATCAGCTGCATAGAGTATGTTGTGCAATCCTTCTCCTACATGCAAATGCACAGTTGAAGATCCTAGTATGTGACCTGCATTATTCAGAGTTAGTCTTACATCAGGTGCTACATCAGAAACCTCTCCATATTCTAAAGGTATTGCATGTTTTACAGCTTCCTTTACACCACGTGCTGTAAAAAGAGGTGAACTTGTGTTCTTATGCATCACATCGATGAAATCAAACCAAAGCAGTGTTGCCAAATCTAAGGTAGGTACAGATAGATATAGAGGACCGTCGTATCCATATTCATAGAGCATAGGCACAGCGCCTAAGTGATCTAGATGTGAATGAGAAACAACAATTGCATCCAACTCATTATAATCAAATTCCTTTGTATTGAAAATTGGATAGACTTCTGAATTTGTTGCGCCTGCCTTTATTCCACAGTCAACCAAAACCTTTGACTTAGGAGTTTCTACAAGCATAGAACTTCTTCCTACTTCTCTCCATCCTCCAAGACCAATTACTCTTACCCAGTCTCTACTTGCCTTCTTCTCTGTGAAAATATTCTCTCCTATTTTATTCAAGAAATCCTTCCTAAACTTCACTTCAGCATGCAAAACTTTTCGTATATTCTCAACGATATCTGATTTTATTGATGGTATCCTTTCTATCCTTGGCACCCAGAATGTCTCGCTCCTTATTTTTCTGAATGTCTCTCCGCCCTTACCAATAACCAAACCTGGTTTTTCTGCGACAATTATTACAAGACTTCTCTCAGGCTCAAAATATATTTCTCTGATCTTTGCATCAGCAGGCACCATTTCCATTATTTTTTGCTTTGTAGCTTCCTCGTCAGAACACAGATTTTTTTCAGGTCTGATTTCAATTCTCTTTTTCACTTGCTCTACAGTCTCTCTTATAGTATCTTCAAAAGTCTGGAAAAAATTCCTATCTTTAGTATAAACAATAATCTCAGAGCCTTCCAACTCTACTCTGCTAACTGCTTTTTTTGGTAGTAAAGATTTTACCTTCTCTAGAATTTCCATGGTTTTCACTTAAAAATTTCAATTAATTGGAATTTTATTTCAAATCGACTCTTGTTGTCTTTATTCCATCCTTTGTTATTGTGACAACGTCTATGCCTCTGCCGCCTGAACCTGTGTCTCTTTCTATTGCTGCTTTGACTGCTCGTACAGCAAGCTTTGTTCCTTCGTCCAAAGACATGCCTTCTCTATAACTATCTTCCATTACAC
>Ga0194125_10003438_pt1 | contig 25541 bp, 23 predicted proteins | sample TA2KigC250mmetaG_FD_148626 | JGI IMG/M metagenome (GOLD analysis project Ga0194125, IMG submission 148626) | Freshwater microbial communities from Lake Tanganyika, Tanzania - TA2015034 Kigoma Deep Cast 250m | ecosystem: Environmental > Aquatic > Freshwater > Lake | place: Tanzania: Lake... | reverse complement strand
CCATGGATCAGATCATGGTGGATCTCGGCACAAACAGCGATGTAAAAATCGGGGATAAGGCTATATTGTTCGGATGGGAAGGCCCTTCGGCCGACGACATCGCGCGCATTACCGGAAGTATCAGTTATGAAGTGCTCTGTTCGGTTTCGAACAGGGTCGTCAGGGTTTTTATCTGAAGCCTCAACATTCCGGAACCATGAATCCTCTTGACCGGCTCGCTGTCAGGCTGAGCCTGACCAGAGCCGAAATATCGGTCATCTCACTCCTTGTGGTGTTTCTTCTGCTTGGCGGCGCGGTAAAAAATTTCCGAACGGCACGCGACGCAGAAGCCGTTATAAAGGGTAGAGAACAGGAACGGCTTTCTGAGAGAGAGGTGGACAGCATGCTTGCCGTCGCCACGATATTCCCGAAGGAAAGCTCCCCGGGGGGTTCAGACGGCATGACGGAACCGATGACCCGTTACGGCGAGTCGCAAGGCGTGGCAGAGCAGAGTGAGGAACCGCCCCGCGAAAAGAAAAAAACAGCCCGGTCGCACAGAAAGATTTTTAACGGAACACTCGCGTTCAACAGGGCAACCGAACAGCAGCTCCAGCAGATTCCCGGAGTCGGACCGGTCATGGCAAAACGCCTTGTCACCTTCAGAGCCTCAAAAGGCGGACGCATTGAGCGTCATGAGGATCTGCTTGAAGTGAAGGGAATCGGTGAAAAAAAGCTCGAAGTCCTGAAAAAGCATCTTACGCTTGAGTAAATGAGTAAAAGTCTCCTGGCATGTGTTATCGATCGCACGGAAAGTGCTTTCGTGAGAATAAAAACTCCCGGTATCGGGAGCGCTTGCGTGATTACCGCATCAGAAACGGTGCCATACGGAGGAGAGTACCTTGAAGGAAAGCATCGGCAGCGGGCCATGAAAAAACTGGTTTCGCTGACCGAAAAGCACCGGGGAGAAAATCTTGCGCTCTGCTACTGTCCCGAGGCCTATCTGCCGCTGAAAGCCTATTTTCCTTGTGGCGCTTCCGGTACCGCCCGTACCGATTACTGCAGAATCGAAGCATCTCATTTTCTGCACAGACCGGATGAATACCTGCACGATCACGTCCCCTGCGCAGATTCCTCTGAAGCCGACGGGCTTGAAAAAAACCTCATACTGTTTTACAGAGCGGAACCGCTCGTAACGCTTTCGGCCGGTTTTGCGCAAAACCATCAACTCCATTTCTGCGGTTCGCCGCTGCTGCCTATGGTTTTCCGATCGCGTTTCGAAGAGGTCGCGGCAGATCTGGATCTTGATAACGCCCGTATCACGCTGACGGTCGCCAGAAACGGAAGAGCGGAATATTTCAACTGCAGGAGTGTAAAGAACAGAAAGGAAGCGGAGTATTTCGCAATTCATGAACTTCGGAGCTCTAAGGCCTGCACCGGATGCGCGGTCCGGGTCGGCGGCTTCCTGGCAGACCGGGCGATGACGCGTCTGCTCGAAAGGGAAACATCCTGCCGTATCGTGCCGCCGGGCATTCCTGAAGAGATCGGGTTTACCGGAAAAAAACTGTCATTGACAGTGGCCGCATCGAAGGCCATCGAAACCGCGCTGATGGTCCTCGGGCAGGCGCCCTGTTTTTCCTCCTGAAAAAGTCTCTCCTGAACGGAGGGCGGCCATTCCTGTCCGCCCTCCTCACCGTCAGGCTTTCCGCTGCCGTGCCGCTATGACCTCGGCGATCTGTACGGCATTGGTCGCCGCGCCTTTTCTGAGGTTGTCGGCTACGATCCACATGTTCAGGGTCTTCGGGTTCCAGTAGTCGCGACGGATCCTTCCGGCGAATACTTCGTCGCGCTCGTATGAAGTCAGCGGCATCGGATAGATGCGGGCGGACGGATCGTCCTGAAGAATCACTCCGGGGGCGGACGCAAGAATGGAGCGCACCTCGTCGATGTCGAAATCGTTCTCAAACTCGATGTTCAGAGACTCTCCATGGCCGCCGTATACCGGGATGCGCACTGTGGTTGGAGAGACCGCAAGAGTATCGTCAGCCATGATCTTGCGCGTTTCGTTCACCATTTTCATCTCCTCCCTGGTATAGCCGTTGTCGGTGAAGGCGTCGATCTGCGGCACTGCGTTGAAGGCGATCTGGTGGAAATGCGTGAACTGTTCCTGCATCTGGCCGGCAAGCTCGTTCTCGAGGGCGTCCCGTCCCGCCTTGCCTTTGCCGGTAACCGACTGGTAAGTCGAAACGACGACCCTTTTCAACCGGTAGCGGTCGTGAAGCGGTTTGAGCACTACAACCATCTGTATGGTGGAACAGTTGGGATTGGCGATAATGCCCGCGGGTTTGCCGTCTGCTTTGAAAATGGCTTCGGGATTGACTTCCGGAACCACAAGCGGAATACCTGGCTCCATGCGAAAAGCGGAGGAGTTATCGATGACGACGGCCCCTGCCGCAGCGGCCACCGGCGCCCACTCTCTGCTCGCCGATGCTCCGGCGGAGAAGAGCGCGATATCGACGTTACGGAAAATCTCTTCGGACGGGACTGCGGTAACGAACTCGCGGCCTTTGAACCGGACGACCTGGCCGGCGCTTCTTGGCGAAGCGAGCGGCACGATTTCGTCTGCGGGAAAATTTCTCTCCTCAAGGACCTGGATCATGGTGCGGCCGACAAGTCCGGTCGCGCCGAGCACCGCTACTCGGTAGCGGAAATCTGAACTGCTCATACGTGGATATAAAGGTTCATTAATAATTCAAAACAAGTTTTTCCGAATGGTCGTTAAGGTACTCCGCATGTTCCATGATGCGCCCCTCGCGGGCGTATCCTTCACATTCGGCTTCATAGGCCAGGAGGATTTCGACGACATGCTCCCAGTTCTCCTCGCGGACAAGCTGGTTGCGAACATGCGATACCTTCGGCAGACCTTTGAGGTAGGTGGCATAGTGCCTGCGCATTTCAAGGTTGCCGTATTTCTCTCCCTTGAAGTGCACGGAGAGACGAAGATGCTCGACTGCGGCATGGATCCTCTCGCGGAAACCCGGCGGAGGCGCGTGTGTGCCGGTTTTCATGAGATGCCTGACCTGACTGAAAATAAACGGGTTCCCGATAGAGCCGCGTCCGATCATGATGCCGTCCGCTCCGGTCTCGGTGATCATGGCAAGAGCATCGTCGGCCGACCAGATGTCGCCGTTGGCGATGACGGGAATCGTCGCATGACGTTTCGCTTCCGCTATCCATCCCCGGTCAGCTCGCCCTTTGTACATGTCGCTGCGGGTACGCCCGTGAATGGCAAGAGCCTGGATACCGGCATCCTGAAGCCGATGCACGACATCGACGATGTTGATGGAATCGTGGTCCCAGCCTATCCTGGTTTTGGCCGTTACCGGAATCCCGACACGCCTGACGACGGCTTCGGCGATTGCCTGCATTGTATCGGGCTCCCTGAGCAGAGCCGCGCCGGCTCCCTTGCCGGCTACTTTTTTTGTGGGACAACCGAAGTTAATGTCGAGAAAATCCGGGCTGTAGGTTTCGGCGACTGCGGCCGCCTCGATCATCGATTCGACGGTACTCCCGAAAATCTGTACGGCAACGGGACGTTCGACGGCGTCGACCCGCAGCTTGCGCACGGTTTTTTCGATCCCCCTGCGCAGCGCTTCGGCGCTGATGAATTCGGTATAGACAATATCGGCCCCGCACCTTTTGCAGAGCTGCCGGAATGCCTGGTCGGTCACGTCTTCCATGGGGGCGAGAATGACCGGGCGGTCTATATCGATCGAGCCTATTTTCATTGTCAGCCGGTGATGATTTCAGCCGTACCGGTCATGAGTTCGCGGACCTGCACATATATCTGCTGGAAAAGCGAACGGTCTTCGCGAAGTGCCTTCTTGGCCGCTTCGCGTCCCTGCCCGAGTTTGTCCTGGCCGTAACTGAACCATGATCCGGATTTTTTCACCACGCCGAACTCGACTGCCAGGTCGATCAGTTCGCCGAGTACGGAGATGCCTTCGCCATAGAGAATATCGAACTCGGCGCTTTTGAACGGAGGCGCGACCTTGTTCTTGACCACCTTAACCTTGGTGCGGTTTCCGATGATTTCGTCGCCGTCCTTGATCTGGGCGATCTTGCGGATATCGAGACGTACCGAGGAGTAGAACTTCAATGCCTTGCCTCCGGTGGTGGTTTCGGGCGAACCGTACATGACCCCTATCTTGTCGCGCAGCTGGTTGATGAAAATGCAGACCGCGCTCGATTTTGAAATTGCACCGGTGAGCTTGCGCAAAGCCTGGCTCATGAGACGGGCCTGGAGACCGACGACGCTGTCGCCCATCTCGCCTTCGAGTTCCGCCTGCGGAACGAGGGCCGCGACGGAGTCAACGACAATGACGTCCACGGCTCCGCTTCGCACGAGGGTTTCGACAATGCTGAGAGCCTGCTCGCCCGATTCCGGCTGGCTGATGAGCAGCGCATTGATATCCACGCCGAGTTTGCGGGCATAGGCAGGATCGAAGGCATGCTCGGCATCGACGATGGCGGCAATTCCACCCTCTTTCTGCGCTTCTGCTATGACATGCAGGGCGAGGGTGGTCTTTCCTGACGATTCGGGCCCATAGATTTCCGTTACTCTGCCGCGGGGCAAACCCCCGACGCCGAGCGCAAAGTCGAGCGTCATCGAGCCGGTCGGTATGGCCTGCACCTGCAGAATCGGCGCACCGTCGCCCATGCGCATGATGGTGCCTTTGCCGAACTGTTTTTCAAGCGCATCGACTGCAATGTTCAGTTGCTTGAGTTTCGCGGGATCGACCGCATCCGCTCCGTGCTCTTTATTGCTGTTGTCCATAGGTTATATTCCGGTCATAAAATTAAAAAAATCCATAGAGATAGAGATCAATTCAGGGCTGCCGCAAGGGTATCCTCGAGCGGACGGTAGACCATCCCCAATTCCTTTATCGAGCGGTCATTCCGGTAAACAAGCGTTCTTGAGGCCGCCCGGGAGCTTTCGATGCTTATGAAGGAGGGCTTCCGGGAAAGCAGCGACCAGAGTTCCCCACCGAGACCGGCAAGGAAAATTGCCGCGCCTGGCAGCGGATAGACCCGTTTCATGGAACTTCCGGGCATTCGCCGTATGGCTTCGAACAGCTCGGCGAAAGTCCGGTTGTGGCCGACAACGATATAGCGCTTACCGGTCGCCCCTTTCTGCCATGCCTCCAGATGCGCCGCTGCAACGTCGCGCACATCGACAAATCCGGTTCCGCCCGACGGACAGAAGGGCAGCCGACCCTTATGGATCAGCCGGAGCACCTCGTTCGACGAACTTACAGAAGCCTTGTTGCCGCTATCGACGCCGATGACTACCCCGGGGTTCACCATCACGGTATCTAGCCCCTCTGCAACCCCGCGGAGCGCCTCAAGTTCGGCAAGGTGTTTCGACTCCATATAACCGTTCCTGCGCTGCCACTCCATGAAAGAGGAGGACTCCGAAGAGGGAGAACCGTCTTCGGTACCGCCTATTGCGGCAATGGAACTGGTCACGACCAGACGACGCACCCGATGCTCGATACAGGCATTGACGACGTTGCGTGTGCCGACTACGTTCACGTCATAGAGCCGGTTCCTGAAATTTCCAGTATAGGCGATGAGCCCTGCGCAATGAAAAACCGTATCGACCCCATCAAAAACCTCGTTTATGGAAGGCGCGTCGAGCAGATCGGCCCGGAAAACCTCGACGGGAAGACCGGAAAGAAACGAACAGTCCGAAGAGTGCCTGGCCAGTATTTTCAGTCTGAACCTGTCGCCGTAGCGTGCAAGCAGTTCCAGCATAACCTGTGAACCGATGTATCCGGTTGCGCCGGTAATAAGAATGGATGTCGTGACCATGCAAGAGAAAACCGTATCTTTCAGCCGTTCCGGAATGAACCTTACGCGTCATCCGGACAGGTTCTCTGAACCGTATTCATGCAACGATATCAAAGAGTAGTCTGTTCATAAAAATACGAATTAAAACTACATTGCGCTTAATTCCAATCATCGCTATCATAAATTTTTCTCCCTATGCCCGAACGCTATCAGGAACCGGAACCGGGATGCCTTGCAGAAAGCATCGAAAGCGGCATTCTTTCCAACGGCCTGCGTGTGATAACCGACCATGTTCCCTGGGTACAGAGCGTCACCCTCGGCATTCATATCGACGCGGGATCTCGCGATGACCCCGCCCGGAAAAGCGGACTGGCGCATTTCATCGAACATGCGCTCTTCAAAGGCACCGGAAACCGCGATTATATCGAAATAGCCTGCGGTATCGAGCGCACTGGCGGATATCTCGATGCTTATACGACAAAAGAGCAGACCTGCATCTACCTCAGATGCCTCGATACCTTTACCGGCCCGTCCCTCGACCTGCTTGCCGATCTGGTATGCAATCCGGTTTTCCCCGAAGAGGAGATTGAAAAAGAAAAAGAGGTTGTGCTCGAAGAAATCAGCAGCGTGAACGATACTCCCGAAGAGCTGGTTTTCGAGGATTTCGACCGCAGCCTCTTCGGCAGACACCCTCTCGGGCGCACGATTCTCGGAACCGAAAACAGTGTAAACGGCTTTACCGGCAGCGATCTTCGGAACTTCATGTCGGATTTTTACCGACCGGAAAAAATGTTCCTCACCGCAACGGGCAATATCAGGCATGACGATTTCATGCGGCTGGCGGAACGCTGCTTTTCGACGCTCCCTGCCGCAGACGATCCGCTCCCCGTACGCAAGCCGTTTCTTCCTGAAGCGTACACACCGTTCAGACGCGCTCCGAAAAAACGGATCCACCAGGCCCAGATCGTGCTCGGCACCCTCATCGCGCGGGATGACGCGTCGTTCCACGCCCTGATGGTGCTCAATACCCTGCTCGGAAACGGCATGAGTTCGATGCTGAACCTCGAACTGCGCGAAAAACTCGCTCTTGTCTACAGCGCCTATTCGACTATTGCGTTCTTCGACGATCTTACCGTCATGAACATCTATGCTGGTACCGACGGCAACAAGGTCGGGAAGACTCTCGATGTTCTCGCTGAGGTGCTCAAAAGACCGGACCTTGCCGTACCGACAGCCGATGAGCTCCGGTCGGCGAAATCGAAACTCCTTGGCTCGCTGCTTATGGGTACCGAAAAAATGACGCGCCGCATGTCGCATCTTGCAACCGATCTCTCCTATTTCGGACGGCATGTGCCGCTTGCCGAAAAAATCGCCGCCATCGAGGGAGTCGGCAGCGAAGATATCGCTGAGGCAGCCTCGCTGCTTTTCGATGAATCGAGGCTTTCGACGCTGGTATACAAACCGTCTCGTTAGCCGATCGCCGGCGCTCCCTGTTTTAAATGCGACGATTATTTTGTATCTTTGGAACTTTTATTTTTGACTATCATACTCATCAACAAACCGAGACAGCCTTGCAAAAGAACATTACGAAAATCAGTGACACCGAACAGCAGCTGGAAATAATACTGGCAGCCGAAGAGTTCGGAACGGAATACGACCAGGAACTTGAAGAGGCAAAAAGAACGGTACAGATCAAGGGATTCAGAAAAGGTCATGTCCCGGCAGGAATGCTCAAAAAGCTGGTCGGTCCGGCAATCGAGGCGTCGATAGCCGAAAAAATGGCATCGAAGCACTTCGCCGCGATCGCCGAGGAGGATGGAATCAAACCGGCAGGCCGTGCGTCCATAGACAGCTTCAACTTCGAAGACGGCCAGCTCAGAATACAGCTCTCATACGAAGTACACCCTGAATTCGAACTGAAAAGCTTCGAAGGCTACAGCTTCAGCCAGCCGCGCTACATTATAACGGACGAGAATGTCCGCAAGGAGATCAACCTGATCCTCAAGGGACATGGAACCCTTGTTTCCGTCGACGAGGCCGCAACAGAAACCGATACCGTCATCGGCGACGTCACGAAAATCGACGAGGCCGGCGAGGCGGAGGAGGGGTCCGGAATGGAAAACCACCATTTCAATCTCGCATACCTTCCCGAAGATAACCCTTTCCGCAAGGCGCTTCTCGGTAAAAAATCCGGCGAGAGCGCCGACGTCGATACGGAGCCCAAAGACGAGGAAACTCCGGTACAGCACTACCGCATCGTCGTCAAGGAGGTGAAACGCCTTGAACTTCCGGAACTTACCGACGACCTGGTAAAGGATATAACCGGGCAGCGATTCGAAAACGCCGATGATTTCACCGCCGATGTCCGCATCCAGCTCGAACAGCACTTCACCATGAAATCGGAAGACGAACTGCTCGAATCGATCTCGGCGAAACTGATCGAAGAAAACCCGGTACCGGCGCCGAAGTCCATGATTGCATCGTTCTCGAACATGCTGGTGGAAAATGCCAAACGTCAGATGGGCGGCAATTTCCCGAAAGGGTTTGACGTCAGGCAGTTCACCCTTGCCATGGCGCCGAATGCCGAAAAGCATGCCCGCTGGCTCCTCATAAGCCAGAAAATCGCCGAGATGAACAGCCTTGCGGTAACTGATGAAGACATCAGGGCTTTCGCAGAAAAAGAAGCCGGGAAAAACCCGTCGATCAGCGTCGAACAGGCATTGAACGCATACATGTCGAGCGAGTTCAGGGACTACGTTTCGGACTCGATCCTCAAGAACAAAGTCTACGACATCATAAAAAGCCAGGTTACCATCACCGAAGAATCCACGCCGATCCCGGAGCACAAAGGCTGAAACCGGCTGACAGAAATCACAACAGAAAAGCAGAGGTCCGTTGCCTCTGCTTTTTTGTTGGCGAGATGGCTGGTTGGCTGGTTGGCGGGATGAGCTTCCAGCCCACCGCTCAAGCTCCCCACTACCCACTCTCCTCCCTCCTCTCTCCTGACTCCTTCTTCACAACCACCGCCATGGCTACGGCAGAGAGGCGGTCGTGGGAAATCGATACCTGCGCGATGCTGACGGTATCCGCCACCATGCCGTGAAGGTGCACCTCGGGCTTTCCCCGGCTGTCGTTGATCACTTCGAAGCTTTTCCAGTGGACCGGTCCCGATATCCCCGTCCCGAGCGCCTTGACCAGCGCTTCTTTCGCTGCAAACCTTCCGGCAATGCCCGGAACGGGGTCTTTTTTTTTCAGACAGTATCCGATTTCCCGGACGGTCATAAATCGTTTCAGAAACGCCTCGCCGTAGCGGCGCCAGGCTCTGCCTATCCGTTCGAGTTCAACGATGTCAACGCCTATTTCCATAAGGCTCAGACAAATGCTATGGTCATGGACAGATCCAGCGCCGTCACGCTGTGCGTGAGTTCGCCGATGGAGATATAGTCAACGCCGGTTTCGGCAATCGCAGCGACATTATGGATGCCAACATTGCCCGATGCCTCAAGCCTGACAGCAGGAGCGCATGATCGGGCATAGGCAACTGCCTGCTGAAGCAGTTCAACGGAAAAATTGTCGAGGAGCACGATATCGGGGCCACAGGGCAACGCTTCGGCAAGTTCGGCAAGCGAACGGACTTCGGTTTCGATCTGCACATCGAGCCCGTTACGCTCCCGGTATGCAACGGCATTGCCGAGGGCATTGGCCACGCCGCCGGAAGCGTCGATATGGTTGTCTTTGATGAGAATCATGTCGAAGAGTCCGAAACGGTGATTTTTGCCCCCCCCTATGCGTACTGCCTCTTTGTCGAAGTAACGCAAGCCGGGAGCCGTTTTCCGGGTATCAAGTATCGCTGCGCCCGTATGGGCGACCCTGCTGACATATGCCGCCGTCCGCGTGGCGATACCCGACATTCTCTGCATGAAATTCAGAACCGTCCTCTCGGCCATGAGCAGCGAAGCGATGTTGCCGGAAACGTCGAGTATGGTCGTTCCCGTTTCCACGGCTTCGCCGTCGCGGCAGGAGAAACCGAGCGTAAGCCCAGGATCGCATGCCCTGAATACCTCTTCCGCAACGCCCGCTCCGGCAAGCGTTCCGGATGCCTTTGCCCTGATCACTGCGTGACCTTGCTGTTCGGGCGAAATCGTTGCAATGGTGGTGATATCGCCGGTATACCGGTCCTCTTCGAGTGCGAGAATTACGGCACGCGACCGGCATCCTGCATAGAAATCGGAGAGCTTGTGTGTCATACTGTCCGGAATGTATCTGTTAGAAAGCATAAGGGTTAATCGGCAGGACATCTCTTACCGCCAATATCGGCGCTTTACCGGCTTATGAACTGCCGGGTTACGCAGAAGAGCCGTTAATGTAAAGGTAACATTTTTCCCTTGAATCCGGATCAGGCACGATCGGGCAATCGATGCATTCTGCAGTGAGAATTTTGACTTTCGCCGCGAGTTGCTCACATTGTATTTTATGACAAAAACAACAACCGATATGACTGTCACAACCCGCTCGTCAGTACGGCTGGTCAACCTCCTTTTTTATGCGCACCACGGCGTACTGAAGGAAGAGCATACTGTCGGAGCGAAGTATGAGGTTGATGCAGAACTGGTATTCGATTTCACCGAAGCCGCACTCCGGGACGATATTTCGAAAACCATCGATTATGGCACGGTTTACCGGAAAATCAAGGCAGTACTGACCCGGAAACGCTGCTTTCTCATCGAAACGGTTGCTTGCGATATCGTACATGAACTGCTTTCGGATTTCCCTGTACTCCAGGAAACAACTATCAGGGTCAGAAAACGTAACCCTCCTCTGAACGGAATTTGCGACTATGCGGAAGCCTGCTTTTCGGCAAAAAGAACCTGATACCGTTCAACGGCACACGGTATACCTCGGCATCGGCTCGAACATCGGCGACCGCCTGACCCATCTGCAGGAAGCCGTCAACCTGCTCGACCTGCTGCCGGATACCTGCGTGACGGATGTTTCGGCCATCTATATGACGGAACCTGTCGGCGTTACCGAACAGGAACGTTTCTATAACGGTGTCGTTAAACTCGACACCGGACTCTCGCCGGATGAACTTCGTTCGCACTGCAAGGCCATTGAAAGAAACCTCGGCAGACCTGAACTTTATATACGCTGGAGTCCGAGGGTGATCGATATCGATATCCTGCTCTTCGGCAGCCTCGTCATGCGAAACAGCGTGCTCGGCATTCCGCACGAGGAACTGACGAAACGGATGTTTGTGCTGATACCCCTGCTCGATATTGCCGATCCCCTGCATCCCGTGCTGCAATGCCCTGTCTCTTCGCTCCTGAAACAATGCCCGGATCGGTCGGTGCCGGTCAGGCTCCGCGAACGGATAGCGATACCACGCTGAATACTGTCGGCTGTCGGCTTGAAGAATGGGACGAATAGGACCTATGGGACGTATGAAAGACCCCGGGAATCAGTTTTCGGAGTTCAATGGCACTATTATCAGTCCTATTCGTCCCATTCCCCGGTGAAACAAAAAAGCGGGCGGCATTTGTGATGCCGCCCGCCTGACGAGGTAACATACAAGCAGCCTTCAGTTCGCGAAGGTTATGTTCAGGTTGCCGGCGGCGAAATCGGCGCCTTCGGTTTTCCTTCCTACCAGTACGTTCGGCAAAATGATGCTCTTTCGGAAGTTGTTGATGTCCACAAGCAGTTCGTCGCCCTTGATATTGACGTTGAGTTTTTTGACCTCGACGTTCGGAAGATGAAGGCTGAGCACATATTTGCCGTTGATTTTTTCAAGCGTCTGGGTTTTATCATAGCTGTAGAGCACTGCCGCCGGGTTCCTGTCGCCGAAAATTTCCTGGCTCAGCATATGCAGCCGATCGGTATTGATCACTTCGGAGGTCTGCTGATGTGCACGGAATATCGGCAGAGGGTAAAAGCAGTTGTCGATCACTCTCAGATACTTCTGCTGGATATCGATGAGGCTCTGCAGGTACTGGTCGGCTGAGCTTTCGGGAAGAATTTTGTTTACCACGGCAGCGTCGAGTTTGTATCCGAAAAGGTTCAGATAGGTCTGCACGCGCAGCGCTTCCTTGATAACCATGTTTTCGGGGTTGAGCACGACGCGGAAGGTGGTGATATTCTTGTCCTGAAGCATCCCGTGAAGTTCTTTCATGTGCTCGTTGACCTCGGGCATAAGCTTGAAGATGTTCTTTTTCGGCATGAACTTCGAAAGCAGCGGCGCAGCGAAACCGATAGCCTTCGAATGCCAGCCTCCGATCTTGTCGGAATACCATCCGTACGATTCGGGCATGCCGAGCAGACGCATGGTTTCGCCTGTCGGGGCGGCATCGACGATAACGACATCGTACTTGCCGGATTTCGCAGCTTTCCAGATGTAACGCAGACTGATCATCTCCTCCATGCCCGGCACAATGGCAAGCTCTTCGGCAACTACTTCGTTAGCGCCGTCATGCATGAGAATCGACGAAAAATAGGAATAGAGCTCGTTCCAGTTTTCCCTGATTTCGGCAAGGACATTCACTTCCATGGCAAAGAGGTTCTTTTCAACCTCTAAGGGAGTCTGGCTTAATTCCCTGCTGAACGCGTCAGCAAGACTGTGAGCCACATCGGTGCTCATAATAAGCACTCGCTCCCCCCGACGGGCAATTGCCGTAGCCGTCGAAGCCGATACGGTGGTTTTTCCAACTCCGCCCTTCCCCAGATAAAGAATAATTCTCATGTTTTTTGCGAAACTATTGAGTAGACTTGACCGTTATTGAACGTTTTGCAGGTGACTCTTCCGATGTTTTCGGATCTGCTGCCGCGCCAGGATCACCGGACTCCGCTGTATGTTTCTTTACAGCAGAATCAGCGAGCCCTGCATGAGCATCCCCGTCGGATTCGATTGTGTTGTATACTTCGGAGCTCCCGGACCCGGATGATACCTCTGAAAGCGCGCCTGCAAGCATCTCTTCCGAAATGGAAAAACCGGAATCGTCGGATGATTCATCCCTGATGGATATCTTTATATTCTGATCACCGGGCGTTTCAGTTTCCTCCGGAACAGCTCCCGATAACGGCTCTTCGCTGCAGGCCATGGAAAGATCTTCCTTCCGCTGCGTCGAAGCATCGCTGTTTCCCACTATCCGGATTTTTTTGCGGCGAACTTCCTGATCGGGTTCCGATACAGGTGAAGGGCAATGTTTATCCCCTTGCGTCTCTCCGGCAGGAACATCCGAAGGCGGCGTGTCCATGGCCATCATATCCCGCACAAGCGCCGATGCCGAACTCTCTTCGGTCTTGATGCTTATTTTTTTGCGCTTGACGACATTGTCCGAATCGTCATCCACTGAAACAGCGCTTTTTCCCCTGCGTTCTTCGGGAAGCGGCAACCCTTCGTCATCAGAATGTCCACCGGTAAACATACCTGACGAGGAAGAACCTGCGTCATCGTCCTTGATGCTGATTTTCTTTCTTCTGATTGTCGAACTGTCGTCATCCTCATCGAAGGACGGCCGTCGCTCCTCCCGGGCCCCTGCATTATCGGTGCGGTTGCGACGATCATTTCTGGATGGCTGTTTTTTATCGCTGCCGAATCCTGTCGTGAGCTTGAGCATTTTGCCGATCGAACCGAGTACGCCGTCATTGCGGACTGCCGTGGTTATGGCGGTCATCACGAAACGCTCTGCCTGCGGGTTTCCTGCGATATTGGCCAGCAGTTCATTCATGGCTGTCAGTACCGTCGCCACATCGCCCGGTACATGCTGCAGATCTTTCATTACCTGTTCCCGTAGTTTGAATGGCGCTTCACCAACCATATCCTTGATAGACGATGCGATTCTCCTGAGCGCGGCAGGATCTGCAGGAAGCATATTTTCAAGGCCTTTCAAGGCATCTGCTGCCGGATTACCCTGCCCTTGCTGACCGGGTGAAGGGCTTTTCTGCCTGCCCTGGGCATGTTCCTGATACTGCCCGGAATCATCCGCAGGCGGATATCCGATAGATGCCTTGTATTGTTCAAGAAGGTCCTGGCCGTAGCCGATCGAACTGTCCTGATGGATCGGCGCCGCTGGCGCCATCGCAATGGAAAACGAGTGGGGAGGACAGACAGTCCTTCCCGCCTGAAGCACTCTTGCCGCTATGGCATCAGGAATTTCCTTCCTGAAGTTGACGCCGAGAGCATCCTCGATAGTCGATTCAACGACGGTATGCAGTCTGGTGATAAGCTCGGCCTCGCGTATTTCGACCATATCGAAAATAACATAGACCGGTTCTTTCTCTTCCCGCCTGATCTTGAGGTTGAGCGTTGCGAAATCGCCGTCCTTGTTCCGACTGTTCACGGAAACAGAGCCAAGGCTGAAACGATCGAGAAAATCCTTGTTCGCGCCTCTTGCCCAGAGGTAGACAGCTTTATCGGTATAGATCAGGTAATCCTGAAAAACGATATTGCCTACGCGCTCCTGATGAGATTCATAGAAAACCCCATCGAAAAAAGCAACAGGATTTTCTCCGGGATTCATGAGATTCTTCTGAAAAAACTCAGTGACATCGTTCAGCTCTGTCTGTCCGGATACATATAAAGAAATTGTGGCCATTACCAGTGTTCTGATCGCGTTAGACGTGTTATCGATTAAACATTAAATCTAATAAAATATGAAAAGAAAGTGAAACTCCTCCGAAAAGTGATTGCAGGCCGGCAATAAACCTTACAGACAAAAATGCGCAGTAAAACAAGCAGGGTTTTTTAACCGATATCGGGTTCTGAAACTCATGCAGACGTTGTCGATAACTGACAGGCAAAAAAAAAGGCAGTGAAAGCATGAGCTATTCACTGCCAGGAATACAGTTTCGAAAGTCGGCTTATTTTGCAAACTTCGACTCGACTCCCTTGGAAGGTACAGCGTAACCAGAAACTTCAGGTGACGAACCACGGAGGCTTCCGCCGCCGCCGCCCATGTTGCCGTAAGCATTCTGGTTGATTCTCATAACACCTTTGCCCAGAGAATCGAACAGCATCCCTACTGTTGCCCAATGTCCTTCAACCATAACCTCAAAAATACGGCCTGAAGCAGCAAGGATATCGGTAAAAACGCCACCACCACTCATAATTCCTCCTTTTGGAATTTAATTATTGGAAATCTACCTGAATTGGAAATAGAAACTTTGCTTCAATTTACAGTAATAAACAGAAAAACACAAACAAAGAATTCACTAATCCTCGAAAGGGAATCCCGTCACCCTATTTTTTCGGTGCGCCTTTCTGGAACGAACCGGCAATGTTCTTCACAGCTTCCGAAGCAGACACTCCTGCATCTCCAACAGCTGTCGCTGCATTGTCTGTTACATTTTCCATCGCGTCAACAGCATTCACATACAGGTCCCCTGCCGCCCTCGACACATCTTTAACCGTAATTGCCACCCTGTCAATTGTCTCACCTACGACTCCGCCAGTACGCCCCAGCATATTCACAACACCTGTAGCATCCAAAATAGAACCGGCTGTATTAAAAACAGTATCAAAAATGTTTCCGACAAGAGTCAACCCGCCAACAACAGCGCCCTGACCTGTCAGCACTAAACTCTCTGCAACAAACGTGAGCCGGTCGGTAAAATCAAGCTCTTTGAATTCCTTACGGAGCTTCTGATAGGATTCTGACATTTTTTTCTCTCCGGTTTAAGCGGGATAGCATTACTGCATATGCCCATTTCATGTTTTTTGGTAACCAATTGCTTTGAGGAAAAGTAATAAAAAAACCTCCACCAAACAAACAGCCTTTTGACTGCCAAATCAGACTTTGTTGAACTCTTTCTGCCGCTGATGCTGACCCTGATGGTTCAGATCGAACGGTATGTGGAGCCATTTGTCCTTGAAAACCGCATCACCCGGTTCGAGGCCGGTAAGGCTGATGGGCAGGGTGATGATCTTTCGCTGGTTGCCGATCTGCACATAAAGTTCATCGCCGGTAACCCAGACGTCGATATCGACGGGGTTGGCGAACATGAGTTTCAGCTGAACCTCGTAAACATCGCCGTTTCTGACAAACTTGATCGGCGGCTCGTTGTACATCAAATCGGCCGGATCGGTTTCGCCGTACATGTCGCGGGCAAACATCTCCAGAGACTTGAGTCCCACGATCTCCTGATCGTACATTTTCAGCTTCTTGACCGGCAGTGGCGAGAATCCCTCCTCGATCTCTCCGAGATATTTCTGCTGAATACCCTTCCACTTCTCAAGGTACCCACTGTTCTCGTTGGTATCGAGCAACCTGTTCACCAGAACCATGTCCACTTTGAAACCATAGAGGTTCAGGTAGGTCAGCGCCCTCATGGTCTCCTTGATCGACATCTTCTCGGCGTTCATGACGAGACGCACGGTCGATTTAACGTTGTCAGTAAGAATTTCCCGAATATCTTCGAGCTCGTCGAACACCTGGTCGACCGATTCGATGGCATCTTCCGGAGGAATAAAGTATGCAATTTTATCGGACATCCTGGACAGCGGCTTGCTGAGCGGACGCATGATATACTTATTAACGTTCTTGACCGCTTTCATACCCCACGAAAGCGTATCGGGAAGAGAAAGCAGTCTGAGGGTTTCACCGGTCGGAGCGGTATCGAGCACAAGCGCGTCGTACAGTCCGGCGGTTTTATAGCGTTTGATGCGCAGGAGAGAGAAAAGCTCTTCCATGCCCGGGAGAATGGTCATCTCGTCGGCCATGACGCCGGAGACGCCCTGGGCCATAAAAATTCTCGTGTAGTATTTCTGAACCGACTGCCAGTTCTGCTTCAGATCGACATAGGGATTGACCTCGATGGCATGCAGGTTCTCCTTGATCTTGGTGGGTTCGGCGCCGAGCGGCAGGTTGAATGAATCCGAAAGGCTGTGAGCCGGATCGGTTGAAAGGACAAGGGTACGATGGCCCAACTCTGATAAACGGACAGCAGTTGCTGCCGACACGCTGGTTTTGCCTACTCCGCCTTTACCTGTAAATGTTAAGATACGCATGAACCGGACATTGGTTTTGTGAATACGATCGAAAGACAAAAAATATAACTCTCTCTGGACTCTGCAAAAGATCTAACATACACACTTCCGGCCACGTTAAAAAATTAAACCGCCATTTTGTTTCCGCAGGACCCACTACCCACTACCCACTACCCATTACCCACTACCCACTACCCACTACCCACTACCCACTACCCACTACCCATTACCCATTACCCACTACCCACTACCCATTTGCATAATCGGTTTCATGTTGCGTTATTAAGATTCTGAACAGTTTTTTCACCCGGCTCTTATATTCCGCTCCGAAAGACATGATGCAAGAAACCGTTACGATCGCAGATGTGAACGCTGCTATCACCGCTTCACGAAAAATCAGCAGGGACGTTTCCGTCATAACGTTCGAGTGCCCCGAAATAGCGCTGGCCGCCCGTCCGGGCAATTTCGTCAACATCAAGGTCAACGCCTCTACGCAACCGCTCCTGCGTCGCCCGTTTTCAATCCATGATGTACGAGGAACCTCCATCGACATCATGGCAAAAACCATAGGAATCGGCACGACAATCCTTGCCGATTCCCCGTGCAGCGCGGCAATGCAGGTGCTGGGACCGCTCGGCAACAGTTTCGATTGCAGCGACCCGTCGCTGGAAACAGCCTTGCTGGTCTCGGGCGGCATTGGTGCCGCGCCGATGCTTTTTCTCGAGAAAAAACTGACAGGAATGGGAACCGCCTGTATAAACTACCTTGGCGGAAGAACATCGGAAGATCTGTTGCAGGAAAACCTCTCGAACTGTCGAATCGCTACCGACGACGGATCGGCGGGGTTCAGGGGAACGGTGGTGGATCTGCTGGCTAACGATATAACGACACTGAAATCGAAAGGAAATCTTAAAGTGTTTGCCTGCGGACCGAACCCGATGCTCAAAGCCGTAGCGGTTTTCTGCAGAACGCACGCCATACCCTGCGAGCTTTCGCTGGAATCGGTCATGGGCTGCGGCATAGGAATCTGTTACGGTTGTTCAGTCGAAGTCAGAACGCCTGATGGCGGCATCGGTACGATTCTTCTGTGTCGCGAAGGGCCGGTCATTGACGGAGAACGACTTGTTTTGTAACTTGTCTGACGCAATACTGATTTCATCAGGAATGACGGCAGTCCGGTTCCGTAGATAAATTATTTTAATCAGCAGCCTGGATTTATTATGGCAAAAGGTCTTAACAAAGTAATGCTCATCGGCCACCTCGGCAACGATCCGGAACTGAGAACGACGGCATCCGGACAATCGGTAGGAAATTTCACCGTGGCGACCAGCGAGAGCTTCAAGGATGCTTCCGGAAACTGGCAGGACAGAACCGAGTGGCACCGCATCGTCGTCTGGGGTAAACTCGCCGAAATCTGCAGCCAGTACCTGAAAAAGGGACGTCAGGTATACATTGAAGGGCGCCTGCAGACCCGCAGCTGGGACGACAGCAAAAGCGGCGAAAAAAAATATGCGACCGAAATCGTCTGCACCGACATGCAGATGCTCGGTTCAGCAAAGGAGCAGGGCGGAGGATATGGCGAAACGGGTACCTCGTACGAGCGTCCGCAGCCGCAATACAACCAGATGTCGCGCGAGACCCGTCAAAGCTCTTCCGATGCTTCTTCGCAGCCCTCAGGGCCGGCGATGGAACACGACAAGGACGACCTGCCTTTCTGAAACTTCGTGGCGCATTGCATGGCCGACGGCAACCCCCCCCCTTACGGGGGAATCCGTCTGCGTCGGCCATGCCGCACATGAGCGTACAGTGATATCATGGAAGCCCTGAAGAAAAAAATCCGGTCGGGCAAAATAGATCCGGTCTACTTTTTTACCGGCCCGGAAAGCTATATCAAGGAAGAGCTTGCCGGATTGATCAAGGCGGCTCTTTTTCCGTCGCCGGAAGAAGCCGCATTCAATACTTCGGTGGCGTACGGTCAGGACATGACGCTCGAAGAACTCGCGTCGAAAGCATCGGAGTACCCCATGTTCACCCCGAAAAAACTGCTTGTGGTCCGACAGTTCGATAAAATCAAACGAACCGGATCGAAAGAACAGCAGAAGCATCAGGAGGTACGGTTCGTCTCGTACCTGGCTGACCCGGCGGATTTTACGGTACTTATCCTCGATACCGACAGCGCGGACAAAAAAGAGCTCGACAAATCACCGTTCAGCGAGCTGAAAAAATTCAGGACGGATTTTCCCGCAATCCGCAGCGTCGATGCATTCGCAACAGAAAGAGCCCGTGCCGCCGGCTGGGATTTCGAACCCGAAGCCCTGAAACTCTTTTCCGCCTACGTAGAGCCCTCTTCGCGGGAAATCGCCCATGAAATCGACAAAATCATCCTGTACGCATCGTCGAAACATGCGGGTAATACCATTGCCTCGACAGATATTTTCGAGTGCGTCGGCATATCCAAAACATACAACGTCTTCGAGCTTGAAAAAGCGCTTGCCGAACGGAACCTCAGGCTTTCAAGCGGTATTTCCCTCATGATCATGGAGCACGAAGGAGCAAAGGATGGACTCGGAGGCATCGTGCGCTACATGACGACGTTTTTCATGCGCATCTGGAAGCTCTCCGTACCTGCCGTCCAGCAGCTCCCGCAAGCAGACATCGCGCGAATTCTCGGCATGTACGGAAAACAGGAATTCTTCGTACGCAACTACCTCGGCTACACGAAAAAATTTACCGTCAGAGAAACGGAAGCGGCAATCATTGCGCTCAGGGAAACCGATGCCGCTCTCAAAGGACTTCTGCCATACTCCGACGAACGCCACCTGCTCCTCTGCCTGATGCAGAAAATTCTCGGAAAAGCCTGAAGACTTTCACCCAAGGGACAAACGGGCATGGGACTTCGATGCATGGGACTTATGGGACAAATGAGACCTACAGGACATAAGAAACTCCTCCCTCCACTACCCATTACCCATTACCCACTACCCACTACCCACTACCCACTACCCACTACCCACTACCCATTACCCATTACCCACTACCCACTACCCACTACCCACTACCCACTACCCACTACCCACTCTCCTCCCTCACATCCACCTTTTTTCCCGGTACCATTCCACTGTTTTCGAAACGCCCTCTTCAAGCGTAGTGCCGGCTATGAATCCAAGTTCCGCAGCGGCTTTTTCGGGCGAGCAGACCCAGTAGTCCTGCACGAGTTCGTTCGCCTTGTCGCGGTTGATAAGCGGGGGCTTGCCGGAAAGCGCGCCGAGAAGTCCTCCCGCGACGCCGATAAGCCGGACAAGCGGCTGCGGAAGCCTGATACGATGCAGCCTGCCGAAACCCAGCGCCGGACGGGCGGCGGCGATGACATCCTCCCACGACCACGACTGCGCGGATGTGATATAGTAGGTGCTTCCTGTCGCTCTGTCCGAACGTGCCGCGGCCATGATGCCCTGCACGAGATCATCGACATAGATCATGCTGAAGCGCTGCCTCTCCGGCCGGCCGGCCGATACAAGAACCCCTCTTGCGAGCATCTGAAAGACCTGCAGCACGTCGCGATCCCCCGGACCATAAACCGCAGGAGGACGTACGATGGTGATCGGAACGCTCTTTGCCGCTTCCAGGCACAGCTTCTCCCCCCGCAGCTTGCTGCGCCCATAAGCGCTGACCGGACGCGGCTCGTCGGACTCCCGCACGCCATGCGTCCCTTCCTCCGCAGGACCGGCCGCGGCAAGCGACGAAACGAGCACGAACCGCTTCAGGCCGGGATTGTGCCCCCTGACGGCGGCAAGCAGATTGCGAACCGGTTCTACGTTCCCCGCATCGAAAGCGGCTTCGTCGGCAGCTTTGGTAACACCGGCAAGATGCACGATCCGGTCGACGCCCGAAACAGCCTGCCGGAGAGCCTCGGGATCGTCGAACCTGCCTCTCACCGCTGAAATGTTCTCATCAGGCAGGCTCCCCGCACTCTCGGGGCGAAGGAATACCCGCACCCTGGCGCCCTCCGTTTCAAGATGCTTCAGCAACCTTGCGCCGATAAACCCCGTTGACCCCGTAATCAGTATCGTTTCAACCATATCCCGTATTTATCCGTTATATACCGTCACCCTGCCGCCGGTGTTAAAAAAACGAAACCGCGTTTTACCGAAAATTTAAAAATTTTAATACATTTCGGTTCGGGATAAACCCCCGACACTGAAACCCGGTCAACGAGAAGAATAACAAAAAGAGACGACCGTAAAAACGAGAAATTCCAGCTTGATCCCCCGCTACAGCTGAAGTAAATTTTGCATGACTGTGGAGAAACCTAAAGACCTTTTCAAGAAATGTTTTGACTTCACCCTTGCAGACGAAGTGAAGGCGCAGGGAATATATCCTTTTTTTCATCCCATCGACGAAACTGAAGGGCCTGTAGTCTCTTTTGCCGGTCGAAAGCTCGTTATGGCCGGCTCAAACAACTATCTCGGGCTTACTGCCGACCCGCGTGTAAAGCAGGCATCGATAAACGCCATCAACAAATACGGTACCAGCTGCTCCGGCTCGCGTTATATGACCGGAACGGTCAACCTGCATATCGAACTCGAAGACAGGCTTGCAGACTATTTCGAAAAGGAACGCTGCCTCCTCTTCAGCACCGGCTACCAGACCGGACAGGGCATCATCCCTACCCTTGTGCAGAGGGGCGAGTACATCGTATCCGACCGCGACAACCATGCAAGCCTCGTAGCCGCTTCGATCATGGCCATAGGCGGCGGAGCCAACCAGGTTCGATACAACCACAATAACATGGAAGACCTGGAGCGCGTGCTTCAGAAAATTCCTGAAAACGCAGGCAGGCTGATTGTTTCGGACGGCGTTTTTTCGGTTTCCGGCGAGATCGTCGATCTGCCGAAGCTTGTGGAACTGGCAAGGAAATACAATGCCCGAATCGTCATCGACGACGCCCATGCCGTCGGCGTTATCGGCAAGGGCGGACGAGGAACCCCTTCAGAGTTCGACCTGGTAAACGAGGTTGACCTCATCATGGGCACCTTCTCGAAAACCTTCGGTTCGCTCGGCGGCTACGTCGTCGGCGACCGCTCGGTCATCAACTACATCAAGCACAACGCATCATCACTCATTTTCAGCGCTTCACCCACTCCGGCAAGCGTTGCCGCGGTGCTTGCCACTCTCGATATCCTGCGCACCGAACCGGGCCTCATGGAAAGACTCATCGCCAATACCGACTACGTCCGACAGGGCCTGCTCAAGGCAGGATTCACCCTCATGCCGTCGCGTACAGCAATCGTCACCGTGCTTATCAGCGACCAGATGAAAACACTTGTATTCTGGAAAAAGCTGTTCGATGCCGGCGTCTATGTGAATGCCTTCATCCGTCCCGGCGTCATGCCCGGCCACGAAGCGCTCCGCACGAGCTTCATGGCCACTCACGAAACAGAGCATCTCGACAAGGTCGTCACCGAATTCTGCACCATCGGAAGGGAACTCGGCGTTATCTGACCGACGCACGGAAACACATATCTGCGCAATCCCCGGCAATAACCGGGGATTTGCGTTTTACGCCCTCCCCCGTCCCGTTTATTCAAAGCCGCCGATAACTCTCATACCGTAATAGTTGCGCTTTTCTTTTTTTTTTTGATAGATTTACGGTATGCGTGAAAACCAGATGAATGATTGCTTATTTCTATTGGCCGGATTGCTGTACGTGCTTGTCGATGCCTTAAAGACGGAAATTCTGACCATGTTCTTTAGCAGTACCTAACATTGCAACCACACAACACAAAACCATGAAAACAAAACAAGCGCAAGTGATCCCCCTTGTCCGTTTTGTGCTTTCAGCATTCTGCCTGCTGGCCCTTCTGGTGCCGACTCCGTCATTCGCAGCGGATACAGGCAGCGTGAAAGGCAAAATCACAGACAAAGCTGACGGAGAGGGCGTTTACGGTGCATCCGTAACCGTTGCCGGCACCACCATCGGTACCGCTACCGACATGAACGGCAACTACACGCTCAAGGGCGTTCCCGCAAAACAGCAGAAAATTGCCGTCTCCATCGTCGGCTACGCGTCTGCAAGCCAGGTCGTCAACGTCGGCGCCGGCCAGACCGCCGTCGTGAACCTATCGCTCGGCCAGACCACCATCATGGCCTCCGAAGTGGTAGTCGGCGCAGCGCTCTACAAGCAGGACAGGCTCGATGTACCGACAACGACCAACGTTGTTTCGGCAGAAAAGATCAAGCAGGAACCCAGCCCCACCCTCGATCAGGTCGTTGAGGATGTTCCCGGTGTCGTTGTCACCCGTGCAGGCGGTCAGGCAACATCAACCCTGCAGATTCGCGGATCCAATACTTTCCAGGGAGGCGGTATCGGTACTCGCGTACAAGGTCTCTATGACGGATTCCCGCTCAACAGCCCTGAAAGCGGCGAAATTGTCTGGTCATCAGTCAACATGAATGCCGCCGACAAGGTCGAGGTTATGAAAGGCGCAGCTGCCACTCTTTACGGATCGGGAGCTATGGGTGGCGTTGTGAACGTTTTCGGTCACCTTCCGGACAAATTCGAGGTAAAGGCCGGCGCCAGTGTAGGTTTCTACGATGCACCTCCTTCAAGCGACCAGAGCTTCTATCGTGACGGCTATACTCCCTGGCTCTGGAACAGTTATGTCGGTATCGGAGATAAAACAGGCAAACTGAACTACAGCCTGCTCTACTCCCATTCCGAAGATGACGGTTACCGCCAGAATGCCCAAACCCTCCTGAATGACGTGAAGCTGAAAGCTCGTTATGATATCGACGCCAAGCAGTACCTGCAATTAAGTGCGTTTTACAATGAGTCAAGCGGTGGCTACGCTTACCAGATGCCATACAATACTGATTTCACAATGACTATGTTCGGTCCTGTTATTACCTTTACCCCGATCCGGGACAGGGCCTACGATGTTTATAGAACATATTCCAGTGGCACCGGATTTGTTCCTGCAGTTTGGGACCCACTTTATGACGTCTATACCGACGACATCATTAAGCGCAAAAACGCGCTGGTGGGCCTGAACTACGTGAACATGCTGAGCGACAACATGACACTCGACGCCCGGCTGTATTACACCCACAACGACTCCCGAATCGAGTATAACAGAACCGATGCCAACCAGAAATATCCTATAGGTGGTGGAGCATTAGGCCCTATGTTTGAAGACCCTGCGTATCCAAGCATCAAGATACCTGGTCAGTTCAATGAAACCTATTCGAACCGTTACGGCACAGGGGTGAAGCTTGACTGGCGTGCTTCGGACAACCATCGCCTGCTGTTCGGTGCTGAAGGTAATATCATCGATATCTCCACAACACAGGTAGCCGCAGAATACCCGGAAACCAACACGTTCAACGATGTACAGGAAAAGAATGTGGCGTTCTTCGTGCAGGATGAGTGGAAAGTCACCGACAAACTGACGGCCTTGATGTCAGCACGTTACGACTGGAGCGGCATCGATGCTACTGAAACAGAAGATAAAGATGGAAACTGGACTCCCCTTGAAAACAATTCAGTCGATGCTATCAGCCCGCGTATCGCCCTGAACTACAAGGCTGCAGACGACCTCTCTTTCCGCGCATCATGGGGAATGAGTTTCCGCGCTCCGACGCTTTATGAGCGTTTCGTGCGTGAAGGTGGTATATTCATTGGAACACCGAACCCCAACCTCGACAAGGAAACCATGACCGCCTACGAGATTGGAATATACAAACAGTTCGGCGAAAAGGTCTCGCTTGATGTTGCGGCGTTCATAAACGACTACGATGACCTGATTCAGTCGATTATCAACACTAGTGACAATACATTTGAGTACAGAAACATTACCAAAGCCCGCATCTGGGGTATCGAAACCAGCCTTAATATCAGACCAAACCCCAACTGGAACGTCAATCTGGCATATACCTACATGAATGCGAAGAACCGTTCTTACGTCAAGGGTGAAGATGTTACGCTTGACAAGAACCCTGATCCTGAATGGCTGCCCTATCGTCCTGAACACACAGCTTCAGCAAGCGTGACATGGAAGCCCAACGACAAACTTGCGCTTAACCTGAATGGACGCTATGTCGGTGAGTACAAAGCAGTCAGTGTGTACACCAACCCTGAGGGTGAATACTATCCAGGTGATTTCATCGTATTCAATGCAGGAGCGAAGTACAAAATCACTGACAACATTGGAGCATCGTTCATCTGCAACAACATCGGCAACGTGCAGTATGAAGAGGCCGAATGGTTCCGCGCTCCGGGCAGAAGCTTCGTGCTTGGCGTCGACCTGACCTACTGAGCCGAAACGGCACAGCGCTCCGGCGCAGTTCTTTCGCAGGCCCCTCATACGAGGGGCCTTTTTTTTATGTGATTTTCGTGTTGAACCAGGCGCTGCCGGGGGCTTGGGGGAATGGGACAGATGGGACGAATGAGACTTATGTGACCTATGAAGTAGAACTATTGACCGCCAGAAACAACTTGCTGAGCACTTTCATACGTCCCATCTGTCCTATTCTTCACTCTCCCGCACAACACCTGGCACGTAACGCCCATTACCCATTACCCATTACCCATTACCCATTACCCATTACCCTCCCTCCTGATTCAATTGCCGTTAGCATTCGTCGAATCATTTTCTTACATTTCTCAATCCTGGAAAACCACAATCACAGCACATCTTTGTTATCCTTATGCACGATAAAATCAGAATTGCCGCTA
>Ga0194125_10003434_pt1 | contig 25557 bp, 23 predicted proteins | sample TA2KigC250mmetaG_FD_148626 | JGI IMG/M metagenome (GOLD analysis project Ga0194125, IMG submission 148626) | Freshwater microbial communities from Lake Tanganyika, Tanzania - TA2015034 Kigoma Deep Cast 250m | ecosystem: Environmental > Aquatic > Freshwater > Lake | place: Tanzania: Lake... | reverse complement strand
CGGCATCGCCGCCTTCTACACCTTCGACGCGCTCGGCAACGTCAGCGAACTGACCGGCGCGGCGGGCGTCATCCGCAACGCCTACGCCTACCGCCCCTTCGGCGAAACCCTGCGCCACATCGCCCCCGTACCGAACCCGTTCGAGTTTGTCGGCCAGTGGGGCGTGCGGACTCAGGATGATGGGCTGAGCTTTATGCGCGCGAGGTCTTACCATCCGGTGATTGGGCGGTTCACGGCGATGGATCCGATTGGGTTGCGCGGTGGGGATGTGAATCTCTATCGGTACGTTCGCAACGTTCCAGTCGAATACGCCGATCCTATGGGTCTGTGGTGGATTGGGAAATCGAAACCCGGCGAAGTATTGCACTGGCATATCTTCTACGGTCCCGAAGGGGAATCCCATGGCGACATTGGATTTGGACCCGTTCATTCACATGAACCTCATCGAGGAGGTTGGCGCGGTGTCCCGTATACGGGAGAAGATCCGTCGAAATACGATCTGTGGCGTGGAAAGAAAGGTGAAGATGATGACCTAATGAGAAGATCTGTCGATGAAACGCCAATGCCAGAATGGTGGATTCCTGGAGTGCAGGACTGTGGATCATGGGTCAACGACGTACTCAGACGATATGAATTCCTCAAGAAGCAGCAAGAGGCAGCAACGGAACGTGACGCTGGAGAAACCCCCATTACCATCGCTCGCGACCCCAATGAGAAGACCGGTCCGGCGGGTTACGGCGAGGCGAACTACGTGGCGGCGGGGCAGTCGCTGGCGTACCGGGTGGACTTCGAGAACCTCGAATCGGCCACCGCGCCGGCCCAGGTGGTGACGGTGTCCGATCCGTTGAGCGCCTCGTTCGACTGGGCGACCTTCGCGCTGACCGAGATCGGCTTCGGCGACGAGCTGATCGTGGTGCCGGAGGAGAAGCGCCAGTACTTCGAGACCATCGTGCCCTACAGCTTCAACGGCGTGGATTTCGAGGTCCACATCGAAGCCGGCATCCATCCCGCCACCGGCGAGGCCTTCGCGTACTTCTACACCATCGACCCCGAGACCGGTCTGCCGCCTGCGGTGGACATCGGCTTCCTGCCGCCTGAAGACGGCACCCGCCGCGGCATGGGGCATATCTCCTACGTCATCCGCGCCAAGCCCGGGCTCCCCAGCGGCACGGCCATCCGCAACATCGCCACCATCCAGTTCGACTTCGGCCTCAAGATCGACACCAACCAGCGCGATCCGCTCGACCCGTCGCAAGGCACCGATCCCGACGCCGAAGCGCTCATCACCCTCGACGCCTACCCGCCCACCAGCGCGGTCATCGCCCTGCCGGCAACGACACCGACCGCCGACTTCGCCGTCGCCTGGTCCGGTGAGGACGACCTCAACGGCTCCGGGATCGCCACCTACGACATCTACGTCCGCGCCAACGGCGGCAACTGGCAGCACTGGACCAACAGCCCCGCTACGGCGGCAACCTACAGCGGCGCCAACGGCGTCACCTACGCCTTCTACAGCGTAGCGACCGACAACGTCGGCCTCCGCGAAGACAAAGCGCCCGCTGTCGAGGCGCAGACGACGCTCAGCCTCGCGGGCGGCGTGGCCATCTCCGTCCACGCCGACCCGCCGCAAGGCGGGACGGTCGTGGGCGGCGGTACGTACGGGTTCGGCGACACCGTCACCGTGACGGCGCAACCCTGGACCGCCGACGGCTTCCTCTTCGTCTCCTGGACCGAAAACGGTGACGTGGTGTCCACGACGGCAGCCTACACCTTCACGGCCGAAGCGAATCGCGCCCTCACGGCGCTCTTCGCCCTGGTCGAGGACGTATCCGCCGACATGCAGATGCAGGACACCGGCTGGACCCTCGACCGCAACACCGGCGCGTTGATGGCCGACTTCCGGTTGCGCTACCTGCCCCTCCCGAACAAGCCGCGTCTCTACGCGCCCTTCTGGATGGTGCTGCCCAACAACGTCAACTGGAAGCTGCGCGACGTGCATGGCACCACCCATGACGGACGCCCCTACACCGACGTCACCGCCCAGGTTCTGGCCCGACTTCAGGCGCTCTATGGCCGCAATTGGATGCAACCCGGCGACGAGGTGACCGTGACGGTGGCCATCTTCAGCCGCGACCGGTCCATCCCGCCCATTGACGGCTTCTATGCCCTCTGGGCCGACCCGCCGGTGCGCCCGGAACGCGTTCATCCGCTCGATGTCAACGCTGACGGACGGATTGACGACTACGAGGTGCTCCGCTCCGTGGATGAATGGAAAGCCAACCGCCTCGGCGACTTCGACCTGCTCGAAGCCATCGAACTCTGGCGCGCCAGCGGCTACCGATGGAACGCCACCCTAAACCGTTTCGTAACCGAATAACCCTATGAAGTACGGCGGCTTGACGCCGCCTTGGAATACATGCGTTTACGGATGCCATATCGGGCGACTCTGATTGTCGCCATTCTTCTTGCGGGCGCAGTGGGCGCATGGCTCCGGTTTCGCGCCGGCTCCGAGGTCGTGGAGAGGCCGCAAACGACCTCTGGACGGCCGGCGCGACGCGGCCGCATGCCGGATGAGACGCCTGTCGCCCCGCCGCCGGATGCGGTTACGGTTGGCCGACCTTCGCAACGGATCTCGTATTCCGATGCGCCATCCGCCTCATCCGACACGTTAGCAACGCGCCCGTCGGCACCGCCGTCGGAGACCCATCCGGCGAACGACGCCCCCTGGTCCAAACGTCAGCGTCAAGAGGCGGGCCTTGCGCGAGCGCGTCTGTCCTCAGGCGTCGGTCGCCAGGAACCGAGTTCCGACCGGCTTGCATCCCGTTCCCCGGACGCGCCGGCGACTTCGCGGCCCGCCTCCGGTCCCGTTTCGGGCGGATCATCGCGGTCGACCCCGACGCCGCAACCCGACATGCTTGTCGCACCATACCCGCCTCAAGCCACGGAACCCGCTGACGCCCCCCCCGCCGCATCGGCGCACGCCGACGAGACGCCGACTCCGGGCGCTCCGACCATTCTTGAGTTTACCCCGCCCGCCGATGCACCACGCGCCGATGCGCCTCAGTATGCCCGGATGCCGGTGTCCACCGGCGCCGATTCCCCCCCTGCGTCGGAACCCGATACCGTGCGCCGCCCCTTGAATGTCGTACAGATCGCCAGACAGTGGCGCGATGACGTCCTGCAGGTCAGTTTTGCCTTGCTGCTCGATGCCGAATCCCCGGAACCCCGCCCCAACGGCGTCATTATCAGCCAGGAGATTCCGGATGGATGGGAGGTTGTCGAAGCCAAACCCGCCGTTCAGTCCGTGGACGAACGCAACCGCATCGTCAAATGGCTCTTCGTGGATCAGGCCGTTACGAACAACTCCGTCTACACGCTTTCCATGCGCGTGCCGGGCCGAGACGAAGGCGACTGGAACGTTGCGCAGGCCTGGTATTCCTACCGCCGCCCCGACGGCCGCTTCATGGAAGCCGCGGCAATCCCATATCGGGACAATGACGCTCAGCCATGACATCCATAGCGCAACACGCCAAGGACTTCTTTCGTCACATCGCTTGCGGAGCTGCCTGTCTTTCCCTCCTTTCATCTGCCCCGGCCGGCGACGTTTTCCCGTCGAGAAGCCTTCCCGCGCACGGCGTCTCATCCGCGGCAGCCTACACCACACAAGTCGCAATCGCGTTGTCAACTCCGGCGCCGAGCGCCTGTATCCTGGAGGAAGTCCTGCCGGCCGGATGGACGATTGTCCAGGCGACCTGGAATGCGACGCCTTTCATGCCGACCACGACTGGCACAACCAGCAAATGGCTGTTCGGCATCAGCCCAGTCGTGGAGACCGGAACCCTGAGGTATGTCACTCTGCCCACGAACGTATTCGAACGCACCTACTCCATCGCGGGCGCTGCCAGATATCTCCAAGGCACAACCAATGTCGTCCAACCCGTGACGGGTATAGCTCTTGTGAATGCGTCCGATGCCGACAGCGACGGCATCCCCGACGACTGGGAGTCGCTTTATTTCGGCGGTCCGACGAATGCTTTGGCCGCCAAAGACTACGACGGCGACACTATGACGGCTTTGCAGGAATACCTGGCCGACACGGACCCGACCAACAACGAGTCACGCTTGGCGATCAGGGGAATCTGCACGACCGGCGATCAGGTCTGGATCGCCTGGCAGGGCGGGGCCGCGGCGACCCAGCATCTTGAACGCGGCGACGCGCTGTCCACCGGAGCTGCGTGGAAAGTCGTTCACACCGTGCACCCGCGCACAGCGTTGTCGAACGCCTTCACGGAATCTGTCGGAACCAACACCACCGCCTTCTACAGGATCAGGGCGACCAGGTAACCCTCAAAGCCCCTTCGCATAACGCACGCTACAACAATTCACGGTACTCGGGAATCTCCCCCAGGCGCTTGACCATTTCCTTCACTTCCTCGGCGCGGTCTTTGCGGCAGATCAGCGTCGCCCCGGGCGCCTGCACCACGACCAGATCCTTGACCCCGATCAGGGCGGTGAGCCGCTCCTTCGAGACCACCACGTTGCCGGAGGAGTCCAGCGCTTCGCACTTGCCCGTCACGACGTTGCCGTCGGCGTCGCGGTCGAGATGGTTCTGCAGCGCCGGCCAGGATCCGACGTCGTCCCAGCCGAACGCGCCGCGCGCCATGACCATGCGGTCGGTCTTCTCCATGATGGCGTAGTCCACGGAGATCCGCTCCAGCTTTCCGTATTCCGCTTCAAGCACGCGGTCGAAGTCCGGCGTGCCGATCGCGGGCGTCACGGCGTCAACCATGCGCGCCAGCGGCGGACGGTGCTTTTTCAGTTCCTCCAGGAACAGGCCGCACGACCATACGAACATCCCCGAGTTCCAGCAGTAGCTGCCCGCCGCGAGGTATTTCCCGGCCGTGGCGCGGTCCGGTTTCTCGACGAACCGCTTCGCCCTGAAAAAAGGCACGTTCCCGGGCGCCGCGACGCGCTCGCCCGCCTCGATGTACCCGAACCCCGTGCTCGGGTACGCGGGCTCGACGCCGATCGTCACGAGCCTGTCGCCCGCCCCCGCCACACCGATCGCCGCCGCGAGAATCTCGCGGAACCGGGGCGCGTCCTTGATGATGTGGTCGGCCGTGAGGATGCACACGATGCCCTCGGGATCGCGCTTGCGCACCAGGGCCGTGCCCAGCGCGCAGGCCGCGGCCGTGTCCCGGCCGAACGGCTCGCCCACGATGTTCGTGCGCGGCAGAGCCGGAGCGGCCGCCGCGGCCGCCGCGGCAAGGTCGGCGCCGGTCACGACGATTACGCGCTCCGGCGGAACCAGGCCGGCCATGCGTTCCGCCGACATGGCCATCAGCGGCTCGTCGCCCACCAGGCACAACATCTGCTTCGGCCGCTTCGAAGTGCTCAGCGGCCAGAAACGTTCGCCCCTGCCGCCGGCCATGATCACCGCATAGGCGCGGTCAAGCGCATTCCTCGTTCCGGCCATCGTATTGCTCCTCGCGTTGCTCCGGGGAGGGGAACCCACCCCGCCACGGTGTCACCCCTCACTCCTCCCATTCAGCTCAAATATTCTCCCCAACCCCCGCAGCGTCAAATCGGGATCGAACTCAAACGGCAGATCAAGTCCGTCCAGAGCCAGGCGCGCGTATCCGCCGGTGGCGCACAGCCGCGCGCCGGTCATGGCCGGGTGACGCAGCAGGTGCGCCGTGATCTCGCGCACCAGCCCGCGATATCCCGTCCTGGCGCCGATCCGCATGGCTTCCGTCGTGCTGCGCCCCAGCGCGGCGACCCTGCCCGTCAGCCTGACGCGCGGCAACAAGGCCGTTTTTTCGAACAGGTATTCGCTCATCAACGGCAGACCCGGGGCGATCACGCCGCCGATGAAAGCCCCGTCGCGGTTTATCGCGTCGAAGGTCGTAGCCGTGCCGAAATCGGCAACGATCGCCGGCGCGCCGAGGATGTCGGCCGCGGCGCAGGCGTTCGCCAGGCGGTCCGCGCCGATACGCCCCGGCCGCGGATACGAGATGCGGATTCCCAGCCTGAGCTTGTGGCTAACGACCAGGGGCGCAACGCCCAGGGCGCGGCGCAGGCTCTCGACCCACACCCGGTTGCGGTCCGGCACGACCGAGCACAGCACTGCGCCCTCGATCCGCCGGCGCGACACGCACCGCTCCACCGCGCGGCGCACCGTCGCCCGGTCGGCGACCGCCGTTGGTATCCGGGCCCGGCCGCGAACGCCGCCTCTGCTCCAGACAGCCATGGCCGTGCTGGTGTTGCCAATGTCAATGACCAGACAAGCCATCACATCCTCTCCGGATCTGAAATCTGAAACCTACTCTATTTCCAGCGACAAATCCGCCGCCGGCGCCGAGTGCGTCAGGCAGCCCAGGGAAATGGCGTTCACGCCGGTCTTCGCCGTCTCCTCCACGTTCTCCAGCGTGATACCCCCCGACGCCTCGATACGGCACCGTCCGCCCGCGATCTCGACGCAGCGCCGCATGCGGTCCGGCGCCATGTTGTCCAGCAATACCCAGTCCGGCTCGCCTTCCAGCGCGTCGCGCAGATCCTCCTCGCTCTCGACTTCGATTTCCACTTTCAGCCCGGGGAATTTGCCGCGCGCGCGCCGCACGGCCTCGGCCAGGGACGGCGCGGAACCTCCGTCCCTCTCCTGCCGCCACAGACGACGATGATTGTCCTTGATCAGGATGCGGTCGTAGAGGCCGAAGCGGTGATTCGCTCCGCCGCCGCACAGCACCGCGTACTTCTCCAGCGCACGCAGTCCGGGCGCGGTCTTGCGCGTGTCCAGCACCGTTACGCCGTGCGCGCCGGCGCGGTCCACGAACCGCCGCGTAAGCGTCGCGATGCCGCTCAGACGCTGCAGGAAATTCAGGGCCGTACGCTCGGCCGCCAGGATCGCCCGCGCCCGACCCGTCACGCGCGCCACCGTCGCGCCCGGATCGGCAAGGCGGCCGTCGGGAACGAAGGTCTCGAACCGCGCCCGCGCGTCCAGCGCCGCGAAAACGGCCGCCGCCACGGGCAGCCCGGCCACCACGCAGCCGGTGCGGGCGACAATCGCGGCGCCGCACTCCGCGGTCTCCGGAACGAGCGCCGCCGACGTGACGTCGCCCGCCGCGCCCAGGTCCTCGGCCAGCGCACGGCGGACGAGATCAAGGACCCCGGCGTCGGAGGCGATCTGAGGCAAATCCATAGTCTTCTCCGGCTTGCCGGCGGGGCGGGACGCCCCGCCCTACCAGGTGGACGCCCGGGTAGAAGGGCGCGGCATCCTTGCCGCGCCTCTCCGTTTCTCATCCGCCCATTTGCCACCGGCACGGGAACCAGCAGCAGCCGTCGGCGCGCATGTCGCTTTCCACGGACAACACGAACGCGTTGTCCAGCCGGTGATAACTCGTCGTGTGATCCGCGGAGTGGGCGGACACCGAGAAAAGGTACGATCCGGCGGCCAGGGCCAGGCCGTCGATCCGCACGGTCACGCGGCCCTCGCCCTCGACGCGCGGAATATCGAAACCGGCCATCTGCGTGTTGCTGGCGAAGAGGACGCGCCCCTCCATGTCGGCGATGCCGAAACCGAAAACCGGCTCCGCGATGGGCCGCTCGGCCCGATAGGCGATGCGCGCCAGCACGGCCTCGCCCCACGGCACGCTTGACGCCTCACGGCCGTCGGACGTCATGAACCGCACGCCCGTGATGCGCAGCTCGCCGGTGCCCCATTCCCGGCGCATGCCCTCGGCGGCCTGCAGACCCTTTGCGGCGCGGTAGCGGCCCACGACTTCGCCCGGATCGCCCAGGCCCCGCACGCTCCCCCCGTCGAGCAGCAGAATGCGATCGCTCATCCGCCGGATCGTGTGCAGGTCGTGCGAGACCACCAGCATGGTTTTGCCGCGCCGCCGGAACTCATCCATCTTGGCCAGACAGCGGCGCTGGAACGAAACATCGCCGACCGCCAGCACCTCGTCCACGAGCAGGATGTCGGGGTCAACCTCCACGGCCACCGCGAACCCCAGGCGCACGTACATCCCCGAGGAGTAGTGCTTGACCGGCTCGTCAATGAACTCGCGGATCCCCGCAAAATCGATAATTGCCTCCATGCGCTCCCGCATGCGGCGCCGCGTGAGCCCGATCACCGCGCCGTAGAGGAACACGTTCTCGCGCCCGGTCAGGTCCGGATGAAAGCCCGTGCCCAGCTCGAGGAGGGAAGCGATGGTTCCCCGCGCGGCGATCGCGCCCCGCGTGGGCGCCATGGTCCCGGCCACGAGCGAAAGCAGCGTGCTTTTGCCCGCGCCGTTGGACCCGATAATGCCCAGCGTCTCCCCGCTTCGCACGCTGAAGGCGACGTCGCGCAGCGCCCAGAAATCCTTTCGCCCCCTACCCTTGAGCCACGAAAGGGCCGCGGACTTGAGAGTCGGCGCGCCGCCCTGCCGCACGCGAAAGCGCTTGCTCACGTCCTTCAGCTCTATGGCCGGGGCGTCCGTCACGCTACAACTCCTCCGCGAAACGCATCTGCAGCTTCTGGAACACGGCCGCGCCCGCGGCCAGGACGGTCCAGGCCATGATGAACGACGCCGCAATCAGCCGCGCGTCCGCGGCCACGTCGGACATCAGCATCCAGCGGTACGCCGTGACGATGCCGGTCAGGGGATTGATGAAGGCCAGGTCCCGGAAGCCGGCCGGGACGTAGTCGAACGTGTAGATGATCGGCGTCAGGAAGAACCACGCCAGCAGCGCGATGCCCACGATGTGCTCCGTGTCCCGGAAGAACACGTTCGCGCACGCCACGATCAGGCCCGCGCCGAGGCACAGCGCCACGTGGGTCGCCAGAACCAGCGGCAGCCAGGCCAACCCCTGTACGGGCATGCGCGCGATCTGCAGGTACGCGACAAGAACCACCCCGGACAGCGCGAAGTTCACCAGGTTGGCCGTCAGCGTGGCGAGCGGCAGCACGATGCGCGGGAAAGCGCTTTTCTTGACCAGGTCGGCGTTGCCCAGCACCGCCCGCAGGGAATCGTTCAGGCACATGGCCACGAACTGCCACACGATGATGCCGGTGACCAGACGCGGCATGAAAAGCGTGTCTCCGGCGCGATAGAAGCGCAACACGCGCGCGAAGACCGCGTAAACGGCAATAAGGAAGAGAGGGCTGAGCAGGGTCCAGAAGAAGCCCAGCACGGAGTTCTTGTAGCGGATCTTGAGATTGCGGCCGACCAGAATCAGCAGCAGCTCGCGCCGCCTGGCCACGTCCCTGATCAATCCCGTCATGGCGCGGGATTGTCCGGGCTGGCGCGCGCGCTGTCAAGGGCAAGAGCGGAACCGGACCGCCGGGGGAATTCTGAGGCGTTGCACTGGCCCCCTTCCCCCCCGCTTGCCTCGCGCCCCTCCGGCTGCTATTGTCCGGCCATGCTCCAGACGCTTCGGGTCAGGGATCTGGCCATCGTCGAGAACGTGCGCGTCGATTTCGAACCCGGCCTCAACGTCATCACGGGCGAAACCGGCGCCGGCAAGTCCGTGATCATCGGCGCCCTCGGCCTGGTCCTGGGTGAGCGCGCCGACAAGACCCTTATCCGCGCCGGTTGCGAACAGTGCGGCGTGGAGGCCGCCTTCCGCCTTCCCGACCCGTCGGCGGTGGATGCCGCGCTGGACGAGCTCGGCATCCCGCCCTGCGACGACGGGCAGTGCGTGGTCCGGAGGATCGTCTCGGCCGCGGGCGGCAGCCGGATCACGATCAACGACAGCGCCGCCACCGTGCAGAGCCTGAAACGGATCGGCGACCTGCTCGTGGATATCCACGGTCCCTACGATCACCAGTCGCTGCTCAGCCGCGATTTTCAGCTCGACCTGCTGGATTCCTACGGCCACCTCTGGGGCCCGCGCGACGCGTACGAAGCCCTGCACCGCCGCCTGTCCGGCTTGCAGGCGCAGCGCCGCGAGCTGGAGGCCGACGACGGCGACGTCGCGCGGCAGATCGAGATGCTGGCCTTCCAGCTCAAGGAAATAGAGGAAGCGCGCCTCGACGAGACCAACGAGGAGGATTTGCGGAACGAGCACGCGCGCGTGGCCAATGCCCAGCGCATACTGGAGCTGGCCAACGGGATCTGCGCCGCGCTGACCGAGGACGAGACGTCCGCGTTCAGCGGCATGGCCGCCGCCCAGAAGATGCTGGGCGAAATGGCCGGCGTGATGCCCGAAGCCGCCGAATGGAATGCCGAAGCCCGCGCCGTCGCCATCCAGGTCCAGGAGCTCGCCGCTTCCGTCTCCGCCGCCGCGCAGCGCGTGGAGTCCGATCCGGGCCGCCTGCAGTGGATCGAGGACCGCCTGGCGCTGCTGCACAAGCTCAAACGCAAGTACGGCGCCTCCGTGGCCGAGATCGCGGCGTTTCGCGACAGGTCCGCCGAACGCCTCTCCGCGCTGCAGAACCGCGGCGCGCGCATTCGCGAGCTGGAGGAATCCATGGCGGAAACGCGCCGCCAGATGGAGTCCGCCGGTATGGCGTTGCGCGCCGGGCGGGAAAAGGCCGCGCGGGGGCTGGCGGCGGCCGTCACCCGCGAGCTCAAGGATCTCGGTTTCGCGCAGGGCGTGTTCACGGCGGACCTCGAGCCGTGCGAGCCCTGCGCCTCGGGCCTGGACGCCATCGAATTCGGCTTCGCGCCCAACCCGGGCGAGCCCCTGCGCCCGCTGCGTTCCATCGCGTCCGGCGGCGAGATCTCGCGCGTCATGCTGGCCGGCAAGAGCGTGCTGGCGGCGCACGACCGCATCCCCGTGCTGGTCTTCGATGAGATCGACGTGAACATCGGCGGCGAAACGGGGAGCGCGGTGGGCGCGAAGCTCGCGGCCGTGGCCGCCAACCACCAGGTGCTTTGCATTACGCACCTGCCGCAGGTTGCGGTGCACGGCGCGACCCATTACCTCGTGGCCAAGGAGGTGCAGGCGGGACGGACGGCGACGTCGATCAGGCGCCTGGAAGACCGCGAGCGGGTGGAGGAAGTGGCGCGCATGCTCGGGGGCAAAGACATCAGCAGCGTCGTTCTGCGGCACGCGCGCGAGATGCTGGCGCGGACGGCGGAACGCTAGCCCCGCCCCCGGCTCAGCGGAGCAGTTCCTCCGACAGCGCGGCTTCGTCCGGCCCGGCCGCCGGCGCGGCAGGTCCAGCGTTTTCCTCCGTCTCCCCCAGCGCCGCGTCAATCGCCTCGTCCCGTTCCGCGCCCAGCTCCACCGCCTTGTCGTAGTGCAGCCTGGCCGCCGCGATGTCGGGCGGGTCCGCCGCGAGCATGATCTGCGCCAGGTTGAAGTGCGCCGCCGCGGATTCGGGTTCGATGACTATCGCGCGTTCCACCTGCTCCCGCGCGTCGGCCATGCGGCCGATGCCGAAATAGGCCGCACCCAGCGCAAGGCGCGCGATCGGGTCGGAAGGATTGTCGAAAACCACCGCCTCCATCACGTACATCGCGTTCTGGTACTCCCCGGCCCGGCAGTGCGTGAGACCCAGAAGCGTGCGCACGGCCGGATCGTCGGGATCGTCCCGCAGGGCGCCGACCAGCGCGGCCCGCGCCTCCTCGTCCCGGCCCTCGGCCATGAGCAGCCGCGCCCGGGCCGCCGCTTCACGGGCCGCGTCTTCCCGCGCCGCGCTCATCTCCGGCGCCGGCGGCGCAAGCGGAAGCGCCGGCTTGTCGCCCGGGTCGGCAGGCGGCGCCGGCGGAGCTCCGGAGAGCGGCGCCCCGGCCGTCAACTTCACCAGCGCCTCGATCTGGCTGTCGCAGTAGCTGATGCGGAACCTGGTCACGCCGGGCTGCCACTCGGGATAGCGCTGCGCCAGGCCCGCATACGCCGCCAGCGCCTCGCGGTAGGCGCCGACGGCCGCGGCATGATCGCCGCGGTCGCGCGCTTCGTCCGCCCGGATCAGCAGGTCGTGGGCGCGGCGGAAATGCTCGACGGCCGGGGTCTCCCGCGGCGGCGCGGCGGCGATGCGCTCTTCCGCCGTCTCCGCGCGGCCTGGGGACGCCAGCAGACACGGCCACAAGATAATCCAGACGCGCCTCATTTGAGTAGCGATTCTAGCTTTGCGCTTCCCCCGCCGCAAGCAGGGCTTGTTCGGCGACCCAGGGATAGGTCTTGGCAATGCCCGCATCCAGATCGTGCCGGCATTCCCACCCCAGCGAGCGGATGCGCGCGTTGGCGTGATTGCGGGCGTGCACGCCCACCGGACCATCCACGTATCGCATCCCGATCTTCATGCCCGCCGCGCGCGCCACGCTCGCAACCAGCTCGTTCACCGACACGCGCTGCTCGCTGCCGATGTTCACGGCGCCTTCCAGGTGCGACTCCATCAAGAGGCGGATGCCGTCAACGAGGTCGTCCACGAAGATGTACGTGCGCATCGCCGTTCCGTCGCCCCACACCTCGATCGTCCCGCCGTCCCCGGCGAGCGCCACCTTGCGGCAGATTGCCGCCGGCGCCTTCTCGCGCCCGCCCTGCCAGGTCCCGTACGGCCCGTAGCAGTTCTGGAATCGCGCGATGCGCACCGCCATGCCGTAGCGGCGCTGGTAGGCCATGGCCATGCGCTCGGAATACAGCTTTTCCCACCCGTACTCGTTGTCCGGCATCGCCGGGTAGGCGTCGTCTTCCGTGAGATCGGGCTCATCGGACATCATGTCGCGGTATACGCAGGCCGACGAGGAGTAGAAGTAACGCGGCACGCCGGCGCGCGCGGCTTCGGCGGTCATGTGCACGTTGATCAGCATGCTGTTGCGCATGATCTCGCACTCCGCGGCGTGAATGAACCCCATGCCTCCCATGTCCGCCGCCAGCTGGTAGACCTGGTCGAACGCGCCGCCCCCCGCGTCCACCGCCCGCGCGCAGTTGGCCGGTTCGCGCAGGTCAAGCAGCAGAAACTCATCGGCGTCCGTCGTCCGGAACTCGTGCGCCTTGATGTCCACGCCCCGCACCCAGAAGCCGTCCGCCTTCAGGCGCCGCACGAGGTGACCGCCGATGAACCCGCCCGCCCCGCACACCAGTGCCTTCTTCATGCGCAGTGTTCTCCGTCCTTTCGCTTCTTTGCCGCGTAGGAGCGCCCGGATCCCATGAACACGCTGATGGGACGCAGGGGCTCGACGTTCTCGCACACGATCTTGATCGCCGACGCGATCGGCACCGAGAGCACGGCGCCGACCACGCCCCACAGCCAGCCGAAAAACACCAGCGAAAGCAGCACGACCACCGGGCTGAGGTTCAGGCGGTCGCCCATCACTTTCGGGGAAAGGACGTTTCCGGTCAGCGTCTGGATCGTCAGCAGGGCCAGCAGCGTGAAGACGCAAGGCCAGAAGCTGGGATAGTACTGCACCAGCGCCACAAGAATCGGCGGAATCGACGCCACGATCGAGCCCACGGTCGGGACGAAATTCAGAAAGAAAGCCAAGGCCCCCCAGGTGGCCGGGAAATCCACGCGCAGCAGGCGCAGGGCCGCCCACACCAGGAACCCCGTTCCGAGGCTGATCAGGAACTGGATCGTCAGGTACCGCGCAATCTGCAGCGAGATGGCATCGAGCACGGCGTTCACGCGCTCGGCCCGTTCGGGCGAGAACGCGGCGCGGATCTTGTCCTCCACGAACGGTTCGCCGAGAAGCAGAAAGAAAAGGAAGATCGTGACCATTACGATGTTGGAGACAACCGCCACGAACGATCCGGAGACGCGCACCAGGTAAGCGCCGACCTTCTCGCCCCAGCGCACGCCGGCAAAGTACTCGGAAGACATCCTGAGTTTCTCGGCCGCCGTCCCGGCCAGGCCGGCGAGCTGCTCTTCGTAGCGCGGATAGGCGGCGACGAACGCGGCAACGCGCGCGTTGAGAAACAGGGCCACCAGGTACAGGACGCCCAGCACCACCGCCATCATGAGCGAAACCGCTATGCCCGAAGGCACCCGCTTGCGCTTCAGCCAGCGCACGGGCGGCCCCAATACGTAGGAAAGCAGCCAGGCAACGATCAGCGGCAGGACGACGGCCTGCGCCTGCTTCAGCACCGCGCCCGCCGCGATGACGGCCAGAACGCCCAGAAAAACGACCGCGACCCGGTTTTTTTCCATAAGAAGACGGAGTGTACCCTGCCGGCTTCCGGCGCGCAAGGCGCGAAGCGCGACTGTCGCGGTGCGCGACCGTGATCCGAAAACAGGGACTTGGCGCGGGCGGTCTCTGGCGCCGCGCGCCGCGAACAACCAACATCGAACATCCGACGCCGAACGTCGAAGTGGGAGCGGTGGACGAGAACGGCGACGAAAACGGAAAACCATTGGAGATCGTAGCTTCGTCCGCCGCTGAGGATCCTCACGCAGGCGTCGTGACGGAAGGCCGGCCCCGTCATTCGGCCGGTTCGGGAACGGCGGCCGCGACGGGCGGCGCGGGAACGGGCGCGACCGGTTCGGCCGGCTTTCCCTCGGCCGCAACCGCCGGCAGCCTGTTCAGGCTTCTGTCCAGCGTGCGCAGAAAATCGTCCATGGCCCTGCCGAGTTCGCGCCCGAACTGCCTGGCGGCGTCAAAGGCTTCATCCCGGCTTGCCTGCGCCGCCGTGCGCCGCGCCGCCCTGACGATATCGCCGAAGCCCCCGGCTTCGAGCACCGTCTCGATCTGCGGGTGCGCGTCGAAGTCGTCCGCCGTCCAGTCGCGGATGTCGACGTACACCTCCCGGAACGTGAGGAATCTCTTGTCCAGGACGATCAGGCCTTCGCCGGCGCGCACGACGTAATGGCTCGCCCCCCAGTAGACGCACGCGGCCAGGCCGAGCACGGCCAGGATCCATAGCGCCGCTTTCATAGGGCAAGTAATAGCGCGCCGCGCCTGCGGGGAAAAGGGCAGAACGGAATTTCTGTACGCGCGCCCCCGACCTGTGTCATCCTCGGCATCCTCAGTCCGAGGCAATGAGAGCGCTGCGGAACATCGGCTTGAGCGTTGCGTTCGCCGGCGCGGTCCTGATGGCCGCCGCCGCCGCATGCTGGAACGCGTCGCGCTCCTTCGTCGCGGATTCGGTCACCGCCCGCGGCACGATCATCGACCTTGTGCCCTACCGCGCCACGGCGGGTCTGGAACCGGTGGTCGAGTTCCGCCCCCGCGGCGGGGAGCCGGTGCGCTTCGTCGCCCCCGCCGGACGCCGCGGCGCCGCATGCGTCAAGGGACGGACCGTGCCGATCCGCTACGACCCGGCCGATCCCTATGCCGCGCGCATCGACTCTTTCAAGTCGCTGTGGCTGGCGCCCATCGTCACGGGGGCCGCCGGCGCGGTTCTTGCGGCAACGGGCGTCGTCGCGAGCCGCGCGGCGTTCCGCGCCGCGCGGCGCCGGCGATGGCTGCTCGCGCATGGCCGCCCGGTCAGCACGGAATTCCAGGCCGTGACGCGCGGCCGGCAATCCGCGCCGGGACTTCCGCCGCCTTATCACGTCATTACGCGCTGGCGCGATCCGTCCAGCGGCATCCACTACACGTTCACGAGCGAAGCGGTGTCTCTCGACCCGGCGCCCTACGCCGAAGTGCGGCCAATCATCGTCCGCATCAATCCCCGCAACCCGCGCCGCTACGTCATGGACACCTCTTTCCTGCCCCGCGCCCGCGCTACCGGTCCCATTCGCAAATGAAGCCGGCAACCGCGGGCACGGTCCAGTGAGCATGTCCCCCTTGGCCCCCTGCGCCGTACCAGTGTCCCGCGTACGCGCGGGGCTTGAGGTCGCGTCTGCCGCCCAGGAATCCCTCCGGCTCGCGCGCCTCCCGCGCCGGGGTCCCGAAGAACATGTAGTCCGCATCCGCCGCCCGGCCGTCGGGCTGCCCGGGGGCCCAGTCCGTGAAGCTGAAGGCCTCCCCGCTCACCCATTTCCACGCGCCTTCGCTTTCCGCGTCCGACCCGCCCACCCAGAGGCTCCGACCGTCGCTTATTCTCTCGATGAAACGGTTTTCGCCGCGCGTGCCCATACACGCCAGATATCCGCCCATCTCCCGGCAGCGCGCTTCGGCCGCGGCCCATCCCTCCCCGGACGCGAACACCTTGTACCAGTGACCGTCGAAAGACACGGCGTCCGGCGGACGCCCGCCCCCCCCGGCAACCGGCGCCGTTTCCGCGGTTCCCGCGCCGGCATCGGCCGCCGCGGCCTTCATGCGCGCCGCGTATTCCGCCGCCACGAAGGCCGCCGACGTGTAAGTCGCGCTCCCGCGCGCGCGCTCCGCCTCCTGCTTCACGGCGACGGCGTCGTCGATCTTGCCGGTCCGCGTCAGATCGGCCTGCATGCCGCTCAAGACGGCAAGATACCTGTCGGTGAGATCCACGATCCGGGCGGCCGCTTCGGCCTCCGCGCCCCGGCGGGCCGCGCGGTACTTCTCCCGCGTCTCGCCCAGCGGCTGCGGCGCATTGGTTGCGGCCGCCGCCGGCTCCCGGTCCCCCGAGCGCAGGCGCGCGCGTTCCTCGCGCACCGCGAGAAGGCCCTCCAGATCGCCTTGGCGCTGGAGTTGTTCTTCAAGGTTGCGCAGCGCGCTTTCGTAGGCGGCTTCCAGTTCCTGCAGCTTGCGCTCGCCTTTCTGGCCGGCCGCGTCCAGAGCGGCCTCGTAGGCGGCCCGGGAACCGGTCAGGCGCGCCGGCTCCGCCGCGCCTGCCGGCGCGCACACCGCCAGCAAGCACACCGCCAGCCAGCCCGTTGTCTTTGCCATAGCGCTCACGCCACGCCCAATCCGGCGCCGATCATCCATTCCGAGAACTCAGAACGTCACGTAGCAGCGAGGCAGCAGGGCCCTGACCTTGGCCTTGGCTTCGGGCGAGAGGTTGTTCCGCTCCAGGCGCAGCCAGCTCAGCCGCGTCAAACCGCCGATCTCGTCCGGAAGCGTCGTCAGCGCGTTGCCTTCCAGGTCCAGCCTTTCCAGGGAGCGCAGCTCGCCGATCCACGGCGGCAGATTCTCCAGCCCGTTGGCGGACAGGCTCAGGTCGGTCAGGGCGCGCAGCCGCCCAAGCCCCTCCGGAAGCTGTTTGAGCGTGTTGCCCTGCAGGTAGAGCCGTTGCAGGGCCGCAAGATCGCCGATGCGCTCGGGCAGGCGCGCCAGCCGGTTGTTGTTGAGACGCAGCCATCTGAGCTTCGACAGCGAGCCGATTTCCTCGGGCAGCTCCGTGAGAACATTGCCGTCAAGGTTGAGATAAGCCAGTTCGCTCAGGCCGCCGATCTCCGGCGGCAGGGCGCTCAATCCGTTGTAGTTGAGGTAGAGCGCGGTCAGGCCGGTCAAGCGTCCGATCCCGGCCGGAAGCGCCGCCAGCCCGGTTTCGCCCAGATCCAGCCATTTCAGCGACGTCAGTCCGGCAACGGAGGCCGGCAATTCGCCGATCGGATTGCGGCGCAGGCTCAGCCGGGCCAAGTTCGGAAAACGGTCCAGTTCCGGCGGCGGCGCGCTGAGCCCGGCCCCGTCCAGGGCGAGAAAGAGGACCTTCTCCGGTTCCTGCAAAGCCTCGTCGACGCTCGTGTATTTGTGGAGGCGTTCCGGCGCGCGCCAGGGGTGGCAGCCGGCCGCCGCCAGTCCGACGGCCGCCAGGCACGCTGCAAGCAGGCGCTTCATGTGCATCCCGGACAACCCTCCCTTCCCTGCGCGCCGAACCGTAGCATGGCCGTTGCCCCATTGCAACGTGTCTTGAACCGGAAAAAAGAACCATTAATCGCTTGCCGCGATCCGACGCGTCTTCCTACCATACGCGCCATGAAAAGAACCTCCGTCTTCCTTCCCGTCGTCGGCGCCGTCATCCTCGCTGGCGTACAGCCCGTCCGCGCGGTCCCGGTCGGCTCCAGCAACGATTCCCGCGACTACATGATCGCCGCCCGCCAGTTGGGGAACTGGAGTTGCGGCACGCTTGTGTACGCGGAACAGCGCAGCGTCACCGCCTTCGGCAGCGGATCGACGCCCATGAATACATCCGCCGGGCTGGCGTTCCTCGGCTACGATGTGGCCCGCTGGATCACGTTCTACGGCCTGGCCGGCGGAAGCGAATACCGGTTCGGGCGCGAGCGGCCCCCGATAACCGGCATCTACGGCGCCGGATTGCATTTCAACCTGTTCGATCACGATCTGATGGACCCGACCCTGTTCGAAGACCGCGTGCGCCTGAACGCCGACTGCCACGCCACCTACACCGTGGGTGAATTGCGCGGCCGCCGCGGCGTCGAGCTGCTGGACATCAACGCCGCGGTCACCGGGAGCATCGTGAACGATCTGGAGGGGCACAAGTTCTTTGTCCCGCGCAGCATTGCCCTTTTCGCGGGACCGGTTTACGCCTCAGTCCAGAATCCGGACAGAACGGTTCGCACCGTCACGCCCTTCGGCGTCATGGCCGGCCTGGAGATGTACTGGAGCCCCAAGATGGCGTGGCATATCGGCGCCCAGAGCTTCAACGGCCGCGTTCAGCCCCGCAGCGGGCTCAATATCCGGTTCTGAGCCCGAGAACAGGAGCGCGGGCGTTTCGCGGCGCTTGCCGTTTCGCGGCCGGTTGACTGACGCCGGATCCGGATCATTTGCCGGGAGCGGCCGCCGGTATCGCCGGTGACCCGCGGGGGCTGCGCGTACCGGGGCGGGAAGTCATGCTGGAACGTCTCTTCAACCTCAGGGCGAACAATACTTCGGCCCGCACGGAGGCGCTGGCCGGACTGACCACGTTCCTGACCATGGCCTACATCATCTTCGTACAGCCGGCCGTGCTGTCGGGATCGATGTTCGGCATCTCGACGGGGATGGATGCCGGCGCCGTCATGACCGCCACGTGCCTGTCCGCGGCCGCCGCCTCCGCGATCATGGGCCTCTACGGACGCTACCCCATTGCCCTCGCGCCGGGCATGGGGGAAAACTTCTTCTTCGTTTTCAGCGTGATCCCGGCCGCGGCGGCCGCCGGCTTTGCCGAGCCCTGGCGCGTGGCGCTTGGCGTAGTCTTCATTTCCGGCGTTCTTTTCTACGCGGTATATCTGCTCGGCATCCGTGAGCGGATCTTCGATGCGATCAGCCCCGGCATGAAGAACGGAATGGCGGCGGGCATAGGCCTGTTCATCGCGTTCATCGGCCTGCAGAATGCCGGCCTCGTCGTCGCGGATCCCGGCACCGCCGTAAAGCTCAACCCGGCCATGGCCCCGCCGGACCTGCTGGTCTTCGCCACGGGACTGGTCGTGGCGGCCGCGCTCCAGGCCCGCCGGGTTCGCGGCGCGATTCTGATCGGCATCGCGGCGGCCTCGGCCCTGGCCGTGTGCCTGCGCCTGGCGCTTCCCTGCCTGCCGCCCCGATTCGCGGCCGATTCCATGCTGGCCGCCCGCTTCACGCTCGCCGCGCGCATCGTTTCCCCGCCGCCGTCGCTCGCGCCGACCCTGCTGAAGATGGACCTGGTGAACGCCGTGGCCGGACGCATGTGGCCGTTTATCATCCTCTTCCTTTTCATGGACACCTTCGACACGATCGGCACGCTCATCGGCGTGGGCGAGCAGGCCGGTTTCATCAGGGACAACCGGCTGCCCCGCGCCCGCCAGGCCATGCTTGCGGACCAGGCCGGGACGCTCATCGGCGCCTGCCTCGGCGCGGGCACGACCACAAGCTACATCGAAAGCGCGGCCGGCGTCGCGGCCGGCGGACGCACGGGCCTCACGAGCCTCGTGACCGCCGCGTGCTTCCTTGCGGCGCTGCTCTTCAGCCCGGTCATCGCGATGATCAGCAGCTACCCGCCGATCACCGCGTCGGCCCTGGTGGTCATCGGCGCCCTGATGATGCGCAACGCAAGCAAGGTCGACTGGTCGGACCACAGCGAAGCCATTCCCGCCTTCCTGGTCGTCGTGGGCATCCCTTTCACTTATTCCATCGCCGACGGTCTTGCGCTCGGCTTTCTCGCCTACCCCGCCGTCAAGCTGCTCAGCGGCAGGGGCCGGCAGATCGGCTGGCTGATGTATGTGCTGGGCGCCGTTCTCGCGCTGTATTTCATTTTCGTGCGCCCGAAGATCGCATGACGCCTCATGTCCAGACAGCCGGCCATGCGCCGCGCCGCGCGGCGGGAATCATCCTGCCGGCCTGCGCGGCTCTGGCTTTCGCCGCCCCGGGGCGGGCCCAGGCAGACACCCTCGTGCAGCGCCTGATCGCGCGCTACGCGTCCCTGGAATCGGTCGCCTGCTCGGTGCGCAAGACCACCAGCGCGGGCGACGCGACCGTGCGCCTGCTCAGCCGCGTGGCCTACCGCCGGCCCAACCTGCTCAACGTGGCGATCGTCGCGCCGACCGAACGCCGCATTGTCTGCGACGGCGAACGCCTCTACTACCACGAAAAGGGCGGCCTGCGCGGTTTCTCGCGGCCGGTGGCGGAGTTGAGCCCGGAATGGGCCGCCGCGCTGCGCAACATACCCGCCACGCCCATGGAGAACCTGATCCGGCTGCAGGACTGCCCGGAAAGGGCGCTGCCGCCGACCGCGGAGTTTCCGTTGCGGCGGGCCTACGCGGCGTCCAACGTGCACGTGGTCGTCTCCTGCGACACCAATGAGCGCCCGGCGCGCCTGGAGTTTTTCAAGACCGCCGAGCTGCGGGAGAGCACCGGCCGGTACGACTACGGCGACTTCGTGCGGGCGGGCGGCTGCTGGCTCGCGCGCGAGCACAAGGCCGTCGTTTTCATGCCCGACGGATCGGAGATTCGCGAGACGCGCCGCGTCGACAACCTGAAGGTCAACGCCCCCGTGGACGAAACGCTTTTCGATTCCGGCCGCTTCTTCCACGGTGTCGTCTTCACCAACGACTTCGCCATGACCTACACGGACGCCCCTCCGGCCCGGCCGGACGCGGACTGATCCCCCGGCGAAAAGATCCCGGCCGGGGTTCCGGCGCCGGTGCATGCCCCTTCCGAATCTCCCGCAAATCCCCCGCCACCCCGCTGCGCTCGCAAACAGCCGCTTGACCGCCGGCGGCGTCTGCTGGTATCGTCGCCGCATCATGCCGCTGTTTCGCATGAGACGCCTGACATGAACAGATCCGGCGACATCCTCAATTACCTCTCAAAGCAGCAGGGCCCGGCCGAAATCATCATTGCGCCCAATGCGCCGCCGGTCACGCGCGTGCTGGCCGGCGTGGAACTGGCCCTGAACGTCGTGCTCGATTCCGCCGACGCAATGGACACTCTCATGGCCCTGCGCGCAAGATCCGCGCAGCCCGAGACCGCGGCCCTGCCGCAGGCGGGGTCGTTCTCTTTCGGCGTGCCCGACGTCGGCCGCTTCCGTGTGGCCTATGTCACCCAGCGCGGCTCCAAGGCCGTGCGCATCGTCCGGGTTCCTTTCACGGTGCCCGATATCGATTCCATATCGAGAGACCCCCGCCTGTTGCGCCGCCTCAGCGATGCCATGCTTTCGCGCCGCCGCGGCGTGGTCGCCATCTGCGGCACGAGCGCCATCGCCAACAGCAAGCTCGCCTACGCCCTCCTGCGCTGCGTGAACGATAAGCTGCGCGCGGTGATCTGCGTGCTGGAGCGGTCGCTGACGTACCTCATGGCGCACGGCAATTCGATCGTGGTGCAAACCGAGCTCGGCATCGAGGTGCCGGCGCTCGACGACGGCGTGCGGAACGCGTTTCTCCTTGAGCCCGATGTGATTTTCGTGGGCGACCTGTGGCCGGCCGACGAAGTGCCAAGCCTGGCGCGGGCCATCGAGGGAGGCACGCTCACGGTCCTCAGCAGCGTGGCCCTGAGCGGCGAGGAGCTCCTGCGCCGCTTTGCCGGCGAAACGGGAAAGGAATCCGCGCGCGATCCCAACGCCCTGCGCCTCATCGCGCGGGTATTCACCGAAAACGACGGCATGTTGCGCGTGGAACTCGAAGGACACATTCCGGAGTGACGCGGCGGAAGCGCGGCCTATGGACGCAGCCACACAGTGGTTTCAGCAGCGCCTGTCGCCGCGCCTCGACGCGCTGCAGGTCCTGCTGCAGGCCATTGCCGCCCGCGAGGCGGATGCCGAACCGACCGCGCGCCGCATGGCCCGCTCGTTGCGCGACCAGGCCGTCGCCTACGGATGCGACGAAGTCGCCCGCGCGTCCGGCGCGGTCGCGGAATGCAGCGGCTCCGCCCTGAAAGTCCACGTTCAACACCTCATCCGCGTGCTGCGCGAAGAGGCGGCCCGCGCCCAGCGGGTCTCCACCGTCATTCTCGTCGTCGGCGTCGATCCGCGGATCACCGCAGTGATCCGCGGCGCCTTGAGCGCCCCCGACCGCGACGTGACCGCCGCCGATACCGCGGCGGAAGCTCAGCACGTGCTCCGCGAGCAGGACGTGGCGCTCGTGGTCCTCAATATCGTCCTCCCCGACGCCGACGGCCGCGCCCTCCTCGGCCGCATGCGCGACAGCCCGCTGACGGCCTCGATTCCCGCCCTCGTGCTTGCGCCCAAACTCAGACCGTCCATCCGCGAGGACGACCTCGCGCTTGCCGCCGACGGCATCATGGAGCAGCCGCTGGACATGGATGCCGTCCTGGCGTGGATCAAGGCGCGCCTGCGCCGCGCCCACGAAACCATCCGCGAGGCGCGTCGCGATCTGTTGACCGGGCTGCTCAACCGCGCGGCTTTCCGCGAGAGCGTCGGCGAGGCCGTCCGCGTCTGCGCGGAGTCCGGCGTGCCCCTGGCGCTCGGCCTGATATCCGTCGACTCCCACCGCGCCGTCTTCGATGCGCACGGCGAGTCCGCGGCGAACGAGGTTCTCAGGCGCGTCGCCCTGCTCCTTTCCGCGTCCCTTCGGGTCACCGATGTCCTGGGCCGCTGCGACGTCGCGAAGTTCGCGGCCATCTTCCCGTCGGAAGACCGTTTCGGCGGCGCGCGCGCCGTGGAAAAGGTCATCGAGAAGGCCGCAAGACTGCGCGTCGAGATTCCCGACGGCGCTGCCGTCGGCGTAACGCTGTCCGGAGGCATCGCCTCCGTCAGCGGACCGGCGTCGCCCGACGAGTTGATGGCCGAGGCCGAGCGCTACCTTTTCCAGTCGGTCTCCGCGGGCGGCAACCGCGTGACCGGCAGCCAGTCCAGCCCCGCCGAACGGAGCCGGCGCGTGCTGGCCGTCGTCGGCGACGCGCTCGCCGGCAGGGTGGTTGAACAGCTGCTCGAGAAGGAAGGCCTGGCCGTGGATCTGCTGACCGACGGCGTACGGGCGATTGCCGAAGCGGAGGGGCATGCCGTTTACCACCTTATCATTCTTGACGAGAAGATCGCCGGCCCGTCCGGGCTTGAGGTGCTCGAGCGGTTGCGCGGTCAGGCGCGCCTCAACCGTGTGCCGATCCTGATGCTGCTCGCCCGCAATGCCGAGGATTCCATGGTCCGGGCGCTCGAGCTCGGCGCCAACGACTATCTGGCCCGGCCCCTGGCGCCCGCGGCGCTCCTGAACCATGTGCGGCGGCTGCTCACACGGGGCGGAGAAGCCGCGGCCGAAGGCTCTGAAGCGCCCGTCATCCTCGTCGTGAGCGATTCCACCCGCGACCTCCTCATGGTGGCCACGGCGCTTCGCGAGCGCGGCGGTTTCCGGGCTTTGCTGGGCTTTGGCGGCTCCGACGGACTGCGGCGTTTCGAGGCCGAGCGCCCGGATATTCTCCTTCTGGATTTCGACATGTCCGACATGCCCGGTCCGGAGTTCATGGAGGCGCTCAGGCGTAAGACCGACTTCGCGCACACCCGCGTTGTTTTCGCGTCGGCAGCGAAAGACGAATCCGCCTGGAAGGAATACTTCGACCAGGGTGTATGCGGCGTCCTGCCCAAGCCTCTCGATCCCGTTACGCTGGCAGTCCGGATCGAGGAAATGCTGGGCATGTCCGGCGTCCCCGCGCGCGCGCTGGAGGGCACGGAGCACCTCAACGCCGAGATTCTGCGCGTGGTGCGTCTGGGCGGAACAAAAAAACCGCTTGCTCCCCCCGGCGCCACGTCATAGGATCAGGCGGGTTCTGGGTATCTTTCCCGAAAGGAGGAGGATGGCATGAAGAGAGTGGTGGCGATGTTGTGCATCGTCGGGCTGCTCGCGCTGCTCCCCGCGCAGGCATTCTGCGCGGAGGAGAAGGCGCCCGCGAAGGCGGCCGAAAAGGGCAAGGGCGGACTGCCCGCGTTCTTCATCGGTTGCTGCCTGGGCATCCGCGAAGGCACCGAATGGAACGAGGGCAAGGAACTCCACTGGCGTGAATGGGTTCACCTTCCCCTCTCGGCAGGTGCCATGATTCCCTATGTCGGCTTCATCTTCGGCGCCGCTTCGGGCGTCATGATGATCTGGAACGGCATCGAATGCGGCACGGGCACAACCGCCCATCAGTTCGCCGAGAAATACGGCACCAACTGGTACTGATCCGCTGATGGAAGGAGTGCAGCCATGAAGAAGTTCATCACCTTGTGTGTACTGATCGCCCTGTGCCTCACGCTCTTCCCGGCCGCGTCCCAGGCCAAGGTGCAGCGCAATCCGGGCGGCATCATGCCCTTCCTGGTCGGCTGCTGCTGGGGCCTGCGCGAGGGCACGGAATGGAACGAGGGCGCCCAGATGCACTGGCGCGAGTGGTGCCGCATCATCCCCGTGGTCGGCCTTGTGATCGCCGTCTGGGACGGCATCGAATGCGCCGGCGGAATCACGGCCCACCAGTGGGCTGAAAAGAACGGGGCCAACTGGTATTGATCCGGAAACGGCCAACGAAGAACCAGCGAAGCCCGGGCCCATGGCCCGGGCTTCTTGGTTTGACGCTTGTATGCATTGCGGCCGCGCGCGCCGCCGACGGCCGGTCCGTTGACCTGCGCCTGGCCGCCGAACTGTGCGGCGAGGGCTCCTGGGGCGCCTGCCTTGTCGAGAGCCGGCGGGTTCTGGCCGCCGATCCCGGCAACGCGGAAGCCGCGGCCCTCGAGAACCGCGCATCGTCCGGCCTCTCGTGCGTACGCGGCGAAACCGGTCGGCCGCGCGGCGGTCGTGTGGCCCGCGACCTTGCGGATCCCTCCGCGGCTTTCCGCCGGCCTTCGGACGGCGACCAGCCTTGCCGGACCCGCTTCCTGCTCACCGCCCCGGTCCGGTGGGCCATCCTCTTGTATCGCGCCCAGATTGCCCCCGCCCTGGGACGGCGCTGCTCCCTGCTCCCCTCCTGTTCCGAGTACACCCTGCAGGCCCTTGGCAGGCACGGCCTGCTCGGCATCGCCATGTACGCGGACCGCGCCGTGCGGGAACCCAGCGTGGTGGCCGAGGCGCGGAACCCCGTCTTTGAGCGCGGTCGGCGCCGCTACGCCGATCCGGTCGAAGCGCATGACTGGTGGATGAAATGAAGGCGCCGCCGGCAAGATGCCGCCGGCCGGGCGTCGGCGCCGCGGCAAAACGCCTTCCCCGGGCCGTCGCTGCCGTCGTGTGGACCGGCGCCCTCCTCGCGCCGGCTCGCGCCGCGGAACCCGACGTGAGCCGGCGACTGGCAATCGATCTCGACGCGCGCGGCCAGCACGAGGCCGCCGCCGTGGAATACCGCCGCCTCGCGCTCTCCGCGGATGACGCCGCGGAACAGGCCGGCTATTACTGGGCGGCCGCCTACGAGTACCGCCGCGCCGGACTGAGCGACCTCGCCGCCC
>Ga0194125_10003430_pt1 | contig 25576 bp, 23 predicted proteins | sample TA2KigC250mmetaG_FD_148626 | JGI IMG/M metagenome (GOLD analysis project Ga0194125, IMG submission 148626) | Freshwater microbial communities from Lake Tanganyika, Tanzania - TA2015034 Kigoma Deep Cast 250m | ecosystem: Environmental > Aquatic > Freshwater > Lake | place: Tanzania: Lake... | reverse complement strand
CTCAACAGATAAGAACGAAGAGGTGCGGCTGCTATTCCGTGAAGAAGTCATCAAGAACATCATCGCTCCGCCGACCGCCGATATCATCGGACTATATTCCCAGGCTCTGATTACCGCCCGCGAAGTCGGCTTGGCAGAAAAATGGTGGCAGCGCTCTGAGGCCGGCTATGCTGCGACGCTCGACTCGCTGATGATGCAATATACTGAACAGATAAATTTCGTCGAAACCCGCATTAATAAATTCATTGCCGATTACGAAAAGGTGTTGCCCAAAGGCGAAGACGCCCGAACGCCGCAAGGCTTCTATCCTGATGAAATGGGCGGCATCATCCTCGATAATATCGAGTATTATAATACCTTCATCAACGACTTTTTGAAGGCTTATAAACTGACGCTGGATACGTTGGCGGCTTACAAACTGCCTTATGGTTTCGGCGAGCAAACTAATAACCGGATGATAAACTTCATCCTTGAGAAGTCGGACCGAATGAGCGCTTGTGCGGCGGATGCAAAACGCCGGCAGACGGAATATGCAGATAAATATAATGAAACCAGCGAAATCCAATGGGACGATGCGACGGTGGCTTTTGAGGATGTCGCCAGCAACTTCAGCGATTACAATATCGCTATTCTCGAAAATGTTTTCTACTTGCGTAAGGATTATGCTATTTCCGGTGACGCCGGCATCGAAGTCGTGCGGCGTCTGATTGCATCCAATCCGGATAAATACGCCTCTGCCGCCGGCATTGCCGCACAAACCGTAGCCATTGCGACTGATAATCAATGGCGCGTCTGGCCGCAGGCGGCGGAAGGTTTTCAGGAGGTTGATTTCAACGACGCCGGCTGGCCAGCGGCAATGACTTCGCAATATCCAATGTCGGTATCGACGCATTTAGACAACCTGAATGCTAAACCGATATGGTATTTTCGCGATAAGCCCAAGCCGATTATGAAAGAGGTTCCAGTCGAACCGCCACCGACTGAACTGCCGGCTGAGCCACCTGCGGAGCAGCCACCGACTGAGTCTGCGCTGGAAGGCGAAGCGATAGAAATCCTGCCCGATATGGCAGACCAGCCTGGTGCGGGTGAATCGGACACTACCGGATCCGAAACCGATACAATCGCCGGACAAACCGAGACGCCAACTGAGACGTTGACATCCCCTCCCCAGCCAGCGACGCGGATAGTCGAAGTTATTCCCGCTGAAGAAGATTCAATATATCGCTTGTGGGCTGCGCCGGATGAGAACGGCGTGCGGCGTTACTGGTTCAGACGCACCTTCAATCTCGATGACAAGCCTACCAGTGGACGAATCTGGATTACAGCGGATGATAATTACAGCCTGTTCGTGAACGGCGTCTATATAGCCGAAGATAAAAAGGATACAATCGACTGGAGTATTACCGATGAATATGATATTGCCGGCAATCTGCGAGTAGGCAGGAACTTAGTGGCAGTCGAGGCTTCGGATATCGACAGCACACATTATGGTTTGATGACGGGATTGGTCTATGAAATCGTCCCGAATTTACAATCTCAATTAGGCTCGGTCGTGGATCGCGAGCGTCAGAACGACCGGCAGCGCAAGTCGGGCATTACTGAATGGACGAAGACGGGGATGGCTGTTTTGCCGTCGCCTGCGCCGGCGCCGGAAGCCGCTCCGACACCGGTCGAAACAGCCGCTCAAGAACAGGCTGTTTCGCCGCTGGAAGAAATACCACAAGCAGCGAAAGCGCCAACGGCGGAAGAACTGCGCGATATGCGCATCATCGAAAAGAACAAACTGCGGTAATAAAATGAAAAATTCCATCTATATCATTATCAGCGTGGCATTAGCGATACTTGTCCTAAGCCCGGCAAACTACGCTCAGCGCCCGGCGCGCGGCGGCGAAGAAGAGGTCTTGATGCTGGAAGAAATCCGCATCGAAGTAACGCCGGAACTGCCAACGGTTGTGGTTACCATCCCCCGCCAGAAGCCGGACATCAAATCGGTAACATTGGAAAAGAATGTCGAAACTTTGCTTACCGCCGGCGCCGCCAAAGTAAAACCACGTTTAACTGATATGACTGTGAGTAAAGTGGAAGATTTACAAAAAATACTTGCAAAAGAACGCAGCCGGTAGTATATTATTCCGTTTATTTGATAATTATACGATTTAAGAACTGAAGATCTCAAGTTATAAATACTTATAAACATAGCGACATAAATAGTTGCTAAAGTATGTTCGAGTGACGCTGAACGAAGTGAAGAGTCTCGCTTCCGCTTAACTGGGCGAGATGCTTCACTGCGTTCAGTATAACGCGTGCGATAATGAGTAGTTATTTCCGATGCAACATATAATTGTCCTCAATTTCGATGAGAAAATTTAATTACTTAAGTTCTCATTCGCTTAAGCGCTTTCGAAATATTTAAAAACATCCATAAACCCAAAATCAAAAACAACCAGTCCAAATAGGGACGGAGGGAAAGGTTAATGGCATCGCAATTTTTCCACACTTTCAGCACGGATGTCTCCGGCTGGCAGATGATGTGGATGATTCTCTGCTTTGGCTTAATCGCGCTGGCGATTATGATCGAGAGAGGTCTCTTTGTTTATGTGAAATCGAACATCAACGCCAATCTGTTTATGGCGGAAATCCGTAAACTAGTGTCGGCGGGTGATTTTAAGAAAGCCATCGCTCTCTGCAAAGCAGCCGGCGAGAAGGCTCTGCCGAAGGTTGTCCTGGCGGCTCTGGCTGAGGCTGACCGGCGCGAATTTATCGACTATCGGGCAATTCAAAATGCCGTCGATGAAGCCACGCTCGAGTTGATACCCAAATTATCTAAGCGCACCGGATATTTGGCCGTCTTAGGCAATGTCGCCACCTTGACCGGTCTGCTCGGCACGATTTACGGTCTGATTTTGTCGTTCCAAGCCGCTGGCGCGGCTGGCGGAGGGGCTGAAGCCCTTGCGCAAGGTATTGCCATCGCTATGTTCACTACGATGTGGGGTCTGGTCGTCGCTATTCCCGCTATTATCGCTTATACCTTGATAAACACCAAGACCAACGATATAATCGACGACATCGACGAGCATTCCGTCAAGTTGATTCACCTGCTGACCGGGGGCAAATAAGTGGCTTTCAAACCCTCCCTCAAGAAAAAGAGGGAACCCGAAAGCACCGAACTGAACCTGCTGCCGGTGATGAACCTCATCATCGTGCTGATTCCGTTGCTTTTAAGCGTCGCCAAACTGACCGAGATGGCGCTGCTTGAATACCTGCCGCCGGCGGAAGCCGCTGAAGGCGCTGGCGCAGCGCCGGAAGAAGGCGGCGGAAGCGGAGGCGAGCAAACCAATTTGAGTTTGCTGGTCAATCTGGCGGAAACCGGCTTGCAGGTCAGTATGTTCAACAAGGTGGATCCAGGACCTTACTTTTTTGAAATCCCCTTGAAACCGGACGGAAGTTACGACTTTGAGACTTTTAACGCCCGATTATGGGATATCAAGCAGCGCGAGGTCGGAGCGCCGATCGGTGTCGATTCCCTCGTGAACGAAAAAACCGGTCGATACGATGTTTTTCCTGTCTATAAGTATAAAGACGGGCGCGAGATTTCCATCACTGCGGTCGGTAAGACACCCTTTCAGGTCGTCGTGAACGCAATGGATGTCTGTCGCTATCGCTCTATTGACGGTGAAAAACAGGAACTATTCCCGGTAACATTATTAAAGCAATTCCAATAATCGTCTATGCTCCGGGGAAACCGGATAGATAAGGACTAAAAAGATGGCGTTCGCACCATCCAAAAGTGCAAAACACAGGAAAAGAGAAAAAGGCGAATTGATGCTGAACTCCATGATGGATATGATGACCATCATCCTGTTGTTCTTGCTGAAGACAATGGGATCATCCGGCGCTTTGCTCCGGCCGTCTCCCTATGTCGAACTGCCCAAGGCGATGCGCGATAAAGAGCCGCAAAAAGGGCTCTGTATACTCATCACAGAGCAGGGCATATTTGAGGATATGGAGCGTAATCCGCGTATGCTCGTGGATACGCAAGAATTGACCGATGCCGATAATGTCGTTCTGCCGAATCTCGAAACTTTTTTGAATGACCAAAAGGAATTCACCAAGCGGCTCGGCAAACCGTTCAAAGGCGAAATCACCATCCAGTGCGGCAAGGAGGTTACCTATGACTGGCTCTTGAAGGTGATTAACACCTGCGGGCAGACGGAGTATGCCACGCTTGATTTCGTAGTTTTAAAAGCCACAACTTCTTGAGGTAACAATGACCCAAGCAATGACATTTCCCAAGGAGTTCGAACGACACTTCTTCCGCGACCTGGATAGGAATTATTATACTATCTGGTTGATAACCTTCATCATCGGGAATGCTATTTGTCTGTATATGTCAGGGCAGCCGGTGAAGGAGTTGACCGCCGAGCAGGTGAAGAAATACACTGAGGCGATTTACCGCGTGAAAGCCACTGCACCGGCGAAGATTGCCGTTAAGAAGGAGACTAAAGCCGCAGTCGGCGAAGTCGCCAAAGAAGAAGAGCGGCCGGCTGAGGATAGAGTCGCCGAAGCCAAACCAGTTACGCAGGAAGACAAAGCCGAGCGTTTGGCGGCTGAGCGAGCAGCGCGGCGCGAGCGGCAGGAGGCTCGCCGGCAGGCCGTTGCCGAACGGGTGAAAATAGTCGCCGGACCTACGGCACGCGGCGGCGCGGCGCGGCGCGGCGCAGCCGCCGCACGGGAAGCCATCGGGCTTTCCGGCGGCGCGATGAGCGGCTTCAATGTCAAAGAGATGGTTGGGATGGTCGGCGAAGCCGGCACAGCCGATAAGGTTAAAAAACTGCGCGGCAGCGGCGCCGTCTCGGCGGATGTCGGCGACATCGACATCGCAGCGTTGAAAGCCTTATCCTCCGAAGACATCAACCTGATGCTCAACGAAGCGCCGCTGCAAATCAGCCGCAACGCCATCACAGCCAAAGGCTCCGGCACCAAAGCCAAACAGCGCAGTCAAGGCGCTATTTCCGACATTGTGCTGGCGAATAAAAATCAGGTTCAGTATTGTTACTGGACGCTCAAGCGGCGTGATTCGAGTCTCAAAGGCCGGGTCGTCGTCGAATTCACGATTGCACCGACCGGCGAAGTCATCCGGGTGCGTTTCCGCGAGAGCAACTGGGGCGGCAATGCGCTCGGCGGCGATGTCGAACGTTGCATCGAGAATGTCATCCGCTCCTGGCACTTCGACCCGATTCCCGATGCGGAAGGTAACGTAACCGCCGGAGCGACTTATATTTTTGAATAATCCTGATTATACATAGTTCCATTAAGCAAAACGGGACTGAAAAATCAGTCCCGTTTTGTTTTAATAATTCACAACGGATTTAACGGATGAAACGGATGAAGAATGGACAAGTATCCGTTTCATCCGTTCAATCCGTTGTGAATACATCATATTGAGTTTACTTGAGTTACCGAACCCATACTTGCGGCGAATTGACCGTTAGAAACATAGGCGAGCGGGTTACGCTTGCCGGCTGGACGGCGCGGGTGCGCGACCTGGGCGGCTTAGTTTTCGTTGACTTGCGCGACCGTTATGGCAAAACGCAGATTGTCGCTTTGATGTCTTCGCCGACCGCTGAATTCTTTAAATCGCTGCACAATGAAGATGTAATGCAAGTCATCGGCACGGTTCAGGCGCGTCCGACCGGAATGGCTAATCGTCAGATGCCGACCGGCGAGATTGAGGTCGCAGCCGAAAGCGCGGCATTATTAAGCCAAGCCGCGCCGCTGCCATTAGGCGTCGAGGATGAAGAGGAAGCCAGCGAGGAGGTCCGGCTGCGGTATCGTTATCTCGATATGCGTCGTCCGCGTCTTATGAATAATCTGTTGCTGCGGCACAAAGCGCTGCAATCGGTGCGGAGGTTTCACGATGAACAGGGCTTCGTCGAAGTCGAGACGCCGTTTCTGATTCGTTCGACGCCGGAAGGCGCCCGTGATTACATTGTGCCGAGCCGCGTCCAACCCGGCTGCTGTTATGCCCTGCCGCAGTCGCCGCAACTCTACAAGCAGGCGCTGATGGTCGGAGGCGTCGATAGATATTGCCAGATAACGCGTTGCTTCCGCGATGAAGACTTGCGCCGCGACCGCCAGCCGGAATTCACCCAAATCGACCTCGAAATGGCTTTCGTCGATGAGGAAGACGTCTTTGCGCATACTGAACGGATGATGCAGCGATTGGTCAAAGATACACTTAGTTTGGATATAGATCTGCCTTTGCCGCGCCTGAATTACTTCGACGCTTTAGCGCGGTTTGGCAGCGACGCGCCCGACTTGCGCTTTGGACTTGAGATTAGCCGGTTGGACGCTCAATTTCGCGGCGCCGGCTTCCGCGCCTTCGATGAGGCTCTGGCAAATGATTTTAGCGTTTTTGGCATAAATGCCGCCGGCAAAGGGGAACTTTCAAGGCGCGAGCGAGTTGAACTAGAAGAGCGCGCCAAATCTGAAGGTTTGCCGGGGTTGTTGACCGTTCCGGTGTCATCCCAAGGGCTGGGCGGCGCGCTGGGCAAACTGTTCGATGCAACGCGAACGGCTGAATTATTGCGCGTGATGGAATCCAAACCCGGCGACCTGCTGCTGTTCGCCGCCGGCGAGGAACGTTCAATCTTAACAGGCTTAGGGCGTTTGCGTCGGAGGTTAGCGGAGCAGTGGCGGTTGATTTCCAAAGGCGAATATAAATTCTGCTGGGTGATTAATCCACCGCTCTTTGAGGTCTCGGCTGATGGCGAATTGACACCGGCGCATCATCCATTCACATCGCCGATCGCCGCGGATATTGACAAACTGGAAACCGAACCGCTAAAAGTTTGTGCCAAAGCGTATGACCTGGCGTTGAATGGTTTCGAATTGGGTTCAGGCAGTATTCGCATTCATTCGCCGCGCTTGCAGGAGCGTGTTTTCAAAGCAATTGGGATAAATATCGAGGAAGCGCGCCACCGCTTTGGTTTTCTTTTAGAGGCGCTCGGCTACGGCGCGCCGCCGCACGGCGGCATTGCGCTCGGCTTCGACCGGATTGTAATGCTGCTGGCTGGGGAAACTAATATTCGCGAAGTCATTGCTTTTCCTAAAACTAATGTGGCTTCTTCGCTAATGGACGGCGCTCCGACGCCGGTCGATGACCAACAAATGGCAGAACTTGGAGTAAAATGGATAAATATTTCAAAAAACACTTGACAAAGCAAAATTATTATTTTATAATTAAAGTAATACTATAACTACAGGTCTTAACTTAAGGAAAGTCTTATGAAAATCCTTGCTAAAACCGTCTGGTTGACGGCGGTTTTTATGGTCTGTCTCTCGCTTTTAACAGTGGGCTGCACTAAATATGCCAGCCCGGACGACCTGAAAAAGCTCGATGAGGCGCAAAAAGCCGCAGTGTCCGCTGAAAAGGAACTTGACCAACTGAAGAAGGAACGTGCCGATTTGGAGCGTCAGATCGCTCAAAAACAGCATGAATTGGATGACCTTCAGGAACAGTTGGACGAAATAAAGGGCATCGCTCCGGCGGGCGGGGAGGTGAAACAATGAAAAATCTCGTTTCACTCTTCATCGCCGGAATATTAGTATTGGGCGTCTGCTCATCCAGTGCAATCGCGGCAGAACGGATGAAGTATGAAGACTATCAGGCACAGTTGAAAGCCTACCAAGACCGCGAGGCAACGGCTCGCGCGGCAATTGAGGTCGCGAAGAAAGGCATCGAAGAGTTAAAAGCCAAACTGGCTGAACTAGACCTTGCCATCAAAGCCATACAGGATGAAATCTACGCCTTTCTCGGCACTGACCACGCCGGTTATGAGGCTTTCCTTAAGCGCATAGAAGACCTTGAAAAGCAGGTCGATGAATTAGCCAAGTTGACGCCGGAGCAGTTGCTCGAGCGAATGAAGGAACTTGATGCGCTTGCCGCGCAGGTCGCTGCAATGCTGAAAGATCCCATCGCCAAAATTAAGCAAGTTAAGGAGCGACTGCAAGCGCTGGAGGCGCGCATCGAACGGCTGAAAGCCTCGATTCCCAAGCCGAAAATGGATTTGTATTCGGTTCTGCGCGGCGATTACCTCTGGAAAATCGCCAAGAAACCCGACATCTACGCCGACCCGTGGAAATGGTTGCGGATATGGAGCGCTAATAAGGCGACCATCAAGGATCCGGACTTGATTTATCCTGATCAGCGTCTGTCGATTCCACGTCAAATCGGCAAAGACGAATATCTCGTCAAGAAAGGCGACAATCTTAAGCGCATTTCCGGAATGGCTGAAGTCTATGGCGACCCGTTTAAGTGGACAAAAATCTATCAGGCAAACAAGAGCGGCCAATTCCTAAATAATCCGAACATTATTTACCCTGAGATGATTCTCGCTATCCCGCGCAACTAAATTATCTTAGTTCAACGGGCGCGTGGACTCTGGGGGTGTATCGGTTCTTGCGAAAAGGCTTCACATATCGAGAGCCCTTATTAGCGATTTCAACCGCTGATAGGGCTCTTATTTTTTGCTATATCATTATATTAATGGAGGCAGAAAAGAGTTGCTCTTGAAGATACAATTTGGGGCGATGACAAGCATCGCCCGAGCGGACGAATCTCGTGTTCGCCCAAATAGTCACTATATTCTGCTTACATTAATAGCATTTTAAACATTTCTTGGCGACATAATTACAACGGATTCTACGGATTAAACGGATTACAATTCATACTAAAACGCTTTTATCCATTCCATCAGTTTGATCCGTTGTGAATTCGCATAGATTCAGCATTATTTTGAAAGCAGTTTAGTATAAGACCATCTAAACAATACTGATAAATGCGCGATTCTGAATTATTAGAACTTTACATCGGTATAGACGATATGGCAGCGCCGATTTTGTATGGCGCCGGCGACGCCCATTTGCGCTATATCGAAGGGCGGGTGAGTTCGAAGATCAGCGCCCGCGGCAGCCGCATCTTAGTGCGTGGACCATTAGTCGAGCAGGAGAAATTAAAGCGTGTTTTCAGCGATTTGGAAGCGCTCTGCCGGCAACGCGAGGATATAACTTCCAAAGACATCGACACTATTCTTAGATTAGCCGGTATCGATGGGAGCGGTCGTAATGGCTCTCCCGACAACCGACGCGCCGAGCCGGGCGAGGCTGCCATCGTCTGCGAAGCCGCCCGTAGTGTAGTCAAAGCCCGCGGCGCTAATCAAGAACGATTTGTGCGGATGATGGACGAACAGACCGTCGTCTTCGCCATCGGTCCGGCCGGCACTGGTAAAACTTATTTAGCCGTTGCTAAAGCAGTGGACGCTTTCCAGCGTCGGCAGGTCGATAAAATTATTTTAGTCCGACCGGTTGTAGAGACTGGAGAAACGCTCGGCTTTCTGCCAGGGGACATCTTGGAAAAGGTTGATCCCTATTTTCGACCACTTTATGATGCGCTCGGCGAAATGTTGACGCCCGACCGAATGCGCCGCTTCATCGACCGCGGCTTAATCGAAATCGCGCCGCTGGCTTATATGCGCGGCCGGACGCTGAATAATGCCTTCGTCATCCTCGATGAAGCGCAAAATACGACTTCCGGCCAAATGAAAATGTTCCTGACGAGATTAGGCGAATCTTCGCGGGCGGTGTTGACCGGCGACTTGACGCAAATCGATTTGCCGGACCCGACTAAATCCGGCTTACACGAAGCGCGGACGCTTCTGCAGGGCATCAAAGGCATTGGCTTCATCGAATTCGATGCAGGGGATGTCGTAAGACATCCGCTGGTCACCCAAATTCTAAAAGCCTATAACGGGCAAGTAGAAAGTTAGAAAGTAAGAAAGTTGGAAAGTAGGCAAGTGAAAGTTGGTGAAGGCGATTTAATATCTGGTAGCGAGGTTCAGGTAGAATCGGTGAGACGCCGATTAATTCCTACGGTCAAGTGGTGGCATTGGGCGCTAGGATTGACGTTGGCGCTCTGTTTGGTCATATTAGCACCGCGCGGTAAATCGCTCGAATTCGCTAACCTAACCGAAGGCAGCGTTTCATATTCCAAAATCATCGCTCCATTTGATTTTGAAATTCTGAAGTCCCCGGCAGATTTGAAAAAAGAACGCGATGCTGCGGTCTCCCAAGTTCTGCCGGTATTCATCCGCGACGATTCGCTAAGCGGGATAAAACGAGTGCAGTTGAAGCAATTGTCATCCGCTGCTTTGGAACTGCTGAAATCCTTGGATGCGGCGTGGTTAAGCGCCGTGTTGGATACGACGCGCGATTGGCAAACGCAGGAAGCCCAACCTTTTATCGATGGCACGAACCGCCTGTTCGACCGGTTCGGCTTTCGGTTGTCGGCTGAAGTCTGGCGCGCCCTGTTTGGACTCTATATATCAGACCTCAGACTACAGTCTGATTATTTTCCAAAATATTTCGAATTCCTGGATTTGACTTTAGTCGAATTATATCGTAATAATATTATTAAAATCGAAAAGGGCTTCGCGAGTAATTCAATCGATTCGCTCACGGTTCGACAAGGCAGCGAAGAGGCGGCAGCGCCTTTGGATTCTGTATTTTCAATCGAGTCAGTTTTATTTCATTTTGAACAAAATTTAGCCGCGCGTTTGGATACTTTGGCATTGTCGGTCGAAGCTGCCGCCCCAACTAAAGAGATAATCCGTTTGTTCTTATCGCCAAACCTGATTTATGATGAGGCGTCAACCGAGAACCGGCGGCAGGCGGCACTTGCGCAGGTGCCGCTGGCTAAGGGCTTTGTAAAAAGAGACGAACTCATCATCGACAGCCATATCAGGATTACTCCCGAACACCTTGAAAAGTTGAATTCTTTAGCCCAAAAACGGGCTGAAATGTCTTTGGAACGCAGCGGTCTGACGGCTTTGTCAACCTATCTCGGACAAATTTTATTTGCGTTAATATTAGTGTGCGTCTTGTGGATATTCATTGCACTGGTTCGAACACCGATTTGGAACGAATGGAAATCAATGGCGTTGTTGACTGCAATTTTGCTATCTTGGCTGATAATTCTTATATTTTTAGTTGTAAGATTGAGTATGTCGGTATTTTTGTTTCCGGCTGCGATCGGCGCGATGATGATAGCGATTTTGGTTGACCGCGGCGTTGCATTAGGCGCGGTTGTTATGGCCGCCTTAGCCGCCGGCTTTCTTTACAGCAACGATTATCAACTTGTATTTCTAACCTTAATTATCGGCGGGACATCGATTTTAGCCTTGCGCCGGATAGAGCGGCGCGGCGATGTAATGCGCGGCGCGATTTATATCAGCGCAGCCTACCTGTTGTTAGCGTTTACATTTCATCTTTCAACAGGCTCCGCCGGCGCGGCGACTCTGTTGAATAATATCGGATTTGGCATTATCAACGCGACTTTGACGCCGATATTAGTTTTAGGTTTTGTGCCGCTGTGCGAAAATCTCTTTCGTGTCAGCACTGAATTAACCTTGTTGGAGTTAGTCGATTTAAATCAACCTCTGCTGCGTGAGTTAGCGCTGAAATCACCCGGCACATATCACCACAGTCTGATGGTCGGCAATCTGGCTGAAGCAGCGGCGCGAGCGGTTGGAGCAAATTTTCTATTAACACGCGCTGGCGCCTATTATCACGACATCGGCAAAATTGGATTTAAAGAATACTTCATCGAAAATCAATCGACCGGCAGCGAGAATGTCCACGACCGGCTGCCGCCCTCGCGCTCAGCCGAAATCATCATCAGTCATATTTCCCATGGGCTGGCATTAGCCGATAAATATAAACTGCCATCGTCAATTAAAGCATTTATCCGCGAGCATCACGGTAAAACCCGTCTGGCGTATTTCTATGCCAAAGCGCAGCGGGAATTAGGTTCGAGTGTGCGGGAAGAAGCCTTCCGCTATCTTGGTCCCAAGCCGCAGATGATAGAAACCGGTCTGGTGATGTTAGCGGATGTGGTCGAAGCCGCGACGCGCTCACTCGAACAACCGACGCCGGAAGAATTAAAAGAGACTGTTCAACGTTTGATGCGCACCAGACTTACCGAAGGCGACCTCGACGAATGCCCATTGACGCTGCGCGAGTTGTCGGCTGTCGAGAAGGCTTTTATGCAAGTCTTGTTCGGGATTTATCATCAGCGGATACGCTATCTTGACGAAGAAAGCCGGGTGCAGACTGAGAGCCTGCCGTTACCGGTTGACGGAGCCGGCGTATGAGAAGGGGATTTGGCGCGCCGAGATTTAAACACGGCGGGATATTCATCGAGTTTGTGGACGCCGACACCGATGCCCGGTTGTCATCGATGTTAGCCGCCGGACTTAATTCCGTAAAAAACGGCGAACATAAGACGCTGCAAGGCGTAACGGTCGTTCTCACCAGCGACGCGGAACTGCATAAATTGAACCGCGATTATCTGGGCGTAGATGCACCGACCGATGTTCTGTCATTTGATCTTAGCGACGACTCGCAAAATATCGTCGAAGGCGATATCTATATCAGCGTTATACGCGCTTCGGCGCAGGCGGCGGAGCGCGGCGAACCGGCGGAAGTCGAAATTGTGCGCCTGGCGATCCACGGTATGCTGCATCTGTGCAGATGGGACCATACCGACGAAATGTCCCTAAACTCGATGCTCGAGAGGGGAGAATTATATATGAAGGAAGTATTTAACCGGGGGCTTATTGGAAGTTGATTCGATATTAAGATTGGCGGTCGTCCTTCTTTTGTTGTTTCTCTCAGGCTTTTTTTCGAGCGTTGAGAGCGCTTATTTTTCTTTGACAAAAGGAGAGATTGACCGCCTGGGCGAGTCCGGCGACCCGCGTGCTCGACGGGTCGTCAAATTAATGCGGCGTCCGCAAGCGCTGCTGGCGGCGATTTTGACCGCTAATACGATTGTCAATACCGCCATTGCGGCTCTGACCGCCCTGCTGGCTGTGGAACTGGCTGAATACTGGAACATCAATGTCAATATTGCGGTCATTGTCGATGTCATTCTCATTACAGCCATCATCCTGTTCTTCGGCGAGTTGATTCCCAAGTTGCAGGCTTTACGCAATCCGACCGCTTGGGCGCTGCGCACTGCAAGTTTAGTTGAAATCGTCAAGATAGTATCCTCGCCGATTGCGGTGCCACTTGCCGGTTTTGCTGGTAATATAGCAAAATTGTTCGGCATCGAGCGGAACAAAATGTTGGCGCTGTCGGAAGAGGAACTGCGCGCTTTAGTTCAAGTCGGCCACAAACATGGCGCGTTGGACAGCGAAGAACGTGATATGATTCACTCCATCTTCGAGTTTGGGGATACGATAGCGCGGGAGGTGATGGTGCCACGGATGGATATGGTCGCCGTCGAAAAAGGAACGGCGCTCGACGAACTGCTGTCGATAGTGCGTCAATATGGTCATTCCCGCCTGCCGGTCTATGACGGCAAGGTTGACAACATCATCGGTGTGGTCCATGTCAAGGAGTTGTTAGCGGCGGTGGCTGAACCGGAGTTGTTCGATTTGACCAGACATCTGCGTCCGGCTTATTTCGTGCCGGAGGAGAAAAAAATCGACGATTTGCTACGCGAATTTCAGTCCGAAAAGGTGCATATGGCGGTCGTCGTCGATGAATATGGCGGCACGTCCGGCATTGTTACTTTGGAAGATATAATCGAAGAGATCGTCGGCGAGATACAGGACGAATTCGACAAGGAGCAGCCACTGATACAAAACCTCGACGAGAAGGCTTTAATTGTGAACGGCAAGACGCCCATCTACGACCTGAATGAGCATCTCAAGTCGGTTATAATTGAGGAATCAGACGCCTATGATACGGTCGCCGGCTATGTTTATAGCCGCCTCGGACGGGTGCCTCGGCGCGGCGACCAATTCGAGCATAACGGTTACAAATTTCAAGTTGAGGAATTGTTCGGCAAGCGGATTGTGCGGGTGAAAATAGAGCGTTTGGAGACCAATTTCAGCGATGTATGAGCGGATCCTTAGAATAATCCAGCGTCGTTTTTTAATGCATTATGTGCGGAAATATGTTAAACGCAAAGCCGTCGACGCGCCTTTCAACTGGACGAAATGCTGGGACAAGGTCAAGCGTATCGCGGTCATTTGGCCCGGCGATGGCGTTGACTATCAAGCCGCGGCGATGGTGCTTGGCCGGCTGCGTGAATGTTTCTCCGAAGCGCTAATCACCATTATCGACCTACCGGGGATGGGCGCGTCGCCGCCGCCGGATACCGACGCTGAAGTCTATGCCATTGAGAAGCGCTACCTGAACTGGTGTGGGCTGCCCGACCGGCGGCTCAAAGCCAAACTGCGCGAAATGGAATTCGACACCGTCGTTGACCTGGCGCCGGAATTCGATCCCATCAGCGCTTACTATATCCTCTTAACCCACGCGCCTCTGCGCATCGGTTTTGCCGGCGGCAAGGCCGATTTAGTCTTCAACTATCAGATTGCGCCGAAAGCCGAGCGCGCCGGTGTCGAGCGCTATCGGATACTGGCTAAATATATAGGCAAATGGATGGCAGGATAGGATTACGGTATTCCGAAATAAGATTTGTCGAAAAGCCCGCCCGCTATCTTGGCGGTGAGTTTGGGTCGCGGCGAAGTTGGAAATCCGAGGCTTTCCATATTTGCTTATTCTTTCCTGATGTCTATGAGATTGGTGTGTCGTATTATGGCTATCAGATACTTTACCACATTCTGAACCGGCTGCCGGGCGTGATTTGTGAGCGGGCGTTTTTGCCGTGGGTCGATATGCAGCGCCGGCTGCGGGAGCGGCGGCAAGTCTTGGCCAGCCTCGAAACCGGCACGCCGCTGAACGAATTCGATGTGGTCGGGATTACACTGCAGACTGAACTGCATTATCCCGGTTTAATCAAAGGTTTGGAATTAAGCGGTATAACGCGGCTGGCTAGTGAGCGCGGCGCTAAGGACCCGGTCGTAGTCGGCGGCGGTCCCAGCGCTTATCATCCGGAACCGGTTGCAGCGCTCTTTGATATATTGCTCTTAGGCGACGGCGAGGAAGCATTGCCGGAGTTGGCAGGCGTTCTAAAAGATTCCTGCTCGCTGAGGAGCAATCGACCGCGCTTGTGGCAAGTTTTGACGCAGGTCAAGGGCGTCTATGCGCCGGGACTTTATCAATTGGATGATAAAGTCTGGGGAATGCCAAAGCCGGTTGACAATGCGCCGGCTGAAGTGAGAAGCCGCATCGCGCTGGAGTTGCCTCCAGAATATTATCCAGTATTACCTGTCGTTCCGGTCGTTCAGCCCGAACATGACAGGTTGACGGTCGAAATAATGCGCGGCTGCAGCCAGGGCTGCCGTTTCTGTCAGGCCGGGATGCTAAGCCGTCCAGCGCGTGAGCGCCCGGTCGATGAATTAGTCGAGCAGATATCTGCAAGCCTAAACCGCGCCGGATATGACGAAGTCGGATTATTGTCGCTTTCGACCTCTGATTACAGCCGGATTGGGGCTTTGCTCGGCCGATTATCGCCGCAATTGGCGCAACGCAAGACGACGCTGGCATTTCCTTCACTGCGACCATCATCGTTCAGCGAAGAGATAGCCGGCATTCCAACCTTTGGCAGGCGCGGCAATCTGACCTTCGCCATCGAAGCCGGCAGCGAGCGTTTACGCCGGGCAATCAACAAGCATATTACCGACGAAGACTTGTTTGCTGCTTTAGAACGCAGTTGGCGCTATGGCTGGCAAGGCGCCAAATTGTATCTGATGCTAGGCTTACCTACCGAAGAAGATGCGGATTTGGCGCTGACAGCTGAACTATTGGCGCGGCTGGAACGAACGGCGCCGCGCCGCTGCAAACTGCGTGTTTCCATCGCTGTCTTTATACCTAAGCCGCACAGTATATTCGAGGGCGGGCGATTTATCGGCGTCGAAGAGGCGCATCGCAGACGCAGGCTGATTACGGCGCGCTTGCAGTCGAAGCGAGTGGATGTTTCTTTTCACGACCCGCGCCAGTCGATGGTCGAGACCATCTGTGCGCGAGGCGACAGGCGGATGTTGAAGGTCATTGAAGCGGTCGCTGAACAGGGTGAGGGTTATGAGACTTGGAGCGCCTATTTCGATTGGCAACGTTGGCAGAGCGCGCTTGATGAGCATCTGCCCGATTGGCAGGAATTGACTAATCCTATACCTTTTGATACACCGACTCCCTGGTCGCATTTGAGTTGCGGCATCAGCCAACAGTTCCGGCGGGATGAATTGGAGCGGGCGCGTCGCGCGGAATGGTCGGACGACTGCCGGACCGGGGATTGTTCAAATTGCGGTGTTATTGAATTGTGTCTGGAGTTGGCAAATCAGGATTCAGATTTCACCGTAAGGTCGGCGTCGTCCGCCGGGGAAATTTCTGCCGAGCGCGGCGGATCCGGAATGGCTCAAAGCCGCTTCTATCGGCTTACTTTCAGCAAATTAGCGCGTATGCGAGCCTTGGGGCATCGCGACATAATGCGCGAGGTTAAATTAGGTTTGCGGCGTGTCGGACTGCCGTTGCTCTATTCGCAAGGTTTATCTCCGCGCCCGCATTTGACCTTCTGTCAAGCGCTGCCTTTAGGCGTCGGCGCGGTCGAGCAGTGGATTGAATTTGAGAGCGCCGTCGAATTGGATACTCAGGATTGGCTAATTCGGCTGCGCTGGTCTCTGCCTCCGGGCTTAAGACCGCTGAGACTCGAAGCATTACACATTTCTGCGAAGGCCGGTATCCAAGCCGACTCTTTTAATAAAGAGGCTCGTTTGGATTCCTGGGTAGTCAGGAATGACATACATCTGGTCCATTCGGATTTGCAGACGCAGGCGTCGGGTATGCCGAGAGGTTGTTTCGCTGATGTTGCAAGGAGGCGGAGATGGCGCATCAAGTTCGATAAACCGGTCGAAATCAGGGGGGAAATCACGGCAATTGAGACCATTCGCCTTACTAACGGGGGAAAGACGGCGATAGTCGAATTGCCGGTCGAAAAATCCATTAAAAAATGGATAGACGAATGGGGGGAATTAAATTATGCATTGGACTCACAAGCGATTAATTCGATCGTCAGCGTTACGCTGTTGAATTAATCGACAGAACGAAAACTGCATCTGCTGTCAACTGGAGAGCGACGATAGCCAAATGCAGAAGGTTGACAAACCACCTCAGATGATTGACAGCGGATGTATCTACTACTTTCTCCCTGCGCTTGGGGGGACAAAGGGGGGTGTTCTGGTAGTTAGATATATTGACACATTAGGTTGCAGTCTATATTGAGTCACTCTGATCGAAGTGAATAGACTCGTCCCGGTTTGTCAGACGAGATGCTTCCCTCTGCCTGCGCAGGGGTCAGCATAATATAACCGCATCAATCGGATGAGAAGATAAAGCGCTATCGCTGGATTAAGGTTAATAACCTAATATCAATATATTAAGACCTAAGTTATTGTTGTTGTCAACATTAGAGGATTGACTACAGACGACCGTGCTGCCGACCGCGGCGGGTCGGCAGCGATTTAGGCAGATTCCTCGTTCCGGTTCGCTTAAGAGTCCAATGATTGCTTCTTTGACATTGTTCGGCTGAAGATTTAAGGGGTGTGAATTTTCAGCGGGAGTTTCAAGCCGAGGGTTTACATACCCTTGGGAGGATGGATGAAACAGGATATTATCATCAACTCCACCACCAGCGAGACCCGTATTGCGCTGTTAGAGGACGACCTACTCGCTGAACTATTCGTTGAGCGTCCGGAGACCGAGCGAATGGTCGGCAGCCTTTACAAGGGGATAGTGCGCAAAGTGATGGTGGGAATGTCGGCAGCCTTTGTTGACATTGGACTTACACAGGACGCGTTCTTACATTTTTCAGATGTAGGGGGAGGGAACGAATTAATTAAACTATCTCACGAACCGGAGATTGAGCAAGCCGAAGACGATATGGATGGGCAGCGCCGGCGATGGGAAGGTGAAGATTTAAAGGTTGGACAGGATATACTTGTTCAGGTTATCAAGGAACCTATAGGGCGTAAGGGACCACGCGTCAGCACGCAGATTGCGCTGCCGGGACGGTTCATCGTGTTAGCGCCGAACGAATCGTTCGTTGGCGTATCGCGCAAGATAATGCAGTTCCGCGAGAAACGGCGTCTGCGCCAGATAGCCGGCAAAATGCGTCCGAAAGGCTTCGGATTGATTGTGCGCACCTTAGCGGAGGGCAAATCCGATGCCGACCTGCACAACGACGTTGACCGGGCAATGAAAGTCTGGCGTAAAATTGAGAGCGCCGTGCGCAGCACTAAGGGCGCCGGACTAATCTATCGCGATCTGACGATGGCTTCGTCCATCATCCGCGACGTCTTCACACCAGAAGTCAACAGTCTGGTTGTGGACTCGCGTCGGCTCTACCGCGAAATCGTCAGTTATCTGAACGATGTTTCGCCCAATCTGACCGAGAAGATAAAACTCTATACCGACCGTCTGCCGATATTCGATAAATTCGGCATCGAAACAGAGATAGAGAAGAGCCTTTCGCGCAAAATCTGGCTCGGCGGCGGCGGGTATATCTATTTCGACGCGACCGAAGCGTTGGTCGCCATCGATGTCAACAGCGGCCGGTTTGTCGGCAACAAGGACCACGAAGAAAACTCGGTCAAGGTCAATCTCAAAGCCGCGCGTGAAATTTGCCGGCAGATGCGCCTGCGCGACATCGGCGGCATCATCGTCATCGACTTTATCGATATGGCTGAAGAGAAGAACCGGCGCAAAGTTTTCGACGAGATGCGCAAGTCGATGCGGATGGACCGTGCCAAGTGGGATTTGGCGCCCATCGGTCCCTTCGGCTTGATGGAGATGACCCGTCAACGTATCCGACCTTCGCTGGTCTATTCGCTGCGCGAACCTTGCCCGCAGTGCAACGGATCAGGTCTGGTGCCATCGATAGAGACGGTGGTTACTACGTTTGAGCGCTGGATTAAGCGTTTTACTTCACAGACGCGCGAGCATCGCCTGATGTTGACGGTGCATCCGCGCATCAAAACCTACTTGACCGGCGGATTGACCAGCCGTATCGCGCGTATAATGTGGACAAACCGTGTATTTATAACCCTAAATTCCGAAGAGACGCTGAAAATCGACGAGTTCAAAGCCTATTCCTACAAACAGAAATGCGATGTAACCGCACAATATAGTGTCGGATTGCAAAATCAGGAAGATTAACTTGACGCAAGCGTTTGAATGATGTATATTAAAGATCTAAGGTTTAATGACAATGTCAATGTAAATGTAAAAATTATGTATTCATTGACTTTGTCATTGTCATTAACTTTATTTTCATTCTAAATTCTAAATTCCAAATTCCAAATGTTTGCATTAGTCAAAATTGCCGGCCGGCAGTATCGCGTTGCACCCGAGCAGAAACTCACCGTAGAAAAACTGACCGTGCCGACCGGCGGTGAATATGTTGTTCAGGATGTGATGATGGTTGTCGACGGCGAGCGGGTCGAAGTCGGCCAGCCGCGGCTGCCGTATCGCGTTACATTAGAATTGCTCAGCCAGAAACCTGGCGAGCGGGGTGTTTCCTATCGTTTCTTCCGGCGCGGCGGGCGGCGCGTCAAGCGCGGCTGGCGGCATCAGCAGACCTTTGTGCGCGTAAAATCCATCGAAAAGGAGGCTTCAAATGGCTCATAAGAAAGGCGGCGGTTCGTCGCGCAACGGACGCGACTCCAATCCGCAGATGCTGGGCGTCAAACGTTTCGGCGGCGAATATATCCACACGGGGACTATCATCGTCCGCCAGCACGGCACTAAACTGCATCCCGGCCGCAATGTCGGCATCGGGCGCGACAACACGCTCTTCGCGCTCGCGCCTGGCAGGGTCGTCTTTAAGAATTACCGCGGCCGCAAGGCAGTGTGCATCGTCGAAGAGTGATGGATACCGAATCGGCGCTTAGATCGCGCTTTGTGGTGGATGAAGAAGGTCGTCCGGTGAGTGTCTTGCTGGACTATGACGATTATCAACGAATTATCGAAGACCTCGAAGCGTTGAGGATATTCGCGCTTACGACGAAGTGAAACGGGAAGGCGGAACATCTATCCCGGCTTTTCTTGCGTTCGAGGAATTAGAACAGCGGAGGGGTCGATTTACTAAGTTTTTCTTTAACCACGCGCATTAATGAATCTTGAATTTGGCGAGAGAGGTTATTTTGAAGTTAAAGAAGTAGTCCTTGCGCTTGGGGAGAATCCAAAGTTCTTATGGCAATGTTTAATGAGGGTACAATATAGTAGCTTTTTTATAAGTGTGAAGTCAAGCATCGCCTGTAAGGGTGAACCTTGCGTTCGCCCTTAGAAGTAGTAACTACTTTCATACATTAGAATATACAAGAGGTTATACTATGCCAACTCGTTGCGCATTGGTGATAGTTGTCATATTTATGCTGACAATGTCGCTTCAAGCCCAGCCCGATTCTCTATGGTCACACACTTTTGGAGGCCGCTTTGCTGACAAGGGTTGGAGCGTTCAACAGACAACTGACGGCGGATTTGTGATCGTCGGAACCACCTGTTCATTCGGAGCAGGTGAAACTGATGTCTGGATTATTAAAACCGACATCAACGGCGATTCACTCTGGTCTCGCACTTTCGGGGGCGAGGAAGATGACAATGGAAAGTGCATTCAACAGACTGCTGACGGTGGATTTGTAATTGTTGGATATACCGCGTCATTCGGAGAAAGTTTTGGTGATGTCTGGCTCATCAGGACTAACGCCGATGGCGATTCCCTCTGGGCGCGAACTTACGGTGGGATCGATCCAGACGAAGGGCAAAGCGTTCAACAGACGACCGATGGTGGATTTGTTATTGTTGGAAGAACTTGGTCTTTCGGGGCTGGCGTGAGTGATGTCTGGCTGATACGGACTAACACCGACGGCGATTCCCTCTGGTCACGTACTTTTGGGGAAGGATGGGCTGAGGATGATGGTATGAGCGTTCAGCAGACAGCCGATGGCGGATTCGTGATTGTTGGCAAAACTGGAGATGGAGGGGACGGGAGTGATATTTGGCTCATTAGGACCGATGCCGACGGCGATTCCCTCTGGTCGCACTCTTTCGGGGGAGGTAGTGGAGATTTTGGCTATAGTGTTCAGGAGACAGATGACGGTGGCTTTGTGATTGGTGGGTCCACTCATTCATTCGGAGCAGGTAGTTTTGATGTATGGCTCATCAGGACCGACGCCGACGGCGATGCCCTCTGGTCGCACACTTATGGGGGTGACGGTTATGATTGGTGCTCAAGCGTTCAGAAGACTGTTGATGGTGGATTTCTGATTGCAGGATATACCGAGTTATTTGGGGCTGGTAACTGTGATATTTGGCTCATCAAGACTGATGCTGAAGGGGATACTCTTTGGTCATGCATCTTTGGAGGAGAGAGTTGGGAGTATGGCACCGGCGCTCAGCAGACCGTTGATGGTGGATTCGTGATTACCGGTTATACTCGGTCATTCGGAGCGGGCGAATGTGATGTCTGGCTCGTTAAGACCGGTCCGGACCCGGTGTCTGTTCCGGAGTCGCAATCTACGTGGCAGCCATCAACTTTCGCCATCCTTGGGGTTTGGCCCAATCCGTTCAATGCAATGGCCAAAGTCAGGTTTTCGCAGCCAGCTGGGAGTTGGTTGAGGTTTGAGGTTTTAGATGTAACCGGGAGGTTCCAAGGATTATTGACAGAGTGGCAGTATTATCCCGCTGGGCTGCACAGCCTGGTTTGGGATGCGCGCAGCCAACCAGCGGGACTTTACTGGATGAGGCTGCAGAATCAGCGCGGAATGTCCGTCTTGCAGCCGATGGTAATATTGAAGTAGCTCTTAGATATGCAATTTGGAACGATGTCAAGCATAGTCTATTTGGTCAACCTTGCGTTCTCCCCTTAAAAGCAGTTACTATATTTTACACCATTAGTAGTTTAGCGGGTGTTACATCGATCGAAAGCATATTGAAGGAATTGACGCATCTATAAAAAAGGCACCCAAACCACTTCCTTCGGTTCGCCTGGCAGAGTCAATCACGATTCGACGGAGTTTTATTCCAGCAGATTATATGTAGGCTTACCGAAAGAGCAATCTGTTGAATACTCCGAAAATATAGTTACTCCCGAGTTCTTAGACCGAGTTTTCTGTAAATCCAGCGAAAAGATGGATGAATTGCCGGATAATTGCGTGCATTTGATGGTTACTTCACCGCCTTATAATGTCGGCAAGGAATATGACGAAGATTGGACTTTAGATGAATATCGAACATTTTTAAGAACAGTTTGGGCTGAAGTTAAAAGAGTCTTAGCGCCTGGCGGGCGAGCCTGCATTAACATTGCGAATTTGGGACGAAAACCTTATATTCCACTTGAGGCTTTTATTGCCGAAGATATGCTAGATTTAGGATTTCTAATGCGCGGGCAGATTATCTGGAATAAAGCCGCCAGCGCCAGTCCTTCGACGGCTTGGGGCAGTTGGATGTCGGCTAAGAATCCTATTCTCAGGGATGTTCATGAGTATATTCTTGTATTTTCAAAAGATATGTTCTCTCGAACATCTCTAAATCGAAAAAGCACCATAACTAAAGAAGAGTTCTTAGAATATACAAAAAGCATCTGGACCATTGACGCTGAGCCGGCGTCTAAGGTCGGACATCCTGCGCCATTTCCCTTAGAATTGCCTTACAGGTTAATGCAGTTATATACATTTGAGGGTGAAATCGTTTTAGATCCTTTTATAGGCAGCGGGCAGACCGCAATCGCCGCGCTTAAGACTAAACGGCATTTTGTCGGGTATGATGTCAGCGCTGAATATGTAAAATTGTCTGAAAGACGAATTAGAGAATTCAGCGCTGAATTTAATTCACAATTGTTTTGATGCGATCTTTGAATATGCCAGGGGAAGAGATTTAAATCCTTCCTCAGAGAATTGAATTCCGCTCTTTCGACCAACTTCTTGAGAATAAGGCGCTCGCTGCGGCCGTGATGCGGCGGTCCTGACGGGCGTTACAAAATATAATTAGAGGAAAACTCTATGGCACGCAAAAAAATCGCCCTCATCGGAGGGGGTCAAATTGGTCAGATTTTAGCCTTACTCGCCGCCCAGAAACAATTGGGCAATGTAGTAATGCTGGATATGCCTGAGCGGGAAAACCCGACTAAGGGGAAAATGCTGGACATCGCAGAAGCCGCCTGGATAGGCGGCTACGACGCTAAGATGACCGGCACATCGAATTACGATGATATCGCTGGCGCGGATGTGGTCATCGTAACGGCTGGATTGCCGCGCAAGCCGGGGATGACCCGCGACGACCTGCTGGATATTAATGTGAAAATCATCGCCGAGGTCGCCGCACAGGTCAAAACCAAAGCCCCGCGGGCATTTTGCATCATCGTGACGAATCCGCTCGACTCGATGGTCTATGCCTTTCATAAGGTTACCGGATTTCCAGCCAAGCAGGTCTGCGGACAAGCCGGGGTGTTGGACACCTCGCGCTTCTGCAGTTTCGTGGCGATGGAATTAGGCGTTTCGGTTGAAGATGTTTCGGCTACAGTGCTCGGCGGACACGGCCCGACGATGGTGCCGTTACCTCGTCTCTGCACGGTTGGCGGCGTCCCGCTCACCGAACTTATGAAGAAGGAGAAAATCGACGCCATTGCCCACCGGACGCGCGAAGCCGGCACGGAGATTGTCAACCTGCTCGGCACCGGCTCAGCCTTCTTCTCGCCGGCCTATGCCAGTATCGCGATGGCGGAAGCCTACTTGTTCGACAAGAAGCGGGTGTTGGCAGCCGCGGCGATGCTGGACGGACAATACGGCATCAAGGGCTACTTCATCGGAGTGCCGGTCATCATCGGCGGAAAGGGTATCGAAAAGGTTATCAAATTAAAACTCACGGCGGACGAGCAAGCCGCGCTGATGAAATCGCTGGAAGCGGTTAAGGGCGCGGTAGCGGATGTGGATAAGAGGATTTAATTAAAAACTACAACAGCGCCGGCGACGAATTTAAAATTCACTCGCTGGCGCTGTTGCATTTTTGAATCACCTAAATACAGGAAAATAAAATGCCTACATTAAAAGAAATACAATTAGAGTCTCAGGACTTTATGAGACTAAAACAGGTATCTTGGTTCGCGGAAGCGTCAAATCATGTTGGAATTTCGAGGGGAGGTGTATATCTACTTAGCGGAGAACCAGGCTCAGGGAAAAGCACTTTAGCCCTACAAATAGGAATTGACTTAGCCAATATGGGCTTTAAAGTGTTATATCTAACACTTGAATTATCTCCGTCAGATATAAGACGTTGGGTTAATGATAGAATATTTCCGCATAGACACACAACAGCTTACGCGGAGAAATCAAAGAACCTAAAATGGGAAAATGGGCTAAAAAAATCTTTGGAAACATTGAATATTCATAATGAGGAAGAGCGAATTGAGGGGAATTTCTTCTTAGATTCTAGTATAAGTAATATGGAAACTTTGCCTGATTTTCTCGGGCGACAAGTATTAGGTCCAAAGGCTACCTATAAGGATATAGATTTGATTGTTGTCGACTCTTTGCAAGGTCTTGGAACTGCACCGACTTCGTCAAAACCTTATCAAAGATTATATGACTTCAATCGTTTAGTAAAACATCAAGGTATTGCTACAATCCTAATTGGTCATGTTACTAAAGGAGGAGCCATAACAGGGCCTCGGAGCCTAGAGCACCACGTAGATTGTGTTTTATATATAAGGAAAGCTATGAAATTCCGGCCTTTTTTTGTTCCCAAAAATCGTTTTGGACCTTCGAGACATGAACCATTGACACTTGTTCTTGATGATTTTGGATGCTTGGTTAAATCTAAACATAGCGTAGCAAAAGCAAGTCGGTCATATGGATATTTACCGAATTTCACGGAGTTTGTGGAGGTTCAAGCATTAGTGAGGCTACCGAAACTTGGCGAGAAACCAAGAGTAAAAGCTCCTTACTTTCCAAGAGATATAATTTCTCAACTTGTCACGATTGCAAGTCAAATTAAAGATATTGACATTTCTGATTTAACTTTCGAAATAAACTGAGCTATTCCTGGTGGTTATCCATATAAAAGAACATTGGATTTACCATTAATCGTAGCAATGCTATCTTCATATTTACAAATAAATATACCTTATGGCAGTTTATTCATAGGTGAAGTCGATTTGGCTGGTGATATAAGACCGCTTGGAAATGATGTTTGTGAGCATATTCTTAATCTGTTTAATGTTGAAAGCGGTTCAATTTATTCAAAACAGATAAAGAGAGTATTCATATCTAAAGATAATTCATCTTCATTTCGTGATTGTTTAGCCAAAAGTGAAATAAGTATTGATATTATATCGATTAAAAATCTCGAAGATTGTGTAAATAAGGTTTTTAAAATATAGCTAAATCAGAAATATTTTATTGCATAATTTGATCTATGAATCCCCGTGTTAAAAGAGTTAAAGCCCGGGACGACTATACCCTTAAAGTCACCTTCGCCAACGGCGAGGTGGGCATCTTCGACTGCACGCCCTATTTGAACTTTGGCGTGTTCACGGAGTTGCAGGACCTGCGCTACTTCA
>Ga0194125_10003427_pt1 | contig 25585 bp, 12 predicted proteins | sample TA2KigC250mmetaG_FD_148626 | JGI IMG/M metagenome (GOLD analysis project Ga0194125, IMG submission 148626) | Freshwater microbial communities from Lake Tanganyika, Tanzania - TA2015034 Kigoma Deep Cast 250m | ecosystem: Environmental > Aquatic > Freshwater > Lake | place: Tanzania: Lake... | reverse complement strand
TGGGTCCGAGCACGTGTACGCCGAGGATTCGGTCGGTTTGGGCGTGGGCGAGGACTTTGACGCGGCCGGCGGTGGCGCCCAGGGTGCGCGCGCGGCCACTGGCCACGAATGGGAAAGTGCCTTTGCGATACTCGACGCCGTCGGTCTTCAACCGGTCTTCGGTTTGGCCCACGGACGCGATTTCGGGATGAGTAAAGACGACCGCAGGGATGGCGTTGTAGTCGACGTGGCCATAGCCGGTGACGATGCGCTCGACACAGGCGAGGCCTTCTTCTTCGGCCTTATGGGCGAGCATGGGGCCAGGGATCAGATCGCCGATGGCGTAGAGGCCAGGGACGGTGGTGGCGTAGTGGTCATCGACGGGGATGCGGCCCTGTGCGTCGAGCGCGATACCGACGGTGTCGAGGCCGAGTCCTTCGGTGCAGGGCGCGCGGCCGACGGCGAGCAGGACTCGGTCGCATTCGATGGGGGCGGCGCCCTCGACCTCGACCAGGCAGTGGTCGCCCTGGCTGCGGGCGGCGGTGACGCGGGTGCCGAGCCGGAACTCGAGGCCTTGTTGGGCGAAGAGTTTGTGCGCCTCGGCCGCGAGGTCCGAGTCGATGCCCGGCAGGATGCGGTCTAAGAATTCGATCAGGACGACTTGGGCGCCGAGTCGGTGCCAGACGCAGCCCAGTTCGAGCCCGATGTAGCCTGCGCCGATGACGACGAGGCGGCGTGGGACTTCCGGGTAGGCTAGTGCTTGCGTGCTGGTGCCGACGCGGTCGCCGTTCAGTTCGACACCTTTGAGGGAGGCAGGCTGGCTGCCGGTAGCGAGGATGACGTGCTGGGCTTCAAGTTGGACGCTGTCGCTTGGGTCGGCGGCCTCGACGAGGACTTGGCCGGGGGCGATTAGTCGGCCGTGGCCGGTGTAACGGGCGATGTCGAGTTTGCGGAAGAGGCCGGCGAGTCCTTGGGTGAGTGTTTGGACGACGTTTTTTTTGCGTTGGAGGAGGGTGGGCAGGTCGAGTTGGACTTGGCCGACGCGGATGCCATGCGGTTCGAGCCCGGTGCGGGTTTCCCAGTAGCGCTGGCTGGACTCGAGCAGGACCTTGCTGGGGATACAGCCGATGCGGAGGCAGGTGCCGCCCAAGGCGGGTTCACGCTCGACGCAGGCGACCTTGAGGCCGAGTTGGGCGGCGCGGAGCGCGGCGACATAACCCCCGGGGCCGGCGCCGATGACCACCAAATCGTGTGTGACGTTTTTCATACGCGGTTCACCACGGCCAATCGGTTCCCAAATGCGCCTCGCAACTGACCTCGGTCACTCCCGGCACGGCCGCGGCCGCGGCCGGGATCAGTTCGAGGGCTCGGGCAGACCCTGCGGTCCCGCGGATGAGGACAACGCCTTGGCTGGCCGACACTTCGAGGGCGGTGCTACGGGTGTCCGGGTTCTTGGCCAAGGCGGCCCAGACTTGCGCGCCGAGGGCGAGGTCGCTGAGGCGCTGTTCGCTTGCGGGTGTGGGCTGGAAGTCCTCGAGTTCGGACATGCGGACGATGGTTTCGACGACGCTCTCGAGGGCCATCTGGCTGACGTTGAGCAGGGCGTGGTATTGGGTGGGGTCTTGCCAATCGACGCCGTAGAAGAACCGCGCCCAACGACTACGTTCCTCGTCGGCGCGCTGGATGTGGGCGATGGCTTGCTCGCGCCGGAGTTGGTGTTGTTCCATCGCCGCCGCGATCCGGTATTCGAGGTTGGCCAGGACACGGACGCGGAGGACGTGGGAGATGTCGGCGAGGAGCAGATGCCCCACGTGTCCGTGGTAGACGAGGTGGCCTTGGCAGAGGTGTTCGAGGAGGACGGCGCTGACGCATTTGACATAGGCCTGGCGGCGGCCAGGCAGGCCGTGGCCGAAGGGGGGCGACTGGTTGAGGGCCTTGGCGAGGTCGGTCTCGCGGATGCCGTAGGCTTGGGCGGCCTGAGCCAAGAGGTCTTCGCGGCTGAGCGCGGGCAGTTTCAGCCGTTCGCTCAGGCGCTGGGCGACCGCGCGCCCGCCGGCGAAGGATCCACGGCTAATAGTGATGATGGCCATAGGATGGTTGGGTGACGGGTCGGCGGGGGATGGGTGTTGCGGTTCGGTCAAATCCCGAGGAGGATGCGAGCGGGTTGTTCCACGAGTTCTTTGACGTGGCGCAGCCAGGTGACGGCCTCGCGGCCGTCGACCAGGCGATGATCATAGGTGAGGGCGATATACATCATGGGCCGAATGACGACTTGGCCGGCGAGGGCGACGGGGCGGTCTTGGATGGCGTGCATGCCCAGGACACCGCTCTGGGGCGGGTTGATGAGTGGCGTCGAGAGGAGCGAACCGTAGACGCCGCCGTTAGTGATGGTGAAGGTGCCCCCGACGAGGTCTTCTGGTCGGAGTCGGTTTTCCTTGGCCTTTCGGGCGAAGTCGGCGATGGCAAGTTCGACTTGGGCGAAGCTGAGCCGCTCGGCGTGGCGCAGTACGGGCACGACCAGGCCGCGTCCGCCGCCGATGGCGACGCCGATGTCGTAGTAGTTCCGATAGACGACGTCGGTGCCGCGGAGTTCGGCGTTGAGCTGGGGGGTTTCTCGGAGGGCTTCGACCACGGCCTTCACGAAGAACGACATGAAACCGAGCTTGGTTTGGTAGCGTTCTTGGAAGCGTTCCTGGTGTTCGCGCCGGAGGGTCTGGACGGCGCTCATGTCGATCTCATTGAACGTGGTGAGCAAGGCGGCGTTGTGTTGGGCCTGGACCAGGCGTTCGGCGATCTTGCGCCGCAGGAGCGTCAGCGGGACGGTCTCTTCGGCCCGATCGGCCTCCGCCGGGTCGGGCTCGGGCGGAGCCGGCGTGGGCTTGGGCTGGGTTGGGGGCGCAGTCTCGGGGGATTCGGCGGCGGTGCGAGCAACGTCTTCCTTGAGCACGCGGCCGCCGGGGCCGGTGGCTTGGACTTGGTCGAGCGCCACCCCTTTTTCTGCCGCCAAACGGGCTGCGGCCGGCATGACGCGCGGCGCAGCGGCGGGGGCGCTTGGGCCGGAGGCGGGACGGCGCGCTGGGGTGGGCTTATGGGTGGGGCTAGGTTTGGTTTGGGCTGGTTTCTGTGGGGCGGCGTGGGTGGGTGCGGTGCGGCCGTCGGTTTCGATTTGGGCGAGGGTATCGCCCACTTGGACGCGTTGGCCTTTGGGCTTGAGGATTTGGGTCAGCCGGCCGGCGATGGGCGAGGGGATCTCGACGGTGGCCTTGTCGGTCTCGAGCACGACCACGGGTTCGTCTGGGGCGATGGGGTCGCCCTCCTGCTTAAGCCAGTCGCCCACCTCGACTTCGGTGATGGATTCGCCTACGGCGGGCACTTTGAGTTCGAGGGAGGTTGCGCTCATAGGGTGGCGATGGGGGCGAGTTGCTTGATGCCGGTGATGGTTTCGGTTCGCGGGCGCGGTGCGGGCTGGGCGGGAGCGAAGGCCTTTTCGAGAAGCTGTTCTTGTTCGAGGTGATGGGCGGCGTGCGAGCCGGTCGCCGGGCTGGCCGAAGCGGGTCGGCAGATGCCGGAGAAGGGCAGGCGCCCCTGGAACTGCATGCCGACCGTGACCCGCAAGTAGCGCCATGCGCCCATGTTGTCGGGTTCTTCTTGCACCCAGATGACGTTGGTGCCGTCCGGGCAAGGGGCCAGCAGGTTGTCCAAGGTGGCTCGCGGGAAGGGGTAAAGCTGTTCGAGCCGGACCAGGGCGACCGAATCGAGGCCGAGTTCTTCGCGGCGCTTTTCGAGTTCGTAGTAGAACTTGCCCGTGCAGAGGAGCACCCGTTCGCAGCCCGCCAGCGAGGCATGGCGCGAGTCGGGCAGGACCGCCTGGAACCGTCCGGTGGCGCACTGGGCCAATGGGGAGATGACGCGCGGGTGGCGCAGGAGGCTCTTGGGGGTCAGGACGACCAGCGGTTTACGCCAAGGTCGGAGGAGTTGGCGGCGCAACAGATGGAAGTACTGGGCCGGGGTGCTGGGCACGGTCACCTGGATGTTGTCCTCGGCTGCCAAGGTCAGGAAGCGCTCGAGCCGCGCGCTGGAATGTTCCGGTCCGGCTCCCTCGAAGCCGTGAGGCAAGAGCAGGACCAAGCCGCTGAGCCGGCGCCACTTGTCTTCGCCGCTGACGATGAATTGGTCTATGATGACCTGGGCGGCGTTGGCGAAGTCCCCGAACTGCGCCTCCCACATCACTAAGGCATCGGGCCAGTCCAGGCTGTAACCGTACTCGAAGCCGAGGACGCCGGTTTCGGAGAGGGGGCTATTGTGGAACTCGACCGGGCCTTGGGTTGGCGCCAGGTGTTGCAGGGGGGTATAGGTCGTGCCGTTGTCGAGGTCGTGAAGGACGGCGTGGCGTTGGCTGAAGGTGCCGCGCTGGACGTCTTGGCCGCTGAGCCGGAGGCGGTGGCCTTCGAGGGCGAGGGTGCCCCAAGCGAGGGCCTCGGCGCTGGCCCAATCCAGGGGCGACTCGTCCCGGGCCATTTGCCGGCGCGCCTCGAGGAAGCGCTTGAGTTTAGGGTGCAGATGGAAGTCGTCCGGCACGGTGGCCAGTCGTTCGAGGACCGTGGCCAGCAGGGCGGTGGAGACGCCGGTCTCGGGTTCCGCTTCGGCGGGTGTTCTCCCGCCGCGGTAGCCTTGCCAACGGCCGGCCAGGCTGCTGGGCGGTTTGGGTCGTTGCTCGGCGCGGGCTTGGCTGAGGTGTTGTTCGAGCAGTTCTTGGCGTTTGACGGCGAGCCGATCCGCTTGCGCCTGGGTGACGCCCCCGAGCCGTGCGAGACGCTCGAGGTAACCGTCCCGGACGGACGGACGCTGCTCGATGAGGGCATAGAGCTGCGGTTGCGTGAAGGAAGGTTCATCGCCTTCGTTGTGACCGAGGCGGCGGTAGCAGTACATGTCGATGACGACATCTTGGCGGAAGGTCTGGCGGAAATCCATGGCGAGCTGGACACAGCGGGCGACGGCCTCCGGATCCTCGCCGTTAACATGGAGGATGGGGGCGGGGAGCATTTTGGCGACGCTGGTGGCGTACATGCTCGAGCGGCCCTCGGCGGGTGAGGTGGTAAAGCCGATCTGGTTATTGACGATCACATGGACCGTACCGCCGACGCGGTATCCGGGGAGCCGGCTGAGGTTGAGCGTCTCCTGAACGACCCCTTCGCCGATGAAGGCGGCGTCGCCGTGAATGAGCAAGCTCAGCACCTGGGCATGGTCGGTGTCGCCGACCCGGTCTTGTTTGGCGCGGACGCGGCCTAGGACGACCGGGTTAACGAATTCGAGGTGGCTGGGATTGAAGCAGAGGGAGAGGTGGACGGTTTGGCCTGCGGCGGTCCGGTAATCGTGGCTATGGCCCAAGTGATACTTCACATCGCCACCGCCCAGGTACAGGTCGGGGTCACGGTCCTCGAATTCGCGGAAGATGGTCTTGGGGCTCTTGCCGATGATATTGGCCAGGACGTTGAGCCGGCCGCGATGGGCCATGCCTAAGACGATCTCGCGCAGGCCAGCCTGCGAGGCCCGTTCGATCGCGAGGTCCAACAGCGGGATCAGGCTCTCGCCGCCCTCGAGCGAGAAGCTCTTGGCGCCGACGAATTTCTTGCGGATGAACTGCTCGAAGACGACGGCGTCGGTGAGCCGGGTCAGAATGCGCAGTTGTTGGGCTCGGGGCAGGGGTACCCAGTAGGCGCGGCCCTCGACGCGTTCCTGGACCCAGTGGCGCATGCGCAGGTCGTCGATGTGCATGTACTGGAAGCCGATCGCGCCGCAGTAGGTCTCGCGCAGCCGGCTCAGGATTTGTCGCAGGGTCAGGTAGCCGTCTGCGCTCATCGTTTCGCACACGAAGACCTTGTCCATGTCCGCCACGCCCAAATCGTAGTACTGCGGATCCAGCTCGGGCAGGTACCGCACCGTGGTGCCTAAGGGATCGAGTCGGGCTTGAAGATGGCCGCGCACCCGATATGCGCGCAGCATCCGATCCACGCGATGTTGCAGCCGGAGCATCTCGCCGCCTGCCGCCGAGGCCGGGCGGGTGCGACCCGCGGGAGCAAACAGGCTGCCGCGCGGGAAGGTGGGCCCCCGGCGGAGGGGTTCGGCCGGGGTGTCGGGGCTGGTCCAAGCCGCGAAGTAGGCTTGCCAATCGGGGGTGACAGAGGACGGATCGCGCGCGTAGTCGGCGTGCAGGCCCTCGAGGTAATCCAGATTGGCAACGTTGGGCAGCTCCGCCGCCCGGTTCAACTTTGACACGGGCGCCAAGATAGCATGATTCAGCACAAATCAAGAGTTTCCCGAGCGCAGCGCGGGCCGGATGCCCGAATGCTGAGCGAGGCGGAGCGGGGACGGTCACGTCCGCGGAGCGGATCTGACGATCCGCGCCCCACAGGGAGCCTGCCGGGTTTCACCCGCGATGGCAGCCCTCAAACATCTCGCTAAGGATTCGGGGCCGGATGCAGCTTGAACCGGCGGCGCTCCTTCGAGTAGGTTGCCCGCGCTATGCCCGCTTCTGCCGACACTCCCACCGGGTCGACGAAGGCCGTCCGGGCCGGCCGGCGCCTGGATGCCAACGGCGCACCCAAGGGTTACACCTTGGCGCTCGGTCAGGAGACGATTCCGCTGGAGCCGGGGCGACCCTGGGCACAAGCAGACCACTACAAGTGGGTGACCCGCGGCTTGATCGAGATCCCGCAGTCGTACCATGTCATGCCCGACGGGACGGTCGAGATCAACGGCGAGAAGATCGCACCGCAAGACCCGGAGGGTCTCAGCAAGCTCGAGCACGAGGTCAACAAACGGCATGTCGCCATGGCTGCGCAGGAAGCGAGTCCGGCGGCGGCGCAACCGGACCGTCCAGCGGCAGCTCCGGTTCGCAAGGAGCATTTCCGGGTGCGCCTCGATCACACCCGCCATCTGATGGTGGAATGCCAACGGGGCGGCGAGCGGATCGAGACCGGGTTGCGCGGGATCAACACGCTGGTGCAAAACGGGCTGATGCTGGCTCCTACACAGGTGCATGTCGACCCGCTCCAGCGCTACTTCGAGCTCGAGGGCCACCGGTTCGAGTGCAATGAGAGCGGCGCAGCGGGACTGGAGCGGATGCTCAACGCGCGGTTCGTCCCGACCCAGACCGCCGACGCCACCGCCGGGATCGAGATCCGCGAGAACCCCGCCTCGGCCACTGGCTTCGACCTGCGCTTCGTCACGCTCCGTGCCGGTGCCCGCGTCGAGGTGAAGGGCCATCTGTCGCAGGAGAACTTGGACCTACTTCAAGACCCGGCCAAGTGCGAGCTGTTGCGGCCGGGCGTCCTCCTGCGCCTGACCCCTCCGCATCTCCTGTTTCGGAGGCGGCGACCGGATGGCGGCGAAGAACCGATCCCCGACTTACCGGACGTGCTTTACCGGCGCTGCACCGCGCCGCATCTGCAGCAGCTCCTCAATCACCCCATCATCCGGCGCGCGGCTCCGGGCGCCGGACCGGAAGCAACCCCAACCCTCGGTGCTGCGCCGCACAACGAAATCGTCGCCTTCCGGTTAGGGCGCCATCCGCAGAACAAGCAAGGGCTTTGGCTGGAGTGCGTCCAGAGCGACGGCGCCATCACGGGTCGGGCCTGGACGCACCATAACCTAGCCGAGCTGCAACACGCCGCGGTGTTTCAGGCGCAGCTCGAGGTCGCCCTTTCCTTGGACCATCAACAGCTTAGGGTGCTGGATCGCCAGACCCGGACGGAATCGCGCTTCACGGTGCAGAGCGGCAGCCCTGACGAGGAGCTCGCCGAGGTCAGTCGCATGCTCACGGCGGCGCTCAAACCGCCAGTCCCCAGACCCGCCACGGTCGCTGCCGCGGTCCCGCCCTCGGGCGGTTCCAGCGCCAGCCCCGAGCCAGCGCGGCCACAGGCCGAACAGCTCCTCACCACGGTCGCCTCGGCTGGGGGGTCGCCTCCGGCGGGGGGCAGCCCTCGAGCCAGCGGCACGGCCCCGGTTGCGCCCGAGTCACCCGGGCCTCCGGGGGCGCAGGCCGAGCCCGTGCCGACGCATTCCGCACTCCCGCCCGCCAGCCCGTCCGCCGCCCGCATCGAGGAGCCCGAATGGCGAGCGGCACGCGATGACCTGAAGCCGCCCAAGGTCCCGCCCGTAGCGACGGCGGCGTCGGTGGACTCCGCCTCCCCTGAGGCGGCGCTCGATCCGGCGTGGGCGCGGCTTTTCGGCGTGACCGACGCTGTGCAGGTGAATGTGGAAGTGTTTCGGAGCGTGGCGACGCGGCTCGGGATTCCGGTGCAGAGCGTCCAGTTGAGCTTGGAGCGCGCGTTCGTCGACCGCCGATTCGAGGTGATCAGCTTCGGCGTGGGCGAGGTCGAGACCGTCATGGACCTGCGCGACGAGGGCTTTTACGGGTTTTACCTCTCGCACATTAACGAACACAAAATCCTGCTGGTCTACGCGTGCCAGGGCAAACACCTCGAGTGGGGCCCGGACCGTTGTCTCCTCCAGCCCGCCGTGACGGCCGAGCCGAGCGAGTTCCGTGGACGCGCCTTGCTCGGCTTGGCGCAGAGCGCGGAGAGTCACTTTGTTTTTGTGGTGGAACCGTCGTTTCGCAGTTGGGTACGCCACCACGAAAAGGCTTACCTCGACGTTTTCGCCCAATTCCGCACGGTGCAGGAGTTGGCGGCGGACGCGGCAGCGTACGCGCTGATCTGGCCGGAAAGCGGCGCGGCAACGAGCTCGTCCGATGCGGCAGTCGCCGGGTGATCGAGGCCGGCCGTCTGGTCACTTGGGTTTGAGGGCTGCCCGGGTCTTGACGAGCTCGATCATGGCCTGCCAAGAGGCGCGCAGGAATGGCGGTTGCTGGAGGCTATCGAGGACGTAAGAGCGATCGGCGCGGTCGAGCTCCAACACCGCGGTGATCATCTCTTCCTGGTAATAGCCCGCCTCGGCGAGCGGGAGGCCGTTCGGTTCGCGGATGAACGAGCCCCCGCTCGAGGTTTGTTTGCCGTCCGGCGACTGGCCGATGGTATTGGCCACACAATGGAAGATGCGCGAGTTGGGGCCCACCGGTTGCTGGGCGCGGCCCGAGACGCGTTTCCACGCCACCGCCTCGAGTTCATCCGAGCTGCACGAGGGATGGAACAAGATGCGGGCACCAGCCATGGCTGGCAACCGGTACAGTTCTGGGTGCCGTCCGTCGCGGCAGATCACCAGCGTGCAGAGAATGCCGTCCAACTCGAACAGCGCCAGCTTGTCGCCCCCGCGGCAATAATGCTTTTCGTCCCGGCCAGCCAGGTTGACTTTGGCATATTCGTACACGATGCGGCCGGTCGGATCGATCACGTGGGCCAGGTTCAAGAAGCGGTCGCGTGTTCGCTGGAGGGTCCCGGCGATCACCCATACCCGGTGCCGCCTGGCCGCGGCGCAGGTGCGCTGCAGCGCCACCCGGACGCGGGTTGTGGAAAGCTCGATCGCGTCAGGGAAGTAGTATCCGGTCAAACTCGCTTCGGGAAACAGGACTACCCGGCTGCCCGCTTCGGCCGCCGCACGCACGTAGTGCAGGGTACGGTCCAGGTTGTATGCGAGGGGCTTGGCCCAAGGCAGTTGGACGCAAGCGACCTGGAGGGTCTTGGGCGACGGAGGCATAGGTTGGGGTGGCATGGCGGTCGGGTTACCTGATGGTCTCCACGCCGCACAGACACCAAATCAGTTCCGGCGTGAAGTGGTTGTAGTCTTCAGTCCGTTGAAAGACCAGGCTGTCGGGTGCGCCCAGCCAAGCGTAGACCCGCCGCGCCCGCGTCATGCACTGGCGCAGGTCCTCGAAGGTGGACTCGTAATCCAGGCCGGGCGTGATCACCAGGGCCGGCCGAGGCGCGATCAACGCCAGCACCTCGTCGTAGTCATAAGGGAGCCGCGCCTCGTGTCCTCGGAACCCGCCCAACCGGGGCAGCAGGGGTAGCCAATGAGTCCAGCGGGCCAAGCCACCCGTGCCTTTGTCGGCCGTATCCGAGCGCATGGGAGTGAAGGCAGCGACTGCAATCACGCCGGCGACCCGCTCGTCCAAGGCCGCGGCATGGAGCCCCACCAGACCGCCCAAGCCGTAGCCGACCAGGTAGACTTGGGCTGGATCGATGCGCGGGTGACTGCTCACGGCATCCACGGCTGCGCGCACATCGCGGAGCAGCTTGCCCAGCAACGACCAACGCGGGTAACGCCGATAAAAATCGCGGATCTCGAGGATCCGGCTGCCGAAGCCCAGTTGATCGAAGGCAAAGACCGCATAGCCGCTGCGTGCCAGCGCCAGATGCGGCTTCTCGCCGCGGTCGTATCCCGCCACGTAGCCGTGCGAGACGGAGATCGGGTGCAACCAGACGAACACCGGCAACCGCCGGTCCGTCCCGACGACATTCGTGCGGTAGTACAAGTCCGCCCGCAGGTAGTTGCCGAAGTTCAGGCTCTCCCGCACCAACTCCGGCGGCGGCGCCGCCCGACCCAGCAGCGCTGCCTCGGCGTTCGGTTCCGCTCCGTAATGGCTTACCTGGCCGACTGCTCCAGGAGGCGGTTCGCCCAAGGCCCGGTCGATTCGGCGCCGGATCTCCTGGCGCCGCGCGGGCCACGCCGCGGGATCCGTGAGGGCCACCCCATCGTCGTCGGCCAGGAGGTCGGCGCCGCTGCGATCGGGGAACTCCTCGGGGCGAATGCGTTCGCCGCTGCTTTCTTCCCATTGGGTGTAGGTCGGAAAGATGGGTGCCGGGATCGCCGAACCCGGGGCGGCTGCGAGGTCGCGGCGAGCCGGTGGGAGCGGCCGGCGGCCGAACTGGGCGTCCAGCCAATCGACGTACGCCTCGATGTCTTCGGCGCGTGTGCTGTGGCCCCCCGCACGGTAGCGCAACTGCAGGGCGTCAGCCGCACCGAGCAGGGTGAACACCGGTAGGGCGCCCTGGTAGGTCTGCTCGATCGCCCAGACGCTCTCGACGTTGTCGTTGAGCGCCGTCGAGATCAGCGTTGGCCGCGGCGCCACGCACGCCACCAGTTGGTGTTGATCCAGCGGGAGTTGGTGCTCGCGTCCGGCGAAGAACCGCAGCCGCGGGTGCAGCCAATCCGGGAAGACGCGCGTCAGCAGCTCGATCCCCTCGCCGAATTGGGCTTCGGAAAACCGCCGAAAACTGCACGCCCCGCCTGCGCCCGAGCTGCTCGAGATGACCGCGCCGATGCGCTCATCCAGCGCGGCTGCAATGAGCGCGGTCTTGCCATTGCGCGAGTGGCCCGTCAACGCGATGCGCTGGCGATCCACCTCCGGTCGAGTGACCAGGTAATCGATGACCCGACTCGCCGCCCAGGCGCGCCGGGTCAGCTTCGACCAATCGTGCTCGGGCCAGAGCCGCGCCCAAGCGCCGGTGTCATCCTGCGAATCGCTTCCAGCGTACACGCAGCCCACATAACCCCGGCTCACCGCCACCAGCGCCCAAGCCCGATGGTTGTGTTGGGTGAGAAACACGGGGAAGGGGCCCGGACCGACAGGCACGATCAACTCGAGGCCCAACGTCGCCTGGTGGCCTGGTCCAAACTCGAGCGTCAGCCGTTCGAGAATCACCGGCCCGTCCGAACCGACATGCCGCTCGCCGACGCGCACGTTGCCGGGCGCCGCGGGTACCGTGCCGGTCAGGTAATAGGCAAAAAGGCCGAGCAGTTCCTGGCGTCGCTCGCTCCAGTCCTCTGGGGTTTGCACCACTCGGCCATCCGCCCGGAGCAAGGGGTCCGGCAGGTCCGCCAGCCGCGGCAAGGTATCGAAGTCCGGCGGCAATTCTCCCGTACGTTCGAGCCACTCTTCCCAGGGAGGGCTCGACGGGAGCCGATGCAACAAGCGCGCCAGAAGCTCCTGCCGTTGCTCGAGGTTCGCCGCTGCCTGCGCCGCGGTGCCGAGCCACACCAGACCCGAGGCGAGAATGACTGACGCCCGCAGTTTCATCGGTCTCGAGCCCATTCAAGCGGCGGCGCCGGTGAGACGGCGCCGCATGATTGGTCGGGTGGGGCTCCGGCGTGCGACTTCGACAAAACCCGCCTTCCGAAAGGCGCTGGCTAACCCGGTATAGACAAAGGCGTCGGCTTGGCGGCCCGCTGGCTCGACTGGGTAACCCTCGACGATGGGCGCCCCTTGCCGGCCCGCAAACGCGACTGCGGCGTCGAGCAGCGCCTTCACTAGGCCGCGTCCGCGATAGTCCTTCCGGACGAAGAAGCAGGGCACCGACCACACGGGCTCGGCGTCCACGGGTTGTAGCGTTCGCGAGGTTGCGAGCCGCACATAGGCTGCGCGGGGCGCCACCGCGCACCAACCGACGGCCGCGCCCTCGGCATAGGCCAGCAGGCCCGGGGGCGGCCCGCGTTGGGTCACCGTGCGCAAGGCGCGGCGGTTGCCTGCGCCTCGGTGTTTCTGCCAGATCGCCGCCGGTCGTCGCCACCACATACACCAACAACCGGCACACGCCCCTCGCGCGCCGAACAACTCTTCGAGGTCGGTCCAACGCTCGGGTGTGAGGGGGTGAACCTCGAGGGACAACGGCTGGCAGCGCGCTGCAACTGGCATGCCGATAGGGTAGGGGAGCCGCCGCCGTTGACAAGGCTGCGCGCGGGGGCGCATGATCGGTCGGGCGCGCGCCCAAAGAACGCTAGCCGGCCGACCGACTCTTGTTGACTGCCGAGGTCATCCTGGAACTGCGCCGCTTGGGGAAGACGTTCCCCGGTGTGCAGGCATTGGCGGAGGTGGATTTCGAGCTGCGGCGGGGTGAGGTACACGTGTTGTTGGGGGAGAACGGCGCGGGCAAGTCGACCCTGGCCAAGATCTTAAGCGGGGCGTACCAAAGATCCACAGGCGCAATCTTCCTGGACGGTCAGCGCACCGAGATCAAAAACCCGCGGCACGCCCGCGATCTGGGGATCGGGATGATCTACCAGGAGCTGAACTTGGTGCCGAGTTTGTCCGTGGCGGAGAACCTCGGCCTGGGACGCGAGCCGACCGTTGTGCCGGGGGTCATCGACGCGGCGGCTCTGGCGGCCTCCGCGCGGCGCTGGCTCGGGGAGTTGGGCGTGAGCATCGGCGTCGAGCGCCGGGTGCGGGACCTGAGCCTGGCGCAACAACAGATGGTCGAGGTCGCCAAGTGCCTGTCGCTGGAGGCGCGCATTCTGATCATGGACGAACCCACCTCGGCGCTCACTTATCAGGAGATCGGGGAACTGTTCGCCGCGATCCGCCGCCTCAAAGCCCGCGGAGTGGCCATGATCTATATCTCGCATCGACTCGAGGAACTGCTCGAGATTGGCGACCGCGTGACCGTGCTACGCGACGGGCGGTCGGTGGTCACTCGGCCCATTGCAGGTGTTCGTGTGGGCGAACTGATTCGGTGGATGGTCAATCGCGACCTTGCCGAGCAGTATCCGCGGCAACGGACTCGGCCGGGGGCCGAGCTGCTGCGCGTCGAGGGCCTGAGCCAGGGGAGCTATTTGCGCGACATCAGCTTCACATTGCGGCGCGGGGAGGTGTTGGGCGTGGCAGGTCTGCTGGGCTCGGGTCGGAGCCGGTTGGCGCGAGCCCTGTTTGGCGCGGAACGAGTCGACGGGGGCACGATCTATTTCGAGGGTCGGCCGCAACGGATTGCGTCGCCGCGGCGCGCGATCGACTTGGGGATCGGCTTGTTGGCCGAAGACCGGCGCACACAGGGGTTGGTGCTCAAGCTCTCGGTGCGCGCCAACATTTGCCTGGCCAGCCAAGATCGCTTCTGCCGGTGGGGTGTCGTGCGGGCGCGGCCGGAGCGCCAGGCGGCGCAAGCGCACCTCGAGCAGTTGCGCATCAAGAGCCCGAGCCTCGAGCAGCCGGTGATGTTCTTGAGCGGGGGCAACCAGCAGAAGGTGGTGTTGAGCAAGTGGCTGTGCGCGGAGGCGGCCCTGTTTATTTTCGACGAACCGACGCGGGGCATCGATGTGGGGGCGAAGGTCGAGATCTACGAGTTGATGAATCGTCTGACGGCCCGCGGGGCGGGCATCCTGATGATCTCCTCGGACCTGCCGGAGGTGTTGGGGATGAGCGATCGGATCTTGACGATGTGCCGCGGCCGGATCACGGGCGAGTTGAGCGGGGCGGAGGCCACGCAGGAAGCCGTGTTGCAGCGGGCCCTGGGAATGGATCCCACCTCCCCGGGCGGCGCGATCCCAGGCGGCCGTGGGTGCGGTTGGGAGTCGGACGCAGCGACCTCCGGGGAGGGGCGGTCGGCCGGGGCGGCGACAGGCGCCGGCGCGACGGGGATTATGCCGCCAGCATCGGCGGGGAATGACCTCTGATGAATGCGAAAGTACTCCTGCTCACGCATGGCCGGCAATTTGGCACACTGCTGGGTTTGGTGTTGCTGGGGGCGATCATGGCGGCGCTCACGCCGCACTTCCTGACGGTCTCGAATCTGCTGAATGTGGCTCAGCAGACGGCGATCAACGCGATCATTGCCGCTGGCATGACCTTTGTGATTATCACGGCGGGCATCGACTTGTCCGTGGGCTCGATTGTGGCCTTCTCCGGCGTGGTGCTGGGGAGTTTGTTGGCTGCGGGTCAACCGTTGCCGGTCGCCGTGGCCGCAGGCCTGGGCGTGGGGATGCTGTGCGGCTTAGTTAACGGCGGATTGATCGCTTACGGCCGGTTGCCGCCCTTCATTGCGACCCTGGGCATGATGAGCGTGGCGCGAGGTGCGGCACTCTTGTACTCGCAGGGTCGACCGTTCTCTGGGTTTAGCGAGTCGTTCCGGTTTCTGGCCACGGGCGAGGTGTGGCACATCCCGATGCCGGTGGTGGCGATGGGCGGCGTGTATGCGGCGGCGCACTTCCTGTTGAGTCGGACCAAACTGGGACGGTACGCCTACGCAATAGGGGGCAACGAACAAGCGGCGCGTCTGTCCGGGGTGAACGTGCGACGGTACAAGGCGCTGGTCTACGGGTTGTCCGGCCTGCTGAGCGGGTTGGCGGCGGTCATTCTGACGGCGCGACTCAACTCGGCCCAGCCGATTGCCGGGTTCATGTACGAGTTGGACGCCATCGCTGCGGTGGTGATTGGCGGCACCAGTTTGTTGGGCGGCGAAGGGAAGCTGGGGGGGACGCTCGTCGGGGCCCTGATTATGGGCGTGCTGCGCAACGGTCTGAACCTGCTGGGTGTCTCTTCCTACGTCCAGCAGACGGTCATCGGCTCGGTCATCATCGTCGCGGTCTTTCTCGACATGACCCTCAAAAAACGGCAAACCTGAGAGCGGCATGGACCTATGCACTCTCGTGTAGCAACGCTTGCGAACGAACCTCGGCCGGCTCGGTCGCGGCCCTGCAGCTCTCGCCTATGGCGATCGGCGCCCGGGTTCGGCGGGCTCCTCCTTGGTTTCTGCGCCTTGACGCTCAGCGGGTGCCGGCCCGGTGGCGAGGGCGACGGTCGCGCGCCGGGTCCGACGGTGGCGTTGGTGATGAAGACGCTCAACAACCCGTTCTTCGTCGATATGGAACGAGGGGCTCGATCGGCGGCGGACCGGCTCGGGGTCCATCTGGTGGTGCAAGCGGCCGAGCGCGAGTTGGATGTCGAGAAACAGATGCAGATCGTCGAGAACCTGATTCAGCGGCGTGTCGACGTCTTGTGCCTGACCCCTAGCGGGTCGCGTGAGATCGTCCCGGCCATCGTCAAGGCGAACCAGGCCAACATCCCCGTGCTGATCGTGGATACGCGCGTGGATGCCGCCGCCCTGACCCAGGCCGGCGGACGCATCGCGTCCTTCATTGGCTCGGACAACATCGAGGGGGGCCGGATCGCCGGACGTTATCTGGTCGAGCGACTGGGCGGGCGCGGGCAAGTGGCCATTCTCGAGGGTATCCCGGGTCACGAGACGGGCGACGCGCGCCTGCAGGGGTTTCGGGAGGTGGCGGACCGCGCGGCGGGGGTGGCGGTGGTGGCGTCGCAGCCGGCTCATTGGGAGCGAGACCAGGGCTACAATGTCTTTCAGAACCTCCTGCAGTCGCATCCGGAAGTGCAGGGGGTCTTCACCTGCAACGATCTGATGGCGTTGGGAGCGGTCGAGGCTATCGCGGCGGCGGGCAAGCGCGACCGGATTGTGGTGGTCGGCTTCGATGCGACCGCGGACGCGCGCACGGCGGTCCGCGAGGGGAAGATGGCCGCGTCCGTCGCGCAGCATCCGGAGGAGATGGGCCGGCTCGCCGTCGAGCGTGCCGTCGACTTGCTGCAGGGCAAGCCGCTGCCCGCCGAGATCCCGACACGCGTCGAACTCATCACCCGGGAGAATCTCTAGGGCCGGGTCGCGCCCATGGCTGCCGGTGTTATCAACATGTGGGCATCGAGGAAACCGTGGTTCATTCTGCGTTGCCTCCGTTTTCTCCTGTGCAAGGGTGATCGAGTCGTTGGTGAGACACGAGCGGGACGAATCAGAGCGATCATGGACGGAACGAATGTTCGAGCGGGGTGGGCGAGCGGCGGCGAGGTGCGCGAGTGTCGGTTCCTGCGCCGCTCCGGTTCCTGTGTACTGCTAGGCGGGCTGCTGCTCGGCGCGTGGGCACCGAGCTCAGCGTTGAGCCAAGGGGGTGTGCTGGTGCCGACCAATGCCGTCTGGCAATATCGCAAAGGGACCAGCGAACCTTCGAGCCCGGTCGCCGCCTGGCGCCAGCCGGGTTTCGACGATTCGGGGTGGTCGACTGGGCGTGCTCCGTTCTACTACGACACCGGCAACGAGATCGCCGGGAACACGCGCTTGGCTGACATGCAGAACGGGTACACCAGCCTGTACCTGCGCCGCGGCTTCAGCGTGGGCGATCCAGCAGCCATCGGGGCGCTGACGCTCGACGCGCTGATCGACGATGGTTACATCGTCTGGTTGAACGGCCGCGAGGTCGCGCGGCACAACATGGCGGCCGGCGAGGTGGCGTACAACGCCGGCACCCCGAGCGCGATCGAGCCGATCGCCGTCCGCACCACCGTGACGAATGTGGCGCAGATCCTGGTCTCGGGCCCGAATGTCATCGCCGTGCAGGCCCAAAACCGCTCGTTGACCTCGAGCGATTTTGTCATCGAACTCGCGCTGCTGGCCACCATCCGGGAGACCGACCCACCCCGGCTGCTCCGTGTGGTGCCGGCATCCGGCGCGGTTCTCGAAGGTCTGACCCAGGTCGACGTGACCTTCAGCGAACCGGTCGTGGGGGTCGAGGCGGGGGATCTCTTGATCAACCTTCAACCCGCGACCTCGGTTAGCGGCGCCGGGGCGACTTACAGCTTCTCCTTCAACCAACCGGCCTACGGACCGGTGCGCCTGAGTTGGGAACCCGGGCACGGCATCACGGACTTGGCCACCCCACCCAATGCCTTCGACGAAACCCAGGCCGAGGCGACTTGGTCGTACGAGTTGGTCGATACGACCGCTCCGGCGGTGCTGCGGCTCAATCCGCCGGCGGCGGCGACGGTGCGCCAGTTGACCCAGCTCGAGGTCACGTTTACCGAGGCAGTCACGGGCCTCGAGGCTGGCGATCTGTTGGTCAACGGCCAACCGGCAACCGGCCTTAGCGGGGCCGGAGTTGGCCCCTACCGGTTCCAGTTTGCCGCCCCGTCGGCCGGCCTGGTCCAGCTCCGTTGGGCGACCCAGCACGGGATCGTCGACCTAGCGACGCCACCCAACGCCTTCGCGGGCGGACCGTGGCAATACACCGTGGATCCGAACCTGCCGGTCGCGCGGGTGCGGCTCAACGAGTTCCTTGCCGCCAATCGGGCGCCGAATGGACTGAAGGACGAGGAGGGCGAGTTGCAGGACTGGATCGAGTTGTTCAACGAAGGGTCCGAAGCCGTGAATTTGGCTGGCTGGGCGCTCACGGACGATCCACGGCAGTTGGACCAGTGGACGTTTCCCGCAGTCACCCTCGAGCCCGGAAGGTACTTGGTCGTGTTCGCGTCCGCCAAAGACCGCAAACCCGTCGTGGTGGGCGGACGGTTACACACGAACTTCAAGCTCGCTTCGGCGGGCGAGTTCTTGGCCTTGCTCGACGCGGAATCGCCGCGGCGGGTGGTGAGCCAGTTTGGCCCCGAGTTCCCCGAGCAACGCAGCGATTATTCCTATGGGGTGGATGCGGCCGGGGCGTGGCGTTATTTCCGGACCCCGACGCCGGGCGCGGCCAACGGCAGCAGCAGCATTGCTGGCGTGGTGCCGCCGGTGCACTTCAATGTCGGTCGTGGCCTGTTTGCGGAACCGTTCGCGCTCATCTTGAGCACCCGCCTCGAGGGGGCGCAGATCCGTTATACCACCAACGGCAGCGAACCGACCGAGGCCAACGGACTGACCTATGCGGGCCCCCTCCAGGTCGCCGGCACGCAGGTGGTCCGGGCCGCTGCGTTCAAGGCCAACCATCTGCCGGCGCGGCCCACGACCCACACTTACCTGTTCCCCGATCAAGTGGTGCGCCAGCCCAACAACCCCGCCGGGTTCCCCACAGCGTGGGGCGGAGGCGCACCCGCCGCCGACTACGAGATGGACCCCGAGATTGTCCAGGACGCCCGCTACGCGGGGAGGCTGGTGCCGGCGCTGACGGCGTTGCCCACTCTGTCCCTGGTCACCGCGATCGACAGCCTCTGGGGCGGGCAGGGGATCTACTCGAATCCCACCTCAGAGGGCGTGGCCTGGGAGCGCGCGACGTCGGTCGAGTGGCTCGACCCGGCCGGAGGAGACGGTTTCCAAGTCGACGCCGGCCTGCGCATTCAGGGCGGCGCGAGCCGGAACCCGAGTAACTCGCCGAAGCACGCCTTACGCCTCTTGTTCAAAGGCGACTATGGAGCTAAGCAGCTCGAGTTCCCGGTCTTTGGGAGGGCCGGAGTGAGCACGTTCGACACCTTGGTGCTGCGGGCGGGATACAACAACTCGTGGGTCCACTGGTCGCCCGCACAGCGGGCGCAGGCCCAATACCTCCAGGACGAGTGGATCCGCGCCACGCAACGTGCCATGGACCAGCCCTCGACGCGCGGGACCTTCGCGCACGTTTATCTTAACGGCCTTTATTGGGGCATCTACAACGTGACCGAACGCCCCAGCGCCGCCTTTGCCGCCGCGCATCTCGGCGGCGAAAAGGAAGAGTGGGATGCCCTCAATAGCGGGGTGGTCGTCGATGGCGATTTGAGCGCGTGGAACACGCTGATGAACCTCGCCAATGCCGGGCTCAGCTCGAACGCGGCTTACGAGGCCATCCAGCAATACGTGGACGTGGTGAACCTGGCCGACTTCATCATCCTCAACCATTTCGGCGGGAACAGCGATTGGGACGATCACAATTGGTACGCCGCCCGGCGGCGCATGGCGGGCGCGGGCTACAAGTTTTTCAACTGGGATTCGGAGCGCACCATCGAAGGGCTGACGGTCAACGTGCTCAACGTCAACAATAACGGCAAGCCGACCCGACTCTATCAGCAGTTGCGCCAAAACGCAGAATTCCGCGTCCTCTTCGCCGACCGGTTGCACGCCCATTTCTTCCAGCAAGGGGCCCTGACACCGGCCCCATCCATCGAGCGTTGGTCCCAGCTCGCGACCCTCATCGAGCCCGCCCTAATCGCCGAGTCGGCGCGTTGGGGCGATTACCGCCGTGACGTGCACGTGCGCGGCGCCGCCGAGCTCTACACCCCCAAGACCCATTACGAACCGGAGCGGGATCGGATTCTCACCCAGTACTTCCCGCAGCGACGCGACCGGGTGTTGGCCGATTACACCGCAGCCGGGCTGTACCCGGCGCTGGCGGCGCCCACGTTCAGCCAGCCCGGAGGCCGCGTGGCGCGCGGCTTCAGCCTGCGGTTGAGCGCACCGGCAGGAACCATCTACTACACCACCGACGGCAGCGATCCGCGCTTGTACGGATCGGGCGCCATCTCGCCCCAGGCGGTTCGCTACACCAATCCACTGCTGTTGAATGCGACCGTGGTCGTGCAGGCGCGGGTATGGAGCAACGCCAACTGGAGCGCTCTGGCCCGGGCGACATTCCAGGTCGGCGAACTGGGTCTGCCAATCCGGTTCACCGAGATCATGTACCATCCGCCAGGGGGCGACGCCTTCGAATTCATCGAGTTGACCAACCTGGGTGGTACCCCGCTGGACTTGGGCGGTTTCAGCCTTGGCGGGGTCAGCTTCATCTTCCCCCAAGGCTCGATCCTGCCCGCTGGCGCACGCTGGGTGCTGGCCTCTGACGCCAACCCGAGCGCGTTTGCCGCACGTTATCCCAGTGTCATTGTTGCCGGCGCGTTCGGCGGCAGCTTGGCCAACGGCGGAGAGCGGCTCGCCCTCAAAGACGCAACCGGCCGCGTCGTGGCTGCCGTCAACTACAGCGATGAAAACGGTTGGCCAAAAGCCGCCGACGGTGGGGGCTACTCGATCGAGGTGTTGGACCCGGACGGGGATCCAGATGCCCCCGCCAACTGGCAGGCCAGCGCGCAGGTGGGCGGCAGTCCCGGCCGGCCCAACCCGACCCCTGCGCTGCCCTTCGTCCGGCTGAGCGAGCTCCTGGCCGAGAATCTCACCGCCCACAACCACGAGGGCACTTACCCGGACTTCATCGAACTGCATAATGCGGGCGGCGCGCCTGTGGATCTGAGCGGCTGGCGGTTGTCCGATAGCGCCGCCCCAGCGGCGTTCGTCTTTCCGGCTGGCACCCTGATCGGCCCAGGCGGTTACCTGGTGGTCTGGGCCGACAGTGCCACCAACACGACCTCCGGCTGGCACGCCGGGTTCGCCCTCAGCCGCCGGGGCGAGAGCGTCTTCCTGTTCGATGCGTCCAGCAACCGGGTGGACGCCGTGTCGTTCGGGTTGCAGGTGGCGGATTACTCGCTGGGCCGCATCGCGGACGCCTGGCAGTTGACCGTCCCGACGCCTGGGGCGGCCAACGCGCTGGCGGAGGTCGCCCCACCGACCGACCTCGTCATCAATGAGTGGCTGGCCAACGCCATGCCGGGTGGGGATGACTGGGTCGAGTTATACAACCGCTCGTCCACGACGCCGGTGGCCTTGGGGAATCTCTACCTGGCTGCCAGCGCGGCGTTGTTCCAACTCAAATCGCTCTCCTTCGTGGCTCCCCTACAACATGTCCAGTTGCTGGCCGACGAACGACCCGGGCCGGTCCATCTCGGCTTCAAGCTGCCGGCGGCAGGCGCCAGCCTCACTCTGTACGACGCCACCGGAACCCCACTCGACCAGGTTACTTATGGCAGCCAGCGCGAAGGCGAATCCCAAGGCCGTTGGCCCGACGGCACGGCAACAATCGTCGCGTTTCCTGGCAGTGCCAGCCCCAGGGCGAGCAACTACTTGGCCGCGTACACCGGGCCAAGGCTCCATGAGATCCTGGCTCGCAACCAAGGCGCGGTCGTCAGTCCGACCGGCGCTTTCAGCGACTTCCTCGAACTGTACAATCCGCTCGACCAACCCGCGAGCCTCGCCGGCCTGAGCCTCAGTACCTCACGCACCGGCGCCGGACAGTTTGCATTTCCCCTGTCGACCACCCTCGCCGCTCAGGGATACTTGGTCGTCTGGTGCGACGGTTCGCAGCCGGCCTCGACCCAGGCTGGTGGCGCCCTCAACAGCGGCTTCTCGCTGCCGGGTAACGGTGGCGGCGTGTACCTGTTCAATGCCTTAGGCCAGATGCTGGACGGTGTCGAATACGGCCCGCAGGCCGAGGACCTCCCCATCGGCCTAAGCCAGGGCCAGTGGCAGCTCCTGGCTGCCGCCACTCCCGGCGCTGCCAACGCCGCTCCAGCTCCGCTCGGCTCGGTCCAAGCCCTGCGCCTCAACGAGTGGATGGCCCAACCGCTGAGCGGTACCGACTGGCTCGAGCTCTTCAACCCGCAACCGCTGCCCGTGGCCCTCGGAGGCTTGTATCTGACCGACCATCCGTCCCTCGCCGGCCGCACCAACACCGCCCTTCCCGCACTCAGCTTCCTGGGCGCCGGCAAATGGGTCCGCCTGGTGGCCGACGGCGACCGCCGCCAAGGCCCCGACCACACGGGGTTCAACCTCGACGCTGACGGTGAAACCTTGCGCCTCTACAGCGCTAACTTAAGCCTGATCGATAGCGTCAGCTTTGGCTTGCAGACCGGGGGCGTGGCCCAGGGGCGCCTGCCTGACGGGGCCAACCAGATCGCCGATTTCCCAACCACGCCGACGCCAGGCGAGAGTAATTATCTGCCACTCGACTCGGTGCTCATCAACGAGGTCCTGACCCACACCGATCCGCCCTTCGAGGACGCGCTCGAGTTGTTCAATCCCACCCTCCTCCCGGTAAACCTCGGAGGCTGGTTCTTGAGCGATCAGGCCAGTGAACCGCGCAAGTTCCGCATCGCCGACGGCGCGGTCTTGCCTCCGGGCGGTTTCCTGGTGTTCTACGAAAACCAGTTCAACGGTGGCAATGGCTCGATCATCCCCTTTAGCTTTGACGCCGCTCGCGGCGACGCCGCCTATCTCTCCGCCGCGGATGCCGCCGGCAACCTCACCGGGCGCCGCACCAGCGTCGGGTTCGGCCCCGCCGCCAACGGAATCCCCTTCGGCCGCTACCCGACCAGCACCGGCGTCGACTTCGTCCCCCTCAGCCGTCCCACGCTCGGTGTGGATACCCCAAACGACCTCACCGAATTCCGCCGCGGCGCCGGTGCGCCCAACGCGGCACCCCTCGTCGGTCCGGTGGTGATCAACGAGATCATGTACCAGCCGCCCGCGTTGCCAGGGTCAGGCGAGGAAATGGACGAGGAATACCTCGAGCTGAAGAACCTCGCCGCCACCCCAGTGCGCCTGTACGATCCCAACGCACCTGCCAATCGGTGGAAGATCGCCAGTGCAGTCAGCTACACCTTCCCTGCCGGAACACAGCTCGCCGCCGATGCCTACGCGCTGGTGGTTCGCTTCGATCCGGTGGCTCAACCCGCGCGACTGGACGCCTTCCGTCGCCGTCATCAGGTGCCGCCCGAGGTGTCCGTCCTGGGTCCCTTTGCCGGCCGGCTCGATAATGCCGGCGAAATCATCGAACTTCTCCAGCCCGATCCGCCCCAGACCAGCGGCCCAGCGACGGGTCTGGTGCCGTATCTGCTCGTCGAACGAATCGCCTACGCCAACCGGGCGCCCTGGCCCTTGGCGGCGGCCGGACAGGGGGCGTCGCTCCAGCGGACCACGCCGGCCGCCTACGGCAACGACCCAGTGAACTGGCAAGCCCTGCCGCCTACACCTGGCCGCGCCAACGGTCCGGAGACGTCGCACGACCAAGACGGAGACGGTATGCCGGATGCGTGGGAGCTAGCGCATGGCCTGGATCCGAAGGACCCCACCGACGCCGAAGCGGACCTCGACGGCGACGGGCACACCAACTGGGAGGAATATGTTAGCGGCACGGACCCGCGCGACGGGCGCAGTGCGCTGCGGCTCGAGGCCCAAACCGAGAGCCAATCCGCTGTGATGCTCCAGTTCCAAGCCATCGCCGGCCGGAGTTACCGGGTGCTTTACCAAGATCGCTTAGGGGCTGGCCCCTGGCTGGAATTGGCAGTGTTCGAGGCGCGAAACGACAATGGGCTCGCCCAACTCGTGGCACCCCTGCCGGCCGACACCAGCCAGCGATTCTTCCGCATCGAGACGGCGCGCTAAGGGCCCGGTCACGCGGGCCCAACGGGAGTGTTGCCCTGGATCTCGAGTTTGAGCGTGGGTGAGTCGCCGCGCTTGTCTTTGCCGGGATAGAGCGTGAGGTGCGGGAACGGGATCTCGATCCCCAACTCGTCGAATCTCTTCTTGAGGCGGCGGTTGAACTCGCGTCCGACGCGCCATTGCTTGATCGGTCTGGTGCGAATGCGCGCTTTGATGACGATGGCCGAGTCGGCGAACTTGTCCAGGCCAACGACCTCGACAGGGGTGAGGATGTCGTCTTTGTAGTCCGGAGCCTGCTGAAGTTCCTCGCCCACGTCCTTGATGACCTTCATGACCTCGTCGGGGTCTTCTCGGTATGCCACCCCAACGTCGAACACATAGTTCGAGAATTCCTTGGTCATGTTGGTGACCACGTCGACTTTCCCGTTGCGGACATAGTGCACGTTGCCGGCGAAATCGCGCAGGATGATCATGCGCAAGGTGATGCGCTCGACCAAGCCGCCTTTGTCGTTGAGCGTCACCACATCGCCCACGCGCACTTGGTCTTCGAGCAGGATGAAGAAACCGCTGATGACATCTTGCACCAGGCTCTGGGCGCCGAAGCCAACGGCCAGACCGACCACGCCCGCAGCCGCGACAATGGGACCGATCTGCACGCCCAGTTGCCCCAGGACCATCACCGTGGCCACCACCAAAATCACCGTGCGCAACCCCCATCGCACCACCGAGCCCAGCGTGTCGGCGCGCTTTTGGGACTCGATGTCCTTTTGATCCTGCCGCAACAGCGCGATCAGGCGCGCCGAGAGGATCCCAGCCACCTTCAACCCCACAAAGGCGAGCGCAATGACGATCGCGATCCGCGCGCCGTTGCTCAAGATCCAATCCAAGGCCCGCGCAAACACGATGCCCGTGTTCAGACCTAGACGCCCCAGGACCAGGGCGCCCGCGGCCACGACGATGAGGATCGAGATCAGCCAGTAGGCCGCCGTGACCATCGACTGGGCGAATGTCCGGGAATCCGCGTCCTCTTTGCCCTTGAACAGGGCGGCGAACAGCTTGCGGTTGAGCACTGCTGCCAGCTTAAGCGCCAGGACTGCGCCCAGCACGATAAGCGCCGTGGTCAGGCCATGCCCCTCAACCCACTCCGACAAGGTTCGCCAATACCTTTCCGATTTCATGATGTCATCGCGATCGATGGTTGATTGCTTGCTTGGGTGATCCGGGGCGCCAGCGCGCCCGGCGCCGGTTCGCGGCCTGGTTGAGGCTCAGGTTCGAAGCTCCGGCTCCAACCCGATCTCCGCAGCCCCTGAGTCCTCGGCTCTCGGCCGCCGACCACCCCATGAAAAGGGCTGGACCGGCGGTTTGTCGAGGGCGAATTCTCCGTGCCCCTCGCGCCAGACTGTCGAGGTGGCGGGCCAGTCTGTCCAGCGGCAGCGCAGCCGCGGGGCCTTTCTTGAGGGCTCACCCGCGCCATCGCAAATCAATATGCCGGTCTTTTAATAATTGACATAGGACTTGGCATTTCATACTAAACTCCAGTGTTTTAGTTATTGACAATTCAGCCGCGCCGGATGAACCTGCCACCGCTTATGAGAAGATCCCGTATCAAAGTCAAAGGGCGCTCGGCCATCTACCACTGCGTCTCGCGCATCGTCGGCGCCCAACGCCTCCTCGATGACCTTGGCAAGGAAACCATGGTCAGGCTCCTCCGGCGCCTGGCCACCTTCTGCGGCCTCGAGGTCATCACCTACTGCATCATGTCCAATCACTTCCATGTCCTGGTCCGCGTGCCGGCCGAGCAGAACCCGACCGACGAGGAACTGGTCGAGCGCATGAAGGCCCTCTACGGGAAGGCCAAGCCCCGAGAGGCCGGGCTGCTCTATGAGGCCGAGAAGGGGTTGCACGAGCATGGTCGGGTGGACGCAGACATCCGGGAA
>Ga0194125_10003426_pt1 | contig 25585 bp, 20 predicted proteins | sample TA2KigC250mmetaG_FD_148626 | JGI IMG/M metagenome (GOLD analysis project Ga0194125, IMG submission 148626) | Freshwater microbial communities from Lake Tanganyika, Tanzania - TA2015034 Kigoma Deep Cast 250m | ecosystem: Environmental > Aquatic > Freshwater > Lake | place: Tanzania: Lake... | reverse complement strand
TCGGACACGAGGCGCGCTACCTCGTAACAAGGCAGCGCTCCGGTTCCCAGCGTGGGTTCGTCAAGGTGATAGATTACCTTCGCATAGTCCCGGAGATAGTCTTCAGGGGTGATCTCGATCTCGTGCCGCACGGCCCTGATATTCTCCGCCACGGCCCTGGAGCCGACGCGTTCGTCATAGTAGGGCGCGTCGGTGAACGCGCCGGTGAAGGTGTGCAGCGGGCCGTCGCACATCCCGGCGGCCAGGGTGGCCGCGGACGGGGAGTCTATTCCCCCGCTCAGATACGCACCCACGGGCACGTCCGCAATCATGTGCCGCGCCACCGCCTGTGCAAGCGTAGCGGCGTACTCTTCCGCGGCGTCGGCGAACGTACCATCGAACGAACGGGTAAAGGCCACGTCCCAGAAACGGCCTTCGCTGATGCCTTCCGCGCCCCAGCGCACCCAGCCGCCGGCGGGCAGCTTATCCACGTCTTTGAAAAACGTGTGCTTTCCGAGGATGTTCTGAAAGGTCAGGAACTCATGGATCGCGGCCGGATTCGCCTCCTTTTGCTCCATGGCGGGGAGGAGGGCCTTGATCTCGGAAGCGAAAACCAGGGCCCTGCCGCGGCGATGGACATATAGCGGCTTGATTCCCAGGCGGTCACGGACCAGCAGAAGAGACCCGTTGTCGCGGTCCCAGAGGGCGAACGCGAACATGCCATTCAGGTCGGGCAAACGCTTAACGCCGAAGTCAATCATCCAGTAGAGCAGGACCTCGGTGTCCGAATGGGTCCGGAATACCCGGCCGCGCGCCTCAAGGATGCCGCGCAGCTCGCGGTAGTTGTAGATCTCGCCGTTGAAAACGATGACGTAGCGGCCGTCCGCCGAAACCATGGGCTGATGGCCGGTCGCAAGGTCGATGATCGAAAGCCTCTTGTGCCCCAGCGCGACCTGGCCGTCGGTATACGTTCCCTCGTCGTCCGGGCCGCGATGGGCCATCAAAGCCACCATCCGCCCCAAGCGCACGCCGTCCGGCGCCAAGCCGACGTATCCGCAGATGCCGCACATCAGGACTGCTTCCCCGCTGCCGTTTCCCGCTCTTCACGCTCCAGGCGGCTCCGGATGCGCCAGAGCTCCGTCTGGAGGCCACGCGCCTGCTGGGCTAACACCCCGAAACTGCTGATCAGGAAGGCGAGGAGCGCCAGGCTCAACGCGGTCAGCACCAGGTGGAACGAGAGCCGACCCGTGAATAAGTTGACGCAGGCCCAGACGAATGCCACTACGGCCGCCAGCATCAGCCCGGCGCTCACCACGAACATGTACCGGAAGGGGGCCGCGAGTAGGCTGAACAGCGTATGCGATCTGATCAGGCCGAGCAGTTTGGAGGACGACTTGCGCTTCTGACCCGGCCGGGCGGCCAGTTTGTCGGCCTTCCATTCAAGGGTGGCCGGAATCTCTTTAATCCGGTATCCGAACGCCAGCGCCTTGTTTACGATCTCGAGGTGCATCTCCTTGCCGTCCTCGTCCAGCGGCAGCGCCAGGAACTTCTCCCGGCGGTAGCCGCGGGTCATGCCCGTATTCATGGTGATGGCGTGGCTCAGTCCCATGCGGATGAGCCGGTTGCCGAACGCGCTGAGAAAGACCCGCAGGCGGGGCACGTTGCGGTAGCCGCCGCCGGGCATGTGCGGCGAAGCGATGACGATGTCCGCGTCCGGACGCGCCCGGAACTCGGCCGCGATGCGCGACACGATGTCGTCGCCCCAGGAGGAGTCTATCTCCGTGGTCACGACGATGTCGCCCCGCGCCCGGCTGACGCCCATCCGGATCGCGCAGCCCCGCCCGCGGTTGGGCGCATACGACACCACCCGTAGCCGGCCATCCCTCGCCGCCAGGCGGCGGGCGATATCAAGCGAGCCGTCCGTGGATCCGTCGTTCACCACGATGAGTTCCCAGTCTTCGTCAAGCGCGGTCAGGTTCTTCAGCATCAGATTGACCGACGCCTCTAAAATGGCCTCTTCGTTGTAGAACGGACTGACTACCGAGATCATGGCGTGACCTCCTCTCGCCCTGGAAACAAGATACGCTCCCGGACCGCGTCAGGCAAGACGTAGTCCCAGGGCACGGGAAATCCACCGAGTTCTGGTTCGCGAAATAAGCCGCCAGGTGAAAGACCGCGTCCGGCGGCGACTCGAAGGCCAGGTCCAGATCCTAGTCCGATTCCACCGCGCCCTTGATGAATCGAGCATTGTCAGCGGGCAGGATGTTCTCCACCCGCCCCGAAGAGAGGTTATCGAGAACGGTGATCCGCCTCGCCGGATCCGAGGCAAGGCGATTGACCAGATTGCTGCCGATCGCCCCCACCCCGCCCGTGACCAGCACGTGATCGCGCATTGCCCGCACCCCGCCTGTTCTCAGTCGCAAACTTAACGGCATTCCGCGCGCCAGCTTGGAACGCACACTCCAACATCACACGAACCCCAGCACCATGCGAAAGCCTTTCAAGTAGCGCTTGACGTCCTCCCAGCTCCGCAGCTTGCGCAGCGTTTTCCAGAAGAAGGCGGGACGCAGGTAGAACTGGCGCATGGCCCGCTTCTCCATCTGCATGATCTGCTCTTTGCTCGCATAGCCGCTGGGAACGAAGACGGGAGTCCAGCCGTGATAATGGCGGTAGTCCTTGTCAAGCGTGCCGTAGCGGTCGGCGCTCTCCCAGAGGCGGGTGCCGGGATAGGGGGTCGTAATGGAAAACTGCGCGTAGTCAGGATTCAGTTCCTTTGCAAACTCGATCGTCTTCTGCGCCAATTCCGGCGTCTCGCCCGGCAGCGCAATCATGAAAGAAGCTCTGACTTCAATCCCGGCTTCCTGGGTCAACCGGTTGGCGCTGCGTATCTGCTCCAGCGTGATCCCCTTGTCTATGTTGTCCAGCAGCGTCTGATCGCCCGCCTCAAATCCGAAGAACAGGTTCCAGCATCCCGCCGCCTTCATCCTGCCCAGCATTTCGGCATCCACGGTATCCACACGGGAGTACCCGGTCCATGTGATATCCAATTTGCGGTGGATGATTTCGTCGCAAAACCCAAGCATCCACTTACGGTTCGCCGTCATCGTATCATCCCAGAACGATATCTCCCTGGCCCCATACTCCTTCATCAGGTATTCGATTTCGTCCGCGGTGCGCGCGGGCGACTTTGTTCTGATGTGGCGGCCGAACACCGCGTTGTTGGAGCAGAACGAGCACTTGTACGGACAGCCACGAATGGCGGTCATGTGGACGACGGGGAGCCGCAGATACTGGTTGGGAAGTGGCACGTAGGTGCCCATGGGCAGAAGATCCCGCGCCGGATACGGAAGCGTGTCCAGGTCCGCGATCGGCTCGCGCGGCGCCGCAAAACCGATTCCCGCCGCGCGCCGGAACGTAATGCCCCGGATGCCACCCATTGTCTCTTCGTCGGCGAGAAACGGAGCCAGTTGCCACCCCGCCGCGCGATACTTTTCGGCCACTTCGAGCATTGTCAGCTCGCCTTCGCCGATGACGAGGATATCGAAACACTCATCGTTCCGCAGCACCTCTTCCGCCGCGATGGTGGCATGGTGGCCGCCAAGCACGACCAGCGTGCCCGGACAGCGCCTCTTCACCTCGCGCGCCGCGTCCAGCGCCCGATAGTAGTTCACCGTCAGGGAGGAGAAGCCGACGACGCGGGGACGCGCCCGCGCCACCCGCGCCACAATATCTTCCACGGTCAACCGGAGTCCCACGCAATCCACGGCGTCCACCGTGAAACCATTCTCGCGCAGGTAGGCCGCGAGGCTCGCGATCCCCAGGGGCGGTAGATCGCCACCGATGCTCTTGCCCACCTTCCGCGAATAGCGTTCCTCAACCGATACTGGGGGGTAGATGAACATCACGTCCAGGCGGGTTGTCTCCTCATTGGCCATGCTTCGCAGACCTCACTTCGCATCCGACGCGGCCGCCGGCAGCGACCGCGCCGCGGACCCTTCCGCGGGCGCCTCATCCACCCATAGATCGTCAACCAGAAACGGCTGTGCCGCGTCAACGCGTCCGCTCAAGCGCAGCGTCAGCGTCAATCCTCCCGGAGGAATCTCTCCAAGTTCTACATGGTACTCCGCCAGCCGTCCAGGATCGAGGTTCCAGACGGCGCGCAAACGGTCTTCGGCGTACACCTCGACCGTCCCGCCCCGCAACGCATACCCGCGCAGCCGCACAACGCCGCGGGTCGGCGCCTCCGTGGCCCGACGGATTGCCACACGGCCTTCGCCGGACAGGACGAGCCACGCGCGCAGGTCCTGCGTCAAGGCGAATCCAAATCCGCTTTCAAGGCGACGAAAGTTCGATTTCCCCCGCTCCCTTGCCAGACGCGTCAAGTCCTCGTCGGTATTGTAGTACAACTCCCACATGACCCTGTATTCGTCCCTTATCCACGGCTGTCCTTCGACCGCGTGATGGAACAAGTACCGGTCCATCAGCGCGAGCCCGCCGCGATTCACGAAGTCGTGTCTCTGCCAAAAGAACGTCCCTGGCCAATGCCAGGGACCGCCTTGACCCATGCAGATGAATGCCGCCTCCGGGTACTTCGAAAAGAAGGCCATGAGACGTTCCCTGACCCGCAACTGCTCGTAATCGCCCTGGCCGGGAATGAACATATAGGCAAACTCCTTGTTCGGCACCTTGTAGTAACCCGGTCCGACCCAGCGTAGCTCGTAGTAGTTGTCGAACACGATGATCGTTCCATCCGGCAGGTTCCGACTGAGCCATGCCGCGATTTCCTTGCGCGGCAGGTCGTGCCCCGTCATGGCGTAGAACGCGCCGTAGGCCGGGAATATGGCAATAAGCCAGCCGGCCGCAACCAGAGCCGCGGCACCCCCCGTGCCCCATGCTCTGCCCTTCGACGCCTTCTCTCCCGCCCGCACCACCGCCTCCAACCCCAAGGCTGCGAGAATGATCAGCCCAGTAAAGGTGAAGATGATCCGGCGTGCGTGGAATTCGTGGTGGACAACCGCCAGGGCAAACAGAACGTAGGGCAACAGGAACCACGTCAGCGTCAAGGCCGACTGTCCTGGATGGCGCCACAGTCCCAAAACAAGCCCCGCCAGAAGCAGCCCGCCGAACAGCCATGCCCCCCATCCGTTGCCGAAGCCCTGAAATGACAGCATCCAGTAGAAGTTCCGCGCGTCCAGGCGCATCTTGACCGGCTCAAATCCGCTGCTGCCGGCGCCCACCTGCAAGAAATGACCCAAGTAAGGCAACATCCCCGCGGCCACAAGCAGGCCCGCAATCGCAAGCCCCCCCCAGACCCGCGCCGCCACGCCCCACTTCTCCCTTGCGCGCCAACGCGCAGCGGTCACGCCGACAAGCATCAACCCCTGCATCCCGCAGGGCAGGATGCCGATGTAGTTCGTCATAAGCAGGCCGTATGTGCTCAACGCATAGCCGATCCAACTGCCGATGCCGCTTCCCTCCCGCCACAGAATCCGGCAGAAGAAGAGCCACGACAGGGCGGCAAACAAACCGAAGACCGCATAGCCGTGGGCGTCGCGGCTGTAGTAGATGTGAAACAGCGAGAGCGACAGCATTATGCTGGCAATGGCCGCCGGCCGCCGTCCGAAAAGAAGGCGCGTCAGCAGGTACTGCACCGGGATCGTAGCCGTGCCGAAGAGAACCGGCGAGAGCCTGATGGCCCATTCCTGCCGCCCGAAAAGGTCCATCGTGATGCGCAGCAGGATGAGATGCAGAGGCGGAAAGACGTCGATCGGCTTGAGCATCTCGGACCAGGGCCGGGCGGCAAAGTTCACGCTGCCGATCTCGTCCATCCAGAGGGAAGGCATGCCCACGCGCCACAGGCGCAGAACGAGGGCGAACAGGGTTACGCCGGCCAGGAACCACCATTCCCAACGGGCCAGGGGCTGCTCGGCGGACGGCGCCACAATTGCGGTTGACCGCGGGAGTCCGGAGGCGACGGCCTTCTCCGTCCGCGCCGTGGGAGCCTCTGACTTGCGCTTGCGCTTCGACACGGTTTTCCCGTCCGGTTCGGGTCCCACTACAAGAGACTCCACGGCAATGCCGTGACACCCTCGGCGATTTTCTGCGGCTTCGGACAGCGGCAGACAATGTAGCCCTCACGCGCCCGCGGCGTTTCCCGCATGAATCGCAGAATGTGCCGCGCGTCTTTTCGCGAGGGCCGTTCGGTCCACTTGACTTCGACAGGCACGATTTTGTCGCCCGCCTCTATGATGACGTCAATCTCGGCCCCATCCATGGTGTGACCGTCTACGTGATTCGCACGGGCAACACAAGGCGGTGAACGATCTTGATGCGCAGAAGTTCGCCGAAAATGCGAAGGCTCTTCTTCAGATCGTAGGTCAGGCGCGAGTCGTGGTCGTGACGCCAGGCAACCGGCACTTCGCGGACGCGATGGCCTTTCTGCACGGCCAGGACCAGCACCTCGACATCGAAGAGGGCGGAACTGCCCGTCAGGCAACAGAACACGTCCCGCGCGGCCTTGCGCGTAAAAAGCTTGAATCCGCACTGGGTGTCCTTCACTCCGTAACACACCAGCCACCGGATCAGATAGCTGAAAACCACGCCCGCCACGTGCCGCGGCAGGTTCTGCGAGACTTTGATCTGCGCGCCCAGTTCCTTGCGCGAGCCGATGACGATGTCGGCCTCGCCCCGCTCCAGCAGAGGACACATCTGCTCCACTTCCGTGACCGCCGTGGAACCGTCGGCGTCCATGAACAGCATATAATCGCCCCGCGCATCCAGCATCCCCTGCTTGACCGCGTAGCCCTTGCCGCGGTTGCCGCCGTAACCTACGAGGCGGATGCGCGCGTCGTCACGCGCCTGCTCACGCACCCAGTCGCCGGTGCCGTCCGTGCTCCCGTCGTCCACGACCACAATCTCGTATCGCTTCCAGGCGCGCGCCAGATACTCCCGCACGGCAGCCAGCGTGGGCGGAAGGCGACGCCGCTCGTTGTAGCAGGGAATCACCGCCGAAAACTGGATGTCGCCTTCGCCCTCGCCCATGCGCTCATCTCCTGGTAAGCCGGACGATATCGGAATGCACGGCGACGGACAAGGCGAAAGCCACATCAACGAGGAAGGAAGATGTAGTTGGCGGTCGACCAGGGCGGCTTGCCTGAGGCAACCGCGGCGCGGATCGCTGCCTCCGTCACAACGGTGGATGCTGCGTCGGCAGTACGAGCTTCATAGCCGTTGTCCCAGAAAGTCCTGAATACCGAAAGGGTATTCGGGTGCACCTCCGTGCCGCCGGCAAACAGGGGCGCCAAGCCTATCTCGACGATCCACACCGGCTTTGGGGTCGACCTGAGGAGGATCCGCGCGCCATTCAGCACCCTCTGTTCAGCGCCCTCCACATCCACCAGTATCAGGCATCGCTTGCCGTTCATACGTTCGCCGAGAATGTGGTCGAGCGTGGTGACGGGCACGAGCATGCAATCACCGCGCGATAACTGGTTCCACCCCGCCATAATGGAAGCGATCGCGCCGGCCCCGAAGAGCTCAACCGCGCCAACCCGGTCGGCCACCGCCATTGGAAGTATCTCCGCCCTGCCGTCCCACCCGTTGGCCGCAAGATTCCGGCAAAGATAGTGAATGTTCACGGCGACCGGCTCGAAGGCTATGACGGGTTTGCCCTTCTGTGACGCAATGCACGCGTAGTAGCCGATGTTGGCGCCGACGTTGATGAATACATCGGCGTTCTTCAGGTGTTGGATGAAAACCGCGGTTTCCTGGACCTCGTACCGGCCCTGTTCCATGGCGGGGTCTCCGATGAAACGGAACCCCATTGGGGTCGTGCGCGGCACAGCCGACATAGCCCGCGTGTCGCGAATGAACCGCAGTGTCATGGCAAGACGAGGAAAGCGCTCAACGAATGGCCTGACCCTTGGAACAAGTGCGTGAAACAAGCTCATTTGGCGCTCCCGTTTCCAGAACAATCACTGTCTGCTTCGGTGGATCAAGGATGATTTGCAGGCGTCCCTTCCTTCGAGGAAGGACAGTAGGTGAAGCGTGGTTGGCGCGTCAAGACAAGCCTACTGACAAGCCTACGGACAAACGGAAACCCGACATCCTGCCAACGAGGCGGGTAGGGCTGGGCCTCCGGCCCCGCCGCAGCGGATCGGGACGGTCCGCCGTACCTTTGCCCCCCCCAGCTTCTGGAAACTGTTAAGAAATTGCCGGCGCGTGCGGCGCCCGCGCCCTACCGTGATTGGCGGGCAAGCGGCAGGGCGGGGCCGCCGGACCCGCCTGGAGAGAGAGGCATTGCGGCGCCCGCTACCCGCAGGGCGGCGCGCCGAGACGCTCCTTCAGCAGTTCCACGACCATGTGCAGCAGAATGCCGTGCACGGCTTCGCTCTTGCACATGTCCCGGAGCGGGACGTGCAGGCACAGGTCCGACAACTCGCGCAGTCTGCCGCCGTCGAAACCCGTCATGCCCACCACGCGCATTCCGGCGCCCCGCGCGTATTCAACGGCCTTGATGATGTTGGGGCTGTTTCCCGACCCGCTGATCGCGATCAGCACGTCGCCCGGCTGCGCGAACTGAGCGAGCTGGAAAGCGAATACCTGCTCATAGCCCATGTCGTTGGCGATGGCCGTGATGTAGGACGTGTTGTCCGTCAGGCTCAGAACGCGGAACCGCTTGCCGCTCGCTTCGGGAATCGAGCTCTTGGCGAGGTCTTCGGCGAAATGCGAGGCGTTCGCCGCGCTTCCGCCGTTGCCGATCAGGAATACCTGCCGCCCGCCGCGATAGGCCTCCGCCAGCCAGTCTATACACTTGCGCACCACGTCGAAGTCAACCGCCTTTGCGGCGGCGATTACGGCATCGAGATAGTCACTTTCCCTTGTCATTGCGGGCTCTCCTTCTCACCAACCCACCCCGCCCCGCCTTCGGCGGGGCACCCCTCTCGGGAGGGCATCCGCCACTTACAGTCCACTCGCCCTCTCAAGATCCCCTCCTTGGAGGGGTGGCCCGAGTCCCCGAGGGCCGGGGTGGTTTCCCCTCCCCGCGCGCCCCTATTTCCACTCGTAGCTCTCCACGTTGAAAATGACTTTGCTTCCGAAGCGCTCCAGGAAGAACGGCATCTCGCGGTATTCCTTCATGGCGCGGCGCAGATTCGTCTTGCCCGCCCGCGGACAGTACGTCAGCAGGAACCCGCCGCCGCCGGCGCCGCTGACCTTGCATCCCGTCGCCCCGCCCTGCACCGCAAGCTGCACCATCCGCTCCAGCGCCGGCGTGCTGATGCCGCCGGCCAGATCGCGCTTCAGCCGCCAGTTCTCCCGCAGGATCTCGCCGATGCGGTCGAATTCGCCTGCAACCACCGCCTCCCTGGCGCGGTAAGCCAGGTCCCGGATGCCGTCCAGCGCCGCGGCCTTCTGCGCCGTATTGCGTCCCTGCTCGGCCAGAATGGGCGAAGCCTCGCGCGTGACGTTGGTATAGAAAAGCTGCAGGCTCGCACCCAGCTCCAGCCGCCTGCGGCCCAGAGGTATCGGCTCGACGGTCACGCTCTCGTCGGCATGGAACTCCATGAAGCACACGCCGCCGAAGGCCGCGATGTACTGGTCCTGCTTCCCGCAGGGCCGCCCGCAGACGTCGACTTCAATCGCGCACGCCTCCCGCGCGAGGCGCTCGGCCGTCACCTGCACCCCGCGGTAGGCGTAGAGCGCGTTCAGCAATCCGACCGTGAGCGAACTGGATGACCCGAGGCCCGACCCCGCGGACGGGATGTCGGCCATGATGGCAAGCTCGATCCCCTTGTCCACGCCCGTCGCGCGCATGGCTTCCCGCACCAGCTCGTGCCGGATCTCGTCCACGGAGTCCACGATCTCCTTGCGCGAGTAGCTGATGTAGATCTTGTCGTCGAAGCGCTGGTTGAGGATGACGTAGATATACTTGTCGATGGCGCTGCTCAGCACGGCCCCGGTCCCGGTCGCGTAGTAGGCGCGCAGGTCCGTCCCGCCGCCTGCCAGGCTGATGCGCAATGGTGTCTGCGTTATGAGCATGCCCGCCTCGCCCACTCCCGACGCGCGCGCTCCAGGCGTTCCGGCGTTCCCGTGTCGCAGAACAGGCCGCCGAAGCGGTACCCGTGCGCGCGCCCCGCCAGCCGCGGCAGCACGTGGTAGCCGAAATCGAACGGAACCGTGGCCGCGGACGCCGAGAGTACATCGAAAAGCGCCGGCCCGGCAACGTAAATCCCCCCGTTCGCCCAGCGGCTGCGGGGTTGATCGGGCTTCTCCTGGAATTCAACGACGCGCTCGTCCTTGTCAAGAACCACCACTCCGCACTCGCGCGGCTCGGCCGTCTCGAAAAGAACCACCGTGAACTCGCTCCGTCTTTCGCGATGAAAGCGCAACACGTCGCGAAGGTCGAGGTCCGTGACGTTGTCCGCGTAAATGACCAGAAACTCCCGCTCGCCCTCCACAAAGTCCCGGTTCGCCGCCACCGTCCCGGCGCTGCCGAGCAGATACTCCTCATGAAAGAGCTGAACCCGCATGCCGCCCGCCGGGAACCCCGCCACAAACTCCTCGACCTGCCCGGCCAGATGGTGCGTGTTGACCAGCACCGCTTCGATTCCGAGCGCGCGCAGCCGTTCGAGCCAGATACCCAGCAGCGGCCGGCCCCCGACAGGCACCAGGCACTTCGGCACGCGGTCCGTCAGCGGCCGCAGCCGCTCACCCCGCCCCGCCGCAAGTAGAAAAGCTCTCATTGATGCATTCAGGTGACCGGCGTGCCTGGAGAGGTGGAGGGTGGAGGGTGGAAGGTGGACGGTTCAGCAGACGCCTCCATCACTTCCGCGGTGATTCCCGCAACAGTCTCCCACGACAATTCGGTGCCGCCGACTCCGTAATGACAACATTCCTCCCGGAGAGGAACGCCTGACCTGTGACCCCGGTTCAAACATCTCGTACTTGGGAAATGCCAGGCTAGCACGATTGACATCGAGATGTAGCCTGCGCATCTCCTGATACACCCTTAACTCACGAAACGAGTTCAATGTGGCCATCTGTCATGCCCTTTCTCCCCACCTTCCACCATCCACCTTCCACCTTCATCCGCGGCCTGCTGTCCGCACCACGTCAAGCTGCTTCATGCGGCGCTGCGCATAGTCGAGGATATCTTCCACGTCGGTCTGCTGCCGCAGGTAGGCAACATATTCCCGCACGCTGTCCGCGGGCGTGCGCCTTGGCTCCCATCCCAACGCCCGCAGCGCGGTAATATCCGAGACAATGTGCCGCGTGTCGCCGTAGCGGTATTGGCCGGGCACAACGGGCTGTATGTCTTTCCCATATTCCCGCCGCACCATATCGGCAAACTCCAGCACCGTATAGGCGCGCCCGCCACCCACGTTGAACACGCGGTAGTCGGCCCGCGGTTCGTTGAGCGCCAGCAGGTTGGCGTCCACCACGTCGCGAATGTTCACGTAGTCGCGCGCCTGCCGGCCGTCCTCATAGACCACCGGCGCCTTGTCGAAGTGCATGTGCAGGCAGAAGATGCGGCACGCGCCGGAATAGGCGTTGTAGAACGACTGGCGCGGCCCCTGCACGATGGAATAGCGCATGGCGACCGTGGGAATGCCGTAGCGCCGGCCCAGGTTGATGGCGAGTTGCTCCTGACTGAGCTTGCTCAACCCGTACTGATTCTGAGGATTGCTCACCGTCTCCGGCGTGGGCAGGTATTGGGCCGGCCGGCCCTTTGCGTCGCGGATCTCCCACTCGCCCCGCGCGAGTTGCGCGGCCGGCCGGATGTCGGGCGTGAACAGGTTGCCGTCCGCGTCGCGGTACAAACCCTCGCCGGCTACCGCCTGCGACGAGGCGACCACCATCTTGCGCAGGGAGAGACTCTCTTCGACCGCAATCTCGTAGACCAGCGCCGTGCCAGCGGCGTTGACGTGGAAGAACGTGCTGAAATCCGGAAGGTAGTCCTGGTAGGCCGCAAAGTGAAAAACCGCGTCCACGCCCCGCATGGCGCGCGAAAGCGCCGCCTTGTCCCGTACATCGCCTTCAATGAACTCCGCCTCGGGTCGCACATAGGAAGGCTTTCCCTTGAGATGGACGGGCTTGCTCAGATTGTCGAATATCCGAACCGCATGCCCTTCCGCCAACAGCCGGTCCGCCGTGTGCGACCCGATGAATCCGGCGCCGCCGGTAACGAGAATCTTCATTGCCTGTCTCCTGCCTTGTTCCGAACCCACCCCGCCCCCGCCTTCGGCGGGGGCACCCCTCCCAGGAGGGGATCCGCCATTTACAGTCCACTCGCCCTCTCAGGATCCCCTCCTTGGAGGGGTGGCCCGAGTCCCCGAGGGCCGGGGTGGGTTCCCTCTCCCTCCCAAGATCCCCCTCCTTGGAGGGGTGGACGCGCGTCAGCGCGGCCGGGGTGGGTTCCCCTCCCCGCGCGCCCCCATCATCTTCTCCACCATCCCCAGGTACTTCTCGAACTTCGCGTGCCAGTCGAACGGCGCCGCCCAACGCGCCGCGTTGTCGGCCAGTCGCCGGTGCATGGTCTCATCCTCGAACAGCCGGGTCAGGCATTCCGCCAGTTTCTCCGGGACTGTAACCAGCCCGATCCCGTTCTTTTCGATTTCCCGGACGCACACCGGACCACTTCGATCCGACACTATTGTCGGCAACCCGCACGCGCCGTAGGCGAAGACCTTGCCCGGGAGCTGGTACCAGGACGCCATGTTCGGGTTCATTTCATAAAGGCAGAGCGCCGCGCCCATTCGCGTCATGATCTCCTCGAACCGCGCCGCGTCGGTAATCAGCCCGTGCCACTTCACCCGTTCCGCAATCCCCAGCGCGCCCGCCCTGCCGCGGAGCGCTTCCCCGACCGCCGGATCGGGCCCCTCCCCGATCACGTCCAGGCTGACGTCGTCGAAACGCGACGCCAGCCCGGCCACGGCATCCAGGGCGAGGTCCAGCCGCGCGGGCCGGACAATGCCTCCCAGGTAGACAAGCCCGCGGCGTTTCCGCTCCTCCCATGGCACGCGCCGTATGCGCCGGCAGTTGTTGCCGTGCAGCGTCTCGAAGCACTTTTCCGGAGCCGCATACGGCTTGAGACGCAAGGCGTCGGGATAGGAATGCCAGATCGCCGTCGACCAGCGGTAGGCAAGCCGGTCCACGAGCCAGTAGGCGCGATTGAGCAGCGGATTCGAGAACCGCGCCGGATTGTAGTCAATGCTCACGTACACGACGCGCGCGCCGCGCCCGGCCGTCGCCAGGCGTGCCGCGACGCAGTCCAGATTGGAGTGCCCGACAAAAAGGTCAACCTCTCCGCGCCGGCGGAACACCGTCCACAGCGTGACGAAGAAACTCCGCACGTACAGCCCGGCCTGACTCCGGCACGGGTATCCCAGCCCGAGCGCCGACGCGAGCGTTCCGCGGCGGAAGGTTTCCAGCTTCGAGCGGCGGCCGGGGCCCGGCACGAGCGGGTGTTCGAGGTAGAAGAGGTCCTCGCCCTTCTCCCGCAGGTAGACGGCCAGCTCCTGGGCCACCCCCACCTTCCCGTCGCTGAACGTGGAGACAAACTTCACTTCGTGTTCCCATCCCCCGCAGCGCCCGGCGCCCCGCCCGCGCCGCCGCGCGCCGCCCACAGCGTGTAGTCCGCGCCCGCGTAGACCGCCTCGAACCGCGGCGGCAGTTCAAGGTCCCTGCCGACGGCGCCGTTCTCGACAAGGCAGTGCGTGACGCCGTACTTCCCAAGGAAATACGACAGCGGTTTCCTCAGTTGCGGGTTGAAGTCGCGGAAATCCGCGTTCTGCGCGTGCGCGAGCGCGCTGTCGGTCGACAGCACGCGGCACCCCGAGAAAAACGCGACAACTTCGGACGTACAAAGCGGAAAAACGGCCGCACGGGCATCCGGCCGCCTAGCCAGGATCTCGCACGCGGCCCGCACGTCGCCGCGATAGCTGCGCTCCCGGTCGCGCACCACGCCCCGCACCTGAATAAACACGATCTGCGCCACGATCGCGGCGCCAAGCGCGACGGTCAAGCCCGGGATCCATGATGCAAAAGGCGTCGCGCCGGCCATCGCGTCGCGCAGGGTCGGCCCTCCCGCGACAGCCACCGGAAAAGCCAGGTAGAACGAATAGCGCGGCCCGTCTCCCAGGAAGCGGAGCGGCTGCACGACAGATGTCGCAACAATCAGAACGGCGACCGCGGCAAACCAGAACCACAGCATGTGGTTGACCGCGCCGGGCAGCCGCGCCCGCGCCCCCAGCGCCGCAAACGCGGCCACAAGAACGATCCACGGGTCGGCGCCCAGAATCGTCACCGCCGGATTCGCCTTGGCCAGCGCCACCAGCCGTCCGGTGAACGAGCGGCTCTCGACGCTCCCGCGAGACTCCTTCGCCGCGGCGAAGGCCCGGCGGTGATACATGAGCACCGCCCACTGCCCGCGCAACACACGTTTGGCGACGCCCGGAAACAGAAGCACCGTCGCCGCGAGCGTCACCGGACCGGCCAGCGCAATGCCGCCCGCGCGCGCGAGCGCCGGAAGCGCAAGCAGCGCAAGCAGCAGGAGCGTCTGCGAAGCCATCTTGTGGGCCAGGTGCGCCATGATCCCGGCCGCGACCGCCAGCGCCGCCCAACCCCATCCGCCCGCATGGACAAACATCGTCGCGGACAGCAACGTCACGGACAGCAGCAGCGATCCCGGACTGCGCGCGGAAAGCTGGCTGTTCTCCAGGACCGTGATGGGCACCAGCGCGAACATGATCTGCGCCAGCGCGGCGGACGCCGTGTCGCCCGTCCACCACCGCACCAGCGCGAAGACGAGCGCGCCGTGCAGCGCCTCGACCGCGGGCGAAAGCATCGCCTGCAGAACGAGCCTGATCCGTCGCGGAAAGAGCGCCAGCAAAACGATCAGCAGCGGCGGGTAGTCGAAGGCGCCCGTGAAGAGGTAGTTGTCCATGGACGTCACCGGCAGGCGCCGGTTGGCGCGCACGAACTCCGCCGCCAGCATGTGCCGCCAGCAGTCAACTCCGAAAAAAGGATTCAGCGCCCGCGGCCAGGCCTGCAGCAGCACGTGCCCGGAAGCAATCAGCCCGCATGTAAGCCAGGCATTCATTCGCACGCGTCGTCGGGACGGCCGATGCCCGGCCGCCACCGGATCAGCTCCTGGAAGTACCGGAAATTCTCCTCGAAAAGTCGCAGGATCTCTTCCCGCGAAAGCTCGCCGGTGGCCACGAAAGCCTCGTACGCGCCCTGCCGGCCCTTGACCCAGCTCCGCTCGTCCGGCATGGCGTAGATCCTGATGTCGTACCTCTCCGGATGCGACCTGATCGGCGTGCCGACGTAGGGCGCGAAGATGTTGTACCCGAACTTGTCGGGCCGCGCCTCCTCCATCCAGCGCCGGGTCGCCGCCACGGTCGCGTGCGTTTCGCCCGGCAAGCCTATCATGATGAAGGCGTTGGAAAGGATGCCCACCTCCCTGCACCACCTCACGAGCTGCGTGTTCCGTTCGACCTTCGTCCGCTTGCACACCGCGTCGAGAATCTCCTGGGCGCCGCTCTCCACGCCGATGCCGATCTCAACGCAGCCGGCCCGCTTCATGGCCGCGAGCATTTCCCGCGTCGTCGCTTCCGCGCGCGCGTAGGCCCGCCACGCGATCCGCAGGGGCGCCAGGGCCTCGCACAGCTCGAACATCCGTCGCGCATTCACCGTCAAGGTGTCGTCCAGGAACAGGAAATGCCTGAACCCGTACTTGTCCATGCATTCCCGGACCTCCCGGACGGCGCGTCCGACGCTGTGAAAACGCACGCCCCGCTCCCAGACGTCCTTCGAGCAGAATGCGCACGCGAACGGACAGCCCCGGCTGGTGATAAGCGTGGTCGCCCTCCCGCCGTCAATCGAATAGCCGTATTCCCTGATCGCAACGAGGTCTCGCGCCGGCAGCGGCAGCTCGTCCACGTCTTTCCAGTAAGGCTCGCGCACAAGGCCCCCGATCCCCTCCAGGCAGATCCGCGCAATGGCGCGTTCCCCCTCCCCCGCCACGACGGCGTCGAAACCGTCGCTCAGGCAGCTTTGCGGATCGGACGACGGATGGGCGCCGCCCACAACCACGCGCGCGGCGGGACTCACTCGCCGCACAATGCCCAGGACGCGCTTCGCCCACGGGTACTGCGGCGTGGTCGCCGTCAGCCCGAAGACGTTGGCCCGCAGCCCGGACATCGCCTCCTCAAGCGCGCCCTCGCTGCCGGCCAGGTCGCGAACCGCCACGTCGATTCCCGCCTCGCGCGCGGCCGCGGCCACGTACAGGATGCCGAGCGGCGGAAAGGCGCGGGGGTCTATCAGAAAAGGGCTCGGAGGATTGAGCAGTATGAGCTTCATCTGCGACGACGGCCGCCGGACCGGCCGCGCTTCACTTGCCGGCCCGCGCAGGCGTCCGCCTGCCCTCGGACCGCACGGGCGTCACGCGGCCCCCGTTCTTCAGCGACTCCTCAACCGCGCAGAGCACGGCCACCACGCGCATCCCGTCTTCCGCGGTCACGAAGGGCGGCTTGCGCGTGCGGACCGACCGCAGGAAATCCTTGCACACGTCCGCGAGCGGCTCCCGGGCCGCGATCTTCGGGCTGATGATGTCGCCGTCGCGCAGCGCGAACAGGAATTCCCCGAAGTTGTCGCCCCCCGCCACGTTCGCGCTGATGCCCTTCTTGTAGAGCTTGACCCGTTCCATCGCGTTGAGGTCGTCGAACACGGCGCGCGCGCGGCTCCCCACGACCTCGATCAGCCGCTCCTTGTTCGAGTCCGCCCACGAGACGTGGATGTGCGCCAGTATGCCGCGCGGATAGCGCAGCGTGATGAAGGCCACGTCCTCCTTCCCGGAACGCAGGTAGCAGCCGCCGTCGGCCGTGACCGAAACGGGCGGCGCGCCGACAAGGAAGTTGAAGATGGACACGTCGTGCGGCGCCAGGTCCCAGACCGCGTTCACGTCGGGACGTATCAGCCCCAGGTGCGTGCGCGTGGCTTTCATGTAGTAGATGTCGCCGCACATTCCGCGCGAAACAATCTGCCCGAGCTTGCGGACGGCGGGATTGTACAGGAAGGTGTGTCCCACCAGCAGGACGCGGGACTCCGCCGCCGCCAGTTCCATGAGCTTCCGCGCTTCCGCCGTGCGCAGCGTCAGCGGCTTCTCGGCCAGCACGTCCAGTCCGCGCTTCAGGCACGCGGCCGTGAGCTCGTAGTGCGTGGCCGCGGGCGTGGCAATGACGGCCATCTTCGCGTCGCTCCGCTCCAGGAATTCCTCCAGGCGCTGCGCCGTGCCCACGGCGCCGTAGCGGCGCCTCAGCCCCGCCAGCGCCTGCGCGCTGCTGTCCACGGCGACGACACGGTCCGCGCCCAGCAGCGCCGAGAAAATCCGTACATAGTTTCCGCCCCAGTGCCCGCAACCGATCACCCCTAACGTCGACATGCCCGATGCCCTCCTCGTGCCCGATGCGTCAATCCCGTTCGACCAGGTCGCCGCCCGACCAGACATAGCGCCGGGCGCAGGCGGGGCAGGCCTGGGCCCCGTTGTCCCCCTCGCGCAGCGTCTGGCCGCAGCGGCAGACGTGCCCGGCCACCCGCGCCGGGCAGCCGACCGCAAGCGCATGGGCCGGAACCGCGCGCGTCACCACCGCCCCCGCGCCGACCATCGCGTACATCCCGATTTCGACTCCGCACATGATCGTGGCATTGGCCCCGATGCTCGCGCCCCGGCGCACCGTCACGCCTTCCAGCCAATCCTTGCCGTCGTAACGCGCGCCGGCCGCTTCCGCGCGCGGCGATCGCGGGTGGCGGTCGTTCGTGAATACCGCCGAAGGGCCGACGAAGACGTCGTCCTCGATCGTCACGCCTTCCCAGACCTGCACGTTGTTCTTGAGCGTCACGTTGTCGCCCACCGCGGCTCCCCGCTCCACGAACACGTGTTCCCCGAGATTGCAGTTCCTCCCCACGCGGGCGCCCTCCATCACGTGCGCGAAGGCCCACACGCGCGTGCCTTCCCCCACCTCGCGGCTTTCCACCAGCGCCGTGGGATGGGCCCAATGGCCCGCGCCCCTCCCCGCCCCCTTTGCCGCCTCTGCCGTCACGCTCCCGTCCTCTCTCGCTCCGCGGTCCGCGGTCCGCGGTCTTCTCTAGCGCGGATTATTGATGAACGATCCGGACGATCCGTGAATTCGGCCGCCCTGGCGCTCCTCCAGCCTCCTCTTCGGAGCGGAATGTCTTCGACATTCCGTCGGAACGGCGCCCTTCGACTTCGCTCAGGGCAGGCAGCCGTTCCGCTCCGAGGCAAGGCAGCGCCAGCAGGGACGAAAGGAAGCTGCCGCTGCTGTTGTTCATGAATCCGCGCTAGCGCCGGTAGAATTCCCTGATCGCGTCCGCCACGCAGCGAATCTGCCCCTCGGTCAGCTCCGCGAACATGGGCAGCGATATGATCTCCTGCGCGGCCCTCTCGGCCACCGGGAAATCCCCCGCCTTGTAGCCCAAATGCCGGTAGGCCGGCATGAGATGAATAGGCGTGGGATAGTGCAGACCGCAGGAAACACCGCGCTCGTGCAGAAACGCGCTGAGATCGTCCCGCCGTTGGGCCCGCACGACGTACAGGTGGAATACGTGCCCGAACTCCGCGGACCTGTCGAAAGGCGGGGGCTGAACCTCCGCGATGCCGGCCAGGGCCTCTTCGTACAACGCGGCATTGCGCGCGCGGGCCCGCGACCAGTCCGCGAGATGCCCGAGCTTGACGTTCAGAATCGCCGCCTGGATCGTGTCCAGGCGGCTGTTGACGCCGGGCACGTCGTGCACGTTCTTCACGCGCTGTCCGTAGTTGCGCAGCAGGCGCAGCCGCTCGTCCAGCGACCCGTCATTCGTGGTGACGGCCCCGCCGTCGCCGTAGGCGCCCAGGTTCTTGCCCGGATAGAAGCTGAAACAGCCGGCCGCCCCCATCGATCCGCAGCGCCTGCCCCCGATCGAGGCGCCATGGGCCTGGCACGCGTCTTCGACCACCGCCAGACCGTGCTCCGCCGCGATGGGAGCGATCTCGGCCATGAGCGCCGGCTGTCCGAAAAGATGCACCGGAATGATCGCCTTCGTGCGCTCCGTGACGCTGCCTTCAATCAGGGACGGGTCAATATTGAAGGTGTCGGGCCTCACATCCACGAATACCGGAATGCCGCCCACCTCGCTGACCGCCACCGCCGTGGCAATGAAGGTATTGGGCGGCAGCAGAACTTCGTCGCCCGGACCAACGCCCAGTGCCCGCAAGGCCAGATGGAGCGCATCCGTCCCGTTGGCGACCGAGACGCAATGCTTCGTGCCGACGAAAGCCGCAAAGGCTTTCTCGAACTCGCCGACAGCGCCGCCCAGGATGAAGTCGCACCTTTCCAGGACCCCGCGCACCGCCGCGTCGATTTCCGGGCGGATCCCCGCGTACTGGGCCTTGAGATCAACGAATGGAACATTCATGCCCTCACCCTTCTCTCGCGCATACCGCGCAAGCACCTGCGGAACGCCGCCGCTTCCGGTTATCTTCCCACATTGCGGACGGCGCAAACAACCCAAATCCGCGCCCAAATGCAACCCCTCAGCGATTGAGTGCCGCGCCTCAGCGCAGGTTCTCTTCGGTGTAGAGCGAGAGCTCGACCATGCGCTCCAGAAGGGAGGGCGCGGGGATTCCCGGGAAATTGCGCAGGACAAGCTCCTTGGTGAAGAGCCGGCAGATGTACCGCAGCTTGCGCGAGGCATTGCGCGCGGCAAACACGAAATCGCGATGGCCGTTGTTGATCACAACGATGTTGCGATCCGCGTCGTAGCGCGACCGCCACAGTTCGCCCGGCGCGCGGTGGAACGTGTATCCCGGCAGACCCTTGCGGTTTTCGCGCCCGGCTTTGGCGCCTTCCACCTCCAGCGAATCCGTCACCGTGACCAGCGCCTCGCCCCGGCACTCGCAGCCCGCCTGGCGCGCGGCCACCTCGATGCGCGTCAGTCCCGGTTCGGCCGGCGCAACGAAAGTCGCACATTCTCCGGTCGCGTTAGGAAGCGTACCCTCCCCCTCCGCCACCCGCCAGACGTACTCCAGATCGCGCTCCACGAGCCTTCCGCGCCGGTCGCGCGGTATCGCGCGAAACGACTTCTGGCCGCCAACCGGCACCACCGCCGACGCCGGGGAAACGCGAACGCTGTGCAGCGGTCCCTCGTACTCGAAGAACTGCTTCTGCGACGGTTCCACCACCGCCTCTTCGCCGGAATCCTCTTCCGCGCCGGCGCCGCTCGCGGCGCTTTCCCCGTCCCCCGCCGCGGCGGCAGCCCCGGCGGACGTCGCGGCCGCCGCCCCGCTCCGCTTCACGCCCGCCCGCACGTCAAACCAGTCGTACTCGTCCGCCGGCAGGGCCAGCAATGCGTCCCGGATGGCTTTCTGCACGGATTTCAGGATCCGTCTGCTGGCGCGCTGCTCTTCGGCCTCGCGCTGCTCCTCGATCAGACTCTTCAGGCGCTCCGCGACCGGCTCCATTGCCCGCGCGAACTCCAGGTAGGCTTCGTCGTGAATCACGCCGTCGCGCGTGCCGGGCGTCAGCCTCAGAAACGGCGCGTCCACGATTCCCTCCAGGCACCCGGAAGTCCACGGTTCCGCCGCGAAATCGTCCAGCGCGGTCAGCGACTTCAGCACCCGGGTTCCCGAGCGACTCAAGCCCACCGTGTTCTCCACGCCCTGATCCGCAAGGTAGAGCTCCACGTAGACATCGCCCAGCGGCGTCGTAACCGCCGGCAGATCGTGCAGCAGACGCCCCGTGAACTGCCGCGGTTCAACCGTGAACTGCCTGCGCGCCTGCCGGTCCACGACCTCGATCTTCACGCCGCTGGACTTGATGCGGTCGCGCAATTCCGAGGCCAGGTACCACTGTATCTTTTCGCCGCTGAGCTGCCGGATCCCGGGCAGCAGCGGCGCAACGCTCACCTCGGTGCCGCGCGCCGGAAACAGCAGGCGGCGCCTGCGCACGGTGTAGCCGGGATGCTCCTTGGCCAGGTGCATCTCGTAGGTATGCTCGTCCGCGCCGGCCGAGGTGATGACCAGTTCCTTGCCCAACGTCCAGAAGCTCAGCAGGCCGATTCCGAACTCGCCCTGAATGCCTTCCGCGCCCTGCTCGCGCATGCGCCGCTTGATGGAGTCGCAGATGTGGGTGGCCACGAACTTGAAATCCGGAAGCCCTACCTCATCGCGCGGGATGCCGTCGCCGTCGTCGCTTATCCGCAGGAACGCCCGGCCGCCCTCGCGCCCGCGCACGATGACGATGTTGCGGGCATGCGCGTCTATGCTGTTCTCCACCAGCTCGGCCAGCGCCTTCATCGGGTTGTTCTGCGAAAGCGCGATGATCGTAATCGCGTTCCACATGTCGCCGATGCGGAGCTTGCCCTTTTCCTCCGCCTGCGCCGCCTTTTGCCGCCGTGCCATAGCCGGACCTTCCCTTCAGCACTCGGGCGGTAAATCTCACATCTTTCCGCACGCCGATCAAGCGCGGCGTCATGCTCCTTTGCGCCGCAACAGGTTACGCTGCGCCTCCGCCGGCCGCCGAAAAAAAGTTTCACTTTTTTCCGGAAGAACGCCGGTCGCAAACCTTTAAGGATATTGGAGGCCGGTGTAGCGCGCGCGACGCGCAACGGCACACAACCCGCAACACGAAAGGAGGCGACACATGGCATCCATGAACCGCGTGTTTCTGATCGGGAATCTGACCAGGGATCCCGAGGTCCGGCAGACCCCCTCCGGAACGCCCGTGGCCGATCTGCGCATGGGCGTGAATGAGAAGTTCAAGAGCCGCGACGGGCAGGCGTCGGAAACGCACTGTTTTGTCGACGTGGTCGCCTGGGATTCGCAGGCGCAGAACTGCGGCCAATACCTGGGCAAGGGCTCCCTGATCGCCGTCGAGGGCAAGCTGCAGTTCGAGGAGTGGCAGACCGACGCGGGCGAGAAGCGCAGCAGGCTGCGCGTGCGCGCCCAGCGCATCCAGTTCCTGGGGCGCCCCAGGAACGGCCAGAACGGAAACGGGTCTCCGGCCACGCCGCCGGACGGCGATAACGCCGACGATATGCCGTTCTGAAGGAGGAACCATGACCGCAAACGAGAACAGCGCAAACGCACCCGACGCCGCCCGCAACGGGCGGCTGACCTTCTACCACCCCACGAGCGGCGGAACGGGTTCGGCCGCGAGGTTCGAGCTGCGGCTTAACCGCGCCGGCGAGCAGGGGTATGACTGTATGTTCCTGGAGCTGGCCCGCCAGGCCGCGCCGGCGTCGGGCACGGGCAGCGCTCGTCAGGCCGCGCGTTTCGACTGGCAGCGCAAAATCACCGCCAAGCTGGGTTTTGGCGACATGTGCGAGTTTCTCGCGGTTCTGGAGGCCAGGAAAGACTCCGCGGGAGGAGAACGCGGCATCTACCATGCGAGCAAGGGGGCCAACACGATCATTGCTTTCCGGAAACGCAATGACCAGCCCGGCTTCCTGCTCGGCCTGTCGCGCAAGAACGGCGCCAGCGATCAGCCGGAGAAAGCCCATGTCGTTCTGAGCGATATGGAGGCCCTCGGCCTGGGCCACGTTCTGCGACAGGCCCTGTTTCACGTGGCTTTCCATGACAGCCTGGCGGCACAGGCATCACGCTGACAGGGGGCATTTTCAGATGATTCCGGAGGATCGGGCGTCCGCCTGCGCCAAGGGACGGACAAGCCGTCCCGACCGTCTCGGGGCGATTCTCTTGCTGCTTTCGAGGCCCTAAAAACACAATATATTGTGGTTGCCGCCCCCTGGAACCCATGCTATAGAGTCGGCCACTGAATGGGCGCGGCCCTTCGGGGAGGTCCGGATGTACTTGAAATCGCTTGAGATGTCGGGTTTCAAGAGCTTTGCCGACAAGACTGTCCTCACTTTTGAGCCCGGCATGACCTGTATCGTGGGCCCCAACGGCTGCGGAAAGAGCAACGTTTCCGACGCCGTTCGCTGGGTGCTGGGCGAACAAAGCGCCAAGGCCCTCCGCGGGTCAAAGATGGAAGACTGCATATTCAACGGCACCGACGACCGCAAGCCCCTCGGAATGGCGGAGGTCGGCATCACCTTCGCCGATTGCGAGCAGTCCCTCGGCACCGAGTACAACGAGGTCACGATCACGCGCCGCGTCTTCCGGTCGGGCGAAGGCCAGTACTTCCTTAACAAGACCCCCTGCCGCCTGAAGGATGTGCAACGGCTCTTCATGGACACGGGCATCGGCACGGACTCCTACTCCCTCATGGAACAGGGCCGCATAGACCAGATCCTCAGTTCCCGGCCGGAAGACCGCCGCACGGTGTTTGAAGAGGCCAGCGGCATCACCAAGTTCAAGACCGACAAGAAAGAAGCGTTGCGCAAGCTGGAACACACCGAAGCCAACCTGCTGCGCCTTTCGGACGTGATCCGCGAGGTGCACCGTCAGATCGGGTCCCTGCAGCGGCAGGCCGGCAAAGCGCGGCGCTACAAGGAATTCCGCGAGGAACTGCGCCTGCTGGATATCTTCGCCACCAATTGCCGCCTGGGCGCGATGGACGGGGATATCCGCGGCATCGAGGCCGAGATCGAAAATGTCAACGGCAAGATCGCGGCCGCGAACCGTGAGATCATGGAGATGGAAGAAGGCAGCGCCGCCCTGCGCCAGAGCGTGGTCCAGACGGAGCACGAGATCGGAACCACCCTTGAACTGGCCGTTCAGGCGCAGAGCAGGCTCGATCACACGCGCGAGCTGATCGGCCTGAACCGGCAGCGCATCGAAGAATACCGCGCGCTCTCCGACCGCGGCACGCGGGAAATCGAGGAGACCGCTCGCCAGGTAGCCGAAAAACGCCGCGATCTGCGGCAGATGGACGCCCAGATGGCCGAAGCCCGAAGCGAGCTCGCCGCGGCGGAGGGACAGTTGGCCGATTGCAGCCTGGACCACGAAGCCGGACGGAAGCGCGTGGAGTCTCTGCGCGATCGACTGCGACGTCTCAGGGACGATTCGGTCGAGACCGAGAGTCTGCTGACGCGCCTCCAGAATCAACTCGTGGAGCTGGATTCGCGCGGGCGCAACGCGGCCATCGGCCGCGAGCGCCTGGCCGCCGAGAAGGCGCAGCTCTCGCGTGACGTGCATGCCTTCGAAAAGAGACATGCCGAGACGGCCGGCGCCCTGGCGCGCCTGGCCGAGGAAGCCGCCGGGCAACAGGCCCGCCTCGATGCGACGACCGCCGAGCGCGAGGCGAATCTGCGCGACATCGCGTCCGCGCAACGCGACCTTGCCGACATTGACGCCCGCGAGGCCGCGACGGAAGCGCGGATCGATCTGCTTGGGCGCAGCCGGGCCGCTTCCCCCGAATTGCCCGCGGCCCTGCGCGCCGCAATCGATCGGGCCGGATCCGCCGCCGGCAGCGGCGCCGTGCCGGGCGTGCTGAGCTCGCTGCTGAACGTCGATTCCGACTACGCCGTGGCGGCCGACGCCGTGCTGCGGGCGGCGGCCGATGCGGTGCTGGTCAGGGACTCAAGCCTTGCGCTCGAGCTGTTGGGGCGCGCCGCCGCGGCCCGCGACGGATCCGTGCGCATGGTGGCGCTTGACAGGGTCGGAGCTCCGCGCCCGGCCCCGACCGGCCACCGCCTCCTCGCGCACGTGCGCTGTCCCGACGCGATCCGCCCCGTTCTGGAAGTGCTCATCGGGCACGTGCTGGTGGCCGACGACATCGACCGCATCCCTTCCCCCGTGCCTCCCGGAACGGCGTATGTCACGCGTGACGGCGTCGTCATGGGAGGCGACGGATGGATGGAGCTTTGGGATCCGGCTCCCGGACAGGTTGCGCCCCTCACGTGGGACGCCATGCTCGCGCAGTCCCGCGAAGAACTTCAGGCATTGCGCCTTGCCCGGTCCGGCTGCGCGCAGCGCATTTCCGCCTCCCAATCCGCTGCCGCGACGCTGGAGGAATCCCTCCGCGCCGCCCGGCAGGAGCGCGACGCCTCCGCCCGCGCTCTGGCCCACAAAGAGGGAGAAAGCCTGGTTGTCGAGAAGGAAGCCTCCGATGCGCGCGTGCGGCTCGATACCGTCTCCTGGGAACTGGCGGAAATCGAGTCGCGCAAGGACTCCGGAGAGTCCGAGCGCGGCCGGACCACGCGCGAGATCGAGGGCCTGCGCGGGCAGCGCGAGGCCACTACCGCGCAGAGCGGTCAAGCGGCCGGCGATCTGCAGAAGGCCGAATCCGAGCTTTCAGCGCTGCTGGCGCAGCTGACCGAACGCCGCATCCGCGTGGCTGAGCTCCGCCAGAAGGTGGAGAACGTCGCCGGCCTGCACGAAGCGGCGCGTTCCAGGATCATGGAGCTGGAAACGTCGTCGCAAGGCCGCTCGCAGGATCTCGTCTCCTACAAGGATCGCGTCCGCGCCCTGGAGGAGGCGATCGCGTCCTCCGAGTCCAGTCTCGCCGAGCTCGATGCGACCGCCGGCGCGCACCAGGCCAAGGCCGGCAACCTGCGCCGGAACCGCCAGAAGCAGTCCGATGAGATCGAGAAGCTGGACCGCTACCTGTCCCAGCGCCGCGCGGCCCACGAAGAGTTGCGCAACCTC
>Ga0194125_10003423_pt1 | contig 25590 bp, 17 predicted proteins | sample TA2KigC250mmetaG_FD_148626 | JGI IMG/M metagenome (GOLD analysis project Ga0194125, IMG submission 148626) | Freshwater microbial communities from Lake Tanganyika, Tanzania - TA2015034 Kigoma Deep Cast 250m | ecosystem: Environmental > Aquatic > Freshwater > Lake | place: Tanzania: Lake... | reverse complement strand
CTTCCATTGCGAGCGCACGGTTACGTGGTGGGAGCCCGGCCGCGCATGGATGAAGTACATCGCGCGCAGCCAATACCTGCTGCAGGAGGGCCGCTTCGTCGGCGATCTGCTGTACTTCGCAGGCGAGGGGTCGCCGGGCAGCCTGCCCGGGCGAGGCGGGCTGCGACCGGTACCGCCTGAGGGCTACGACTACGACGGGTGTGATGCGCGGACGCTACTCACCCGCGTGTCGGTGAGGGACGGGCGCATCGTGCTACCGGACGGCATGAGCTACGCCGTCCTTGTGCTACAGGGCAGCGAGCGGATGACGCCTGAGGTTCTACGCAAGGTGGCGGAGCTCGTGCGCGGCGGCGCGACCGTCATCGGGCCGAAGCCCGAGCGCTCCCCGAGCCTCACGGGCTACCCACAGTGCGATGACGAGGTGCGGAAGCTCGCGGATGAGGTGTGGGGCGACTGCGACGGCGCCAAAGTCACAGAGCACGCTTGCGGCAAGGGGCGCATGATCTGGGGCAAGCCGCTCGACGAAGTCCTCGCGTCCATGGGCGCGGCCCCAGACTTCCTGCCGGCCGACGTGCCCCATATCCATCGCACGGCCGACGGCGCGGACGTGTACTTCGTCAGCAACCAGAGGCGGAGCGCGACGCTCGTCGAGTGCAGCTTCCGCGTGACCGGGGGAATCCCGGAGCTGTGGCATCCAGACACCGGGCAGATCGAGATGGCCCCCGTGTACCGCGTGGACAACGGCCGGACCATTGTGCCCATCGGCTTCGGTCCGGCGGGCTCCGTGTTCGTGGTCTTCCGCAAGCCCGAGGCCTCCGCCGACCACATCGTGGGTCTGCGAAGGGATGGCGAGCCCGCGCTCTTCGCGGCGCCGCCCTCGCTCCACAAGCTGGAGATCCGCCAGGCGGTCTACGGCGTGCTGTCGGTGGAGCTGCAGGACATGGTTGAGGTGACCCAGCAGTTGCGCGCGATGGTGAAGGAGAACACGCTGTCCGTGCGCGCGACCAACGCGCTTGCCGGTGATCCGGCCCTGAACGTCGTGAAGCAGATGCGCGTCGAGTACACGCTCGAGGGTACGCCGCTGACGAAGACGGTAGAGGAGAACGAACTCCTGCAGCTACCGGAGGCGGGCGCCAAGGGCACGCTGGAGATTCAGCACGCATACTACGGGATCATCCCCGAGGGGCCGATCCCCACCGAGAAGCGGACCGTGGATGTGACGCAGCAAGTCGCCTCGCTAGTGAAGGACGGTCGGCTGAGTGTGGTCGCGAGCAACGCGCTTGCGGGAGACCCGGCGAACCTCGTCGTGAAGCAGATGCGCGTGGACTACCTCCTTGACGGCGAGCCGTACTCGAAGACCGTCGGGGAGAACCAGACGCTGGAACTGCCCGCCGGCGACGAGCGGGGCGTGTCCAGGAGCGACCTGCCCTTCGCGGAGCTGTCGGTCGGCGCGGACGGCAAGCGCGTGCTCACGGCCTGGAGTGCCGGGGAGTACGAGGCAGACACGGCGGCGGGCAAGGCGCTGAAGGTGAGCGTGGACTCGGTGCCGGCGGCGGTGACGGTCGCAGGCCCGTGGGAGCTGCGCTTCCCGCCCAAGCTGGGCGCGCCGGAGAGCGTTGCGCTCGGTGAACTCATATCCTGGACGAAGCACGATGATCCGGGGGTGAAGTACTTCTCCGGCACGGCGAGCTACGTGAAGCAGATCGACGTCCCGCCGGCCCTGCTGCAGAAGGGCAACGCTCTCATGCTCGACCTGGGCACCGTGCGGGAGATCGCCGAGGTCAAGCTGAACGGGAAGGACCTCGGTGTCCTGTGGAAGCCGCCCTTCCGCCTGGACATCACCGAGGCCGCCAAGGCGGGCGCCAACGACCTCGAGGTGCGCGTCACGAACCTCTGGCCGAACCGCCTCATCGGCGATGAGCAGCTTCCGCCCGACGCCGACTACAACCCTGGCGGCGCGATTAGGGCGTGGCCGGAGTGGCTCCTGAAGGGCGAGCCGCGTCCGAGCGGCCGGATCGCGTTCAGCACCTGGCAGCACTGGCAGAAGGACTCGCCACTGATCGAGTCGGGCCTGCTGGGGCCGGTGGCGCTGCGGTCCGGGCGAGTCGTGCGCCTGGCAGGCAGGTAGACGTCCGTCAACCAACGAGGAGGTGCCGCAATGGGCGCGCAGAACCACATTGCGTCTATGCTGGCGGACATGGTGCTGGACACGAGCCACCGGAGCCCGTGGCATTCGCTGGCGCACGCGACCGCGGGCCTGACGGCGGCCGACCTGGGCTTCAAGCCCATTCGGGGGCTCGGGTGGGACTGGGGAGAGAGGGACCCGTGGCCGGCGCCCTGTATCATGACGGTGCGGCAGGCTCTGATGCACGTCGCAGGGGCTGCGGAGGAGTACGCGAACCACCTTGGGCCGCGGACCCGCGCCAAGGCCGAGGCCGAGTGGTGCGCCTTCTCGTGGGATCGTCCGCTGAAGACGCCCGAATCGGTCGTTGGGCCGACGGACGCTGCCCTGCGCGTAATGTCCGCGAGGGCTGCGAAGCTGACCGACGCGGACCTCCCGACGCGCTCCGGCATGTGGGGCAAGGCCAATGCCCCCAGGCTCCTGCTGCTCATTGACGGAGCCGTCCTGCACACGGCCTGGCACCTGGGCCAGGTTGCGCTCCTCATCGGCCTGCGGGAGGCCGCGGCGAAGGGGAAGATGGTCAAGCCCGCGACCTCTGCATCGCGGCGTCCCGCCTACCCGGGCCGGCGCGACTGGTCTGACTGCCAGGTCGCCTCGCGCACGGAGGCCTGCCTCAGGCTGCTGGAGGCCTCGCATCGCGAGAGCCCGTGGCACGCCCTTCGGTTGGTATGCAAGGCGCTGTCGCAAGCCGAGGCGGAGTGGCTTCCGTTCCCTGAGGTGCTGCCCTTCGTGTCGATCGCCCATCGGGTCATGCACGTAGCCGACTGCAAGTGCGTCTACGCTGACCACGCGTTCGGGGATCGGAAGCTCCAGTGGCGCGACTGCCAGCACATCACGGGCTGGGCGCACGGCAAGCGGATCAGCGCCCGCGGGCTCATCCGCGGCCTGGACTTGGCGCACGAGTACCTGGTGGAGCACGTGGCCCGCGCCACTGACCGGGACCTGCGCCGCCGCAACCCGATGCACCATGGCGTGCCGCTGACGGGGTGGCAGGTCGTGGCCTGCATGGCCCAGCACGACGCCTGGCACGGAGGACAGGTCTCCATCCTGCGCGACATGTACGCCGCGCTCGCTCCATGACACGCCGGATCATCCATCTCGACATGGACGCGTTCTACGCGTCGATCGAGCAGCGCGACCGGCCGGAGCTGCGGGGGCGGCCGGTGGTCGTGGGCGGCTCCGTCGAGGGGCGCGGCGTCGTATCGGCGGCCTCGTATGAGGCGCGGCAGTTCGGCATCCGTTCGGCCATGCCGAGCACGCGCGCCCGGCGCCTCTGTCCGCACGCGGTCTTCCTGCGCGTGGACATGCCGAAGTATGTCGCGGTCTCGCGGCAGGTCATGGGTATCCTGCGCGATGTCACGCCTCTGGTCGAACCCATCTCCCTCGATGAGGCCTTCCTCGATGTGACGGGCAGCCAGACCCTCTTCGGCGACGCCATACAGATCGCCCGGGGGCTGAAGCAGCGCATCCGCGACGAGTTGCAGCTCACGGGCTCGGTCGGCATCGCGGTGAACAAGCTCCTGGCGAAGCTCGCGTCGGACCTGGAGAAGCCGGACGGCTTCGTCGTCGTGCCCGAGGGGCGCGAAGCGGAGTTCATCGCATCGCTGCCGATCAGCAAGCTGTGGGGCGTCGGCCCGGCGACGGCCGCGCGGCTGGAGGCTGTCGGCCTGACCACCATCGGCCAGATCGCGCAGTGCCCCCCGTCCCTGCTGGAGGCGCGCTTGGGCAACCAGGCGGCGGGCTTGCAGCAGCTCGCGCGGGGGATCGATGACCGGCCCGTGGTCCCCGACCAGGAGGCGAAGTCCATCAGCGCGGAGACGACGTTCGCGGAGGACACGGACGATGTCGAGTTCCTGCACCGCGTGCTGCTCGAACTCGCCGACGAGGTGGGTGAGCGCCTGCGCAAGGCCCAGCGCATGGCGCGCACCGTCTCTCTCAAGCTGCGCTTCCCGGACTTCAAGACCATCAGCCGTGACGCCACGCTCCCCGAGCCGACCATCGCGGGTCTGGTGATCTACGACGAGGCGAAGCGCCTGTTGGTTCGGGCCAACCTGCGTAGGCGCAAGGTGCGCCTGATCGGCGTCGGCGTCACCAACCTGACGGATGAGAGGCAGCTCGGCCTGTTCGACGAAGGACCTCAGCGCGCCGAACGCACCGAGCAGGCGATGGACCGACTTCGCGAGCGCTTCGGTCGCGACGCGATCCGAAGGGCCGCGCTGCTGAAGGGACGACCGAAGCCGCCGGGGGACCCGGGGTGACGGCCGACCCGGAGGCGTCCCGCCTGCATACGGCGAAGTCCGCCGCGGCCGTCTGACGAAGGAGGCTCTCCCATGCATACAGGACTGTGGCATTTCCTCGCTCTGGCGACCGCGGCGCTCCTCTGTTGCGCGTCGTGCCTGCCTCAGGTCTCAGACAACCTGCTGAAGAACCCCTCCTTCGAGGAGGGGTTGGCAGCGAATGGGCTGCCCAACGGCTGGTCCCTGTATGCGGGGAATGGGCAGAACCAGGCGATCCGTCTCGTGAAGCCCGGGGATGAGAGCGAGCAGGCAGCGCTGATCGATGACCCTGACCCGACCGCCGAGATCGGGATCACGCAGCAGAACGCGGTGGAGGGGGGGCTCGTGTACGAGGCGAGCGCGATGGTGAAGGGCGTGGAGGGCGCGGACACGACCGGGTCGTACATGCAGCTTCGCTTCCTGCCGTCGAACAAGTACTTCCAGACGGGCCTCGCGGCACCCTCGACGGAGACGTTCGACCGAGTCTCCGTGAAGGGCGTGGCCCCAGATGACACCACAGCGGCGGTGATCTACCTGTACACCCATCGCGATCCGACACCGAAGGTCATTGTCGATTCCGTCTCTCTGGTCTCCGGCGTAGAGCCCCCGCCTCCCCCTCCACCGGAGCCGATCCCTCCGGTCTACGAGAAGGTCAAGGACCTCCACCTGACCACTGACCTGGTGCGCGACGGGAAGCCACAGGTGACCATCGTCTCCCCCGCCTCGGGCATCTACGCGGCGCAAGCGAGCGCGATCCAGGCGGCCATCAAGGCGGTCACCGGCGCTGAAGTCCCGGTGGCGCCCGACGACTCCCCGGCGGCAGCAGTGCCCTTGAGCGGGAACCTGGTCCTGTTGGGCAACCGCTCGACGAGCAAGACGCTGGGCAAGCTGTACGACCTCTTCTACACGCTGACGGACCTGCGCTACCCCGGCCCGAACGGGTACGAGGTACGCACGCTGCACAACCCCTTCGGCAACGGGCTGAACGCGGTGCTGATCGGCGGGAGCGACACGGCGGGCGTTGCTGCGGGCGCGGAAGCGTTCATCGCTAAGCTCAGACAGGCCGGGGGCGGGCCGGGCAAGCTGACCATCGGCCGGCTGATGGAGATCAGACTTGGCGACGGAATCACCGTGCCCAAGGACCTCAAGGACTTCGAGGTCTGGGAGGCCTCGGCGGGGTATGGATCGAGCGGCTACTTCGGCTGGAACTCGATCAGCAAGCGGATGGCGATGTACTACATGACGGGGGACGAGTTCCAGGCGCGCGAGGCGATCCGGCTCGCCTTCCCTGATGACAAGGCGAAGGCGGAGATCGGCGAGATCGACGGTGAGCGGATCGAGGACAAGGACGATCCGCTGAAGGGCCCATACCACTACAACGCGCACATGATGATCCTCTTCTGGGACCTCATCGAGGAGAGCCCCGTCTTCACCGACACCGAGCGCCTGCAGGTCACCAACGGCTTCAGCCGCCAGCTCAACCACCGCAAGGATGAGGGCATCTACGGGCGCACGGAGGCCCCGCCATACGTGGGATCGCGCCACGGGCAGTACTCCGCGATCTCGCTGTACTGCCTCGCGCGCTACTTCCAGAAGGACTACCCGAATCCCATCTGGGCGCACGGCATGGAGGCGTCGAAGCTGGAGTTCGCGCCCCTGCACGAGCACGCGTGGGTCTCCGGCGAGAACGACAACCTCTTCTGGTACGATACGGCGACGGCTCCGATCCTGACGTTCCTGGTCCTGACGGGCGACCGCGTGCCGCTGGAGAGGGGCACGTTGGGCGACCTGCTGCGCGGCCAGGAGATCCTGACGACGGGCAGCCGCGGGCACTGGGACCTGCGCTACGCCGCGCTCGACTTCCTGCACAAGACGGCGTACCTCACCGGCGACGGGCGCTGGCTCACGTACCGCGACCGCACGGGCATGGACCTCAACGTGTTCCGGCTCGGGCAGTCCTTCTGGCCGGAGGAGGCCCTCAAGCCCGTGCCGCCCGACGACCTCGTCGGCAAGTGGGGCATCCAGGCCATGCCCAAGCCCATGTGGGCATGGCGCGGCAATGGCTTCCCGTGGGGCGACTCGTTCCTGTTCGGCAGCTACCGGAGCGCAGTGGATGACTCGGGCGACTACACGCTCCTCGATGGCTTCAATGGAGCCTCGCGCAATCCGTACCACACGTTCGCGATCCTCGACCTGCGCCTCGCCGGAACACCGATCCTCGCGGGCTATCGCAACCAGGTGCTCACTCGGGCGGACAACCTCGTCGAGCCGGTGGTCGCAATGGATGGCGCGCTGCGAACGCGGGATGTTCTCGGCCGGACCGTCTGCGCGGTCGGCGAGGTTCCCAAGGCCGCGTACTGCAACTGGCGGCGCACCCTCATCGAGCGGACGGGCCGGTACGCGCTCGTCGTGGACGACCTCACCTTCCGCACGGACGCCCAGAACATGCTCGTCCAGACGCTCTGGGAGACCGCGGGCGGGGCCTGGGATGCGAACGAGCAGGCCCTGGAGATCCCCGTCGGCGGCCGAGGCAGCGTACCCGAGGGGTGGGTGAGCGTGCGGGCGCTCGATTCCCCCTATCAGGGCGAGCCGGGCGGGGAAGCAGACATCCGCCGTCTCGACGAGATCGGGATCGTGCTGCTGCGCGCCACGGAGCCGGGCAGCTGGCTGGAGATGACCTTCAACCTGCCGCAGGCGGTCTCCGGCGAGGCCTTCGCCGAGCTGGTCGGGTACACGGATCGCGGCGTGATCCGGCTGGTGCTCGATGGGCAGACGGTGGTGCCGGAGTACGACCATTACGCGACCGACGCGACGCGCGATCGGGTGTCTCTCGGCCGCCGGGACCTCGCGGCGGGCGAGCACAAGCTGCGCGTCGAGGTGGTCCGGAAGCGCGAGGGCAGCGACAAGTGCTACGTCGGCCTCGCGGGCTTCAGCGTCCGCCCGGAGGGCGCAGGCGAGGCCACGGCCCCGACCGACTACACGCTGCTCAGCGCCGACCGCACCGAGGCCTCGCGTGACGGCGCCGTGCTCACGATGGACTGGACGGGCCCGGTACAGGCGAATGGGCGGCGCGCGAACTTCTACGCCATCGCGCCACGCATCGCCGGCCAGGAGGCCCCGGTCTGCTGGCGGCTGGCCGACAATGCCGCTGGGCTTTGCTTGCCGGATCCGGCGGTCGCCTTCACCGCCGAGTACCTCGGCAACAAGGCCGAGATCGGAGTCATCGCGCAGACGCACCTGTTCGGGCGAGGGATGACGGAGGCCTCGCTGAACGGCAGCCTCCTGCGTACTGATAGCCCGGTCGATATCGACTGGGACTTCGCCTCGGGCACTCTAACGTACGTCGCCCCGAGGCCGACTCAGCTGACCCTTGCTGCTCAGGGACCGTTGACGCTCGACGGACAGCCACTGGCCGGCGGGCAAGTACCGGAGGGCCGCCATGTGATCGAGGGGGCGAAGCTGCGGACCGAGGTGCTGGCCGGACTCGGCGGGGGTCTCAAGGACCTCGCGGCGAAGGCGCGGGCTGACCGGGAGGTTGCTCTCGCGGCTCCTCCAACTGAGATCAAACCGCAAGCGCCCGCTCTGACCCAGGCGCTGGAGGCCAAGGTCGCCAGCGAGGTCGTCGATCTCGTCACCGTGCCCTCGGCCCAAGGCCCGATCATCTGCGCTGCCGAGGGGCAGACGGTGCATCTGCTGGACATGGCCGGCAACGAGCTTCGCAAGCTCGAAGCCGATGGCAAGATCCGCATGGTGCGCTGGTGGCCGGAGCACGAGCTCCTACTGGTCGGCTGCGTGAACGAGCACGTGATCGCCTACACGCTGGATGGACAGCAGAAGTGGGTCTTCACCTCGGAGATGGACCCGGCGGTCTTCCGCGCCGCGAAGACATACTGGTTCAAGTCCGCGCCCGGACACGAGGGCATCCACGGGCTGTTCACCGGCGTGTTCCTCGACGGGAAGAGCCAGTGTTTCGTCGGCAGCGCGTGCACGCTGGAGATCATCGACGAGAACGGCAAGCTGCTGCACCGAATGCCGATCTTCTGGGGGCCGGTCTCCGACTTCAGCGTCATCGCCGGGCCCGAGGGGAGCCTCAACCTCGTCTGCTCTCAGCGCTACAACGGCACGGACGTGGCGGCGGTCGTGAACAACCGCACACTCGACCCGAACCCGCGCAGCTTCTACGCCGTCCCCGCCGGCTACACCGACGTCGGCGGCTGGTCGGCGCAGAACCGAATGCACATCTTCTACGAGGACCTCGATGGCGACGGCACCAAGGAGGTCATCAGCGAGACGAACGGGACCTGGAACCGCGTGACCGTCTGGGACGCGAACGGGAACGCGCTCTACGACGCGAGCTTCGGGCCGGGCGACAGCATCCCCGCGAGGAACATGCGCGACCTCGACATCGCCGACCTTAATGGAGATGGGAAGCAGGAGACCCTCGCTGCGACGTGGCTCGGCCTGATCGTGGCACTGGACAACCATTGCGAGAAGCTCTGGGCGACGAAGCTCCCCAGCCCGCCTACCGCGATGAAGGTCGTGCGCAGCACAGACGGCACGCCCTGGATCGTCGCGGGCTGCGAGGACGGCACGGTGTTGGCGCTCGACGCAACCGGGAAGATCATCCGCCTCGGCGCCATCGACGGCGCGCCGACGACGATCGCGGCGGAAGGGACGGTTGCGCTGCTCGGGACGAGCAAGGGCCAGGTGAAGGGCTTTCGAGTCGGGGGCTGAGGTCCAAGTGCTCCGGGGGCCCGGCCAACGTGTCCCTCCCGTTAGCCGGCCCCGGGCGCGCCCAGCTCCAGGACGAAGTCCCACTCGTAGCGACAGCCTGTCGAGCCCGGGCGGAATGAGCGCGTTTGACGGTTGTGGATGGGGGACTGCTGTGGTGCACGTACGAGACGAGCGCCAGGGAAGGCATGGGTGAGCGACTGTAGCAGCCCTCGCTTGAGTTCGCCGACCCCAAGCCCGCGGCCACCGAGCCTACACACCAGGACAGCGTCGCCGGCCACCAGCGGTGAGATCCCCTGCCAAGCCTCGGCCAGGAACTTCCAGTACGCCGCCTTGCGCACGTGGCGATCGTCCCGGGAGATCGACCCGTAGGTTGGCCGAGGCGAGTACCCCAGGAACCACAGCCGCAGCCACTGGTCCTCCTCGAAGTTGGTCACATCGTAATAGGGCGGCGAAGTGACGACTACCTTGGCCTGGCCTCGGATGTCGGGGAAGACGCGAGCCGCGTCGCGAGCGTCCGCCAGCGCCACGCGACCAGTCAGGGCGGGCCGCTCGCCAGCGAGCCGGTACATGGCCCTCTCGCGGAGTATCGCGAAGACGTCTCGCTTGTGGGGGCGTAGGCGATTGGCCCTCCAGTACCGCACCGAGTACTCCGGCTTCGTGCTAATCGTGCGCGGCATCTGGTTGCTGAAGTACTTGGTGCGCTTGTCCCGCTCCCCGTGGAGCGAACCAAGGCAGAGCGCCGCGATGAACCGGTCACACGAGTCCTTTCGCCACCGAAGGGCCCTGCGCAGGTACAGAAGCTGGTGCAGCGTCGCCCAGTAGAACGCGGAGCGGAAGAAGGAGGACAGCCCGAGACGCTGGGCTTGCAGCTCCTCGTGAGGATGCCCGACGAAGTCATCTTCAAGGGCGCTGAGGCGCTCCGAGACCTCAGGGAGGGTGGGGGCCTCCGCCTTCGCGCCCGTCACGCAGTACGCGACTGGGTTCACGTCAGTCGCCGCCGCCGAGCGGCCCAGAAGAAGAGCCTCAAGGAGGGTTGTGCCTCGGCCAGAGAACGGGTCGAGAACAAGGTCGCCGGGCACGGTGTACTCGGTGATGCGGGATCGCGCGAAGTCCTCCGGGAACATCGCGAAGTAGGGGCAGAGGGCGTGGAGAGGGTGTCTCATGGCGTCTGGCGAATGGCACCAAGAACGTCCTGGACCCAACTGCGCTGAGCAGCGAAGTCTGCCTCCGTACCGGCCCAGAAGGCAAGACGGCACCGCTCGAAGATGATGCCAGCGGCCCGGGTGTCTGAGCGCCACTGGCGTGGCTCGCAGACGACACGGTAGGGGATGAACAGCGACCGCAGGATGACGCTCGGCGGGTCATCCTGGACCCAGTCTCCCCGGAACTGCCGGACAGACATCTCCCTGAGTTTCCTGGTCCTCCAGTGGCGCGAGGACGTGCAGTTGCCGAAGAGCACGAGCTTCCCCTCTCGGAGATCCGGGAAGTCGCGCCAAGCCACGACATCAACGTGCGCATCCCCGGCGCTGATCCGCGCGTCGTGCAACTCTGGCTTCAGCCCACCGCCCTCCCCCATGAGCGTGCAGAGGCGCTCAACGGCACACTTGAACGACCTCGGGAGCTCTGAGGGGCGGCGAGGGAAGGCCAGACGAACCGCCCGTCCGCCAACATAGCGCCGCGCCGCCTCCTGGGCGAGGTCCTCAAAGAGGCGACGAGGTCGGTAGTCTTGCGGGTCGAGCCGCAGAATGGTCTCGTTCGCAAGGCACAGGCAGAACACGTATGGGACGCCCAGACGATGCCAGTGGGGGCTCGCGCACAGCCGTGGTTCCTCCACCCAGAAGGGGTAGGCGGGACCTGCATCCCGTTCCCGCTGCCGCAGCTCCATGAACGCGTTCCGAACGAGAGCCCCTGCCGCCTCCTCCTCATCCCGGCTGTACCCGCCGCCATCCGCCTCCAACTCCTCGAGGTCGCCGTAGTCAGCGCCGGGGTAGATGGCCATCTCTTCTGCGCTGAGCAGCTCATCCGGCTCGACGCACATAGAGGGGTCGAGGGGGTCCGGCTGCAGCCCAGAAGCTCCGCGCAGAAGAGCGTCGGTTGCGTCTTCAGCGCTGTAGTTGCCGTCGCCGGCGGCCAGAGTCTCTAGTTCCAGCCAATCAGCCAAGACTGAGGGATCTGTGGGGTTCTCCGGGACAGGGAACATCAGCGCGCCTTCCCACTCCGGGCTCGGCGGCGCTCATGCTCTTGCCGCATCAGCTCGTGAAGCGTGTCGGTAGTCTTCAGGATCCCAGTGAGCGTCCGCCACGGGTCCTCTTCCCCCTTGTACCCAGTGGCGACCAAGCGCATGGCTTGTTGCAGGTACTCCCGGGCCTGTAGCAGCATGTCGGCGAAGCGCCTATCGTCCCCAACGCTTATCTCGAATGCTCGTCGGAGCGGGAGCCCGGCCTCTAGAGCCACCACGCCGCGCGGGGTCGAGATCGCCTGCCTGAGCAAAGCCATGTCGCGGTGCTGCGTCTGAATCAGCGGAGGTCGGTTCTGCGACCGACTCCCGTAGAGCCACAGCATCAGGTTCGCCAACTGGGCTCGCCGGCTCTTGGGCACCGGGGCTCTCTTTGGCGGGGCGTCGGGGTCGACTCCCAGGAACTCCTGGAACTCCCGGTAGTCGGCGGCAGTGTACAGGTGCGAGAAGTAGAAGCGGCTCCTTGCTTGGTCTTGGCGGTCGAAGAGGCCTCCCTCCTCGGCTTGGCGCAGGATGGCAAACCCGCGGTAGAGCCGCCTCACGGTCGAGTGCTGGTCGGCGATGCTCCGCGCGATCTCGTCAAGCGGGCGGTCATACTCCTCGTGCACACGAGCCACGTACGCTGCCTTGCTGTAGGAGTCCCACCGCTTGACCCCGGCTACGTGCTGGAACCCGATGTACGCCCATAGGTCCTCCCTGGTGCGGAACTCCAGCACGGGAAGCCTATCAGGCGGTTCGTGGCCGCCGCGCAAGAACTGGTCCAGTTCAGTAGCGCCCACCCTCCTCCGCAGTGACGAATCCCGTAGCAAGAGGACGGCCGCCAGTCGCCGGTTGCCCTCCACAACGTCGTAGGCCCCATTGCCGTCTGCGGCGGGCACGACAAACAGACGCTCGTAGGGGAAGTAGCCATTGACCGCAATCGACTGAGCGACCTCGGCGACCGCCATGTCGGTCCAGAGCGTGCGGATGAGGTCCTCCTGGCTGCCAGTCTCGGCCCCGACAGTTGAAAGCAGCCTTGGGTTCTGGGGGTCAACACGGAGGCAAGCCACCGGGACTTCGTCCGGTCTGCCCTGTGGGGTAGCAGCGGGCGCACCGCGTGCCAGCTTCTTGGGCATCCGTGGCCTCCGAATGCAGATGGTGCAGGGCAGAGAACATGCCCAGCCTATCGCTCCTGCCCGTAGACACTTTATGGCGCAGGGCGTCTGGTGTCAAGCCGGGATGTCCGCCAGAGGGCCAGTCCGACGCGGCTTCGCACCCGAGGCCGAGCCCGGTGCCGCAGGCCTCGTCTACGTCTCCTTCTCACACGTCCGTGCCATGATGCCGCCCTGCATGACGCGCACGTTGTCCGGACGGTGCGGAAGGGCAAACGGAGCGACGCTAGCCCGAGGGCGTGGTGCGCGATCCGCCCGAGGGTGCCGTCGGAATGCGAGGGACGGGCTTCGGCGGCGGCCCTGTTTCCGACGAAGGCGGAGTTCCCGTGTCCGTCCCGGCCGGCTGCTTGGTCTCGGACTCGCCGGCCTTGGTCTTGTCCTTATCCTTGTCCTTCTTCTTCGCGCCGACCTTGTAGACGTTCGGCCCGGGGCTGTAGGAGCTGCTGTCGCCCCACGTCTTCTCCCACTTGCCGTCGATCTTCGTCATGCGCCAAGCGGTCGCATACCCTCCGCTCCAGCCGGAGGATTCGAGGACGCGCTTGCCCTCCTCAAGGTCGGGGTCCTTGATCTCCTTGGTCGAGGGCCCGACAGTGCCGACCCCGGAGCGCTCAACCTTGACCTCCGCCTTGTCTGCCTTGCTGCCGATGATCTTGAAGGTGAGTTCATCGCCGGAGACGTCGCCGAGGATCAGTACCGGGTATTGGAGGGAGTTCCGGAAGCGCATGTCGATGCTGCCGTAGCTCACCATGGCATCCAGGCCCAGAGGGACGTAGGTCACCATGCGGTTGTGCTGGGAGCGCTCGATGATCTTCATGTTGGCGCGCAGGGCCGCGTTGAAGAGCGTCGAGGCAACCTGGCAGAGCCCGCCGCCATAGTCGTCCCGCAGGTTGCCCCCCTCGCCGAAGATCGGCGCCCGCTGGTAGCCGCGGTGGGGACTGCGTTCGCCGACGGTGTCGTTGACCGAGAACACCTCGCCCGGCATCACGACCGACTTGTTGACCTCAATCGTCGCGAGGGTCAGGTTGCGTGTTCGCCCGACCTGCCCGGGGTTGAAGTGGGTGGAGTAGGAGGCCAGCACGGTATCGAGGTTCTGCAGGTCGCCGGCCTTGATGTCGGGTTGCTGCTCAGTGACGACGAGCTGCACGTCCTTGGCCTCCACATCCTTGAGGCCGTTCAGCAGCGCTTCCTTCGACTTCTCCAGGTTCACGACGACGCCGACGATCTCCGGCTTGACGATGACCTTGTCGCCGTCGGTGACCTCGACCTCGGCGTTCTTCGGTTTCTTGTTCACCTGGCCCGCAATCTCGGCGAGGGCTGCGTCAAGCGCCTCCTCGTTGACGGTGCACTCCACCTCGATGTGCACCGGCCTCCGCCGCAACTGGACCTGTGTCAGCACGCGCTGGAGCCAGCCTCCTTCGCGCCCGACACGGTAGGCCGAGGCGGCAGCCTTGTCCGTCTGCAGTGAGGCCCCCAGCGTGCCGGGCGGGATCGCGAGTTTGCCGCCGGGATACTGAAGCTCCAACTCTTTGGGGAGGCGCGGAACCCAGTCCCGCTCCAGAGCCGCCGAGGCGTCCGCGACGGTCATGCCCTCGACCCGCAGGTCCTCGATGTAGACGTTCCGCGCGATCCTCTCGCTCTTCACGAAACCGCTGGTCACGAGCGTCAGCGCAGCGCCCGTCCCGACGAGCAGTAGAACGACGGCCAGCGCGATCACGCCGACGATGCGACGCCAGCGCTTGGGTCCGGCAAGGGCACGTCTCCGCTCTGCTGTGTCGTGTGTTTCAGGCATTACCGTATGCACCACTCATCTGGGTTGCAGCGACAACGGTCGCCGGGCTTCCCGGCCCGTCACCGCAGTATACCACCTGATACGAGAACAGTACACCCGGCGAGGGGGGTTCCTTCGAGATGAGCGCTACGCGGGGCACGTGCAGGGCGTGTCGCCGCACTTGGGGCAGCCGTGGGCGTACTTGCGGCCGGCGACCTCCTCCAGATCGACGCCCGCGATGCTAGCGAGGGTGCAGAGCCAAGCCAGCACATCTGCGAACTCCTCCTCGGCCTCGGCCATGCTGCCCTTCCGCAAGGCCTGCGCCAGCTCACCCAGTTCCTCGACCAGCCAGGCGATGTTGGCGGGGATGCCGCGGTCGCGGTCCTTCGTGAGGTAGATGTCCTCGATAGCCGTCTGGAACTCGCGGATCGTCACAGGCGCCGTCCTGCAGCAGGTGATCGAGTGCCCGGAGCCGAAGGTGTCCGGCGGAAGGAGCGTTCGCCATGCGACATTCCCCTCTGGCCGTCGGCCTCCTGCTCGCAAACTGCCTCGGACTCGGCCACGCCGAATCGCGGACCTACATCTCCTGCGACCGGCCGGTCACCTGTTGCGTCTCCTACGGGACCCAGACCGTCACCCTTCAGGTCCAAGCGCGCGAGGCCTGCCAGGTGAGCCTCTGGGCCGGCTTTCGGCCGACGTGGGCCTTCCTCAACGGGGAGAAGGCGCGCGAGGGCTGGCAGCACGCGGCTGACGGCATGGTCGTCGTGCAGGCGGCGGCCGGCGATGCGCTGTGGGAGTTCGGCGTCGGCGGTTGGCCGCTCCGTGGAGATGGCCCGCCGTTCGCGCTCAAGGTGGACGGCAAGCAGCGAACCCTCATGCCGACCAGCTTCTGGGCGAGACGAATGGAGGCGCGCGGCGAAGTCAAGCTGCCCCTGGGGCTCTACCGGGTGACCCTGATCCCGGCCTACCCGATCCCGAACGGCACGCCCGCGCCGAAGCTCCGCATCGGCGGCCAGGAGCTGAGCGAATGGGACGAAGTCCTCGCCGCGAATGGCCGACAGGGCCTTCGAGCCGAGGCCGATGCGCTCCTCGATGGCGAGGTCGGGTTGCAGCTCACTTGGGCGGACACGTTCACCCGTTCGCCGATGCGCGAGATTCTGCTGGAGACCGCCGCAACCGCGACGCCGCTCGCCAAGATCGATCCGCCGGACCTTGAAGCTCCCGGCGTCATCATCATCGAAGCCGAGAACTACACTCGCGAGGGCGACGGCGGGCCGGTGCAGGTCTCCAAGGGCGAGCACGCCGACCAGCACGGTGGCGCCAGCATCTTCAGCTTCGGCCCCGGCAAGGGCCACTGGGTCGAGTGGGAGTTCAGCGTCCCGACGGCAGGCAAGTACGCTCTGTACGCGCGCACCGCGACCCAGGAGGAGTACTCGCTCCGGTCACTCACCATCGACCGCAAGCCGCCCTTCCCGGCCGCCGCGCTGCTTCAGTTCCCCGGCACCGGCGGCTGGGCGCGCACGGACGCGACCCAGTGGGTGTGGACCGTCCTCGCCGGCGCAGAGGGCCGTCCGCCGCTTGAGCTGACCGCCGGCGAACACCGCCTGCGCCTGACGACCGTCGGCGAGAAGCACGTCAACGTGGATGTGATGGCGCTCGTACCGAAGGGGTGAGCCGGCGGGGTCGCCGGTATGCGGTCACTCAGCGACCAGCGTTGCCCGCTGCTCAGGGGTGAGGAACTCCTCTTCCCGCACGGCGAACCGCCCGAAGAAGTGCGCCAGTCGGGCCTGCAGGAACTGCTTCGCGTGGGGCGTGAGTCGCAGAATCCCCTTCGCGGCGAGCACCAGCGCATCGGCACGGGGCACCGGGTGGATCTCGCGGAGGTCGGCGACGGAGACAGGCAGGCCCTGTTCGGCGGACTGCTGGAGGTAGAACAGCGGCACGTACCGCCCCAGGTTCAGGAGGTTCTGGCGCAGCCACCCAGCCGAGGCATCCGGCCCCTTCTGTTCAGCCTCCTCGTACCCCCGCGCGCGCTCCTGGATGGGATAGATGCGGGCGACGAGCACGAACGGCGTCTTGGCCTGCACGATGTCGCAGTCCTGGGAGACGACCAGACCGTGAGCGCAGTGGACCGGGGCAAGGGCGGCCGACCCCGTCGGCGGCGGCGCGGCGCAGAGGTCCCACTCGACGAGGCCTCCCTCCTCGGTAACCAGCCGGGCCTTGCCTGGCTTCACATACGGGAAGGGAACGCCACGCACAACGTCGCCCTGTTCGAGGGGGCCATCCGCGGTCGAGGCGTACATGCAGCGTCTTCCCTCTAGCCGTGGGACTGCTCGTAGTAGGTCATGTCCACCTCGCACAGGTCCTCCTCCGGGGCGTCCTCCTCGTCTAGTGCGGCGCCGCGGAGGATCTCAGCGGCAGCCTCATTGGCCGCCCTCGCCGCAGATGCGAGGCGCAGCCGACGTGGTTCGGCGGTCAGAAGGACCTTGACGACCTTGCGCCTCGCGTCCTCGAGGCGCGTGGCCGTGCGTAGCAGTGCGTCGATGCGCTGTAGATGCGGTGGAAGCCACGAACCCGCCGCCACCGCATCCCCTCGGTGTCCCCTGCTCTGTGCGGACGTCCTAGTCGTAGCCATCTAGTAGTCTCGTCCTCCTGATCGCCTGGAGCGCATTGCGGTGCTCGCGGCGTACTGCCGCCTCGCTAACGCCGAACTCGTGCGCAATCTGCTCGCAGCTCCAGTCCTGCAGGTAGTGGAGGTACAGAAGTAGGAGTTGCCATCCGGAGAGAGCACCGGCAGCCATCGCCGCCTCCACAGCCTTCTGGACGTCCGCGCCCAGATTCCCCGGCACGTGCGTTGCGTCCGTCCCAGGGCCAGCCGGATGAGGTCCCATGGTTCCTCCTCTCCTGGCGGGATGCCCCCGGCCCGCGCCACTCGCACCCCGCGGCATCCAAGTCCGGTGCAGACATTATATCACATGGGCGAGTGTCTGCGCTCCCTCTACTTGGCTCGCTCGTTCACGAACACAAACAGACCCGTCTTGCATGCCGACACGATGTCGATGTCGCCGTCGGCGTCGAGGTCGCCGATCCACTGTTGCAGGCCGATGCCTGCCCCGTCGTTGTAGCTGACCACCCAGCGGCGCCACTGGTTCGTTCCCCGGTCGAACTCGTACCAGTACACGCAGAGGGGATCATCCACGCCTGGATCGGTGTCGTGGGCCTTGTAGCGCTTGCCGGCGACCACGTCGAGGTCACCATCACCGTCGATGTCCGCCAGCTCAGGCGCGTGGACTTGCGACCACGTGGCGTCGATCGTCGCGCGCTGCCACGTCCGGGTCTCGCCCTGCTTCGCCTGGCGAAGCCAGAAGAGACCGTAGGCGTGCCCATCGCCCCAGAGGATGTCCGCGAGGCCATCGCCGTCGAAGTCGTGCGCGAGGATCGGCACGGACGTGGAGCCGAGGCTGAACTCACCGTGCCACGTCCACTTGCCCTCTCGTCGATCCTCCGGCGCCTCGTACCAGCCGGCGGGCGCAATCACATCCACGCGACCATCGAGGTTCACGTCGCCGTACCCCAGCCCGTGGCCTGCGCCCTCGGGGCCGATGTCATGGCGAACGAACTGGGGCTCCCCGTCCTTGCGCACCAGCTCGTACCAGCGGATCGGCGGGCCGGCGTTCGGCAGGAAGTCGCCCTGTCCGTCGCCGTCGATATCGACCATCACGAGCGTCTCGTAGAACTCGCTCCCGCGCGACCACGCCAGGTGCTTGGGCCACGGACCCTCCTTCCCCTGCGGGTTCTCGTACCACGAGATGTCCTCGGTGTGGAAGCCGCCGGAGAGGATGTCGGTCCAGCCGTCGCCGTTCACGTCGAGCGCGAACTCAGCCCAGTCGTTGGCGTAGTGTCCGTCGTTGGTGACCTCGCGGTAGGCGTGCGGCGTCCAGGCAGGCGCATCGTACCAGAAACCCCCGCTCGCGATGTCGAGCTTCCCGTCCCGGTTCACATCGAGCACGGCGCAGCCCTCGACCAGGCTTGCCCCGTCGGCGAGTTGCACCTTGCGGAAGGGCACCCTCGCCTCTCCCCCGCCGCCGATGTCCTGCGTGAACCTGAGTGCGCGCCCGCGGGCGTCGCACAGGCGAACCACCACGTTGAAACCGCCGGCGTTGTTGAAGACCTTGCACAGCAATCGGTTCACACCGGCCCGCGCGTTCCCGTGGGCGATGTCCTGATCGACCTGCGCCCCCCGGTCCACCATATTCTCGTGCACGCGCTCGCCGTTCAGCCAGACGATGACCCCGTCATCGCTGCCGATCTTCAGCGTCACCGGCTGGGCCTCGTCGATGAGGAACTCAGCGAACGCATAACAAGCGGTCTGCGCGACCGCATCCACACCGCCGAAGGGGCCGACGAGGTCGAGCGTCTGGTCGGTGGTCTGCTTCTTCCAGGCCAGCGTTCGGCCGTCTACGTCGTACCGCTTGTCGAGCACGACCTCCTGTTCGGGGAAGAAGACCTTGTCCCAGGCGCTCCAGCCCTCGTTAGGGAAGGGACCGATGACCCACCACTGACGCAGGAAGCCGCGCAGAGCGGCCAGGTCCACCGGCTCGCCAAGCGCGGTCAGCTCTTGGGCAACCTGCTCGACCTCCGGGCCAGCGGGGAGGTTGCCGAGGGCTTCGCGGTAGAGCCCCTTGGCCTTCTCCACCTCACCAACCTCGACGAGGCCGTCCGCGATCGTCGAGCGCCTCGCCGAGGCCGTCGCGAAAGCGTCCCCCTCCAGGCCTACCAGCGGGGGCACCCACGCAAGGGCCTCACCATACGCCTGACCCGCGGCCCCCCGTTCCCCGGCCTGGGCAAGCGCCCCGCAGATCGCGAAGTAGGCAGCGAACGCCTGCGCTGCCTGTTCGCCCTGCGCGTCCCTCAGGATGCCGCCCAGCACGGGCAGGGACTTCCCCGACCCGACGGCGCCCAGGCCGGCCACTCCTGCCGACCAGTGTGCGTCGCGGTCGGGAAGCGCTGCGAGGTCCTCGAAGATGCCCCGAGCGTCCTCCCGCTGCCCTCCCTTCGCCAGGTCGTTGCCCAGCTTCACATAGGCGTCCAGAGCCGCCGTCCTCACCTCGGGGTCCCCGTCCGCCAGAGCGGCTCTGAGGTCGGGGATCGCCGCCGGGCTGCGCAGGCACCCGAGCGCCCAGAGCGCCCGCAGCCGCACGTCTCGATTCAGGTCGGACGCCAGCGCACGCACGGCGGCCAGAGCCCCCGCATCGCCTCGGGCGCCGAGAGCCTGCAGTCCGGCGATGACGACATACGGCGATGCGTCGCGGAGTGCCTCGGCCAGCCTCGCGGTGGCCTCATCACCGGGCAGCTTGCCCAGCGTTGCCGCAGCGGCGATCTGCACGCGGCGGCTGTCGTGCCTGAGCAGCGGCTCCACGTCACCAACTGCTGCGGCGTCGCCGAGCCGCCCCAGCCCGCTCAGTGCGCCGATTAGCACGGCCTCGGTCCCGCCCTTCGCAAGCACTGCCCGGTAGAGACCGAGCGGCTGGTCGGGGGTCTGCCCTTGCTCGATGGTTGCGCCCGCAATCCGCAGGCACGCGTCCGCCGCTGCGGCGCGCACCGAGGCGTCAGGATCGCTCAGCCCCTCTCTCACCACCCGCGTAGCGGTGTCAGCGATCTGACCGAGGGCGTCCATCGCCGCCGCCCGGACGCGCGCATCCTTCGAGCGCGCCATCGCGTTCACGTCCGGCACCGAGCGCTTGTCATGCCGGCGACCAAGCCCGTGAAGCAGGGCGACCTGCAGGTCGGGCGGCGCCCACTCCAGAGCGACGGCGAGCGCTGCGGTCGGCGGCGTGCCGGGAATCTGCTGCAGGCATCCGCACGCCGCGAAGGCGACGTCTGGGTCGTGGAGTAACTCCACGACCTCGGGCGTCACGCGCTCATCCGCCGCCTTCGCGATGAGGCTCAGCGCGTATCGGCGCACAGCTGGGTCCGCCTTGCCCGCCGCAACCTCCAGCAGAGGCGCAGTGACTTGCTCTCCCCGCTCAGGGGTGTTCGACCAGCGCATGACGAGGAGGAGCAGCGTCTGGCGCGCCGCCTGTTCGGTCCGCGACTGATCACTCGCTACGAGGTTGAGGAGCGGCCCGACTGCCTCAGGTCCGATGTCCGCCAAGCGCTCGCGCGCAGTGAGGCGTGCGGCCTCATCGTCCCCCTGAAGCGTGGCGACGAGGTCGGGGACCGCCTGGGGATGGACGGGCGACGCCAGCAACGCAGCCAGTACCGCAAGCATGGGGTGCCTCCGGTCTCGGAAGGCCGTCAGGTGCGTGCGAAGTGCTCGATGTACTCCTCGACCGCGCCGCGCGAGCGCATGAAGCCAATGAGGGCTTCGTTGAGCTTCGCGGCGATTCGAGGGTGTTGCCGGATGGCGTTGCGCCTCTGGTCCGGGTCCGCCTTGCGGTCATGCAGCGTGGGACGCCAGGGCTCACAACCCGTGACAAACGTCCAGCGCGGCCCGGTTACCGTGATGCACGAGGGCAAGTACTGAATCCGGCCCTCGCCGGGGCCCGAGTGGCAGGATGTGAACACCAGGTCGTGCAGCCGGCTCGTCTCGCCCCGCAGGACGGGCAGGAGCGACCTGCCAACCATCTCCGGCGCCTTCACACCGCACGCATCGAGGATGGTTGGGGTGATGTCCGCCGCCTGCGTGAGCGCGGAAGTGCGTTTGGGGCGCTTGCGACCGGGCAGCCGGATGAGCAACGGCAGGCGGCCCACCTCGTCGTGGATGGGCCATGGATCGCTCGCGTCGACCGAGTGCTTGCCCATCCGCCTGTGCTCGCCCAGGTACATGCCGTGATCTGAGACGATGATGATGAGCGAGGTATCGAGGAGACCCATCAGCTCGATGGTCCGCAACAGGTGTCCGACCCACCGGTCCGTCAGCGTCACCTCAGCAGCGTAGCGCGCCTGCAGACGTCTCAGCTCGTGGGGCCGATACAGCTCCGTGTAGCCGTAGTTCGGATAGGAGTAGTCGAGACCCTCGTAGTTCGGGCTGTACAGCTCGGTGTAGAAGTCCGGGGCATACCAGTCCTCATGGATCTCGAACGTGTCCACCCACAGGAAGAAGCGCTCGCGCTTGTGGTTCTCCTCGAGCCAGCGGCTCGCGGCGAGCATCGTCTGGGCTACGAACCAATCGGTCTCGTGCTCGCAGTGGGCCACTCGCGCGCGGTCGCGTACGAAGCCGTGGCCGCCCTGGCGCATGTTCTCCATCGGCACCGGCGGCTTCACCTTGTCGATGTTCGCTTCCCATCCGTCAGGCGGCTCGAGGAAGATGTCGTCATCGAAGGCGCGTCCGAAGCCCGTTGGCACCATGTTCCACGTGTCATGCACGAAGGCCGTGTGGTAGCCGGCCTCCTTCAGGTACTGCGTCACCGTGATCTCGTCGTCCCCGAGCTTCTTCCAGCCATAGCGCGGCCAGTTCACGTTCCCCGTGAACGCATCGGTGCGCATGGGGATGGTCGGGAAGCTCGCGCAGAAGGCAGCGTCGAACCGCGTCGCATCCCGCGCGAACGCGTCGATCCCTGGAGTCGAGATGCGCGTCTTCCCGTAGCACCCCAGGTGATCCCAGCGCAGCGTATCCAGGCAGATGACGATGACGTTCATCCTGCATCATCCTGTCTATCCTGCTTCAGCGCCGTCCCCCGGTTCGCGACGAGGGCCGCGAGACCTCCGCGTCGAACAGGAGCGCGGCCTGTGCCCTTCCCTTGAGAGGAGACTTGCATGAAGATCGCCTACGGGACCTACGCCATGCCGACCGTGCCTCTGGAGGAGGCCTTCCCGGCTCTGGCGCAGATCGGCTATGACGGCATCGAGATCTGCATCAGCCCCAAGCACGTCGGCTCGCTGCCGGAGGAGATGGACGCCGCGCGCCGCGCGCGTCTCAAGGAGCTGCTGATCGCCAATGGCCTCGGCGTGCCGGCGCTGTTCATTGGCGGCTCCCTATGGACGCGAGACGCGGAGCAGCACGCCGCCAACGTCGAGCGCATTCGGGCCTGCGCTGCCCTCGCGCGTGACCTGGGGCTGCGCGAGCCGCCGGTGCTGGCGATCGGCATCGGAGGCGCGCGCAGCGATTGGGACGACATCAAGGACGACCTTGTGAAGCTGCTGCAGGGCTACGCGGGGATCGCCGAGGAGGAGGACATCGTCATCGCCGCCGAGGCGCACTGCGGCGCGGCAGTCTACAACTCCGAGCGCGCGATCTGGTTGTTCGATACGGTCAGCAGCCCGCGCGTGAAGATGCACTTCGACATCGTGCACATGTTTCTTGCCGGCGAGAAGGAAGACGAAGCCGTGCAGCGGCTGGTCCCTTACACAGCGCACACGCACATCACGGACGCCATCCGCAACGCCGATGGCTCCTTCCAGCTCGTGCTTCTCGGACAGGGCGAGCTGAACGCGACCGCCTACATGCGCGCGATGAAGGCCGCGGGCTGGACGGACTTCATCACGCTCGAAGTGAGCATGATGGTCTGGGGCAAGGAGGGCTACGACCCCCTCGCCGCGGCGCGCGAGTCCTACGCTGCCATCACCAAGGCCTTCGCGGAGGCCGGCGTACCGAGAGACTGAGAGCGTGCGTGAGAAGCACGCGTGGGCGCCATGAATGGCGCCCCTACCCGATTGGGCGCGATGAATCGCGCCCCTACATCACAAACGAAGGCGGACTACCGTAATGTAGGGGCACGATTCATCGTGCCCGAGTGTAGGGGCGTGATTCATCACGCCCGATGCCGTCCTTCCCATGGACCCTCTGAGGTGCAGAAGATGAAGTTCGCCATCTGCAATGAGATCTTCCAGGACTTCCCGCTCGAGGAGCAGTTCGCGGCGGCGGCGCGCCTCGGCTATGACGCGGTCGAGGTCGCGCCCTTCACGCTGCAGAAGCACGTCACCGACATCACCCCCGCCCAGCGCGAGCAGATCATCGCGCTCGGCGAGCAGTATGGGCTCGAGATCGCGGGCATCCACTGGGTGCTCGTCGGGCCGGAGGGCCTGCACATCACCGGCCCCGGCCCGGCGGTCCGCGAGCGCACGGTCCAGTACCTGAGGGACCTGGTGCGCTTCGGCTGCGACATCGGCGGGCGGGTGATGGTGCTCGGCTCGCCGAAGCAGCGCAACATCCTGCCGGGCGTGGACCCCGAGGACGCTCGCGCCTGGTTCGCGCACGCGATCTCCGAGGCGGCGCAGGTCCCGGGAGCCGAGCGCTTCCAGATCTGCATCGAGCCGCTGCTCTCCGATTCCACCAACATGATCACGACCGCCGCCGAGGCGCGCGAGATGGCGGACCGCATCGACCTCCCCAACGTCGGCGTCATCCTCGACGTGAACAGCATGTCCCACGAGGAGACCGACCTCCCCGCGGCCATCCGCGCGACGAAGGGCTACCTCCGCCACTTCCACGCGAACGACCCCTGCCAGCGCGGGCCCGGCTGGGGGGATGTAGACTTCGTGCCGCTGTTCGAGGCGCTGCTGGACATCGACTATGCGGGCTATGCCTCGGTCGAGGTCTTCGACATGTCCCTCGACCCCATCGAGCACGCTGAGAAGAGCCTGCAGTACCTGAAGGAGACCTTCGCACGAGCCACCGGTGCATGACGCCGCTCCGTGTCCTCCTCTGCCCCGCCGGCAGCGCGGGCGATGTGCACCCCTTCATCGGCCTGGGCCGCGCGCTCTGCGACCGGGGCCACGACGTCACGGTCATCACCAGCGCCTACTTCGATGATGTCATCCGGCGTGAGGGCCTGCACTCGGCGGCGCTCGGAACCGCGCAGGAGTTCGAGGCCGTCACCCGCGACCGCCGCGTCTGGCATCCGCACACAGGCTTCATCCATCTCACCCGACACATCCTGCCGCTCATCCGCCCGGCCTACGAGACCCTCGTGAGTCTGTGGGAGCCCGGGCGGACGGTGGTACTCGCCCCGCTGCTCCTGGCCATCGGCGCCCGCATCTTCGCCGAAGCGCACCGCGTCCCGCTCGCGACCGTCCATCTGCAGCCGATGGCCTTCCTGAGCATCGAGCAACCGCCCCACAGCATCCTCCTGGTCATCGAACGCACGCCGCGCGTGCTCCGCAGGCTCGTGCGCCGACTGGCCGACTGGGCCCTGGACCCCGTCATCGGCCCCGAGGTCAACCGGCTGCGCCGCGAGGCGGGCCTGCCTCCCGTCAACCGCATCCTGACGCAGTGGGCGCACTCTCGCGACCGTATCATCGGCCTCTTCCCCGAGTGGTTCGCCGCACCCGCACCCGACTGGCCGCCCCAGACGCGTCTCACCGGGTTCGTCCTCTACGACGCAGCCGGCGCCACGCCCATGCCGGAGGGCCTGGCAGCCTTCCTGAAAGGCGGCGACCGACCCATCGTGTTCGCGCCCGGATCGGCCAACCGTTTCGGTGGCCCCTTCCTGACGGCAGGCGTGGAGGCGTGCAGGGAGTTGGGCAGGCGGGGGGTTCTGCTCACGCGCCACACGGAGCAGGTGCCGCGTGATCTGCCAGCCTCGGTCCGGCACTTCCCCTACGCGCCCTTCAGTCTGCTCCTTCCGCGCGCCGCGGCCCTCGTGCATCACGGCGGCATCGGCACCGCCGCCCAAGGCCTTGCGGCAGGCATCCCTCACCTCGTCATGCCCACTGCCTTCGATCAGCCCGACAACGCCCGGCGATTGGCCGCACTGGGTGTGGGGCGCGTGCTTCCGCCGCGGCGCTTTCGTGGCCCCGCGGTCGCTGGCGAACTCGAGGCATTGCTCGCCTCTACGCAGGTAGCTGACCGCTGTCGCGACCTCGCGCAGAGGATCGCTGCCGACGATCCAATCCCCCGCACGTGCGAACTGATCGAGGACCTTGTTCAGCCGGGCTCCCTGTGATCCGCACCAGACGCAACCGCCCCTGCCGGCCAAGCGTCCTCGTAGTGAGACCGCGTCGGGAGGGATCGCGATGGGGAGAGGCCTGTTCGCCTGTCTGGTGCTCTGTGTTGGGCTGTCCGCGGCGCACACCCAACCGGCGTTGCCCGCGGGTGACGCGGACAGCATCCTCACGCCCGTCACCCGTGAGTGGCAGACGGCAGCGATCGACAGACTCAAGGCCTTCCGCCCAACGGTCACGACGCGGATCATGTACATCGAGGATCAGGGGCAGGGGAGGCTCATCATCGGGCCACACCCCGACGGCATCCTCTGGCTTGGCCGGGAGGACTGGGTCTACCTGACCAACTACTGGTCCCA